>Ga0299913_10000499_pt1 | contig 25335 bp, 29 predicted proteins | sample RVTome_9_FD_201360 | JGI IMG/M metagenome (GOLD analysis project Ga0299913, IMG submission 201360) | Soil microbial communities from uranium-contaminated site in the Upper Colorado River Basin, Wyoming, United States - RVT155D38 (version 2) ... | reverse complement strand
CTCTTCGGACCAGCCCGCGTTCACGGTGTGGCCCGTCTTGCCGCCGACCAGCGGCGGCCAGCTCGAGTTGAGATCGTCGGTGCTCGGGAAGATCCGTCCGCCGGGCCCGATGTAAGAGGTGCTCCCGAGCGTCTCGCGGAGCAGCGGCACGCTGAGTGCGCGACGAAGGAGGCGCGTGGCGTCGCGGGCGCTCGAAAGGTGCCCGAGGGTGTCGAGCCCGTGCGGGTTGGCGAACGTCGTGTCGACGAGCCCGAGGTCGTGGGCCTTCTCGTTCATGAGCACGACGAAGCGCGAGATCGAGCCCTTTCCGACGTGGAGGGCGAGCGCGCTCGCAGCGTCGTTCGCGCTCGGGATCAGGGTCGCTCGGACCAGGTCGGCCACGGTCATCGCCTCGCCGCCCTGGAGAAAGATCGTCGACCCACCGACTCTGGCGACGGCCGGGCTCACGCGGACGACGTCCGACGGGTCGCTGTCGTCGAGAGCGACGAGCGTCGTCATCAACTTCGTGATGCTCGCGATCGCGCGCGAGCGACGAGAGCTCCGCTGCGAGAGGACGATGCCGTCCTGGCCGACGAGGTACCAGGCGGGGACGTCGATCCGCGGCGAGTCCTCCGCGTCGCCGGCTGCCTGCACCGGCGAGACGAGAACGACGAGGAGCGCGACGACGGCGGCGAGCAGGGTTCTGCGCATCACCGGCGCGGACTGTAGACGACCGCTACCAGCCGGAGGCGGCCCATACCTGCCCGGCCAGCCGCTCCGCCTCGTTCGCCGCAGCGATTCGCCAATCCACGTCCGTGTCACGGAACGCGAAGATCACCGACCGAGACGCCGTGACGAGGGCGCTCGCCGGGCCACTCGTGAACGCGCGCGCCACGTCCGCCGGCGTCGCACCCTGCGCGCCGATGCCCGGCAGCAGGATCGGCGTCTGCGGCATGAGCTTGCGCGCCTCGGAGACCGCGCGCGGGTAGGTGGCGCCCACGACCGCACCGACGCTCGACATCCCGCGCTCCCCGACGAGCGGCTTTCCCCACTCGTGCACGAGCGCGGCGAGGTACTGCCAGAGCGGCCGTCCGTCCGAGAGGATCAGATCCTGTACGTCGGCCGCTCCCGCGTTCGAGGTGCGAACGAGGAGAAAGATGCCCGACCCATGCCGGCGGCACGCGGCGAAGAACGGCTCCACCGAGTCCTGCCCGAGGTAGGCGCTGACCGTCATCGCGTCGGCGACCGGCCCGAGCCCGGTGCCGTCCCGGGGCTCGAGAAACGCCGTGGCATAGGCCCGCGCCGTCGAGCCGATGTCGCCCCGCTTCGCGTCGAGCACGACGAGCAGCCCGCTCGAGCGCGCGTAATCCGATACTTCCTCGAGCGCCTTGATGCCGTCGGAGCCGAGCGCCTCGAAGAACGCCGACTGCGGCTTGACGGCGACGACGTACGGGCCGACGGCGTCCACGATCCCTTTGCAGAAGCGCGCGATCGCGGATGCCGCCGCCGCGCGGCCAAGCACACCTTCGCCGCGCAGCTCCATCGGCAGCAGGTCGAGACGGGGATCGAGCCCGACCACGAGCTGGCTTCGCTTGCGCTCGACCGCCGCGCCGAGCCGGTCGGCGAAGTTTTCGACCGCCACGGTGTCCATCGTAAGGACGCAGGTCGTCGGCAGCTGTCCGGAGGTCACGCCGCCAGGATCTCGGCCGCGTCGAGGGTGACGACGGTCAGCTCGGGCCCCGGGCGGCGCAGGAACCCGGCGACGACGAGCAGCTCGTCGGCGTCTTCGGGAGCGTAGGAGGGCGCCGTCCCGCTCGCCGCGGCGAGGCCCGCATCCACCTCGAGCCGGCCGGACGCGCTCGTCGGGAGCGTCCGTACCGCCGCCACCCTGCCGCCCGTGATGAAGAACGCGCGGCGAAACTCCGGCTCGAGCGCGGGCGCGAGCAGGCACACGCGGAGCGCGCGCAGGCGCTCCAGCTCTGCGATTCGCGCCACGGCCTGCTCGAGCGCCGCCAGCCGGTCGCGAACGCGCGCGGCGTCTTCGAAGCGCAGGTCGCGTGCGAGCCGGCGGAGCTTCGCGCGGAGTGGAGGGAGCGCTCCCGCGGGGTCGTCGCCCTCGAAGCCTTCGAGCGCCCGGGCGGCCGCGCGGCCGCGGTGCCTGCTCGAGATCGGGCCGAGCGGTCCCGGCGTGGTTACCGTCGCCCAGCGCTCGCCACGGCGCTGAAGGTACGCGCAGCGCTCTGGACGCGAGCGGCGCGCGTTGGCGGGCGGCCGCAGCTCGCGGATGAGGCGCAGCTCCTCGAGTGCCGCCTCGAGCTCGGAGCCGAGCCGGCGCCACTCGACGCGCTCGAGGGCACCGAGCGCGGCCTCCACGGCGGGCCGTTGCCGATCGCCCGCGAAGTACGAGCGCAAGCGCGGGCGGAGGTCGCGCGCCTTTCCGACGTAGAGGACTGTGTCGTTCCGGTCGCGGAAGAGGTAGACGCCAGGGCCGCGCGGCGCGCCCGCGACGAGCGCGCGCCTCGCGTTCAGGCGGCGGGCGCGTGGGGCCGCGAGCTCGAGCACGTCGGCGAGCGTGCGGGCGCCTCGCTCCTGGGCGAGGCCGAGGAGCGCGATCAGGATCTCCGCGGTCGCGAGGGCGTCCGGAAGGGCGCGATGGCACGGCGTCGCCGAGACTCCGAAGAAGTGCGCAAGGTGCGAGAGCGAGAAGCGCGTCGTCCGTGTGTGCAGGAGCCTGCGCGCGAGCCAGACCGTGTCGACGACGGACGCGCCGACGCGTCTGCCTGTCAGCTTCTCCACCTCGTACTCGAGGAAGCCAACGTCGAAGCGGGCGTTGTGCGCCCCCAGCGGCGCGTCACCGGCGAACGCCAGGAAGCGTCGGATCGCGACGTCGGCGCGCGGCGCCCGTCTCAGCTCGTGCTCACGGATACCCGTGAGCGCCGCGACGAACGACGGGAGGCTCGTACCCGGATCGACGAGCGTCTCGAACGTCTCGGCGATCTCGAGCGCGCGGACGCGGACCGCGCCGATCTCGCAGATGCGGTTCCGGCTTGCCGAGAGCCCCGTCGTCTCGAGGTCGAAGACGACGAGCTCGGCGTCCTCGATCGCCGTCCCGGCTTGCAGCTCGCCCGCAAGCCCGACCCGTGACCCGAGCCACGCAAGCCGCGCGTCGCCGTCGACGACGTCGCTCAGGAGCGAGCGAGCAAGCGTCGCGGGCGCACGCTCGAGTGCGAAGAGGACGCGCGCCGCTTCCTCGTGCGAGACCGGGCCGTGACGCGCCTGCACGAGCTCGACGAGACGGTCGGCGGCGTCGAAGGTGAGTTGCATCGTTCGACGGTATCGAACATACGTTCGTATCTCAAGCGTTCTCGTCGGCGGGCCCGGAAAGCCCGTTGCAGTTCGGTAACCCGGGTCTGACCCTGGGACACGTCCGCTTCGGACAGGCGACGTGTGCCGAGTTCGTGTCAACCGATCCACAGGCCGGCGTCTACAGGGACCCGGCTCGGCCGGCCGGGACCAGCGGAAGGGGCCGCCTCGCGGGCGGCCCCTTCGAATCTGCGCGGCCTACCCCGCGCGGCGCGTTCCGCCTACCCTTGCTTGACGGCGGTCTTGAGAGCGCTCCCGGCCGTGAACTTCGGCACGGTCGTCGCCTGGATCTGCACGCGCTCGCCCGTGCGCGGGTTCACGCCCATGCGCGCGGCGCGCGCGGACGTCGAAAACTTGCCGAACCCGGTGAACGTGACCGAATCGCCTCTCCTGAGCGTCTCGGTGATGGTGTCGAGCATCGCGTCGACGGCGTCGCCGGCGTCGCGCTTGGACATGCCGGCGCGATCCGCTACGGCATCGACGAAATCTTGCTTTGTCACTGTCCCTCCTCCTGTGTACGTCGTTTGTCGCCCTCGGGGACGCGAAGGACCCTAACACTCCTTCGTATTTGGCTCAACCATCACGTTTTGCGGCGGTTTTTCGCAATGCCAAGAGCTCTTCGGCCCGATAGAGCGCCCGCAGGCGCACGCCGAGCCGCGCGAGAGCGTCCGAGCCGCCCTCCTCGCGATCGACCACGCAGACGGCCGTGCGAACGACGAGACCCGCCTCGCGGAGGGCCGACACGGCCCCCGCGAGCGCGCCGCCGGTGGTGACGACGTCCTCGAGCAGGCAGATGAGCTCGCCGCGCTCGAAGAAGCCCTCGATCCGTTTCGCGGTGCCGTATTCCTTGGTCTCACCGCGCACGATGATGAACGGTAGATCGGACGTCAGCGATGCCGAAGCGGCCAACGCGACCGCGCCGAGAGCCGGCCCCGCAAGCCGAACGGCGTCCGGCTCGAACGCGCGCACCGCTTCGGCGAGGCTCGCACCGAGCGCCCGGAGGATCTCGGGCTCGGTCTCGAAGCGATACTTGTCGAGGTACCACGACGAGCGCTTGCCCGAGCGGAGCACGAAGTCGCCCTCGAGCAGCGCGCGCTCGACGAGCAGGCTGCCGAGACCCGCGCCCGCGCCCACGTCCGTGCTCACGCGGGAAGCACGGTGCGGGCGATCGACGCGAGCCGATCGAACTCCGGCGAGCCTGGCTCGAGGACGACATCCGAGCCGTCCGCGTACGCGACGCTCGCGCGTTCGTGCGGCCCACGGCCGCGGACGAAGAAGCGCCACGCCCAGATCGCGAGACCGGTCGCGAGCGCCAGCCGAAGGAGCTTCCTCATTCCGCCGCCTCCTCGTCGGCCTTCTTCCGCGGCGCCCGGCGCCGCTTCGGCTTGGCGTCGATCGCATTCAGGCACGTCCGCAGGTCGTACATGACGAGGCCCGCGGTCGGGCCTGGCCCGGTCGTCGCCGCGATCGTCCTGCCGCCCTCGCGCAGGACGAAGAAGCCGCCCTGTGCGAGCTCGACCTCCGCCCGCGAGACGTCGCCCGCCGTCGCATGCAGCTCGCCCGCCGCCGCGACGAGCGCCTGCGCGGCCGCCGCGAGCGCCTGCGAGGCGTCAGGGCCGTCGTCGGTTCCGGCGAGCACCTCACCGCCGTCCTCGAGCACGACTGCGCGTGCGACCTGGGACGAGAGCTCGCGTAGCTCGGCGAGCGCTTGGTCTGCGTTCATCGCGCCGACGCTACCACGCTACGCGGGACGCGAGCGCCGCCGCGAGCTCCCGCGCCGCGCGTGCTCGATGCGAATGCTCGGCCTTCCAGGCATCGCCGAGCTCGGCGACCGTGCGCGACTCGCCCACGGGGACGAAGATCGGGTCGTAGCCGAATCCTTCGCTCCCGCGCGGGGCGCTGCCGATCTTCCCGTCGAGCGTTCCCGTCGCCCGCACCTCCGACCCCTCCGGGGCGAGCGCGACGAGCTCGCAGACGTATCTCGCCCGGCGGTCCTCGATGCCGTCGAGCTCGGCCAACAGGTCCTCGACGGGCCGGGGCGTCCAGCGCGCGGACGCGACGCCCGGCCGTCCATCGAGTGCGGCGACCTCGATCCCGGAGTCTTCGCCCGCGACCCAGTCCTCCGGCGCAGCCCGCGCGCGCCCGTGCCGAGCCTTGATCCGCGCGTTGTCGAGGAACGTCTCGCCGTCCTCCTCCGGCTCGTCCGGCGCGTCGAGGAGGGCGATCTCCCACTCCGGAAGCGCGCGGCGTAGCTCGCGCAGCTTGTTCTCGTTCCGCGACGCGAGGACGACCCGGCCAGGATGAGCGGCTCTGAGCCACAAGGTGTGTTCAGGCTCCCGCCGGGGACGGAGCGCGCGGGGTTGCGGCCGCGTTCTGCTGGGCTGCGGTCAAGGTCTCGACGCCGCCGGCGGCGAGGTCGAGCAGCTCGTCGAGCAGCTTGCGCGAGAACGGATCCCGCTCTGCCGTCGCCTGCACCTCCACGAGCTCGCCGGCGCCCGTCATCACGACGTTCATATCGGTCTCCGCATTCGAGTCCTCCACGTAGTCGAGGTCGAGCACCGGCTCACCGTCCACGATCCCGACCGAGACCGCCGCGACCGAGCCGGTAAGCGCCTTCGAAAGGCCGAATCGATCCAGCGCGCGGCTCGCCGCGATCCAGACGCCGGTGATCGAGGCGCAGCGCGTGCCGCCGTCCGCCTGGAGCACGTCGCAGTCGAGCCACAGCGTCCGCTCGCCGAGCGCCTCGAAGTTGCACGCGGCGCGGAGCGCGCGGCCGATCAGGCGCTGGATCTCGACCGTCCTCCCGTCCGGGCGACCGCGCGAGACGGCGCGGGCGGTTCGCTCCCCGGTCGACGCCGGCAGCATCGAGTACTCGGCGGTCATCCAGCCGCGCCCCTGCTTGTAGAGCCAGCGCGGGACGCCCTCCTCGATCGTCGCCGTGCAAAGGATGAGCGTCTTGCCCTGGCCGTAGAGCACCGACCCGTGAGGCTGCTCGAGGTAGTCGAGCTCGAGCCGGAGCGGGCGCAGCTCGTCGGGGCGGCGGCCGTCCTCCCTCATGCCGCTGCAGCCTCGAGCGCTGCGATCTCGACGTGCTCCGCGGCAGCGATCGGAAGCTGCAGAAAGCGCCGCCCCGTCTCGCGGAAGAGCGCGGTGTCGCCCGTCGTCAGGAAGCGATACGAGCCCTCGCGGGACTCGGCGTTCTCGATGCCCTTGCGCTGCAGGATCTCCGCGACCTCGCGCGCCGTCTCCTCCGCCGAGAAGACGAGCGTGATGCCGCGCCCGAAGACGCGCTGGAGGATCGGCCGGATGAGCGGGTAGTGCGTGCAGCCGAGGATGACGGTGTCCACGCCCGCCTCGCGAAGGGGCGCCGCGTACTCGCGCACCGCGGACGCGGTCTCGTCCCCGAAGGGGTCGTCGCCCTCGATGAGCGGGACGAGGCGCGGACACGCCACCGGCACGAGCTCCGCCCCGGCGTCGAGCGCGCGTACGAGCTCGGCGTAGCGACCGCTCGCGACCGTCGCCTCCGTCGCGAGGAGCCCGATGCGGCGGTTGCGGGTCGCGAGCACCGCCGCGTGCGCCTCCGGGGCGAGGACCCCGATCGCGGGGACCGAAAGCCGCCGCTGGAGGTCCGGGAGCGCCGCTGCGGTGGCCGAGTTGCACGCTGCCACGATCAGCTTCACGCCTTGCCCTTCGAGGTAGCCCGCGATCTCGGCCGCAAAGCGGCGGATCTCGTCGAGTGGCCGCGGCCCGTAGGGGAGCCGGGCGCCGTCCCCGAGGTAGACGAAGTCCTCGTGAGGGAGCGTGACGAGGCACTCGTGCAGGACGGTGAGCCCGCCCATGCCCGAGTCGAAGACCCCGATCGGGCGCGCGTCCATCGCGGGATTCTAGGATGCCGACCGTCGGCGAATGCTCGTCTACCCTTTCCGCCGTGACGAGGGCTCTCTGCTCGGCGCTCGCGGCCGCGCTTGTCCTCAGCGTCGGCGACGCGACCGGCTCGACTGCATCGACTCAGCAGCTCACGATCCCGATGGACGACGGCGTCTCGATCGCCGCCACGCTGCACCTCCCCGACGGTGCGCCGCCGACGGCAGGCTGGCCGGCGCTCGTCTTCCTGCACGGCCTCGCCGGCAGCCGCGAGAGCATGAACGCCCTCGCGTCCGCGTACGGCTTCGTGGGCAAGGGGTACGCCGTGCTGTCCTTCGACGCGCGCGGGCACGGCCAGTCCGGCGGGCTCGTCGGGATCGACGGGCCGCGCGAGGTCGCCGACACGCGCGCCGTCTTCCAGTGGCTCGCCGGCCGGCCGGACGTGGACGGGAACAACATCGGCGCCTGGGGGATCTCGTACGGCGGCGGCGCCGTCCTCAACTCGCTCGTCGCGGGAGTTCCGTGGGGTGCGGTCGTGACCGTCCAGACGTGGACAAACCTCTTCTCCGCGCTCATGCCGCAGGGCCTCGTGAAATCCGGGCTCGTCGCGGGCCTCGCCGGCTCGATCCCGGAGACGAAGCGCGACCCCTCGCTCGCAACCGTGCAGGCGGCGGCCTTCGCCGGGAACTCCGCGGTCGTGAGGCCGTGGGCAGCCGAGCGCTCGAGCCTGTCCAAGCTCGGCGCCGTGACGACTCCGGTCTTCATGGCGCAGGGCCGGCGCGACTTCCTGTTCGGCATCGACCAGGCCGCACAGGCATTCAGGCGGCTGAAAGGCCCGAAGGCGCTCTACGTCGGGCTCCACGGCCACGCGCCGTCGACGTTCCCCGCGGCCGACACGGGCGTGCTCATGGCGCGTGCCGGCGAGTGGTTCGACTGCTGGCTCAAGAGCCCGTTCTGCGATGCGCCGCCGGCGAGCGTGTACGTCGCGTCCGAGAACTTCGCCGGTGAGGTCGCGCGGCGCGGAGCGACGCCTCCGCCGGTGAGGCCGAGCGTGGTCGCGTTCCCGGGAGTCTCGACCTTCGCGAGGCGCGGCAAGGCGGTGCGCTCGGCCCCGCTCCGCAGGGCGGTCGAGGTCTACGGCTCGCCGACGCTGAAGACCTCCGTGGCCGCGAGCGGCGGCTGGTCGCGGCTCGTCGCGGTGCTCACGGCGCGGACGCCGCAGGGGCGGGAGATCGTCGTCAGCGCCGGAGGCGTCCCGACGAAGCGCGGCGTGCAGAAGCTGACGATCAAGCTCGCGAGCCAGGCGACGTTCATCCCCAGGGGATCCCGCCTGACGCTCACGCTCGGCTCGTCGTCGCTCGCGCAGTCGCCCTCGAACCTGCTCTACCTCGACCTCCCGATGCCGCCCGCGGCGCGCGTGAGGATCGGGAACGCCGTCCTCACCCTCCCGGGCCTACGGACGCCAGTCACCAGGTGAAGCGTAAGAACCCGAACCACAATGAAGGCGATGTCGTCGGAACGCGCTGCTCGGCACGCTGCTACGTCCTCGGTCGCGCCCATACCTCGGGTATGAGCGCTCCCTGCATCCTTGCATCGCACTCGCGCATCGCGCCTCGACGACGAGCGTCATCGTGATTCGAGTTCTTGGCGCTGCGACCGCGATGCTCGCGGCGCTCGCCGTCGTCGGTGCGGCTGGCGCACGCCCGGCGGCCGATCCCGGAGTCACTTCGACGACCGTCCTGCTCGGCGGCACGGTGCCGCTGACGGGCGAGGCGGCTGCGTTCGGCAGCGTCGGGGCCGGCGCGAAGGCGTACTTCGACCACGTGAACGCGAGGGGCGGCGTGCACGGACGGAAGATCGAGTACCGCTTCTACGACGACGCGTACAACCCGGCGCAGACCGTCCAGCTCACGCGCACGCTCGTCGAGCAGGATCGCGTCTTCGCGGTGTTCAACTCGCTCGGGACGGCGAACAACCTCGCGATCCGCGAGTACCTGAACTCGCAGAAGGTGCCGCAGCTCTTCGCCGGCGACGGCTCGCGGGCGATCGGGACCGGGTTCGCGCGCTACCCGTGGACGATGGGCTTTCTGATGAGCTATCGCGGCGAGGGCGACGTCTACGGGAAGACGCTCGTTGCATCGCGACCGCGCGCCCGTGTCGCCGTCTTGTACGAGAACACGGAGCTCGGGCGCGACATGCTGGCAGGGCTCACGCGGGCGGTGGCGAGAAAAGGCCCGCGCGTCGTCGCGCGGGAGTCGTACGAGCTCACCTCCTCCGACGTCAGCTCCCAGATCGCACGGCTGAAGGGCTCGGGCGCCGATACGCTGATGCTCTTCACGACGCCGAAGTTCTTCATCCAGGCCGTCGTCGCCACGCACAAGCTCGCCTGGAAGCCGCGCGTGTACATCGCGTCAGTGTCGATCGAGCCGGGGATCATGGCGATCGCGCGGGTGAATGCGCCAGAGCTCACGCGGGGAGCGCTGTCGATCGCGTTCCTGAAGAACCCGAACGACCCGGTCTGGGCGAGGGACCGGGCGATCGCGCTGTACCGCTCGATCATGCGGCGGCATCATCCGACCGGCCGCGTGAGCGACGCGTACCACGTCTACGGGATGACCGTCGCGTGGACGATGGTCGAGACCCTGCGCAAGGCGGGGAAGAACCTCACGCGCGCCCGTCTCCTGCAGGCGGCACGGAGCCTCGACCTCGCCGGCAACCCATGGCTCCTGCCGGGCATCCGCCTGACGACCTCGCGGACCGACTACCGCCCGCTGGAGCACGTCTACCTCTATCGCTACGACAACAAGGAGTGGGTCAAGGCGAGCAGGCTGCTGCGGGCTCGCGGCTGACCCGGCCGCGATCCCGTCTGCAACACTCGTGCGCTCGACTCGTCTCAGGCAGCGCGAAACGAAAGAGGAGGGAAAACCTGTGAACCGACGCATCTGGACAGTCGCTGCCGGGCTGGCGGCGCTGGCCGCGATCATCGCCGTGCCGTCGGCGTATGCGGCCTACACGACTGCGAAGCTGGAGGTACGCCCCGCCGCCAACGGCGCCACGGTGCGGGCGACGCTGAGCCCGGACGACGACCCGACGGCGAGCGTTCGCATCTTCGCGCCGACGGGCACGTCGCTGACCACGAACCAGGCGCCGGGAACGGTGCTCGGCCCGGTGCAGGCGATCGTGAAGGCGCTCGATCTCGGTGGCGCGGACCTGCCGCTCACGGGTCAGCTCGTCGTCGCGGCTCCGGGGCAGATCACCCCGGCTGCTCAGGCCGCGTGCCTCGGGGCGACGGCTCCGCTCGCGAGCTGGGTCATGGTGCTGAGCGCGGCCGGGCAGACGCTGCCCGTTCCCGCGTACCTCGTCGCGACTGCGGGCGCGCAGACGGCTCTCGGGCCGGCGTACATCCAGGTCTGCCTCCCGCCGCCGGACGTGCCCGTGGGCACGCCGGGCAGAGCCACGTTCGGGGCGAAGCTCTACAGCGCCGAGCTCACGATCAACGGTGTGTTCAGCTCGTCCGCGGGCGTGTGGGTGTCCTTCTGGACGCCGTACGTGCCGGCCGTCGGCCAGATCAACGCCGCGGGCACGATCGCGTCTCCGGCCGTGGTCGCGCCGGGCACGGTGACGGCGGCCGCGCGTCGGGCCGGCAGGGGCGGTCGCGGGGCGACGGTCACCGGCCGCGTCATGCAGGGCGGGCAGCCGCGCGCGCGCGCGACGGTGACGGTCTTCGGCGGCCAGCGGCGCGCCCGTCTCTCGCGCGTCGGTCGAGTGCGCACGAACGCGGCCGGCCGGTTCACGTTCCGGGCGAGAAGCGGCGTGTTCTTCCGCGTGAACGTCGCGGCGGCGGCGGGTGCCGCTCCCGCGGCCTGCACGGCGCTGGCGCCGGCGATCGCGCCCGTGCAGTGCGCGAACCCGACGAGCAACGGGTTCGCCGCGCAGAGCCGCGTCGTCCGCAAGCGCTAGCTGTCGCGTCTCGTTCGAGCCTAGGGGCCGGCGCCCGGCCCCCTAGGCTTTCCCGCGATGCCCGCAACGGTCCGCCTCGGAACGTGCAGCTTCGCCGACGAGGGACTTCTGAAGCACTGGTACCCGCGCGGGATCTCCACCTCGAAGACGCGCCTCGGCTTCTACTCGGAGCGCTTCGACACAGTCGAGGTCGACTCGCCCTTCTACCACCTCCCCGACCCCGCGGTCACCGGCCGCTGGGCGCAGCGGACGCCTCCCGAGTTCCTGTTCCACATCAAGGCGCACAAGACGATGACCGGCCACGAGGGAGCCGATCAGGAGCGGGCGTTCGCCGAGTTCCGCGCGTCGCTCGCGCCGCTCGAGCTCTCCGGCAAGCTGCGGAGCATCCTGCTGCAGTACCACCCGCGGTTCGTGAAGTCGACCGCCGCGAAGGAGGAGCTCTCGCGCGTCCGCCCGCTGCTCGACCCGCTGGTGCCGCTCGTCGAGTTCCGCCACCGCTCCTGGCTCGAGGAGGACGAGCGCGAGGACACCCTGTCCTTCCTGCGAGAGCAGGGGCTCGCGTACGTCTCCGTCGACGCGCCGCCGACCCGCGCCTCGAACGTGCTGCCGCCCGTCGCGGCAGCCACGCACCGGGTCGCGTACGTGCGCTTCCACGGCCGCAACGTGAAGACGTGGAACATCAAGGCCGAGAAGTCCTCCGAGCGCTTCAACTGGATGTATGCGCCGGAGGAGCTATCGGAGTGGGTCGAGAAGCTGGGCGCACTTGCCGGAGAGGCGGACGAGGTGTACGCGATGTTCAACAACAACCGCGACGACTTCGCTCCGCGGAGCGCCGCGCTGCTACGCGGGCTGCTCGACGAGGCGGGGATTCCGGCAACGGGCGGGATCGAGCGGCCCCCGCTCGCTCCGACGCTGTTCTGAGCGTGCGGTGCGTCCCCGCAAGCCGTGGCCGCTGAGGGCGCTGAAACCTCAGTGTCCGACACCGAAGGTGTCGAGGTCCGTCCGCAATGGATCCACAACCCGACCGTCTCGAAGACCACCGACCCCAGCGCCGGTCGGCCCTGGCGGAAGTCGGGTACCCAGTGTCCGACACTGGGGTGTGAAAGGGAGAGCGCCGATTCATCCACAGCGCCGGGCTAGAGTCGCCCGGTGCGCGTACTGTCGGTGACCCACGGCCCGACCGTGCCCGGCGGGATCTTCGACGAGGTCGCCGAGGAGACCGGGCACGAGCTCGAGCGCTGGGTCGTCCCGCTCGGAGGAGCACCGCAACCCGCCGCGAGCTACGACGCGATCATGGTCTTCGGCGGATCGATGCATCCGGACCAGGACGCGCAGCACGCCTGGCTCGGGCGAGAGGAGGAGTTCCTACGCGATGCGCTCGCTCAGGAGGTTCCCGTCGTTGGCGTCTGTCTGGGCGCGCAGATGCTCGCACGGGCGGCCGGCGCCTGGGTCGGCCCCGCCCCCGAGCCCGAGATCGGCTGGTTCGAGATCGAGCTGACGCCCTCGGGCCGCGGCGACCTCGTCCTCGGGGTGCTGCCTCCGAGGACCAACGCCTTCCAGTGGCACAGCTACACGTTCGGCCTCCCTGAGGGTGCGACCGAGCTGGCTCGGAGCGCCGTCTGCAGCCAGGCGTTCCGCGTCGGCGCGCGCGCCTGGGGCCTCCAGTTCCACGCCGAGGTGACGCTCGCGATGGTGCGTGCCTGGGCGACCGAGGACGGCCACGAGCTTCCGGTCGCGGCCGGCGAGTTCCTCGCCGAGACCGAGCGTCACATCGGCGAGTGGAACGTCCACGGGCGACGGCTCTGCGAGGCATTCCTCGCCGCCGGTGCCTGAGCGTCCGCGCGGCTACTCGACCGGCAGCGACGCGTCGGCCGACCACTCGTGCCAGGAGCCGACGTAGTTGCGCGCGTCATAGCCGGCCGCGCGTAGGACCTGCGCGGCGAACGCCGAGCGACTGCCGCTGTGGCAGTACGCGACGACCTCGGTGCCCTCCGCCGCGCCTACGAGCGCCCGCACCTGCACCGCCGACGAGCTCTGGAGCAAGCGCTCGAGCGGGACGTTGAGGGCGCCGGGAATGTGCCCCTGGCGCGGATCGCAGCGCGCGCCCGCGGCCCCGGAGAACTCGTACTGCGTGCGCACGTCGAGAACGACGAGCCCGGGCTCGTCGAGCCGGCCGCGAAGCTCGTCGAGGGCTATGTCCGCCATCGCCCGAGGAACCCTTCGAGAACGGCGTCGAACCGTTCCGGCTGCTCGATGCTGAGAAGGTGGCCGGCGCCCTCGAAGACCTCGAGCGTCCCGTCGAGCGCACTGCCCGCGATCGCCCGCGCCTCCTCGACCGAGACGATCTCGTCCGCCTCGCCGACGCACACGAGAACCGGGCCGCCGAACGACGCCATGACGCCGCCGAGGTCCGGCCGGTCCCGCATCGCCTCCTGCGCAACCGCCAGCTCCTCCGCGGGCACGTCCGAGTCGAGATCCTCCGAAACGCCCTCGCTGCGCAGCTGAGCGACCAGCTCGTTCCTGAAGCGGCGCCGCTCCTCCGAGTCGGCGTCTGCTCGCGAGCCCGCCAGGACAAGCCCGACGACACGCTCCGGCGCGCGCCGGGCCAGCGCGAGCGCGCAGTAGCCGCCCATCGAGGCACCCACGGCGACGAACGGCCCCTGGACCTCGCCCAAGAGCTGCGCCGCCCACCCGTCGATCGACGGCCCACGTCCGTAGAGCCTCGGCGCGATCGGCTCGAAGCCGCCCGCCCGCAGAGGCTCGAGCTGCGGCTCCCACATCCGCTCGTCCGGCGGCCAGGCGTGCAGGAGGAGAACCTTCACGCGCGCGCGATCCGTTCCGCGCCCTCGATCTCGGGGGCGTTCGACCAGCCGTGCTCCGCCCCTTCCACGCCCATCGCTCTCGCGAGCTGGGCCAGAAGCTCACGCGCCGGGGCGAGCTCGGCCGGAGTCGACGCGGTCACGGCGATCCGGCGAACCGCCTCCGGATCCGCGCCCGTCAGCCGCGACACGACGCGCGGGTTGGCGGCGAGGCCGACCACGTCGCCGGGCGGAAGCGGGCCGTAGAACTCGGGAACCGACAGATACTCGTCGACGATCCGGCCGTGCTCGAAGAGGATCATGCGCACGAGCTCGTCACGCTCGACCCCGAGCAGGAGCACGACGGCCCCCATCCGGTCCGAGAGCTCCTTCGCGAGCCGGCGGAGCATGTCCGGGTTCCGGTCGCAGACGTCGTCGTAGACTGCGATCCAGCCGTGCCGGGGCGGCGCGACCAGCGATCCGTGCGAGCCCCCCGGCAAGCGCGGCACGAACTGCGCCACGGCCTGCGCGACTCCGCTCAGGTCGTCCGACTGAATATGGATGGAGCCGAAGGAGGACGCCTCCTGGCGGCCGAGCCGCGCCTCGAGATCCGCTATCCGGCCGGCCATGATCATCACTTCGTCCCGAAGACCCCAGCGGTGATAGAGCGAGTGCGCGACGGTGTTCGCGGCGACGACCTCGAGGTCGATCTGCTCGATTCCCTGTTCGCGGAACGTCGCGAGCACCTGACGCATCAGGTCGGTCCCGACCCCGCTGCGGCGATCGAGCTGCCTGACGTAGAGGTCGGTCAGCGTGCCGAACCCGGGCGCGCGCCGCCGCGCGAGCGCGAAGCCGACGGGAGTTCCCTCGTCGTCGAGCGCGAGAAAGGCGGTCTCCGAGGCGAGGATCTCGGCGATCTCGGCGAGCTCCTTCTCGTGGTCGGCCGGCCCCTCGTGCGTCGGCGGCGGGATCTCGTGGTCGAACTCCTTCCAGAGCTCCGCGATGGCATCGAAGTCCTCAGGCGTGGCCCGCCTGACGTTCATGACCCAACCTCGGTTGGCCCATGAACGTGTGGAGGGGTGTGGGAAACCGGGAGGTTCCCCACGCGCTCAGGAAGAAGGGGGGTTTCCCCGCGACCGCGGGCCGAAGGCGAGCGTTCGTTCATCCGGCCAGCCTCGCGCCCATGAGCAAGAACTGCGCGGACAGGTTCTCGAACGGCACGAAACGCTCGCCCATGGTGCGTACCTCCCGGATCGACAGCGGACGCCCGGCAGCGTAGAACGCCGAGACCGCCTTCCGTAGGCCGAGGTCGCCCGCAGGCCAGGCGCGCGGTCTCGCCAGATGGCGGGCGAGGAACCAGTCCGCCGTCCATCGCCCGAGGCCGGGAAGAGCCGTCAGCGCCGCGACGACATCCTCGTCCGGCAGAAGCCCGAGCGCGTCGAGGTCCAGGTCGGAGCGGGCAAGGCCGAGGACATATCCGATCTTGCTGCGCGAGAAGCCGAGGCCGTCGAAGTCCGCGAGATCGGCTGACGCCATGCGCTCGCGGGTCGGGAACGACCAGGCGACCTCGTGCCTGACTCCGAAATGCTCGACGAAGCGGGAGCGGATCGCAGCGGCGGCGCGCAGCGAGATCTGCTGCGTCGTGATCGCGATCACCAGCGCCTCGAACGGCTCCGGATTCAGCGGCGGCCTGAAGCCGGCGAGCGCGACGACGACCGGACCGAGCACGGGCTCGCGCGACGCCCACTCGCGAAACGGCTCGAGCTCGAACGGCAGGCCGAGGAAACGCCCGACCCCCTCGGCGATTGCGTCGGCGTCGCCAAGTAACAGACTGTTACTTGGCGCTTCGATGCGCACACCTCCCGGTGCCGCCTCGATTCGCACTTCCCGACCGGCGACGACCCGGTGGAGCCGGCCGTCGCGCCATATCGACGCCGAATCGGGCCCGAGCTCGCGAAACCGCGTCATCGAGAGCGCGAAGTCGTACGGCTCGGGAAGCTCGAGGATCACTTACAACGCGCGGGCGACGTCATGGAAGTCCGCGAAGGGCTCGTAGGCGACGCCCTTCGCGTCGAGGTAGCGGGCGAGCCCGTCGCGCGCGAAGACGCGCGCTGCGGCAAGGGCGACGCACCGGTCGGAGAAGCCGTCGCCGACATACACGATCTCGTCGAGCCCGGTCAGGTCGGATCGCTTGCAGGGCTCGCCGCAGACGCTGCACGTGGCGGCCTCGCGGAAGACGACTCTCCATCCGTCCGAACGCGGGTCGACGCGGTTGGCGACGACCTCGAGCTCGATCCCCTCTCGCTCGAGGATTGGCGTGATCAGCTCATGGAAGCCGCTCGAGACGACGAGGGGCGCGTGCGCCCGCGCGAACGCCTCGAAACCAGCTCGCACGCGCGCGTTCTCACGCATCCAGCCCACGACCTCCTCGAGCGGCGAGGTGACGCTCTCGAACTCGAGAGCGATGACCTCGTTCAGGCTCAGCTCGCTCCCGAGCTTCCCCTCGGCAGCGTCGTAGATATCCGGATCCCCGAACTCGAGCAGCACGAGATGGAGGCCGTCCGTCTTGGTGACGGTTCCGTCCCAGTCGACGACGACACGCACGACGTCAGCCTCGCGAGGCGATGTGGGCTAGGACGCCGATGCCGCCGGACTCGATCTCGACGCGGCTCCCGCGCGGGACCTCGACCGGCGCGAGCGACGGGGCCGCGAGGAGGTCGCCGGGATGGAGGCGCGTCCCTGCGGCCGCGAAGTCCCGCGCCGCGGCCCAGTCGAAGCCGTCGAGGCGCGCGCGCAGACGCTCGTCGTCGTCCACGCGCACGATGACCTCGACGCCGTCCGGGTCGAGCTCGTCCCCGGTGACGACGACGGGCCCGAGCCCGAGCGCGAAGTCCCGGTCCTTCGGGGGGTCGCGCCGCGGGTCGCGCCACTCGGCGAACAGCGTCCAGCCCGCAACTCCGTCCCCGGCGCCGACGATGCCGGCGAGACGCGCGTGCAGCGCGAGAGCACCTTGTGGCTCCGAGCCACTAGCTTCGTTCTGCGGGACGGTCGCGCCGGGGCCGCAGATGGCAGCAGGGTTGGCGAAGACGAACGTGCGTTGATCCTCGAAGACGCGCACCGAGCTTGGATGGAGCACGGGCGCGAGCAGCCGTACGCCGGCGAGCGGGTACATCGCGTGCTCGCGCGCGGCCCCTCCGCCGGTGAAGAACGACTGAAGGGTCTGCGCGGCGAGCTGCGTGACGTGCTCGCCGTCGATGCGACCGACCCAGCCGCGCTCGAGCGGTTCCTCCGCCGGATGGAACATGCAGAGCCGCATGGCCTCCTAGGGCTCCGTGTGGATCACGACGTCGGCGATTCCGGGCACGGCCTCGCGTACGCGCTCCTCGACCGCGCTCGCCCTCGCATGGGCGTCGACGAGCGAGTCGCTTCCGGCCACGGCGAGCGTGAGGAAGGCGACGATCCCCTCGTCCGTCCGGACGAAGCGGAGCTCACGCGGCGCCGCGCCGGTCTCCTGGCGGACGACCCGCTCGACGGTCTCCGCGTCCAGCTCGACGGGCCGCGCCGCCGCGGCTTCGCTCAGCGGCTCGAGGTGCGTTCGCACGTCCGCCACATCGGGCACCGCGGCGAGTATCGCGCGCTCGACCTCCTCCGCGACCTCGTGCGCTTCGTCGAGCGACAGGTCGCCGGGAAGCTTGAGGTGGAGCGAGACCTCGAGCCGCCCGTCGACGTCGAGCACGACGAGGTTGTGCAGCTCGCGAACCCGGGGGACGCAGAGCGCGGCGGCGAGAGCGCGCTCGCGAAGCTCGGCGCCGGCGTCCCGGGGCTCGACGTGGACGACGACGTCTGCGTCGGGAAGGTGCTTGCGAACGGCGTCCTCGATCCGGTCGGCGGCTGCGTGACCCTGCCCGACCGCGGCGCCCGGAGCAACGGCGATCACGACGTCCGCGAAGTGCTCCCCACCCGCCTCGCGCGTGCGCAACCGCCGCAGCTCGACGGGCGGGTCGAGCGCTGCGATCGCAGCTCGCGCAGCGCGCTCCGCGTCCTCGGACGAGCTGTCCATGAGGACGCCGACGTTGCGGCGGAGCAGGCGAAGCGCCGCGAGCACGACCAGCCCGGCGACGAAGAGGGCCGCCACCGAGTCGCCTTCCGGGAAGCCCAGCGCGGCGGCGATCAACCCCGCCAGCACCGCGAGCGTGCCAACGAGGTCGCTCCCGAAGTGAAGCGCGCTCGCACGCAGGGCCTCGCTGCGGTACGCGCGGGCCGCGCGGGTGGAGACGAGGACGCGCGACGCGTCGATCGCGATCACGACCCCGACGGCCGCGAACGTCCACCACGTCGCATCGACCTCGAAGTCGACCGCCCCCGCGAGCCGAGCGATCGCAAGGCCGGCGATGAAGAGGCTGACGCCGACGAGGATCGTCGCCTCGCCGAGGGCGGCCAGGTTCTGGGCCTTCGCGTGGCCGAACGGGTGCCCGCGATCGGCCGGCCGCACCGCCACGGAGACCGCGAAGAACGTGAGCAGCGCCGCGGCGAGGTCGGTCCCCGAATGCGCGGCCTCGGCGAGGAGGCCGAGACTGCCGCTCGCGATCCCGGCGACGAGCTTGATCGCGATGAGGAGGCAGGCCGCGCCGACCGAGACGAGCGCAATGCGCCGCTGCGGCGACATGGCAGAGCTTCTAACACAGTGATCGCCCGTCGCGACGCGCGCGAAGGACGTCGTGAGGCAAGGACGCAAGGGGCGTCCATACCGAGTATGGACGCGACTGAGGAAACCGCATCGCGGTGTCCAGCGCCGCGTCGCGACATGGACGCTCACTGTGCTGGGAGTTCGACAGGCTACGCCGGGAGGGTCAGTCGAGCGCCGCGTAGAGCGCCCAGCGCTCGGGAACGCCCTTGAGCTCCCGGTCGCCGCGTTCCTCGAAGACGAGGCCCGATCCCCCGACGAGGTCGCGAATGGTTCGGGTGACGAGCACCTCGCCAGGCTCTGCATGAGCAGCTACACGCGCGCCCCTATGTGCACGGCGATGCCTGCGATGCCACCCTGCCGCAGGCTCACCTGTCCGGCGTGGAGCCCACAGCGAACGTCTAGGCCCCGCAGGCGAGTGACGTCGCGTACGTGACATGCGCAGCGAACGGCCCGGGCGGGACCGTCGAACGTCGCGAGCAGGCCGTCTCCCGCGACATCCACGAGCTGCCCGCCGTAGACGACGAGGGCGTCCCGTGCGGTCGACTCGAAGTCGTCGCGCACGACGCTCCACCGCCGGTCGCCGAGCCGGCTTGCGTGCTCAGTCGATCGAGCGATGTCGACGACGAGCACGGTCGCCAAGACCCGGTCGGCCTCCACGACCCGACCACGCATGCCGGTGATGAACTCCTCGATCGTTCCGAGCAGCTCGGGCGTCGGCACCAGCCAATGATCGGCGCCCTCCAGCTCGACCAGTCGCCCCTGATCGATGTGCTCGGCGAGGTACCTGCCATGCCCGACGCGGATGTACTGCTGATCGCGGCTGTGTACGACCAACGTCGGAACCGCCACGAGAGGCAGTACGCGGCGGACGTCCAGCTGCAGGATCATTTGCATCTTGGCCAGCGCGACGCCCGGGGTGCCGGCGAAGCGCTCGAGCTTTCCCCAGAACTCCCTGAGGCCGGGCTGTTCGGCCACGGACGGCCCGAGGAAGGCGGTCAGAGCACCGGTTCCCCACGTCGTCCGGATCATCTCGAGCACTGCCTCCTGGACGCCAGGAGGCATGCCGGCGGGGTAGTCGTCGGCGCGCGCGAGCCGCGCGAAGCCATTGACCAGGACGAGGGCATCGACTCGTTCCGGATGCGTTGCGGCAGCCATGAGCGCCATCTGCGCCGCGTGACCCTGGACGATCAGCGTCGCGCTCGTGCTTCCTGCGGCCGTCATGACCGCAGTGACGTCGGCGATCCAGTCCTCCGGCGCAACTGTGTTTCCAAAGGTGTGGTCGGAGAGGCCGATGCCGCGCATGTCGAACCAGAGCACGCGTCCGAGTCGCGCCAGCGACGAGAAGAGCTCGATCACGATCGGGTGCTCCCAGAGCACCTCCACGTGACTCCCCCAGTCCAACGCCAAGACAAGGTCGCGTGGGCCTTCGCCGATGACCTGGTACGCGAGGTAGACGTCGCCGCTCCGAACGTACTGGGTACGCGGCATCTGCACCGGCCGTTCGTAGCACACGTAACGTGCGCTCGTCGTGACCCCGAGCTGGGGGACGCCACAACCGCGGGGCTCCTGGTCCTAGAGGTTCCCGCGCAGGGCCTGCTCGCGCTCGATCGCCTCGAAGAGCGCCTTGAAGTTCCCGATTCCGAAGCCGCGCGAGCCGTGGCGCTCGATCACCTCGAAGAAGAGCGTCGGGCGGTCCTGCACGATCTTCGTGAAGAGCTGGAGCAGATAGCCGTCCTCGTCGCGGTCTGCCAGGATCCCCATCGAGCGCAGGTCGGCCCAGTCCTGGTCGATCTCCCCGACGCGCTCCTCGATGTCTTCGTAGTACGTCTCGGGCGTCCGGATGAAGAGCACGCCGTGCTCGCGCAGGGCGGCGACCGTCTTCACGATGTCGTTCGTCTGGAGAGCCAGGTGCTGGACTCCCGGCCCGCCGTGGTACTCGAGGTACTCCTCGATCTGGCTCTTCCGCTTGCCCTCGGCGGGCTCGTTGATCGGGAACTTGATCTTCCCCTCACCGTCCGTCATCACCTTGGACATGAGCGCCGAGTACTCGGTCGAGATGTCCTCGTTCGAGAAGTGCGTGAGCTGCGTGAAGCCGAGCACGCGCTCGTAGAAGCCGACCCACTCGTCCATCCGCCCGAGCTCGACGTTGCCGACGACGTGGTCGATCGAGATCAGTCCCATTCCTGCTGAGGGGCCTCCGTTCGGCGAGACCGACTGGAAGCCGGGCAGATACGGGCCCTGATACTCCGACCGGTTCACGAACGTGTGGATGTTGTCGCCGTACGTCCCGATGGCCGCGAGCTCGACGCGCCCCGAGTCGTCCTCGACCCAGTGCGGCTCCTCGATACCGCGCGCGCCGCGCTGCACCGCCTGCCGGTACGCGTGCGTGGCGTCGGGAACGGCAAGCGCGACGTCGCGCACGCTATCGCCCTTCGACTGTGCCCAGCGACAGATCTCGCTGTCCGCGCGGAGGCCGCTCGTCAGCACGAGCCGGATGTCGCCCTGCTCGAGCACGTAGGAGGCGCGGTCGCGAACGCCGGTCTCCGGGCCTGCGTACGCCGTCCGCGTGAAACCGAACGAGTTCTCGTAGAAGTACGCCGACTGCTTGGCGTTCCCGACCCAGATCTCGAGGTGGTCCCAGCCGTCGATCGGCATGAAGTCGTGTTCGCTCATGGGCCGGATTCTAGAGCGGCCCGCGTCGCGGGGGCACGCCGGCGCACTGCGAGGATCCCGGCAGCGATGAGCACGCCGCCCGCGATCTGGAGCGGGCCCAAAGGCTCCGAGAGGAGGATCACGGCCAGAACCGCGGCGACGAACGGCTGGAGATTCGCGGCGAGCGTCGCGCGGTTCGCTCCGATCCGGTGGATCGAGCGGAACCAGAGGACGTTCGTGAGCACGAGCGGCCCGAGAGTCGCGAAGACCAGAAGCACCCAGATCTCCCAGCCGAGCGACCAGTCCTGATCCGAGGTCTGCGGGATCGCGGTCAGCGTGATGGGCACCCAGGCGGCCGGGATCACGTACGCGCTCATGCGCGACGGCGTGTAAGTGCGCATGAGCGGCGCCACCGTCACGGAGTACGCCGCCCACGTCGCCGCCGTCGACAGGCCGAGCAGGATGCCGGCAAGACTCGCGTCCGTCTCGCCGCCGCTGCTGCCCGCGGCGACCAGGCCGACGCCGACGAAGGAGGCGGCCGCAGCCACCCAGAAGCGACCGGTCGGGCGCTCGGTGCCGAGCACGAGCCCGAAGAGTGCGGCGAAGATCGGGATCGCGCCCAGCACGAGGCCGATCGTCGAGGCGGTCGTGAGATCGAGCGCGAAGACGAACGAGAGCTGGTTCAAGTACAGCGTGACTGCCGCCAGGCCGAGCAGCGGGAGGTGGCGCCGGTGGATGCGGAGGCTCCGTTCCGCGTATAGGGTCAGCCCGACGAAGATCGCGCCGGCGAGCCCGTAGCGGACGGTCGCGTAGGGGAGCGGCAAGAACCCGTGCTCGAGGATGTACTTCGTGACGCTCAAGTTGAGCGCCCAGAGGAGGACGGTCGTCAGGAGCATCAGCTCCACCGTCGAGGGCCAACGCATCGCCGGACGCTAGCGGCCGTAGGCCTGTGGACACATCGGCACGGTTTCGGCACACGTCAGGGTCAGACCCTGCAGGGCAAGCTGTCACCGAATCGGCACGGAATCGTCGCACTTCGGCCCGGCGGTAGGCTTCTTCGCGCGATGGCCGAGCCGACGACCGACGACGTCGACGCCCTCGTCGGCCCTGCGACTCCGCACTTCGCCTACCAGCTCCGGGCACGCGTCGCCGAGCTGATCGCCGACCTCCCCGCCGACCATCCCGTCCGCAAGCACGGCGAGAAGAAGATGGAGCTGCTCGACCGGCTCGGGCACGCGTCGTCGCTCGCGCGGGACGGGGAGCCGGAGCCGCGGAGCCGGATCGGCTGGGAGACCGTCCCCTCGTCGGCGCCCGCGTCCGACCCGCTGCCTCCCGGCGGAGAATGACCACCGTTCGCCTCCGGGGAACGGTCGTAGGGGAAACCATGTTTCCCCTACGTGCCCCCTTCTTCCCGAAAGCGTCGCGAACCTCCCGGTTCCCCACACCCCTCCCCGCTCATTGGCCGAAAATCGGCCAATGACATTCGAGGGCGCCTCGGTCCTCGTCACGGGGGGCTCGAGGGGAATCGGGAAGGCGATCGCGCTCCGCTTCGCGTCACTCGGAGCGCGCCGCGTCGCGATCGGCTACATGCGCGGGGACAGGGCCGCCGAGGAGACCGCCGAGGAGCTCCGCGGGCTCGGCGCCGAGCCGGTGCTCCTCCGCGGGAACGTCGCTTCGTCGCGCATCGCGGAGGAGGTGGCGGAGCTCGGCGCGCTGGACGTCCTCGTGCACGCGGCCGCGACGGGCGTGATCCGCCCCGCGGTCGAGACGGACGACAAGCACTGGGACTGGACGCTCTCCGCGAACGCGCGCGCGCTCCTGTCGTTGACGCGCGCGGCGGCGCCTGAGATGCCCGCCGGCTCCTCCATCGTCGGCCTCTCCAGCCTCGGCTCGACCCGCGTGCTCGACGACTACACGCTCGTGGGCGTGTCCAAGGCAGCCCTGGAAGCTCTCGTGCGCTACCTCGCCGTCGAGCTCGCGCCCCAGGGCATCCGCGTCAACGCTGTGTCCGCGGGCGTGGTCGAAACGGGCGCACTCGAGCACTTCCCGAACAAGGAGAAAATGCTCGAGATGGGCGCGCGCAACCCGGTCGGCCGGCTCGTGTCGCCGGAAGACGTCGCAGCCTGCGTCACATTTCTGTGCTCGCCCGACGCGGAGATGATTCGCGGCCAGACGCTCGTCGTCGACGGCGGCTGGTCGCTGCTCGCATCACTCGTCTGAGAATGGCGATCGTCGTGCTCGTCGTCGGCGCGGGCGCACTCTTCGCCCGCGGCGTAGCAGCCGGCCGGTATGCCGGCTGGCTGGGAATCGCCGTACCGCCAGCTGTCACATGGGTGCTCGGCACGGCTGGGAGTGGGATCCGGACGCGATCCCGCTCATCGCAGCCGCGACGATCACTACCGAAGTCGGCTGGTTCTGCGGGTTCGTCCGGCGCGAAGGCGTCAGGCGGAGTGCATGAAGCCCTGGCGGGCGGCCGAGACGAGCGCAACCGCCTCGGGGAACAGGACGCGCATCGCGTCGCGGAGCGCGAGCGCTTGCGCGTCCGACGAGCCCTCGACCTGGATTCGCGACATCGCGGCCCCGGTCAGCTCGACCGCGGTGTTCAGCGTCAGCGTCGCGAACTGCTCGCGCTGGGCGTCTTGCACGGTCTCCGCCTGCTTCTCGGCGAACTCGCGCAGCGCGCCGAGGAGCTCCTCGGGATCGCCGCCGCCGAACGGAAAGAATCCACCTCCGCCTTCCACGCGTCCATTGTAGGGGCGGGGCCCGCCTCTCCCGAGCCTCCACAAGCCCGAGGTCCGCTAGCGCGGATCTCGGTCGCACGAAACCTGGGGCGACCCGAGGGTCGCCCTACGCGAGCGGGAGCAGGTACCCGGCCTCGATCTCGCGCTGAAGCTCGGCCACCGCGCCCTGCGCCGAGCGCATGGCCGCCGAGACGGAAGACGCGCCGGAGGGATCGAGCGCGCGCTCGAGCCGCCGCGTTGCCGCCCCGATCTCGTCCAGCCGCTCTGGACTCGCGAGCTGCGGCGGCTCGCCGACGAGCGCTCGCAGGTCGCGCGCGGCCCGCACGGCGTCCTCGATACCGGCTGGCGACTCGGTGCGACGGAGCTCCTCCAGGCGCTCGATCAGCGTGTCGAGCTCCCCTCCGCCGGCGACGTCCTCGGCGACCTCGCAAAGCGCAGCGATGGATACCGCCGCACGCAGCTCGAGCCGGTCGGCGACCGGTGAGCCGTCGTCCCGAACCGCGAGCCAGCCGCGGTAGCCGTCGGCGCCGTCGAGCGAGCACACGTAGACCCGCACGCCGGCTCTCGGCTCCGTTGCGATCACGCCGGAGACCGTGTCGTCCGGCTTGACGTGCGCAGCGGCCAGGCGGGCTGCGCGCTCGACCTCTTCGACGAGGCTCACGGGCGAGAATAGAAACGTATGTCGACGCGGACCGCACAGGCGCGCGAGCTGTTCGCGCCGCTCGGCGCCTCCTACGACCGCGTCGGCGCGGCCCTCTCGCTCGGCCAGGACCCGCTCTGGCGCCGCTTCCTCGTCTCGCGCCTCCCTCGGGACGGGGGCCACGTGCTGGACGTCGCGACCGGGACCGGGCTCGTCGCGGCGGAGCTCGGCCGGCGCGGATTCCGCGTCACCGGCCTCGACCAGAGCCCGGAGATGCTCGCATTCGCGCGACGGCGGCTCGCCGGGGAAGCCGAGCTCGTCGAAGGCTCCGCCGAGGCGCTGCCGTTCGCGGGCGAGAGCTTCGACCACCTGACGGTCACCTACCTCCTCCGCTACGTCGACGACCCGGGAGCGACGCTTGCCGAGCTCGCGCGCGTCGTGAGGAGCGGCGGCGTGGTCGCCTCGGTCGAGTTCGGCGTCCCGACCGGCGCCGCACGCCCGCTCTGGGAGATCTACGTCGACCGGGCCCTCCCGTTCGCGGGGCGCGTGCTTCAGAGCGGCTGGCGCGAAGTCGGCGACTTCCTCGGCGGCTCGATCCGGGACTTCTGGGCGCGCTACCCGCTCGAGCGCCAGCTCGAGCTCTGGCGCGCC
>Ga0299913_10000498_pt1 | contig 25363 bp, 28 predicted proteins | sample RVTome_9_FD_201360 | JGI IMG/M metagenome (GOLD analysis project Ga0299913, IMG submission 201360) | Soil microbial communities from uranium-contaminated site in the Upper Colorado River Basin, Wyoming, United States - RVT155D38 (version 2) ... | reverse complement strand
ACATGCTAGGGGCCAGGTGCGCCCGAGCAGCTGCGCCATCCGCCATGGGCGAGCTTGCAGTCGGTACCGTCCATGGTTCATGAGCCGCCATTGCGCCCGGCCGAGTTGCAACGCCTTGGCCAATGCCACCTTGACCTACGACTACGGCAACCGCGCCGCATGGGTCGAACGCCTCTCGGAGGAGTCGCATCCCATGACCCACGATCTCTGCGAGCGTCACGCCAACGGGCTCTCGGTGCCGCGCGGCTGGCGACTCGAGGACCGGCGCATCGTCGAACCGCTGTTCCGCGAGCGCAACTACCTCGCGTCATAACCGGCCTACGTTTGGCCCGCCATGGCCGGCCAAACGGAGACCGACGACGTCCGCTGGGGTTTGGGCGACGCCGCGCTCGGCTTCCTCTTCGCGAACGTCCTCGCGATCCTCCTCGCCCCGGTCGCGTACTGGGCGACCGGGCAATCCCTCGACACCGAGACCAACCGGGTGCCACTGTCGACGGTTGCGCTCATGCAGGTGCCCTACTCGGGGTTCATGCTCGTGGCGGCCGTGGTGGCGAGTCGGCGCAAGGGTCATGGCCCGGTCGCGGACTTCCGCATCTGGATGCGCTGGACGGACGTACCGCTCGGTGCGGTGCTCGGCGTCGTAACGCAGTACGCGGCCACGCTGCTGTATCTCCCGCTCGTCCGATGGGACGTCATCACAACGGAGGAGATCGAGCGGCCCGCCCGAGAACTCACTGACCGCGCGCACGGGGCTGGCGTGGTGCTGCTGGTCCTCATGGTTGCGTTGGTCGCTCCGGTCGTGGAGGAGATCTTCTTCCGCGGGCTCGTACTTCGATCGATCGAGCGCCGGACGGGCGCGAATTGGGCGATCGTTGTTTCTGCGGCCCTGTTCGGCGCGGCCCACCTCGAGCCGTTGCAATTCCCCGCCCTGTTCGTGTTTGGGCTGGTCGCAGCCGTTCTCACGACCCGGACGGGTCGCCTCGGCCCAGCCATCTGGGCACACGTGGCCTTCAACTCCGTCGCCGTCGTCAACCTTGTCCAGTGAGACCTCAAGTGGCCGTCGCGAGCGCGCCGATGATGGCTACGTGCCCGAGTCGTGCCCGATGTGCCGCGGCCCCCTCGTGTCCATCTCCCTCCGCATCGAAGGCAACGAGATGGACATGAGGTCCTGTTCGCGTTGCGACATGCGCTTCTGGCAGCGCGAGGGCGAGGAGGTGGAGCTTCGGGACGTGCTCGGACGCGAGCCCGCCAGGCAACCCGCCCTGCGCTGACCCCGGTACTGACCCGCTGCTAGCCGGAATGCCGGGTCTGCCAGGATGGTCGGCCGATGGAGACGGTGCGCGAGCCGGTGCAAGAGGCGCACCTGGATTGGAGGCCGGAGCCGCCTGAGCCGCTGTACTTCGACTTCAGCTGGTTCACGCCCGAGCGGATCATCCGAATTGTCGAGATCGCCGTCGTCGTGGTCGCGACGGGATTCGTGCTCGGCCAGCTCGGCCTCGGCAACATCCTCACGGACAGCACACCCGCGGGCGGCGACATGGGGGCCCACGTCTGGGGGCCGGCCTACCTCCGCGACCACCTCCTGACCCGGGGGCGGCTGACTGGCTGGACGCCGGACTGGTATGCGGGCTTCCCCGCCTTCCAGTTCTACATGGTGGTGCCCGCGCTGATGATCGTGGCGTTGAACGCGGGGCTGCACGGCTGGGCCGCGCTGCTCCCGCTCGCCGCGGCCATCGCCCTCGTCGGCTGGGCGTGGGTTCGCTTCCCGCCGCGGTCGTCGTGGCGGCGCGTGTTCGTCGCCGCGGCCGTTGCCGTCGCCGTGCTCGGTGTCGGTTTGCCGTACGGCGTTGCCTTCAAGGTCGTGTCGGTCCTCGGCCTTCTGAGCCTGCCGCTCGCCGCCTATGCCTTCGGCCGGCTGGCCGATCTTCCCTTCCCGACCCCTCCACTGTTCGCCCTGGCGATGGTGGTGTTCCTGTTCAACCGTGAGCCCCTGTCGAACGGCACCGGCAACATCATCGGGGGCAACATCACCTCGACGCTGGCCGGCGAGTACAGCTTCTCGTTGAGCCTCACGTTCGGCCTGTTGTTCCTCGGCCTCATGGTCGCCGGCTTCCGGACCGGTCGGTACCGATGGCTGGCGGCGGTGCTGCTCGCTCTGACCGCGCTGTGCCACGTCATCGTCGGCCTCTTCGTGGTGCTCGCGGCGTTCGCCGCACTCGTCGTGTGGCCGGGATGGGCACGGGCAGCGTGGCTCGCCGCCGCCCTCCCGGTGGGTGGGTTGCTCAGCGCGTTCTGGACCTTCCCGTTCCTGGCCCGGGCCGACTACGTGAACGACATGGGCTGGGAGAAGCTGCCGGCCGGCTCCGGCTCTCACAGCTGGAGCCACCTGCTCGGCCAGCTCGTCACCGACGACGACTTTCGCGACCAGATCGTGCAGGACTACCTCGCGCCGAAGGGCCTGCACTGGATCCTCGCGCTCGCAGTCGTCGGGCTCGTCGTCGCGGTGCTGCTTCGTATCCGTGCGGGGATGTGGCTCGGGATCCTGGCGGTTGGATTCGCTCTCGCGTTCGTCGTGGCGCCCGAGTCCCGGCTGTGGAACGCGCGGCTGCTGCCCTTCTACTACCTCGCACTGTGCCTGCTGGCGGCGTTGGGAATCGCGGAGCTGGCGCGCGCGGTGGCGCTGCTCGTCGCCCGTTACCCGGACCGACCCGTCCTCGCCGTCGACATCGGCGTCACCGCGGTCGCGCTTGTCGCCGTCATCATCATCGTCGGGCTACCGCTGAAGGCGCTGCCGGGCCAGACGAGTGACACCGAAGGGTTCCACTGGAACGTCCATCTGCCCGGGCTCGACTCGCCGTCGTTCACGATCAGCACGGCCGCCGATCCCAACCCGGCGCCGGACTGGGCCCGATGGAACTACACCGGGTACGAGAGCAAGCCCGCCTACCCCGAGTTCCACGACCTCATCGCCACCATGCAACGAGTGGGGAACGACCACGGGTGCGGACGGGCGATGTGGGAGTACGACGATCCCCGGCTCGAGCGCTACGGAACGCCGATGGCTCCGATGCTGCTCTCGCACTTCACCGACGGATGCATCGGCTCGATGGAAGGCGTCTACTTCGAATCGTCGACGACGACACCGTTCCACTTCATCAATCAGGGTGAGCTGTCCACGAAGTGCTCGTGCGCGCAACGGAACCTCCCGTACGGCGGGTTCGACATCGCGCTGGGGATCAAGCACATGCAGCTGTTCGGTGTCCGCTACTACCTGGCGTCGACGTCGCAGGCGGTCGCGGCTGCGGCCACGCAGCCCGAGCTCCACGAGATCGCAGTGGCCGGCTCGTCGGTCTCCACCGCCGGCAATGTCTCCGGCGCGACCTGGCACGTCTACGAAGTCGACGACAGCGCGCTCGTCGTCCCGATGTCCAACGAGCCCGCCGTCGTCACGACGCACAACAGCGGGCTCGAGTGGACCTACGGAACGAGTGACCCGCACACGGCGCCGAAGGACGATACGGGCGCTCCGATTCGCGCGAACGGCCCAGCCATGACCTGGTACCTCGATCCCACGAAGTGGAGTGTCTTCCTCGCAGCGGATGGTCCAGCGAGCTGGGCTCGTGTGCGGGACGGGGAGACGCCGCCGACACGGCCCGTTGCGCCCGCGACCGTCACCAACATCACGGCGGGAACGCACGCGATCGAATTCGACGTCGACCGCATCGGGACGCCCGTGTTGGTGAAGGCGTCGTACTTCCCGAACTGGGCCGTCGACGGCGCCGAGGGGCCCTACCGCGTGACGCCGAACTTGATGGTGGTCATCCCCACGGCAAACCATGTGCGCCTGCATTACGACAACACCATCGTGGAGTACGCGGCCTATCTGCTGACGTTGCTCGGCATCGCGCTCGTGATCGTGCTCGCTCGACGCCCGCCGATGGTCATGCCCGAGCCGCTACCCGCGAGCGGTGACCTGTTGAGCTGGCCGCCTCCTCCGGACGAGGAGGAAACGTCGTACGCCTGAGCGTCGTCGTCCCGGCGTACGAGGAGCACGATCGCATCGCATCCGCCATCAGCGCGGTGCGGACGGCGCTCGTAACCGTCGAGGGCGGCGTCGAGCTCATCGTCGTCGACGACGGATCGACCGACGGCACCGCCGATGTGGCCCGGGCGGCCGGCGCCGACCGGGTACTGACGCACACGGCGAACCGCGGCAAGGGCGCCGCCGTTCGCACCGGAGTGCTGGCCGCGACCGGCGACACGATCGCGTTCACCGACGCTGACCTTTCGTACGCGCCAGAACAGCTGGCCGGAATGCTCGAGATCGTCGAGTCGGGCTTCGACGTCGTTGTCGGGAGCCGCAAGCACGAGATGACCCGCACGCTCGTGCAGGCCGGTCGCCTTCGGGAGATCGGGGGGCGGGTCATCAACTGGTTCACGCACGCCGTGCTGCTGGGGAACTACCGAGACACCCAGTGCGGTTTGAAGGCGTTTCGCGCCGACGCCGCACGCGTCATCTTCGAGCTATCGAGGATCGACGGGTTCGCCTTCGATGTCGAGATCTTCGTGATTGCCGAACGGCACGGGTTCACGCTGGCCGAGGTGCCGGTCACGGTTGTGAACACGACTCGGTCAACCGTTCGTGTCGCGCGTGATGCCGTTCGTCTCGTCGGGGACCTGCTCCGCATCCGGCGTTGGTCACGCCGCGGCGTGTACGACTCATGACCGCCTAGGTTTCTGGGCCGACATGGGTGACTTCGACGCGGTCTTCAAGGCCTACGACATCCGAGGGATCGTGCCCGACCAGCTCGACGTACCGATGTGCCGTGCGATCGGCGCCGCCTTCGCCCGCTTCGCCGGGGCGCCGCGCGTCCTCGTCGCGCGGGACATGCGTCCTTCCGGCGCGGAGCTGGCCGCCGCGTTCGGCGAAGGCGTGCGCTCCCAAGGCGTCGACGTCGTCGACCTCGGCATGGCGTCGACCGACCTCATCTACTACGCGGCCGGCCGCTTGGACTCGCCCGGCGCGATGTTCACCGCTTCGCACAACCCCGCGCAGTACAACGGGATCAAGCTCTGCCTCACGGGGGCGAAGCCGGTGGGCGAAGACACGGGCTTGCTCGACATCAAGACCATGGCGATGGCCGAGCTCGAACCCGCCGAGCGCAAGGGCACGGCGAGGCAGGACGACCTGCTCGATGACTTCGCCGCGCACGTGCGCTCGTTCGTCGACATCGCCGCGCTCTGCCCCCTCGAGGTCGTTGCGGACACCGCCAATGGCATGGGCGGCCTCATCGTCCCCCTGGTGTTCGCGACGCTGCCGTTCAAGCTCGACGTGATGTACGGCGAGCTCGACGGCACGTTCCCAAATCATCCGCCGGACCCGATCCAACCGGAGAACCTGCGGGATCTCGTCGCCCGAGTGAAGGAGACCGGCGCCGACGTCGGGCTGGCGTTCGACGGCGACGCCGACCGCGTGTTCCTCGTCGACGACAAGGGTGTGCCCGTGTCCGGTTCGACGACCACGGCGATCGTGGCGAAGGCAGTGCTGGCGAAGGAGGCGGGCGCGACGATCCTCCACAACTGCATCTGTTCGAAGGCGGTGCCGGAGATCATCCGGGAGAACGGCGGCACGCCCGTCCGAACACGCGTCGGGCACAGCTTCATCAAGACGGTGATGGCCGACACGGGCGCGGCATTCGGCGGCGAGCATTCCGCGCACTACTACTTCCGCGACAACTACCGGGCCGACTCCGGTTCGATCGCCGCGCTGGTCGTGCTCGAGCAGCTGTGCGCCGCGGATGAGCCGCTGTCCGAACTGCGCAAATCGTACGAGCGCTACTCCCAATCCGGAGAGATCAACTCGCGGGTCGGCGATCCACATGCGGTGATCGAGCATGTCGCCGCGGCATACAAGGACGCCCACCAGGACCGGCTCGACGGTCTGACCGTCGATCTGGGTGAGTGGTGGTTCAACCTGCGGCCGTCGAACACCGAGCCGCTGCTGCGCCTGAACCTCGAGGCACCGACGCTGGATGCGGTGACGCAGCACGTGGCAGAAGTCCAAGCCGCCATGGAAAGCTGACCACTCAGCCCCGACCACCCGCCCCGAGCGGACGGTGCCTTACGGCACCGACGTAATCTCTCCAAATGGCACTTGATCCGCAGCTCCTCGACATCCTCGCCTGCCCCGAGGACAAGGGCCCGCTCCTGTACTTCGAGAGCGAGGACGCGCTCTACAACCCTCGGCTGAAGCGCAAGTACGCCATCAAGGACGACATTCCGATCATGCTGATCGACGAAGCCGAGGCCGTCGACGGCGCCGAGCACGAACGGCTGCTGGCCAAGGCCGAAGCGGAAGGCATCAAGCCGACCTTCGACCCCTCCTGACGATGGCGGCGGCGCCAGAGGGAGTGCTCGACACCGCGGGTATGTGGGACGTCGCCGAGGCGTTCCCGGAGCAGGTCGAGCAAGCGGCGAGCGCTTCCAACGCGCTCATCGGGCTCCCGCCTCACGACGAGATCGAGAACGTCGTCGTGCTCGGCATGGGCGGCAGCGGCATCGCCGGCGACATCATGACGGCCGTCGCCGGACCGTTCATGCCCGTGCCGATCGTCGTGACCAAGGGGTACGAGCCGCCGAGCTTCGTCGGACCGTCCACGCTGTGCTTCGCCCTCTCGTTCTCGGGCAACACCGAGGAGACCATCGAAGCCGCGCAGACCGCCGCGCTGGCAGGGTCCCGCATGGTCGTGATCGCGAAGGGCGGCGAACTGGCGCGGCTCGCGCAGACCTGGGACGCGACGCTGATCGGACTACCGGACGGCATCCCGTATCCGCGAGCCGGACTCGGCGCGATGTCGATCCCGACGCTCCTGGTGCTCGAGCAGATCGGTCTGTTCCCCGGTGCGAGCGGTTGGGTCGGGCTCGCGGTGGAGCAGTTGAAGATGCGGCGCGACCGTCTCTTCAAGGAAGACAACGAGGCCCGCGAGCTCGCCCGCCAGATCGGGCGCTCGCTGCCGATCATCTACGGCGGCGGGGGGCTCGGTGCCGCGGCCGCGCTGCGGTGGAAGAACGAGATGAACGAGAACCCGAAGGTGCCTGCCTTCATGCACGCCGTGCCCGAGCTCATGCACAACGAGATCGCCGGGTGGGGACAGCACGGCGACGTGACCCGCCAGGTGTTCTCGCTCGTGCTCCTGCGTCACGACCACGAGCACCCACAGATCATGCGGCGCTTCGACCTCATACGGCAGTGGACCGACGAAGCCGTCGGACGCATCGAGGAAGTCCACGCCGAAGGTGACGGGCCGCTGGCCCAGGTGTTCGACCTCATGTTCTTCGGGACGATGGTGAGCCTCCACATGGCGGCCCAGGAAGGCGTCGACCCCGGCCCGGTCGCGGTGCTCGAGGAGATCAAGGCCGCCCTGGCCGAGTAGTGTTCTTCCGCTCGCGCTGTCATGAGCGGATCAGTTGGTCCCAGCCGAGCCTCCCAATTCATCGCGTTCCTACGGAGGAAACCGCTCATGGCTGATGACTTCAAAGTTGCCGACCTGTCCCTCGCCGCGTTCGGTCGCAAGGAGATCGAACTGGCGGAGCACGAGATGCCCGGCCTCATGGCGCTGCGGGCCGAGTTCACCGATGCGCAACCGCTCGCGGGCGCACGCATCACCGGCTCGCTGCACATGACGATCCAGACGGCCGTGCTGATCGAGACGCTCACCGCACTCGGCGCCCAGGTCCGGTGGTGCAGCTGCAACATCTTCTCGACGCAGGACCACGCCGCTGCGGCGATCGCTGCCAGCGGCGTCCCGGTCTACGCGTGGAAAGGCGAGACGCTGGAGGAGTACTGGTGGTGTACCGAGCAGGTGCTGCGCTGGCCCGACGGCGGCGGCCCCAACCTCATCCTCGACGACGGCGGCGACGCCACCCTCCTCGTGCACAAGGGCACGGAGTACGAAGCCAACGGTGTCGTGCCCGACCCGACCGATGACGACAGCGACGAGTGGAAGGTGGTGCTGTCGCTCCTCTCGCGCACGCTGTCTGAGGAGCCGAAGCTCTGGACGTCGATCGGTGAAGGCATCCGAGGTGTGTCCGAGGAAACCACCACCGGCGTGCACCGGCTGTACCAGATGACGGAAGCGGGCTCGCTGCTGTTCCCGGCGATCAACGTGAATGACTCGGTCACGAAGTCGAAGTTCGACAACCTCTACGGCATCCGTCACTCGCTCATCGACGGCATCAACCGCGCCACCGACGTGATGATCGGCGGCAAGGTCGCGGTCGTTCTGGGGTACGGCGACGTCGGCAAAGGCTGCGCCGAATCACTCAAGGGTCAAGGCGCCCGGGTGGTCGTCACCGAGGTCGACCCGATCTGCGCGTTGCAGGCGGCGATGGAGGGCTTCGAAGTCACCACGCTCGAGCGGGTCCTCGACAAGGCCGACATCTTCATCACCGCGACCGGCAACAAGAACATCATCTCGGCCGAGCACATGCAGAAGATGAAGCACGGCGCGATCGTCGGCAACATCGGCCACTTCGACAACGAGATCGACATGGCCGGTCTCGCGCGGATGAGCGACGTGCAGCGCGTCACGATCAAGCCCCAGGTCGACGAGTTCGTGTTCCCCGATGGTCACTCGATCATCGTGCTCGCCGAGGGCCGGCTGCTGAACCTCGGTTGCGCGACCGGACATCCGAGCTTCGTGATGTCGTGCAGCTTCACCAACCAGGTGCTCGCCCAGATGGACCTGCACGCATCGCACGAGTTCCTCGACAAGAGGGTGTACACGCTGCCCAAGCACCTCGACGAGAAGGTTGCGCGCCTGCACCTCGACGCGCTGGGCGTGAAGCTGACCCAGCTGTCGAAGGAACAGGCCGACTACATCGGCGTCCCGGTCGACGGCCCCTACAAGCCCGACCACTACCGCTACTGATCCGTTTGTTCGGTTATTTCCGGCGCGAAGCGCCGAAAATAACCGCACAAACACAAGAATCGGAGAGATGAGCTTCGCGTCTGCCGACTTCTGCTACTCGTTCGACATCGTCGTCACCTGGGGTCGCAGGTGATCCCGCCGACGATCGAGTGGGCCGGCGATCGGGTTCGCCTGATCGATCAACGCCTTCTACCCGGCCAGCTCGTGATGGCGGAGATCACGACGGTCGAGCAGCTGTGCGAGTGCATCCGCACGCTCGCCGTGCGCGGCGCGCCCGCGCTCGGTGCCGCTGGCGCGATGGGCGTCGCATTGGCGTACGTACGCGGCGAAGACACGTCCGAGGCGGCGGAGGCGCTGATCGCGACGCGCCCGACCGCGGTCAACCTCGCGTGGGGCGTTCGGCGTGCGCTCGACGCCGGCGATCCGGTGGCCGAGGCGGTGCGCATCGCCGACGACGACGTCCGCGTCAATCGCGCCATAGGCGCCCATGGCGCGTCGCTTCTCGGCCAGGACGCACGAGTGCTCACGCACTGCAACGCTGGGTCGCTTGCGTGCGTCGGTTATGGCACGGCGCTGGGTGTGGTGCGCGCCGCCCACGAGCAGGGACTCGCGCCGGTCGTCTGGGTCGACGAGACCCGCCCATTGCGCCAAGGCGCGCGTCTCACTGCGTGGGAGCTGAAGCAGCTTGGCATCCCCTGCACAGTGATCACGGATTCCATGGCCGCGTCGCTGATGCAGGCGAATGAGGTCGACACGGTGCTCGTCGGCGCGGACCGGATCGCGGCCAACGGCGACGTGGCCAACAAGATCGGTACGTACTCCCTTGCCGTGGCGGCGCACCACCACGGCGTCCCGTTCTACGTCGCCGCGCCCCGGTCGACCTTCGACGACGCCTGCCCGACCGGCGATGCCATCCCGATCGAGCACCGTGACGCGGCCGAGCTCGACGAGGTTCCGGACGGCGTGACCGTCGAGAACCGCGCTTTCGACGTGACCCCCGCGGCGCTCGTGACTGCCTACGTCACCGAGGAGGGCATCATTCGGCGCCGATGACGGTCTTCGGTTCAGGGTGCTCGAGCGAGAGCCGCTCGAGCCAGAAGTGGACGTTGGGGCCGATCGTGAACGCGAACAACAGCGTGCCGACTCCAACGCTGCCGCCGAGTACGAACCCGGCGACAAGCACCGACACCTCGAGGACCGTGCGCACGACCCGCACCGAGTAGCCCCGAGCCGCGAGCGCCGTCATGAGCCCGTCTCGAGGGCCGGGGCCCATCCCCACGCCGATGTACAAGCCGGAGCCGGGCCCAAAGAGAAAGGTGCCCACGAAGAGGAAGGCGATCCGCACAACGACCGGTAGATCGTCTGGCAGCATCGCTAGGAGCACGTTGATCGTGAGGCCGATCAGCAGGACATTGAAGAGGGTGCCGAGGCCGAGGTGCTCCTTCAGCGGCACCCACATGAGCAGCACGACAAACCCCACGATGATCGCGACGGTCCCGATCCCCAAGCTCGTGTGGATGGCGATGCCTTGGTGCAGTACGTCCCACGGTGACAGCCCGAGGTCCGCGACGATCATCAACGACACGCCCGTTCCGCAGAGCAACAGCCCGACGACCAGGCGAGGCAGTCGTCGGGCCATTGCGGTTCGAGGCTATCGACCCCGAGTACGGAAACGCTTGGGCGTTTCGGCGTGCTGAGGGCGCCAGAACGCCCAGGCGCGCGTCACCAGGGCGGTGGTTGCGGTTCGTCAACCGTCCCGGCCGACGCGGCGTCCGTGACCGTCCAACCGTCGGCACCGTGGGTGAGCAGCAGCCAGGTGTCGAACTCGGAGAACACGATGCCGGCGGAGTAGATGCGCGTTGTCCCGCGGTCTTCGTACAGTCTGCTGCAGTACTTGTCGATCTCTTCATTCTCGATTGCTTCGTCGCACGGCCCCGCGTACTCCGACTCGGATGAGCGGATGTGGACGTCGATGGCTTCTTCCGGCGTGCGCTCGCGTGTCGTCGTCGGGGTGGGCGGCTCTGTCGACTCCGACGACCCGGCGGCGAGCGGGATCACCGTTGCCTGGGACATGGCGCCCTCACCACTGGCGTCGCCTTCGAAGACGACGAGCACGAGCGGCTCGTCGGTCGATGGCGGGGTGATCGTCGTGGAGAACGGCAGGACCTCGCTGCCCCCGCCCATCGTGAAGTCCTCGAACACTGGCGAGGTCGAGCCGTAGGGCCGTAGCTCGAGATTGATCTGGGCCTCGAACGCAAGGCTGCGACCGGAGACGGCCAGCGACGAGCTCAGTGGGTCGTGAGCGACCGGTGTGTCCACCTCGATCATGTCCGCCGACGCACCGACGACGACGAAGCCCTTCGTGTCGTCTTCGACGACGTGGACGATCGTGCGAAGCGAGGCCCGTTCGTTGGGGAACACCTGGACGTCAAGGCCATTCGAGTCGCCGACCACTGCGTTGGTCATGCCGAGGTAGTCGATCGCGAAGCTCCGGGCCGCGTCCGCCGCGCTGGCGATGCGGCGCTGATCGCTCGCGAACGGCCAGATCGGCGTCGGGCCGGCCGAACGGACCACGGTCGTCGGGGTCGTGCTCGCGGTGGTCGTGGGGTCGGAAGAGTCGGTGGCGATGTTCACAGCCTGCTTCTTGTCGTCATCGCCGCTCAGGAACGCGACCGTTCCGGCGGCCACGACGACTGCGGCCGCAACGGCGAGAATCGTGAACGTCCGGCGGTGGCTCATCGTGACTCTTTCCGAGATGCGGTTCAGGGCATCGTCTTGGTCATGGGGTTCGACGTCGGCCGCACGCGCGGCCAGTGCTTCAGCGAGACGAGACTCGATGTCGTTCATCGCCGGTTCTCCAACTGTTGGGCCAAGGCCTCGAGGCCCCGACGGGTGTGGGTCTTGACGGTGCCGGCGCCGATCCCGAGTGTGGTGGCGATCTCCGACTCGGAGAGGTCGAGGTAGAAGCGCAGCACCAGGACGTCGCGCTGGCGGTCGGGTAGCGACCGCAGCGCTTCGAGCACGGCGCGCTGATCTTCGGCGGCGAGCGCACCAGCTTCCGCGGAGGCCACCTCGCTGACCGGCGAGTCGACCGACCGCAACCGGCTGCGCACTTGGCGCTTTCGCAACTGCGAACGAGCCCCGTTGAGCACAGCGCTGCGCAGGTACGCCGGCAGCCTCGATTCGTCGCGCAGGCGGGCGGGCGAGCGGAACACGGCAACGAAGGCGTCCTGGACAATTTCTTCACAGGTCGAGCGGTCGTCGATGAGTAGCGAAGCCAGTTTCACGAGCGATCGGTAGTGCTCGCGGTGCATGGCGGCGAGCGTTGTGCTCGGCCCCACCTCTGACCTCACGGCGGCCATCATCACCCGTACAGACGCTTGAACCCGGGAACCCGAGGACAGCTCCGGAGAACTGTCACACCCTCGAAACAAAATGGTCCCTGTGCTCCTCCCGAGAACCTGTCCGCTGTGCGGCCGGCCCGGTCCTGCGCCCTGCGGCGCCTGCGCGCTCGAGCTGCAACGCGCCCCCGCCTTGCCATCGCCGGTAGGCGTCGATCGCTGCGACTCGGTTCTTGCTTACGAAGGACCAGGACGCGAGCTCGTCGCCCGGCTCAAGTACCGCAACGCGCGGAGCACGCTTCGCTGGCTCGCGGTGCAGATGTCCGCGCTCGTCGATCCGAGCGACATCGACGTTGTCACTTGGGTGCCGACTTCGTCCGATCGTCGCGTGCAGCGAGGTTTCGATCAGGCGGAGCTGCTCGCGCGCGCGATTGCGCGCCAACTACATCGTCCTTGCCGCCGACTGCTCGTTCGCGGAACCGGTCCACCGCAGACAGGCCGATCGTTGTACGAGCGTCGCGCCGGTCCAACGCTCGACGCCACAACTGCGCCGCGCAACGCGCGACGAATATTGCTCGTCGACGATGTGATCACGACGGGCACCACCGTCGAAGTCGCCGCTCGAGCGTTGCGCGACAAGGGTGTCGAACACGTCCGCGTGGTCGCAGCTGCCCGAACTCTCCTAAAGCGGAAGCGAGCGGATTCCGACAACTTCAGTGAATATGAGTGCAGACGAGATCGACCAGCATGATGTCGACCTGGTCGATGCGCTGACCGATCATCTCGTCCTCGACGAGCCCCTGGTTCGAGTGCAGGTGGTCGCGGCCGCGCAGGCCCGGCTGGCACAAGGCGAGCGGCCAACCGCGCACGACCTCGCCGGCACACTCGTCGCGCACTTCGCGTAGTCTCGAGGCAGGCACCCAACCCAACCCCAATCGAAGGGGGCGTGTGTGGAGATCACCGTCAGCAGCCGCCACACCGAGGTATCTGAGTTGCTCCGGGAGAGCACCGTCGAGAAGATCGGCCGGCTCGGACGCTTCCTCGAAGGAATGGATCGAGCTGAGGTGCACTTCTCCGAAGAGCACACGCGAAGGGCCGCCGACAAGGAGGTGTGCGAAGTCACCCTCGTCGGTCACGGGCATCACGTGCGCTGCAAGGTCTCTGCCCCCGACGGGTTCGCGGCCGTCGATCTGGCGGTCGAGAAGCTCGAGCACCAGCTCCACAAGCTCAAGACCAAGCTCCTGAAGCGAACGCACTCCAACGGCCGGAGGGCCAACGGGAGCGGATCCTTCCCGGCCCGGGCGGCTCCGCCCGACGACGACGTGGAGGCCCGGCCACGGATCGTGAAGACCAAGGCCTTTCAGATCAAGCCGATGACCCCCGAAGAGGCCATTCTCCAGATGGACCTCATGGGCCATGACTTTTTCTTCTTCACGAACGCCGATACCGAAAGGGCAGCGGTGGTCTACCGGCGAGATGATGGCGACGTAGGCCTCATCGATCAGGCATAAGTGCCGACTGACTAGTCTGACTGGCTAGTTCGCCAAGGAGCCGTGGTATGCCTGACGACAGTTCTGACGTGCTATCTGACGCCATTCGCGTCCTGATATGCGACGACCACGCACTCTTTCGCCGCGGATTGATCATGGTGCTGGAGTCCGAAGAGGGCATTGACGTCGTCGCTGAGGCGGAGGACGGCGAAGAGGCCATTCTCAAGGCCGAAGAGTCCGCCCCGGACGTAGTCCTGATGGACGTGCGCATGCCTCGTATGTCGGGCATCGAGGCCACCCGCGCGATCGCCGACGCGGTGCCGTCGGCCAAGATCCTCATGCTCACCGTGAGCGACGAGGAAGAAGACCTCTACGAGGCGGTCAAGGCCGGCGCCACCGGTTACCTGCTGAAGGAGATCTCGATCGAAGAGGTCGCCAACGCGATCCGCGCGGTGGTGACGGGTCAGAGCCTGATCTCCCCTTCGATGGCATCGAAGCTCCTTTCCGAGTTCAACAACCTCGCCAAGCAGGCCCAGCAAAAGGTCCTCGTGCCGAAGCTCACGGAACGCGAGCTCCAGGTGCTCAAGCTGGTCGCCCAAGGCATGAGCAACCGCGAGGTCGCGGAAGAGCTGTTCATCTCCGAGAACACCGTCAAGAACCACGTCCGCAACATCCTCGAGAAGCTCCACCTGCACTCGCGGATGGAAGCGGTCGTCTACGCCGTACGCGAAAAGCTCCTCGACATCCACTGAGGCCCGCCGATGGGCATTCCGATCGAAGGCGACGAACCACTTCCGTCGACCGATGACGAGGGCGTCGTTCCGGAGCCCGCCGCGCCGCATCCGGGTACCGACCCGGAAGCACCTGAGGCCGACGCGCTCGATCAGGCCACCGAGGTGAACCCTGGCTGGCGCGTGGCCCGGCGGTCGCACGACTTCGAGGTTCCCGACAACGACGCCATCGATCAAGCCCTCGAAGTGCCGTTGGACGACTTCCCGGACGACGCCTAACTCACAAAACGGGCGCCCGGTAGTCTCTATCGCCTCATGGGCATGTTCGACAGAGTCCTGCGGTCCGGAGAGGGTAAGAAGGTCAAGGCGCTGGCCGGTCTCGTGCCGGACATCAACGCCCTCGAGCCGGAGTTGGAAGGGCTGTCCGACGACGCCCTGGCGGCCAAGACCCCCGAGTTCCGTGGGCGGCTCGAGCGGGGGGAAGACCTCGACGATCTGCTGATCGAGGCGTTCGCGGTCATGCGCGAGACGGCCAAGCGCACGATCGGCCAGCGGCACTTCGACGTGCAGTTGATGGGCGGCGCCGCCCTGCACTTCGGATGGGTCGCCGAGATGAAGACTGGCGAGGGGAAGACCCTCGTCTCGACCCTGCCGGCCTACCTCAACGGCCTGGCCGGCAGAGGCATGCACATCATCACGGTCAACGACTACCTGGCGAGCTTTCACGCGGAGTGGATGGGACGCATCCATCGCCGGCTCGGCCTCACCGTCGGCTTGATCATCCCGGGCGACTACGACAGCGACTTCAAGCGGGCGCAGTACGCCTGCGACATCACGTACGGCACAAACAACGAGTTCGGCTTCGACTACCTCCGCGACAACATGGCCGTGACGCTCGAGCAGAAGACCCAGCGCGGGCACGTCTACGCGATCGTCGACGAGGTCGACTCGATTCTCATCGACGAGGCTCGTACGCCCCTGATCATCAGCGGGCGCGCCGCCGATGCGGCGAAGATGTACTACAAGTTCGCGTCGCTCGTCCGGGGCCTGAAACGCGACGAGGACTACGAGGTCGACGAAGAGAAGCGCATCGTCGCTCCGCTCGAACCAGGCATCGAGAAGGTCGAGTCGGCCCTCGGCGTGGAGAACCTCTACGACGGCGTCGCGCAGAACCTCGTGCACCAGCTGTCTGCCGCGTTGAAAGCCAAGGAGCTCTACAAGCGCGACAAGGACTACATCATCCAGCACGGCGAGGTGAAGATCGTCGACGAGTTCACTGGCCGCGTGCTCGAAGGGCGGCGCTGGTCGGAGGGTCTGCACCAGGCGGTCGAGGCCAAGGAAGGCGTGAAGATCAAGGAGGAGAACCAGACCCTCGCGACTATCACGCTGCAGAACTACTTCCGCCTCTACGAGAAGCTCGCCGGCATGACCGGTACGGCCCAGACGGAAGCATCCGAGTTCGCCAACACCTACAACCTTCAAGTCGTGCCGATCCCGACGAACATGCCCGTGATCCGCGACGACTTCGCCGACCTCATCTATCGAACCGAAGACGCCAAGTACGCATCGGTCGTCGATGACCTTGTCGAGCACTACGAGTCAGGTCAGCCGGTGCTGGTCGGCACCATCTCCGTCGAGAAGTCGGAGAAACTGAGCCGCCTGCTCGAAAAGCGCGGCGTCAAGCACGAGGTGCTGAACGCGAAGCAGCACACTCGTGAGGCGCAGATCGTCGCTCAGGCCGGACGGCTGCACGCGATCACCGTCGCCACCAACATGGCCGGTCGAGGCGTCGACATCATCCTCGGCGGAAACCCCGAAGGGCTCGCCAAGCGCGACGTCATCGCCGAGGGTCTCGACCCAGAGACCGAGGAGGGCATCGCTCGCTACCAGTCGCTGCTGCCGAAGTACGACGCGGAGACCAAGGCGGAGGGCGACAAGGTGCGCGAGCTCGGAGGGCTGTACGTGCTCGGCACCGAGCGTCACGAGAGCCGCCGCATCGACAACCAGCTCCGGGGCCGGTCCGGCCGACAGGGTGATCCGGGTGCGAGTCGCTTCTACCTCTCGCTCGAAGACGAGCTCATGCGCATCTTCGCCACGGGCGCCATGAACTGGGTCATGACCAAGGCGATGGACGACGACGTCCCGATCGAGGCCCGCATGGTCACCAAGGCGATCGAGCGCGCGCAGAACACCGTCGAGCAACGCAACGCGGAGATCCGCAAGAACGTCCTCAAGTACGACGAAGTGATGAACGAGCAGCGCAAGGTGATCTACCGGCGCCGCGACCAGATCCTCGCAGGCGCCGACCTACGCGAGGAGGCCATCGAGTACCTCGCCGACGCGGTCGAGTCGGTGATCTCGACGTACTGCGTGTCTGACTACGCCGAGGAATGGGACGTTCCTGGATTGGTCGCCGAGGTCGCGACGTACTGGCCGACGGCGGTCACCGCGGACCACGTGACGAGCGAGTGCTCGACCACTGACGACGTCTACCAGCTGCTGATGGGCGAGGCCCAGGCGCACTACGAGGCCCGCGAGCAGGAGCTCGGCGAAGAGGTCATGCGGGCCGTCGAGCGCCAGATCATGTTGCAGATCATCGACCAGAAGTGGCGTGAGCACCTCTACGAGATGGACTACCTCCAAGAGGGCATCCACCTGCGGGCGATGGGTCAGAAGGATCCGCTCGTCGAGTGGCAGCGCGAGGGCTTCGACATGTTCGGGCAGATGATGCACGGCATCGCGCAGGACTTCGTGAAGTACGTGATGCACGCGCAGGTCACGGTCGCGCAGCAGATCGTGGAGACCCCGCAGGTGTCGAACGTGAGCTACTCCGCGCCGGAAGACCCGTCGTCGGCGGGTTCGACGCTCGGGGCGGCCGCCGCCGCGCAGGCCGCCATCGAGGGAGCGGCGGCCCCGCCGGCCGGGCAAGCGCCGCCGGAAGAGGAAGTCGTCAACGTCCCCATCGTGAAGACGGAATGGGAGAAGACGCCGCGCAACGCGCCCTGCCCCTGCGGTAGCGGCAAGAAGTTCAAGATGTGTCACGGCCGCTGACTGGTGCGCGACTTTTCGGATGACATCAGCGCGCTCCGGCAGCGGCTAGGCGAAGCTGAGCAGTACCTGCGTATCGACGACCTTCGCCAGCGCCGGCCGCAGCTCGAGACGGAAGCGTCGCGCCCCGACCTCTGGGACGACCAGGACGTCGCCAAGCGCGTCACGGGCGAGCTGTCTGCTGCGATCACGGACATCGAGCTGTTCGACGGGCTCGTCCAGCAACTCGACGACGCCGACACGCTGGCCGAACTGGCTCGCGAGGCGAACGACGAGAGCCAGGTCCCCGAGATCGAGGCGGGACTCGTCGCGGTAGGTACGAAGCTCGACGAGCTCGAGCTGCGATCGCTGTTCTCCGGCGAGCACGACGAAGTCGACGCCCTGTGCACCCTGTCGTCCGGCGAGGGTGGTGCCGACGCGCAGGACTGGACCGAGATGCTCTATCGCATGTACGTGCGCTGGGCGCAGCTCCATGGCTTCGACGTCGAGGAGGAAGACTCGACGCCCGGGAACGAGGCGGGGTTGTCATCCGTCGAGTTCGTCGTGAAGGGCCGGTACGCCTACGGCTGGCTGAAGGCCGAGCGCGGGGTGCACCGGCTCGTGCGCATGAGTCCCTTCAACGCGCAGGGCAAGCGGCAGACGGCGTTCGCGGCGCTGTCGGTTGTGCCGTTGCTGCACGAGGGCGACGTCGACATCGACGTCGATGACGCGGACATCGAGATGCAGGTGTTCCGCTCGTCGGGCGCCGGAGGGCAGCACGTGAACAAGACGAGCTCGGCGGTGCGGCTGATCCACAAGCCGACCGGCGTCACGGTTTCCTGTCAAGTCGAGCGGAGCCAGCTGCAGAACCGGGCCAAGGCGATGACGATGTTGAAGGCGCGCCTTGCCGACCTCGAGCGCCAGAAGCGCGACGAAGAGCTCGCCGCCATCCAGGGCGAGCAGCAGCGGGTTGGCTTCGGGAGCCAGATCCGCAGTTACGTCCTCCAGCCGTACCAGCTCGTGAAGGACTTGCGCACGGAGCACGAGACCGGCAACGTCGAGGGCGTGCTCGACGGCGACCTCGATCCGTTCATCGAGGCGTACTTGCGCTGGCAGCGCGCCGGCGGAAGCAGCGCCAACTGATGCCCTTCCTCGAAATCAGTGGGAATTGGTCGCCGTGAAGATCGGGGTGATTGCTGATCCGCACCTGTCGGTGTTGCGCGACGCACCTGCGTCGTGGCACAACCCGTATCGCCTCGCCGACGCGCACGAGCGCCTCGACGCCGCGCTGGCCGACCAGCTCTTCGACGACGTTGATGTGTTCGCGTTGCTCGGCGACCTCGCGCACTTCGGCGATCGCGAGTCGATCCGGCGGTGCCTCGAGGCCGTGGCCACGGCCCGCGGTGATCGACCGGCGATCCTGCTCGGCGGCAACCACGACGTGCTCGTCGAGGGCGTGCGGCTCGACGACGAGCTCGAACCATGGTCCGACGGCACCGACGCGGCAAAGGTCTTCGAGGCCGCCGGCCTCGGGCTGCAGGTGCAGACGGTCACCGCGCTCACCACGCGGGAGGCGTACGCATTCGACGTCGACGGCCGGACATTGGGGGCGTCGGGTCCTGCGGGTCACGTCGTGCTCACGCACTTCCCGCTGTTGTCGCTGCGGCGCCGGGCGCGGGAAGCGGAATTACTGTATTCGGGTCATCTCTCCGACCTCGCACCGCCGGTTGCGCCGCTTCCCACCGATTCGCCAGTGGTCGTCCTCAGCGGTCACCTCCACCTCCGCGGCGTCACGCACGACGCGCACGTCCTCCAGCTGGTCTTCGCGGCGCTCGTCGAGGCTCCCTATGAGCTCGCCCGGGTGGAGATCACCGCCGACGACGGCGGCCTCGAGGTCGAGTATCAGTGCGCGACGGCCCGCCCACCCGATGCGGAAAAACTTCCAATTCTCGATCCTCCGGCCGGCCGGTGGCGGTGGCGAGTAGGTCAGGGGTGGCGTTTCGCGTGATCAGCGCGCTGGTAACCTCTTCGCCCGAAGCGTGCGGACGTGAAGTGTCCCGCTTCGGATCCCGCGCTGCCAGTTCTGCCTTGCCATGATCAAACTCGAGAACGTCACGAAGGTCTACAAGGGCGACGTCGTCGCGCTACGCGACGCCAGCGCCGACATCCAGAAGGGGGAATTCGTCTTCCTCGTGGGCCCATCGGGCTCCGGTAAGTCGACCATGTTGCGCCTTCTCAACAAGGAGGAGACGCCGGAACGCGGGCGCATCTTCGTCGCAGGGAAGGACATCGGGCAGCTCAGCCACTGGAAGGTGCCCTATCTGCGGCGCAACATCGGTTCGGTATTCCAGGACTTCAAGCTGCTCACGAACAAGACGGTCTACGAGAACGTGGCGTTCGCGCTCGAGGTCATCGGCCGGCCGAAGCACGTCATCAAGACGCAGGTTCCCGCCATCCTCGAGCTCGTGGGCCTGGCGAAGAAGATGGAAAACCTTCCGCACGAGCTGTCCGGCGGCGAGCAACAGCGAGTCTCGATCGCGCGCGCGTTCGTCAACCGTCCGCTCATCCTGCTGGCCGACGAGCCCACGGGAAACCTCGACCCGACGACGTCGGTCGGCATCATGCGGCTGCTCGACCGCATCAATCGCACCGGAACCACCGTCGTGATGGCGACGCACGATCGCAGCATCGTCGACACCATGCGCCGTCGAGTCATCGAGCTCGATCGTGGTGTGATCGTTCGTGACCAGTCCCGCGGTGTGTACGAGTAGGAGGCTCGATGGCACTCAAAGTCGACTACGTGGTCAAAGAAGCTGCGATCAACCTCCGCCGCAACGTCACGCTCTCGTTCGCGACCGTGGTCACGATTGCGATCGCGCTCAGCCTCGTTGGGGCGTCGTTGCTCGTGCAGCGTGGGGTTGAGAACGCGAACGTCCGATTCCACGGCGACATCCAGACGATCGTCTACCTGCAGGCGCAGGCTTCCCAGGACCAGGTTGACGCGGTTGGTCGGTCGATCGATGCCAACCCGCATGTGAAGTCCAAGCGCTATCTCGACCACGACGCAGCGTTCGCGGAGTTCCAAGAGCTGTTCCGCGACAACGAGGAGATCAAGAAGAGCCTCACGCCGGCCGAAACTCCCACGAGTTACAAGCTCCAGCTCAAAGACGCCGACGCGACCATCGTTCGGTCGCTGCAGGATCAGTTCCGGAGCCTTCCCGGCGTCTACGAGGTCATCGCGCCCACGGACCAGGTGGAGAAGCAGGAGGATGGGCTCGCGCGGATCAGCTTCCTGGCACTCCTGTCGGCGCTGATCGTGGGTGTCACCTCGCTCGTCCTCATCGTGAACTCGATCCGCATCGCGATGTTCGCTCGTCGTCGGGAGATCGAGGTCATGAAGCTGGTCGGTGCCACCAACTGGTTCATCCGCGTTCCCTTCATGGCAGAAGGGCTCGTGCAGGGGATCGTCGGAAGCGCCCTTGGGATTGGATTCGTCGCCACGCTGCGTTCGTTCTTGCTGCCGACGCTTGTCGAGAGCGGAGGCCCGATTTGGGCGAATTTCCATCTCGAGTTCGACGACATGCGATTCGCTTCGATCTGGCTCATTCTCGCGGGCGCCGTTGTCGGCATCTTCGGCTCCGCTGTGGCCGCCACCCGATTCCTCGACGTCTAGCGAGACAAAGTCCTCAACCGCCCCAGCCGGTGTGCCGATGCTGAGAGCGGACCGTTAGGAGGCGAGGGCGCGTGCCTTCAGCAGTGGTGTGCGACGACGATCACATGAGCCGCCGAGTGCTGCGCGGCCTGTTGACCGATGCCGGCTTCGACGTCATGGGCGAGGCCGACATGGCTCTGTCGGCCCTCGATCTCGTCGCTGCCTGCCGTCCCGACGTATTGGTGCTCGACGTGAACCTGCCCGGAATGTCGGGGCTCGAGATCATGAGGGATCTTCGCGAACGCAGTCCCGACACCTCGATCATCGTCGTCTCGGCTTACGACATGACGCATCTCGACGCGCTCGACCTGCGGGCCGCCGCCGTGATGCCGAAGACCGATCTCGTGCACTTCGACGAGGTGCTCACCGACGTCATGGCCAGCCGCGGCCCGACGTCCGCTCCGTAGCCGACCTCGGGCCATGATGGCTCGGTGGACTACTCCCAGATCACCTACGAGGTCGCTGATCGAGTACTGACGATCACGCTCGACCGTCCCGATCGGCTGAACGCGTTCACCTATCGAATGCACGAGGAGCTGCTCGACGCCTTCGACCGCGTCGATGCGGACGACGACGTGAGGGTCGTGATCGTGACCGGGCGGGGGAGAGGCTTCTGCGCCGGCGCCGATCTGAGCGATGCCGGCGGAGCCACCTTCGATCATTCGGATCTGCTGGCCGACAAGGGCAAGCACCGCGACGAGGGAGGCCTCGTCACGCTGCGCATCTTCAACTGCACCAAGCCGGTGATCGCGGCTGTCAACGGTCCCGCCGTCGGCGTCGGCGTGACGATGACGTTGCCGATGGACATCCGGCTCGCGTCCGAGTCGGCCCGCTTCGGGTTCGTGTTCGCGCGGCGCGGCCTGGTTCCCGAAGCGGCGTCGTCGTGGTTCCTGCCGCGTGTCGTCGGCATGAGTAAGGCCGCGGAGTGGACCTACTCGGGCCGAGTCTTCCCTGCGCAAGAGGCGCTGGATGCGGGGCTCGTACGTTCGGTGCACCGAGACGATGAGTTGCTGCCGGCGGCGTACGCCCTGGCGCGCGAGATCGCGGACAACACGTCGGCCGTGTCGGTTGCGCTGACACGGCAGATGCTGTGGCGGATGCTCGGCGAGCCGCATCCCATGTCCGCCCATCGCATCGACTCGGAGGGCATCAACGCCATGGGTGCCTCCGCCGATGCGCGCGAAGGCGTGTCGTCGTTCCTCGAGAAGCGGCCCGCCGCGTTCACGATGCGCCCGAGCACCGACATGCCCGCCTTCTACCCCTGGTGGGAAGAACCGGAGTTCTAGACCAGGGCTGCCTTCACTCGGTTGACGGCGAGGTCGACGGCCTCGGCGGCGGCGGGAGTGATCGTCTCGAGACAGAAGAAGCTGTGCACCTGGCCGTCGAAGCGTTGGAGCTCGACGCCGACCCCGGCATCGCGGAGCCGCTCGGCGTACGCCTCGCCCTCATCGCGCAGCGGGTCGAACTCCGCAGTGATGACGAGCGCGGGCGCAACGCCCTCCAGGTTCTCGGTGAACAGCGGCGACACCCGGGGGTCCTTCGGGTCGGCGCCGCCGCCGAGGTAGTTACCGATGAACCAGTCCATCGTGTCGGCCGTCAGTAGGTATCCCTCACCGTTCTCCTCGTACGACGCGGCCGACATCGTGCAGTCGGTGACCGGATACACGAGCAGTTGGTAGCGCAGCGATAGGCCCTCGTCGCGCGCCTGCACGGCGACGACGGCGGACAGGTTGCCACCCGCGCTGTCACCCCCAACGGCGATCCGTGACGGGTCGCCTCCCAGTGAGGCGCCGTTCGACGCGATCCATCGCAGCGCGCTCATGCAGTCGTCGGCCGCCGCGGGGAACGGTTGCTCAGGCGACAGGCGGTAGTCGATCGACACGACGAGCGCGCCGGTACCCGCGGCCAATTTGCGGCACGTGCGGTCCGCGGTGTCGAGGTCGCCGATCGTGAAGCCGCCACCGTGGTACCAGACGAGGATCGGAAGCGACGGATCTGTCGAGGACGAATACAGGCGCGCCGGGAGCCCCTCGATCGTCAGATCCTCGATCCGCGGTACGTCGACGGGCTCACCGTCGAGCGCCGCCATCAGCTTGTACATCTCGCGGCTCTGGACGGCACCGACCTCGCGCGTCGTCGGCCCTCCCATCTGCGACATCTGATCGAGCATCGTCTTCGTTCCGGGGTCGAGTGGCACCGACGATCTCCTCAGATCACGTTGATGTTGTCGGCGATGGCGGCGCCGAGCTCGGCGTCGCCCTCGATGGTCACGTCGAAGTCGCGCCACGGGCGGCGCTGCGTGCCCCAGATCACGAAGTCGGGCGCGAACGAGCGAATCGTCGCGGCGACCGGACCATCTCCGCCGAGCGTGATCGACCTTGCGCCGGGCCCGGTGATGTCGATCTGCACCGGCGCCGTGACGACCTTGCTCAGGGCCTCGTCGCACATCTGCGGCAGACCGGCCAGCATCCACTCGATCGTCGGGCCGAGTCGAAGTTCATCGCTGGGCGGCGCCGGCCGGTCGATTGGACCGGTGGGTTTCAGTAGGTCCACCCGGAGGTGGCAGTAGTGGTCGAACGCGAACGCGTTCGGCACGAGGTGCATGGGGTGCGTGCCGAGGTTCTTCATGGGGATGGGCGTCGACGCCAAGGGCTCCTCCTGGAGGCCGGCGAACGCCTCGATCGCCTGCGCGCTGATCGTCTCGTAGTCCGCGAGGACGTCGGCAGGCTTCCAGTCCCTGCGCGCGGCCACGCCGAGCTCCATGTCGCTCTCGACGTCCTCGGTGTCGTCGTCTGGCTGCGGCACGGACGCCGGATCGACGACCTGGCGCATTCCCATCGTCATGTGTGTGATGACGTCTTGGACCCGCCAGCCGTCGCAGTCGCTCGGCGCGGCCCACTCCTCGTCCGTCAGGCTCCGAGCGAGCTTCAGCACCTCTTCGCGCTCGGCCCGGAGGGCGTCGATCGCTTCCTGGCTCATGTGTCCCCCAAAACAGTTGACCCGGCCGGCCGGATAGCGGAGCATAGGACCTCATATCTGGTCCGAGCGAAGGAGGGCCGAAGTCCTATGACTGTCGTTGCCACCTCCCGCCGGCCCTCGCGCTCCTAGCTCTGTAACCAGCGCGCCGCCTGGCGGGTTGCCCCGTCTGCACCGAACCAAAGGAGCCCGCGTTGGCGCGCGCCATCCCCGATTGGGTCATCACCGAAGACTTTGACGATGTCGACCTCGGTGTGATCGCCACTGGAAAAGAAGGAGAGGTCGGACTGATCGAGCGCATCGCGCACGACGGCGTCCGCTCACACCTCATCGCCCGCAAGCGGTACCGACCTCGCACGGTCAAGAAGGGCGAGCTCCAAGCCCTCGGCTTCGAACGAGCCCCCACCTTCCGCAACGACATCATGTACCGCGATGGCCGCAACTACGGGAAGCGCAGCCGCGACCGCCGTGCCGTCGAGACGATGACCAACTACGGCAAGGAGCTCGTGAAGCAGAAGTGGCTCGGGCACGAGTACGAGGTCATGAGCGCCGTGTGGGAAGTCGGAGGGTCGGTGCCCTTCCCGATCAGCGTCGCCGACGACGGTGGCCTGTTGCTCGAGTACATCGGGGATGACGTCCAGGCCGCGCCGCGGCTGGCGCAGGCTCGTCTCTCGAAACCGGAGTTGCTCGACGCCTGGGAACAGCTGTGCGAGAACGTCCGGCTCGTGACCGAGGCGGGCTACGCGCATGCCGACCTCTCGGCGTACAACGCTCTGTGGTGGAAGGGGCGGCTGTGGCTGATCGACTTCCCGCAGGCCGTCGACCTCGTCCAGAGCCCGCACGGATTCGACCTCCTCCACCGCGACGCGATGAACGTCAGCACGTGGTTCGCGTCGAAGGGCGTCGACGCCGACGGCGAAGCGTTGTTCGCCGAGCTGCTGGCGTGCGCGTTCTGACGGCAACGGCGAAACAAGAGGGCGGGAGGTCGCGCTGTCTGACTCGGCCCGTACCTCAGTTGCAAAACAACAACGGCGCAATGAGGCGAGCGGGCCGGCGACGGACTCTGTGAAGCGCCATCCACCGTTGTGGTGGCGTACGGCATCACAGAGTCGAAGGGGCATCACGCTGTGATCGCTGCGCCACCAAAACATGACAT
>Ga0299913_10000497_pt1 | contig 25366 bp, 25 predicted proteins | sample RVTome_9_FD_201360 | JGI IMG/M metagenome (GOLD analysis project Ga0299913, IMG submission 201360) | Soil microbial communities from uranium-contaminated site in the Upper Colorado River Basin, Wyoming, United States - RVT155D38 (version 2) ... | reverse complement strand
AGCTTCGAAGGTGGCCGGCTCCTGGGGATCGAACGCGTCCCCTCCGTCGAAGCCGAACGCCGCGAAGTCCCGCTTGCGCCCGTCGGTAACGGTGCGGCCCAGGATGGGGTCGTCGTGACCGGTGAAGTAGGGGAACGGCGTGGACGCGCCCCACTCTTCGCCCATGAACAGCATCGGGACGAACGGCGCGGTGAGCACGATGGCCGCCACGACCCTGAGCAGCTCCGGCGACAGCAACGCGGCCGTCCGGTCGCCGCGGGCACGATTGCCGATCTGATCGTGGTTCTGCATGTAGCCGAGGAACTGATGACCCGGCACCCCGTCGGCCGGCCTCCCGTGTCTGCGCCGTCGGTAGGTCGAGTACCGACCGTCGTTGACGAAAGCTCGCCGCAACGCGGTGGCTAGGTGCTCGACGAGGCCGAAGTCCGCGTAGTACCCGCCCCGCTCGCCGGTTAGGAGCGCATGCAGCGAGTTGTGGAAGTCGTCGCTCCACTGTGCGTCCATGCCGTATCCGCCCCGATCGCGCGACCACACGACGCGCGGATCGTTGAGGTCGCTCTCTGCGATCAACCACAGCGTGCGCCCAAGGCGCGATCCGAGCTCCGTGGTGCGCACGCCGATCTCCTCGAGGATGTGGACCGCAGACGTGTCGACGATCGCGTCGATCGCGTCGATGCGAAGCCCGTCGAAGCCGTAGCTCTCCATCCACATCAGCGCGTTGTCGACGACGAACGCACGCACCTCGTCCGAATAGGGTCCGTCGAGATTGATAGCAGGGCCCCATGCCGTGCTCCGGCGACTCGTGTAGTGGGGCACGAAGTCGCGGGAGATGTCGGCGCCCGGCCCGATGTGGTTGTAGACGACGTCACAGATAGCCGCGAGCCCGCGCTCGTGAGCGGCTGCGACGAGACGCTTCAAGTCGTCCGGCGAGCCATAAGGCTCGTGCGTGGTGCGCAGGTCGACGACGTCGTAGCCCCACCCGCGGCTCCCGGCGAAGCGGTGGACGGGCATGAGCTCGATCGCGTTGACACCGAGGTGGACCAGGTGGTCGAGCTTCGACGCCACGCCGTCGTAGGTCCCTTCCGGCGTGAACGTGCCGACGTGGAGCTCGTAGATGCACGCGTCCCGCAGCGGGAACCCCTGCCAGCTACCGGTCATGCCGATACCCCGCGTTCCTCCTTGCTCGCCGCGTCACGGTTCACGACCGGTCTCAGGGCCTGCCGGATGGTCGCCGAGCCACCGCGCTCTATCGACAGTGACCACGTCGTCGTAACGGACGTCCCCTGATGCATCCAGGTCAGAGCCTCGAGCGTGGCCGACGCGGTTTCGATGGGCCGGAGCGAGATCGATGCGGCCGGCTCGACGTCCACGTGCAAGCCGACCTCGCCGTCGGGTTGCTCCATCCGCCATCCCGTCGCGGTCACCTCGACCTCGTCCGGTACGGTGCCGCGGCCCAAGCTCAGCGGCAGGGCCGACGTCTCGCTCGAGAACTCCACGTCGACCTTCGAGCGCGAGCGGTTGGACAACGTGTGCGTGCACTCGAGGCCGTCGTCGAGGGCCCGGATCTTCTTGGTGATCCCGAGCCTGTCGGAGGCCGTCGTCGTGAACACGACGGTGTCCCCGTCGACCTCCACGGAATAGGGCCCGGTCACCCGCCGGCCGTCGACGAGGTCGATCAGTCCCCCGAGCGGCTCCTCGTCGAAGGTGAGAGAGGCGCGATCGACATCCGTCTGGGCCTTCGTAATGGCGATCTCTCCGGCGTCGCCGGAGTCTTCGTCCTCGTCGTCCGGGCCCTCGTCGGCCACGTGATACGCCTCGCGATGGCGCGCGGCTACGGCCAGGAGGTTGGCACCGAACGTCCAGTCGTCGAGCTCTACGACGCGAGCGTCGTGGGTGGACACGACCGCGGCCCCCCACGGCGCCGTCATCACGATCTCGTCGCGCGCGTCGGCATCCACGTCGACGATCCGGATGGATCTGTCGAGCTTCAGTGCAGCCTCGGCTCGCATCAGGTGGTGCCACAGAGCGGTCCGCATGAATGCGAGATAGACGCCTCCGAACGCGCCGTGCCAGTAAGAGCAGTTGCACTGCGCGCGGTAGAGCTCGCGTGTCGCTTCATCGCCGGCCCCCACGGCGTGGAGGTTGTCACTCACCAGCGTCATCCGCTTCTGGAGCTGGTTCACCTCTGGGTACTTCGCGAGGAAAGCTCGCCACGGGGCTCCACGGACGAACGGGAGCAATCCGTCGGGATCTTTCTTCGTGAGAGAACGGCGCGCTCGGCCGACGGTGAGCCGCGCCTCGACCGGTAGCGCCCACGTCATCATCTCGTCGTACGACGAAGACGGCAGGTACACGCGTCCTCGCGGCATTGCTTCGAGGGCGTGCGCCCCGAGTGTCGTCATCTCGATGTCCTTGGTTTTCGACAGCGCGGCGAAGAAGCTGTCCAGCCACCCGATGTCGTAGACGCGCTCGTAGGTGTCGGGCCACTCTCCGAACTTCTCGCCGTCGTCGGCGTAGACGTAGAGCCGGTCGGCCCCCGAGGAGACGTGCTCGATGATCCGCTCGATCTTCTTGTAGGGGATCAGGTAGCGGAGCCGGCGATCCCCCGCGTAGACGAGCAGGGGCTTCGCCGAATGCTCCGTCACGAACGGTCCGGTCAGCTCGTCGTCGGTGATGCCGACGGAATGGAAGATGGTGTCGTCCACGACCGTGTAGCGGACCCCCGCGTCGACGACCGCAGGGATCACGTCTTGCTCCCATACACGTTCCGTCAGCCACATGCCGGTCGCGTCTGCGCCGTAGCGCGCGGCGAGGTGATCGGACAGCATGCGTATCTGCCCGACCTGATCGCGCGCGGGCAAGGCCGCGAGTATCGGCTCGTAGAAGCCACCGGTCATGAGCTCGACCTGGCCGCGGTCGACCAGCGCCTGGATCGTTCCGGTGACATCGGGAGCGTTCGCCTCGAGCCATTCCAGCAGACAGCCCGAGTAGTGCAGAGTCATGGGGACCGCGGGATGAGCCTCGAGAACCTCGATGAACGGCCGGTAGCAGCGATCGGTCGCCCGACGAACGACCCCATCGAGGTTGCCCACCGGCTGATGGAAGTGAAGGACGAGCGCGAGGCGGTTCACGAAGCCAAGGCTATTGCCGCGCTGGTAGCCTCATCGCGAATGGCGATGAATGTGGCCGCCTCCGACCTGCAGCGCCTCCTCGATCTGCAAGCGGAAGATTCGGCGATCAAGAGACTCGAGGACCAGAGATCCTCGCTCCCCGAAGCGCAGCGGCTGGCCGAGATCAACGAGACGCTGGCAGAGCTGGGCTCGGACATCGAGATCGCGGCCAAGCAGGCTGAGGAGGTCCACCGGGACCAGCACCGCCTCGAGGGCGAGATCGAGCTGGCCGAGGCGAAGATCTCCCGCGAGGAGCAGCGGATGTTCTCCGGTGGGGTTTCGAACCCGAAGGAGCTGTCCGCCCTCCAGGCCGAGGTCGAGATGCTGAAACGCAAGAAGGGCCAGATCGAGGACCAGCTGCTCGAAGTGATGGTGTCCGCGGAGCAAGCGACTGCGACGCTCGACCGCTTGCGCGGCGAGCAGCAGACGGCCGCCGCCGAGGCCGAGACGCTGAGCGCCCAGGTCTCGGCGACGACCGCCGAGATCGACGCACGGCTCGCCGATCACCGCGCCACGCGCGATGCGATCGCGACCGAGATCCCCGAAGGTGTGATGAAGCTCTACGAGGCGCTGCGCGCGGCGAAAGGCGGAGTGGGGGCCGCAGCCCTGGAAGGAGGCGCGTGCCAGGGCTGTCATACGAAGCTCCCCAACAAGGAGGTCGAGCGTCTCAAGGCCGAGGGCGGGCTGCAGCGGTGCGACAACTGTCGCCGCATCCTCGTAGTCACGTAGCCATCTCTATGAAGGCGATCCTTCATGCCGACGGCGGCGCTCGCGGCAATCCGGGCCCGGCCGGGATCGGCGTCGTCCTCACCGACCCCGACGGCAACGTCATCGACGAGATCGCGCGCGGCATCGGCGCGACCACGAACAACGTCGCCGAGTACTCGGCGCTGATCGCCGGATTGGAGCTCGCGCTCGAGAAAGGCGTGACGGAGATCGAGATCTGCCTGGACTCGGAGCTCGTGGTCTCTCAGCTCAAGGGTGAATGGAAGATCAAGAGCGACCGTCTCAGGGGCCTGGCAGTGAAAGCGAGAGGTTTGTTCGACCGGTTCGACTCTGCGTCGATCGCACACGTCCCCCGGGAGCACAACGCCGATGCCGACAAGCTTGCCAATCAGGGCATGGACCAAGCGATGCTCGACTACGAGGCCGATCGGGAGTCGCCTCAGAGTTTGTTCGAGTAGGGATGCTCCTCTGGCACGCGGGGATCGCGGCGGCGATCGTGTACGTCACGTTGGGGCGGGCCCGGATCGACTACCGCTTCATCCTGCTCGGCGCGATCGCTCCCGATCTCGTCGACGGCATGCTCTCCCTTGCGTGGTTCCCGGGATGGCAGGGCCGCGGCGTAGCGCACACCATCGCGGCCGTCGTCGTGGTCGCGCTGGTCGTGATCCTGGGTCTTCGTGGGACGCGGCGGCTGGCGTGGTTCGGCCTGCCGGTGGGCTGGCTGCTCCACCTCGTGGGCGACGGGATGTGGGAGCACCCGGAAACGTTCCTGTGGCCGCTGTTCGGCTCGGACCTGTCCGAGGGGGGCCGCGAGCCGTATTCGTGGGAGCTGTTCGTGGATCCGCTCGGGCATCTCGCGACGTGGGCGGGTGAGCTGATCGGCGTGGCGATCCTTGCGTGGTTCGTCGTGGCGTTCGGCCTCCGCGACGGCGCGAGGCGATCGATGTTCCTGCGCGATGGTCGTCTGCGGGCGTAGAGTGCTCTCGTTGGCAACTGGATAAGTGCACGCCGTTCGGGGCAAGACCGGTCGAAGTCCGGCGCTGTCCCGCAACTGTAGGTCTGCTCCTTAACGGGCAGACGAGCCAGAAAACCCGGCCGGCGTGACGTTCCCGGGGGCGAGGACCCCCCGGAGAAGGGAGCGTTGGATGACCCGGTCGGCTCGACCACCCGTCTCTGTAGCCGTGGCTCTCGTTTGCGCGTTCTTGGTGGGCGCGTGTGGGACGGACGAGGGCCCCACGACTGAACGCGCGGCTGCCGCGGTTCCCAGCGGTTTCCCCGTCACCATCGACACGGCCACCGGCGAGGTCGAGATCCCCGCTCGACCCGAGCACATCGTCTCTCTTTCGCCGACTGCGACCGAGATGCTCTTTGCGATCGAAGCAGGGGAGCAGGTGATCGCGGTCGACGATCAGTCGGATCACCCACCCGAGGTCCCCACTACCGACCTTTCCGGGTTCGAACCGAACGTGGAAGCGATCGCGAGCTACGAGCCCGACCTCGTCGTCGCATCGGATGACGGTGGTGGTCTCAAGACGCTTGCCGATCTCGACATCCCGTTGCTCGTGCTTCCGGCGGCCGCTACGGTCGACGATACCTATGCCCAGATCGAACAACTGGGCGTTGCGACGGGTCACGTCGGCGACGCGGCCGACGAAGTCGCCACCATCAAGAGCCGCATCGACGAGATCGTGGCTACGATCCCCGACTTCGAGGAGCCGCCGACCTATTACCACGAGCTCGATCAGACTTACTTCACCGCGACCTCCGACACCTTCATCGGCCAGGTCTACGAGCTTGCCGGTCTCGAGAACATCGCAGACAAGGCCGACAAGGCCGGTGCCGGCTACCCACAACTGTCGGCCGAATACATAGTCGAGGCCGATCCGGATCTGATATTCCTCGCCGACTCCGAGTGTTGTAACCAGACCCCGGCTCGGGTGGCGCGCCGGCCCGGGTGGGGTCGGATATCCGCGATCGAGGACGATGCGATCTTCGATGTCGGCGACGACATCTCCTCGCGGTGGGGACCCCGGGTCGTCGACTTCCTGCAGATAGTGGTGGACGCGGTTATCCAACTAGAGAGCCTGTGATGCGGTGACCGCCGATGTTCGTCCGACCGCGCTGAGGCTTCGCTGGCTGCTGCTCGCCGTCACATCTTTGGCGATCGCTCTGGTCCTGGGTGTCGTCATCGGTCCGGTGCAGTTGGGGTTGGACACGATCCTGCGTGACGTCGTGGATCGGCTGCCGCTCGTGGATGTGTCGTCGGGACTCGACGACCGGGCCAGCGCGATCTTCTGGCAGCTGCGGGTTCCCCGGGTCGTTCTGGCCGGTCTCGTGGGCTCCATGTTGGCGCTGGCGGGGGCCGCGTATCAGGGCGTCTTCCGGAACCCACTCGCAGATCCCTACCTGTTGGGGGTTGCCGCGGGGGCCGGGCTCGGCGCCACGATAGTCATCGCGTTCGCCCCGGGTGCCGCGGGATGGCCGATCGATCCGTTGCCTCTGGCCGCCTTCGGCGGCGCGCTGCTGGGCGTGTCGGTCACCTACATCCTGGGCCGGGGAGGCACGAGAGGGCGGACGACGACGACCTTGATCCTCGCAGGGGTCGCGACCGCCTCGTTCCTAACGGCGATACAGACCTACATCCAACAACGCGAGGACGACACGGTGCGACAGGTCTACACGTGGATCCTGGGACAGCTCACCACGGCCAGCTGGCGTGAGGTCGCGCTCGTCCTTCCCTATCTGCTCGTTAGCTCGATCGCCATCCTGCTTCATAGGCGGTTGCTGGACATCCTGAGTGTCGGCGACGAGGAAGCGGGCAGCCTTGGGGTGAACACGAGCCGCGTGAGGCTCATCATCGTGGTGGCCGCGTCTTTGGGGACCGCCGCCGCCGTTGCGGTAAGCGGGCTGATCGGATTCGTCGGTGTGATCGTTCCTCATACCGTTCGCTTGCTGTTCGGATCGAGCTACCGCGTCGTGGTCCCGCTTTCGATCGTGTTCGGAGCGGCGTTCTTGATCCTTGCGGACGTTGTGGGCCGGACGTTGATCGCGCCCGCGGAGATACCGATCGGCGTCATCACCGCGTTCCTAGGGGCGCCGTTCTTCCTAATCGTGCTGCGTCGCAGCGGACGGATCGCATGATCCCGATCTCGATCGAGCGCCTATCGGTCTCGTACAACGGGATAGCGGCGGTACAGGACTTCGTCATGACGGTGCCGGGAGGTGCCTGGGTCGCGCTGATCGGCCCCAACGGGGCCGGGAAGACGACCGTTCTGCGGGCGCTCGCCGGAGCCATCGACTTCGACGGTGAGATCACGATCGGACCGACCCCTCTCAGAGAGAAGAGTCGCAGAGAGCTCGCCCGGCTGGTCGCGTACGTTCCGCAGAGACCGTTCCTGCCGGTCGGAGCGACCGTTACCGATTACGTGCTCATGGGGCGCAACCCGTACATCGGCTATCTCTCCACCGAAAGTCGCGCGGATCTCGATGCGGTCGCACGCGTGCTCGATCGCCTCGAGCTCTCTTCGTTCGCGCAACGCGAGATCACGTCGCTCAGCGGAGGGGAAGCGCAACGAGCGGTCCTGGCGCGGGCGCTGGCCCAGCAAGCGCCCCTGCTGCTGTTGGACGAGCCGACGAGCGAGCTCGACGTGGGGCACCAGCAGCAGGTGCTGGAGCTCGTCGACGAGCTCCGGGTGGAGGTCGGCCTGACCGTGATCTCGACGATGCACGATCTCACGCTGGCGGGCCAGTACGCCGAGTCGTTCGTCCTGCTCGACGGGGGCCGGGCGGTCGCGCGGGGCCGCGCCGAGGAGGTCCTCCAAGAGGCGCTGATCAGTCGCCACTACGGAGCGTCGGTGGAGATCCTCGACGGTCCCGCGGGACCGATCGTCGTGCCCCGGCGGCTGATTAGGCGAGAGGTGCTGCGATGAGTGAGAGACCTCCGGTGGTGCGCGTCGGATCGCTGGTCCTCGTCAATACCGGACACGGCAAGGGGAAGAGCACGGCAGCTTTCGGGACGATGATCCGCGCGGTAGCGCGTGGGTGGAAGGTGTGCGTGATCCAGTTCATCAAGTCGGGGAAGTGGAAAGTCGGGGAGGAAAAGGTCGGTCGCGAGATGGGAGTGGACTGGTGGACGATCGGCGACGGCTTCACGTGGAACTCGAAGGACATGGACGAGACCGAGGCACGCGCCCGAGAGGCGTGGCGTACTGCCAAGGAGAATATCGCGTCCGGTAACTACGACATGGTGGTGCTCGACGAGATCACGTATCCGATGAACTACGAGTGGATCGATGTCGACGATGTGATCGGAACGATCCGCGACCGTCCCGATCACGTGAACATCATCGCGACCGGCAGGGATGCGCCGGAGCCTCTCATAGAGATCGCGGACACCGTCACGGAGATGACCAAGATCAAGCACGCCTTCGACCGGGGTGTGAGGGCCAAGCGGGGGATCGATCTGTAGTGGCCGTGACGTTGCTGATCGGGGGAGTGCGCGCGGGCAAGTCGGCGATCGCCGCGCAACTCGCCGAGGCGTCGCGACTGCCGGTGGTCTTTATCGCTACCGCAGAGGCCGGCGACGACGAGATGGCGCAGCGGATCGCGCGCCATCGAGCCGAGCGACCGCCGGGATGGACCACCGTGGAGGAACCGATCGACCTGGCCACCGCATTCGATGGCGTAGATCCCGACAGCGCCGTCGTGCTGGACTGCCTCACGCTGTGGTCGAGCAATCTCATGCTCGCGGGCATGGACGACAAGGACATCGAAGAACGGGCCGAGGACGTCGCGCTCCGCGCGGCACGACGACCGGGGCCTACGTTCGTCGTCACGAACGAGGTGGGAGCGGGTGTCCACCCGAGCTCGGACCTGGGGAGACGTTTCCGTGACGTCCTCGGGCGCGTCAACACGATCTGGTCGCGGAACGCGGCCGACGCCCGCCTCGTTGTGGCCGGTCGAACGCTCGCGTTGGAGCCGCTGCCGAACCCATGACGGCATCGAACTGGATCGACGAGCTGCTCGTGAGGCTTCCCGATCCCGACGACGGTGCTCGAGCCGTGGTGATGGCTCGGGCGGCCGAAGTGCTCCGGCCTTCGGGAGCCTTCGCCCGGCTCGATGCGGTGGCGGGGTGGCTCGCGGCGTGGCACGGCAGCGAACGGCCGGCGGTCACCAACCCCGCAGTGGTGGTATTCCTCGGCGATCACGGCGTGACCGCGGAGGGAGTGAGCGCCTATCCCGCGGGGGTCACCCGCTCCATGCTCGACGCGCTGCGCGGCGGAGTGGCAACGATCAACGTGTTGGCGGAAGAGGTGGGCGCGACGCTCTCGGTGGTAGACGTCGGAGTCGACCGGCCGACCGGGAACATCGCGGTCGAGCCCGCTCTCGACGACGAGCGCTTCGCGGTGTGCTTCGAGCAGGGTCGGAGCGCCGTCCGCGCGTTGGACGCCGATCTCTTGGTCGTCGGCGAGATGGGGATCGGAAATACGACCTGTGCCGCGGCGGTGGCGTTGTGTCTGTTCGGATCCGTAGCCGAAGACTGGACCGGCCTCGGAACCGGCATCGACGAGGGGACGCTTCGTCACAAGGTCGCCGTCGTCCAGCGTGCTCGCGACCGCGTGGGTGACTGCGGTCCGATCGAAGCGTTGCGGCAGCTCGGGGGGGCCGAGATGGCGGCGATGGCGGGGGCGGTCCTCGAAGCCCGACTGAGACGTCTGCCGGTCCTGCTCGACGGATTCGTGGTGACCGCGGCGGTGGCCGCGCTCGAGGTCGCTCGCCCCGGAGCCCTCGACCATTGCATCGCGGGCCACCGCTCGCCCGAGCCGGGGCATCAGCTGCTGCTCGAGAAGCTCGGGAGGGAACCGCTGCTCGATCTCGGGCTGCGACTCGGCGAAGGGACGGGAGCGGTCGCGGCGATACCTCTCGCGCGGATGGCGGCGCGGGCGGTCGTCGACGTCGCCACGTTCGACGAATGGGGCCTAAGCAGATGAACGGGTTGCTAGATGCAGTGGGTCTGCTGACGAGGGTTCCCGTCGGTGCGCGCGTCTCCGGATCGTCCCCCCTCGCGCGAGCCGTGCCGTGGTTCCCGGTCGTCGGGGCCGCCGTCGGTGTAGCGATCGCGTGCGCATACGTGGTCGCGGAGGCCGTGCTGCCGGCCGGCATCGCCGCGATCCTTGCGACCGTGGTGGGAGCGGTCGTGACGGGAGCGTTCCACGAGGACGGCCTTGCCGACGTCGCCGATGCCTTCGGAGGTGGGTGGACCCCCGAGCAACGCCTCGCGATCCTGGACGATCCTCGGCTAGGGACGTTCGGGGTGATCGCGCTGGCGTCGAGCCTTCTCGTTCGCATCGGCGCGATCGGTTCGCTCGATCCACGAAGTGCCTTCGCCCTCGTTCCTGCCGCGCACGCATTGAGCCGCGTCGCGGGGATCGTGCTGATGCGCCGCCTTCCACTCGCGCACCCGAGCGGTCTGGGCGCGAGCTACGCGGCAGGACTGACGAGCGCCGGCGAGATCGTTGCGGTCATCGCCGGGCTGGCCATCGCCGCGTTGCTGATCGGATTGTGGGTTATTCCGGCCGCGGCTCTGTGCGCGGTCGCGGCGTGGGGAATGGGGGCGCTGGCGCGCGCGAAGATCGGAGGGATATCGGGTGACGTCCTCGGTGCGACGCAACAGGTCGCGGAGCTCGGGATCCTGGTGTTAGGTGTGATCGTGTTGCACGAACGGTGGACGACGCTCGCGTGGTGGGCATGACCGTCGAGCTGTGGCTCGTGCGTCACGGTGAGACCGAGTGGACGGAAACGGGCAGGTTCTGCGGCCGCAGCGATCCCGATCTGAGCGAGGGCGGGCGAGCTCAGGCGCGGGCACTGCGTGAGATCCTGAAAGTCGAGGGGTTCGACTCGTTCGTGAGCTCTCCGTGGATCCGTGCGGTGGAGACCGCGCGGTTGGCATACGGGGAGCCGCGCCTGGACGAGCGCTTGGCAGAGCTCGACTTCGGTGAGCTGGAGGGGGCCAGGTGGCATGACTGCGCCCCCGAGATCCGGGCCGAGCTTCTCGCCTACGACACGTTCGCGGCCCCCGGCGGGGAGTCCGTGAAGCAGCTCTCGGACCGGGTTTCGGAGCTGCTCGGCGAACTGGGGCCGGGGCGGCATCTGCTGGTCACGCATGGTGGTGTCATCCGGCTGCTGCTGGGGCGGGTCGGGATCACGGAGTATCCGGCGCCGGGCTCACTCAGCAGGGTCGAGCTGGACGCCGGAATCCCGCCACCGTCATAATCGTTGATCTGTACGGAGCAGGCCGGGTGGCCGCGGCTCGGGTTCGCCCGGGTCGAGGAAAGTCCGGGCTCCACAGGGCAGGACGCTGGGGAAAGTCCCAGGCGGGGTGACCCGTGGAAAGTGCAGCAGAGAGCAGACCGCCTAAGCCGGGCGTAAGCCCGGCCGGCAAGGGTGAAAGGGTGAGGTAAGAGCTCACCAGCGTGCCGGGTGACCGGTGCGGCTAGGCAAACCCCGTCCGGAGCAAGGTCAAGCAGGAGGTGTGGGTGGCCCGCCCGCTCTCGCGATGAGAGCAGCCTCCGGGTAGACCGCTACAGGCGAACGGCAACGTTCGTCGCAGATGGATGGCCACCGCTTCGCCGGCGGCAACGCCGACGGAGTACGGGACCCGGCTTACAGGCCGGCTCCGAAAGTGGGCCCCCAGTTCGGAAACGGGCTGGGGGCCCGCCCTTTGGAGGGCAGCGAAGCTGCTAAAGGGTGGGCGGGACCGGACCGCACGCCCATCGGTTCTCGTGCCCGCCCTTTCTCCTGCCCCTTACCGTCTCTCTCCCAGAGACCCTCGCTCAGTGGTCCATGCGGTACGTCTGCACGGACCACATGGACCACAAAAAGAGACCTTCCAGGAAGACATGCGACCGATAGGAGGTCGGTGGTCCTGCGAGACTTCGCACCGATGGAAGAGAGCGCGGTCGAGTGAACCCGATAGTCCGAACGGTCCTTGCCCTTCTGTTCGTTGCAGCAGTGGCGATCGTCCTGACGATCCCGCTGCGCGGCACCGAGAGCGGGTCGGGGCCCGATCCCCGGGTCGCGTCGCCGTCGGTTCTCCCGTCGCCGTCTCGCACGTCGCTGCGATTCACACTGCGCCCCGGCTCGTTCCCGCGCTCGAAGAGATTCGCGGCTCGCTTCCCGCGCACCTGTTTGCGGCCCGCGCAGCCGCCAGCCGGTGACGGCCTCGTTGCGGTGGTCGGCCGGGGACGAGTAGCGATCGCAAGTCTCGGAGGAGAGGAGGTCGCGTCGTTCCGGTCGCGTCCGCCGGTTGCGGTGAGCCCGAGCGGCGGCTTCGTGGCAGCGGGGCCACAGGGCCTCATGTGGACTACCGATGGCGAGTCCATCGCTGCGGCCAACGGTGAGTTCCAGCACGGTTTCGTATGGCAAGCGAAGCGCGGTGCGTGGGCGTGGTCTCCGATCTCGGACTGCGGGCTATCGGCGGAACGCGGGCAACTGCTGGTATCGAGCGCCGACCCGCAGGAGACGTCCCTCGGCGTCACTCTCCTTACCAGGAAAGTGGAGGCGTTCGCGTTCTCTCCCGACGGGCGCGAGCTCGGGATCCTGACGCGTGAAGCTGGGCCGCGCAGCCCTGCGAGCATCTGGATCGCCGACCTCACCCGGAGTCGCATGGAAGAAGTGCGCCGCTTCCGACGGGCTACCTGTTGCATCACGCTCGGAGGCTGGAGCCCGGACGGACAACACCTCTTCTACTGGGCCGCGTCGGGCAACTCGGTGGCGGCCGACGGGTGGCCGCTGACCTCGGTCACCGCCGCGGGCGCCAGAGGTAACTGGGGGCCGACCCTCACTCGTCCCACGGTCCTCGAAGTGTGCGGTGACCGGTTGGTGGGTCTAACCGGCGGTGACCGGTTCCAGCAGGGAAATCGGATCGCAGTCTTGGAGAGAGGGCGTCAACCTCGGTCGCTAACCGCGCGCGGCAGCTACGGATCTCTCACCTGTGCCCGATCGGGTGCGCTCATCGCCGCCAGCCGGTCCGGCCGGATGGTCTTATTCGATGGAAGTGGCAACTTCGTTCGGAACCTCACCACGATCGCGACGGGGAATGGTGAGTTGACGGAGCTCTCGCCGGACTGGGGTCCGCCCGGCACCGGCATCTTGTTCATCCGCCAGATCCACGACACCCGTCAACTTTGGTTCTTGGGCGAAGGGGCGGCCGCGCCCAACGTCGTTGCGGATGTCGTGCTGACCGGCACACACCCACTGGGGACTCTGTTCGACTGGAGCGCAACGCCCCCCGCGGGGCTCGCTAACTAGCCGACGAGCGTTTCTGCTGGGCCTGTCTCGGCAGTCGGAACGAGAACGTCGCGCCTTGACCCGGCGCGCTCTCGACCCAGATCTCGCCGCCGTGCGCTTCCACGATCGAGCGAGACAGATAGAGACCGAGGCCCGATCCGGGCTTGCGCTGTGTGCTGTCGTCCAGACGGCTGAAGCGTTGGAACAGGCGCAACTGGTTCTCTTCGGAGATGCCGGGCCCCTGATCGAAGACCTCGACGCGAACCGTCCGCTCTTCCGGCAACACGCGCACCGCGATCGAAGAGGAATCCTCGGTGAACTTCACGGCATTCGAGATCAGGTTGAGCAACACCTGCTTCACCCGGTCCGAGTCGGCGACGACTACGACATCTCCTCGCGCCACCGTCAGATCGATCCGCTCGGCGGCTCCTGCGTCGGTCACCGCCTCACGGGCGAGGCTCGCCAGGTCAACCTCGCCCAGCTGCAGCTCCATCCCGCCCTGTTCGATCGCCTCGAGGTCCAGAACCTCCGAGACGAGACGCGTCAACCGTCTCGCTTCACGTCCGAGCGTGTCGATCAGCTCGCTTCTCTGCTCCGCCGTGAGAGCGGATTGGCGTTTCTTCAGGATGTCTGCGATGCCCGCCACGACGGTCATGGGGGAGCGCAGCTCGTGACTTACCATCGCGACGAAGTCGCTCCGCAACTCGTCCACCTGGCGCAACTTCTCCGCCGTTTCGACGGCGGCGCTGAAGCGACGCGCGTGATTCAAGGCGATCGACACCTCGCGTGCGGCGGCCTCGATCAGGGCGATATCGGCTTCTACCCATCTGCGCGGCGTCTTCGAATGGAACCCGACGACGCCGAGTAGCTCGTCGCCCCACTCGAGCGGCGCAGCTAAGGTGGCCCTCGTCTGCTGCTCGACGAACCGGCTTCGCTGGCCGTTCGGGAGACGCTCGTCCTCCAAGACATCGTCGCTCCACGAGGTCTGGCGTTCGGATGCTGCGAGGTCGGATACGGGCATGAGCAAGTCGGAGAACTCCCGGAGTGCGTGGGTTCCCGGCGAATCCCACTCGTACGCGACCTCGGTTACCTCTCCACCGCGATCCTTGTCGGCGAGCCGGATGTAGCAGCGATCCACGCGAGCGGCTTTGCCGAGGGCCGTCACTGTGGTCGAAAGGACCTCGGTCACGTCGAGTGACCGCCGGACCGTCGACGAGATCTCCGCCATCAGCGCACTGCGCTCTGCTCGCTCGCGCTCGGCGGAGAACAGATCCGCATTGACTATCCCGACGGCCGCGATCGCGGCCATCGTCGTGAGGAAGGCCTGGTCGCCCTCGGTGAACGGTTCCAGCCCGGGCGGCTTTGTGAGGTAGATGGCTCCGACGATGTTGTCGAGGTGAAGCAGCGGGACACCAAGGAACGCGATCATCGGGACATGCTGGTCGGGGAACCCGATAGATGACGGATGGTCTTGGAGCCGCTCCAGTCGGATGACTTCGCGACTCGTGATCACCTCGCCCAACAATCCCTTGCCTTCCGGGAGATGCGGAAGCAGTGCTACCTGATCGGTCGTCAGTCCGTTGTACCGGAAGCTCTCGATCGCGCCTTTGGCGTCCAGCGTCACTGCCGCGCCGTACGGCGCGCCCGTGAGCTCCATGGATCGTTCGATGATGGCGTCGAGTGCCTTGTTGGTATCTAGCTCACGGGTCAGGTCGAGGGTCGTCTCGAGGAAGGTCGCGAGCAACCTGCCCGGATCTTGGTCGGTATGCAAACGCCCCTCTTTCCGAGCCCCGCGTGCCCGTTGGCCCCTCACGTATGTTCACGTTTTGGTTCCCGAAACGCAAGGAGACGAACTATGACAAAGTCGGTCATCGCCACGTCGAAGGCTCCTGCCGCTGCCGGCCCCTACTCCCAGGCGGTCTCGGCGAACGGCCTCGTGTTCTGCTCGGGGCAGATCCCTACCGACCCCGCCACGGGCGAGATGGTCACGGGTTCGATCGGAGACCAGACCCGCAGATGCATCGAGAATCTCGCCGCCGTCCTCGAGGCCGCCGGGAGCGATCTGAGCAAAGTCGTGAAGGTGAACGTCTATCTCGCCGACATCGGCGACTGGCCGGAGTTCAACGAGGCCTACGAGACCTTCTTTACCTCCGACCCTCCGGCGCGGGCCGCGATCGGCGTCGGCGCGTTGCCCAAGGGGGCGCGGGTCGAGGTGGAATGCGTGGGGCTCGCGTGACGCTATTCGGGCTCGCCGACGACCTGATCTCCGAAGATCACTCGGACCTCCTTGTCCTGAGGCCCCCCTTCGATCGGTTCGAGTCCGGCTTCTTCGGGGGTCTGAGCGTCGATGCGCTGGACGTAGGACTCGAGCCTGCTCATGAGGAACAGGATGCCGATGATGACCAGGGGCCACAGAACGAGCACGGCGACGAGGAACACCTGGTACGGAGTGAAGAAGTCCATCGAGTGAAGTTTCGCAGATGAAGCTCGAACCCCTCGGCTTGTCCGAGCATGTCGATCGCAGACGCCTGACGGACCGACTCGCGCGGCTCGTGTCGATCGAGTCGGAGAACCCACCGGGACGCGAGGCCGAGGTGGCCGCAGCGACCGCGGACTACTGCCGCGACCTGGGGCTCGAGGTCGAGGTGCACGAGCTCGACCGGGATCGGCCGAGCGTCGTCGCGCGCTGGAGAGGAGGGCCCGGGCCCACCGTCGGTTACTGCTCTCATCTCGACGTCGTGCCCGCCGGTGATCGCGGAGCGTGGGGACGCGATCCATACGGCGCAGAGATCGCCGACGGTCGCATGTTCGGGCGCGGCTCATCTGATGCGAAGGGACCGACGGCGGCCGCGCTCGAAGCGATCGCGGTCCTAAGGGAAAGCGGTTTCGAACCGTCCGGAACCCTCGAGCTCGCGCTCGTCGCCGATGAGGAGTCGGGCGGGTTCAAGGGGGCCGCGTTCCTGGTTGAAGAGAAGCTGATCCAACCTGAGGTCGCCATCGTGGGGGAGCCGAGTGCGCTCCGTATCGTGCGCGCGCAACGCGGGATCGCGTGGTCACGCATCACGACGAAGGGGGTTGCCGCTCACGGATCGGCGCCCGAGCGCGGAGTGAACGCGATCGTTCACATGGCGGCGATCGTCGGCGCGCTCCAGGAGAAGCTGCCCGACATCACTCACCCAGTTGTGGGCGGCCCGACGATCGGCGTCGGCACGATCCACGGAGGCGACAAGGTCAACATGATCCCCGCTCTCTGCGTCGCCGAGATCGACCGTCGAACGATCCCGGGAGAGACAGAGGAACAGGTCCTCGCGCAGTTCGAGGCTGCGATCGAGAAAGCCCGCGCGACGCATCCGGATGTCGACGCAACCCCTGAGATCGTGAGCTGGGGGTCACCCTTTGAGCTGCGCGCCGATGCCCCCCTGGTAGAGACCCTGGCGGTGGCCGTGGCCGAAGTCACCGGTCGCGACGCGGAGCAGATCGGATTCCGGGGCACGTCCGACGCCCGGTTCCTAGCCGAGGCGGGGGCCGACGTCGTGGTGTTCGGCCCGGGGGAGATCGAGCTGGCGCATACCGCGCGCGAGTCGATCGATCTCGACCAACTGGAGACGGGTGCGCTCTGCTACGCGCTTGCATTCGCCCGCCTCCTGGGCGCGTCCTGACGCTACTCTTCGCCCATGACCGAGACGGGCCGATCTTTCTCGTGGGCGAACGCCATAACGAAGCTGCTTGGTGGGAGCTCGCTCACGGAAGAGGAAGCCGCGGCCGCAATGACGGAGATCATGGAGGGGGCCGCGACGCCGGCGCAGATAGCCGGGCTAGTCATAGCCCTGCGTGCGAAGGGTGAATCCGTCGACGAGCTCGTCGGTTTCGTCCGGACCATGCGGGACTTCGCCCAGCGGGTGGAGGTATCGGGGCGGCTGCTCGATACGTGCGGCACCGGTGGAGATCGGGCCGGCACATTCAACGTATCCACCGCCGCCGCGCTCGTCTGTGCGGGCGCGGGAGCGAAGGTCGCCAAGCACGGCAACCGGGCGGCGTCGTCGCGCTGCGGCTCTGCGGACGTGCTGGAGGCGCTCGGCGTTCGCATCGACCTGCCGCCCGATGGTGTCGCCGTTTGCATCGAGGAAGCGGGGATCGGTTTCTGTTTCGCTCCGGTGTTCCATCCTGCGATGCGTCATGCCGGGGCTCCCAGGAAGGAGCTCGGGGTCGCGACGATCTTCAACTTCCTCGGCCCCCTCACGAATCCGGCGGGAGCCACCCGTCAGGCTCTCGGGGTAGCCGACCCCCGCATGGTCGAGCTGATGGTCTCCACGCTCGGTCGCCTCGGCAGCGAGCACGTCGTCGCGTTCCGCGGCACGGATGGACTCGACGAGCTCACGATCACCGGACCGTCGGAGATAACCGAGCTCAAGGACGGCGACATCACGCGATGGACGCTCGATCCGGCAGAGCTCGGGATCGAGCGTTCGTCCCTCGACCGCCTCGCCGGAGGGACGGCCGACGAGAACGCGGAGACGATCAAATCGGTCCTCGACGGGGAGCCCGGACCCAGACGGGACGTCGTCTGTCTCAATGCTGCGGCGGGGCTCGTTGCCGCCGGTCGCGCCGACGACATGTCGCGCGGCCTCGAGCTTGCCTACGACGCGATCGATTCCGGTTCGGCGGCAGCCGCCTTGGATCGTCTCGTCAAGGTCTCGTCCTCGTTCTGATCGCGCGCTGCGAACCGGGTTGTCTCCGGCGGCCTGCAGAGCACCCACTGCCCGGTGACGCGTAGCAGGCTGATCTCGTGTGCATGCCTGGTGATCCAGGAGCCGATCACGCGCGCCTCGGCGAGCAGGGGTGCGGTGAAGAAGCTCCCGACCGTGGTTGCCACGGCCACAGCTTGTAGGCGCGCGCAGGTGCCGTCTACGTCGTTCGGATCGAGGTCGACGACGGCGGCCAACTGAGCATCCCTGATCAGCAGGGCCCGGCCCCCAACGGCGATCACGACGTCCCCGGCGTCGACCAGGGAGCGCGCTTCTGTGGCACGTGCCAGAGCCGTGGCCAGCAACGTGGCCCGGTTCCTGACCTCCGCGGCCTCTTCGAAACGGGCGGCGCGGGCCAGCCGATGCATCTTCTTCTCGAGTGCGTCGAAGATCGGGCTCGGGTCGTCTCCGAGAGCCGCGGCCAGCTCTGCGATCGTTGCGCGGTGGACGTCGCGATCCTGTCCCACGCACGTGCCGAGCTCCGCGAAGGCGCAGCCCCGGCACCGCTGCGGAGCCGAGCACCGGTGGATCGCGGCGGCGTCGCGTAGCGCATCGACGAGCGTCCGGGCTACCTTCATGGCAGCGAACGGCCCCACGTAGGTCGACCCGTCGTCCTTCGGAGTGCGCGTTGGTCCCACCTTGCCGGAGCCCTTGTCGGAGACCTTGACGTACCACGCCGCCGATCGCTTGCCGGCCCGGTTGTAAGGCGGGAGCTCGCGGCGGATCGCGCGACCCTCGTACACCTCGGCCTCGAGCGTTGTTTCGTATCGCTCCACCTCGATGCGCTGGGTCTCGCGCAGCAGGTCTCGGATCTTGCGACGCGGGTCTCCGTAGAAGTAGGAGCGCACCCGGGCCTTGATGTTGGTCGCCTTGCCGACGTACAGGGTGTTCCCGGAGGGGCCCAGGAAACGGTAGACGCCACACCGGTCGGGAAGCCCCTCCGCGAGGGAGATCTTGTGGAACGTCCCGTCCATCCGGGTCGAGCTCATCGCCGCCAGGTCTTCCAGTGTGGTCACGCCGTACCCGGCGACGCGTTCGATGAGGTGGTGCAAGACGTCCGTCGTCGCGAGCACGTCCTGGAAAGCGCGATGTGTCGGTTGATGCGCGCAGCGGAGGTATCCCGCGAGTGTCGCAAGCCGGTTGTTGGGTACTTCACCGGCGACGATCTTGCGCGCCAGTGCAGCCGTGTCGAGAACCCGATTCGTTAGTCGTTCGTAGCCACCCCGCTCGAGTGCCGCGTTGAGGAACGAGATGTCGAAACGCGCGTTGTGAGCTACGAGCACGGTGTTGCGCGCGAACTCGAGGAACGAGGGGAGGACCGCCTCTATCGCCGGGGCATCGAGGAGCAACTCGTCGGTGATGCCCGTGAGCAGACGGATGAAGGCCGGCACGGGGTGCCCGGGGTTGACGAGGCTGTGGAAGGTCCCGTCCACCTGTCCGCAGCGCACCTTGAGCGCACCCACCTCGGTTATCTGCGCGCTCGCCGGGGATCCGCCGGTGGTTTCGAGGTCGACGACACAGAAGGTCACCTCGGCCAGCGGAGTGCCGAGCTCGTCGAGTGACGTCTGCCGCATCCCAGGACGGTAGCGAACGTATGTTCGATATTCAAGGACCGGCCCGTTGGGCGCAGGGGGAGCCGTAGAGTGGGCGCTGGAATGGTCAAAGAAGCTGCGGCGATCTCGGCGACGGACCGCATCGCCGAACTCGAGAGGACGATCCGGTCGCTGCGCGAGGACTCCGAGGTGGCTCACGCCCTGCTGGGCCTGTCCGGCGCGCTCGCCGAGGTCCGATCGCTCGAGGACACGTTGCAGCTGGCGGTCGGGATGGTGAAAGAGCTTCTTGGAGCCGATCGTTGCTTCTCGGCGACGTGGATCGCGGGTCGGGGGCGCTTCGAGGTGACCGGCCAGATCGGCTTCGACGACCCCGTCAGCGAACAGAGGCTGCACGAGATGGCGAATCGCCCCGACGGTCTTCCGTTGCTCCGGGCGGCGCTCAAGTCGCGCGTTCCGTTGTTGGTCGGAGACACGGTCGGAGATGGTGCCTTTCCGCCCGAGGAGGCCGAGTTGCGCCAGGCGTACGCCTACGTCGGTCTCCCGCTGATCCGATGGGGCGAAGACTTCGGCTGTATCGGGCTGACCTACATGGAGCCGCGTCGGTTCACCTCCAAGGAAGAGTCGCTCGCCCGCGGTATCGCTCGCACCGTGGGGGTCGCGCTGGCGAACGCGCGCCAGTTCAACCTCCTCCAGACGTTGCGGTTCTTCGGCGGGCGGGTCGGAGCCAAGCTCTCTTTGCAGCGAGTGATCACCGAGGTGGCGAACGGTGCCCGTGAGTTGCTGCACGGGGATGGATCGTGGATCTACTTCCTCGACCCATCGAGCCGAACGCTCATCGTTACCGGGCAAGACCCCCTTCCGGTAGAGGGCCTGGCTCGCATCGACATCACGACCGAGGTGTGGCACCCCCTGGCACAGGGCAAGGCGATCCCTCTCACCTCCCTCGAAGAGGTGGTTCCGCATGCAACGGGTCCGATGTCGGCTGTGATCGCACCGATCCCGGGGACGACATCGCTCCTCGGCGCCGTCCTGGTGCTCTTCGAACGCAACCTCGCACTTGGGGCAGACGACGTCGAGGCCCTGAGCGTTCTGGCAGGGCAGTCGGCGATGGCACTCGAGAACGCGCAACGCTTCGAACGCCAGCAGCGTGTCGCCCGCAGCCTCCAGGAAGGACTTCTGGCCGCGGACGTTCCCACGCTCGACGACTACACCTTCGGCTCGGTCTACGAGCCGGCCGGGGGCGATGCCGAGATCGGCGGGGATTTCTTCGACGTCTTCGACCTTCCCGACGGCCGGGTTGCGATCGCGGTCGGCGACGTGTCGGGGAAGGGAGCAGAGGCTGCCGCGCAGACGGCCATGGCGAAGTACATGTTGCGCGCGTTCGCGACCCGCAATTCGGCCCCCTCGTCGGCGCTGTTCCACCTGAACAACTCTCTCTTCAAGAGCTTCGGGGAGGACAAGTTCCTTTCACTGACCTACGGCGTCCTCGATCCTCAAACGCACCGGATGGTGATCGGGCGCGGCGGGCACCCCGCCCCGCTCGTCTACCGCTATGAGACCGGCAGCGTTGAAGCGTTCGAACCTCAAGGAACGTTGTTGGGGTGCTTCGAGGACGAGAACTTCGACCAAGCAACTCTGGACTTGAACAGCGGCGATGTGTTCGTCGCCTATACGGACGGCATCGTCGAGTCGCGCGATCGCGACCGTCTCTACGGTCGTTGGCGCCTCGAGAAGGCCCTGGCGCACTTCGCATCCAGCTACGGAGTGCACGCGTTGGCTCGTCGGCTCTACGAAGACGCCAAAGACTTCGGCAAGATTGCCGACGACACGATCGTGCTGACGCTCGGATGCCGGGTCGCGCCGAAGTGAGCTATCGGTGCGACGCGTGCGGTAACAAGACGCGCTTCGACGTCTTCGAGGCCAAGCGGGTTCGGACGTTCCATCACTTCACGCTCGGTGGCGATGACACGATCGAAGAGGAGGAGATTCTCGAACACAACGTCGAGAAGATCGTGTGCCGTTGGTGCGGATCGGCCGACGCGATCGCCGAATACTCCGAGCTCGAACAGCACCAAGCGTGAACGAACGGTCGACGACGAGGCCACTCGAGGGGATCGAGGTCCTTGACCTCACGCGGCTGCTGCCGGGGGGTTACGCGACGATGATCATGGCCGATCTCGGCGCCGACGTGATCAAGGTCGAAGAGCCCGGCAAGGGTGACTACATCCGGTGGACGCCTCCGATCGTCGGCGAGTTCTCCGCATCGCACATCGCACTCAATCGCAACAAGCGATCGATAACCGTGAACCTGAAGACCGATGGGGGCCGCTCTGCCTTCATGAGGCTCGCGCGCACCGCCGACGTCGTGATCGAATCGTTCCGCCCCGGAGTTATGGACAGGTTAGGCGTCGGCTTCGAGACCCTGCGCGCCGAGAACCGGGGCCTCGTCTACTGCGCGATCAGTGGCTACGGACAAGACGGTCCCCGTGCACAGGAGGCCGGGCACGACGTCAACTACATCGGATACGCGGGGGCACTCAGCATCATGGGGGAAGAGGGCCGGCGCCCGGTGATCCCGGGGTTGCAGATCGGAGACCTCGCCGGGGGTGGGATGGCCGCAGTCATCGCGATCCAAGCCGCGCTGCTCAAACGCGCGGCGACGGGCGAAGGCGAGTTCTGCGATATCTCGATGATGGACGGAGCGCTGTCGTGGCTCTCGATCCACGCGGCCGAGTTCGTCGCTACCAAGAAGATCCCCGAGCGGGAGCTGATGCATCTCTCGGGTGCCTATCCCTGCTACCGCGTCTATCCCGCCGCCGATGGCTGGCTCACGATTGGTGCGCTCGAGCCTCAGTTCTGGTCCGCGCTGTGCAGTGCTCTCGACCGCGATGACTTGATCGACGACGGGTTCGCCACGGGGGCCAGGCGCGCCGAAATAATCGCCGAGCTCGAGAAGGTCTTCACGAGCAAGACCCGGGCCGAGTGGCTCGAGCACTTCGCCGGACGTGACGTGTGCGTGGGACCGGTCAACGATCTCGCCGAGGCGTTCGATGACCCCCAGGCGCGCCATCGTTCGATGATCGTCGAGCACGATGTCCCCGGCACGGGCGCGTGGCAACACGTCGGGAACCCGATCAAAGTTGGCTCTCAGGAGGAGGACCTCGTGCGTCTCCCGCCCCCGCGCCTCGGGGAACACACGGAAGAGGTGTTGGCCGCTGCAGGCATCGGACCCGAGGAGATGGAGGGCCTCCGAGCCGACGGAGCGATCTGATGCCGTTCCCGAGCGCGGCCCAGCCGGCGTTGCTGCGCGCGATGGGTTCGTATCTGAGGGCGGCTCCGAAGGGCGACCTTCCTCCCGCGCTGCGCCCGCTCGCCGGGCGTCACCAGAAGATGCTGGCGCGCCACAAGACCGAGATCCTGGGCGCCCTGGAGGAGAACAACGCTGTGCGAGCGCTCGTCGCCGAATGGCTCGACCACAAGCCCCGTATCCCAGCAGCGGACGCGCACGCCCTGCGGCTAGCGGCCACGAGGCCCGACGGGTGGGAGGAAGCTCTCGCCGGTCGCGCCGTCCCACCCAAGACACGCCCCGCGCGCTCCTCGAAGCCGGCCGGGGACGACGGGGCGGTGGCGCGCGCCAACGAACGTGCGAAGAAGGCGAAGGAGGAGGCGCGCCGAGCTCGCACCGACGCCGAGCGCGCGGTGAAAGCTGCGGAGCGCCGCGTGCAGCAGCTTGCCGCGCAGGTCGATGAGCTGACCGCGCGCGTGAAGGCCCTGGAGAAAGAGACGGCCGCTGCACACAAGGAAACGGCCACCGCGCGCGCCGAAGCCGAACGCGAGGTGCGCAAAGCGCGGCGGCGCGCGGATCAGGCCGAACGAGCCGCCAAGGACGCGCGCAAGGATCTCCAGGCGGCGACCGCCGAGACCAAGAAGCTTGCGAGCGCGCCGCGCCCGGCGAAACCACCACCGAAGAAGAAGCCGGCTCCACGGGCCCCCAAACCACCGGCGAAGCGAACGCCCTTGCGCGCCCCCAAAGGGCGGCTCGACGAGGCTCCGGAGACGCTCGAGGAGTGGCTCCGGGCCGACTACGTCCACCTGTTGATCGACGGCTACAACGTTTCCAAGGCCCGGGGAGGGTTCGGGGACCTGAGCCTCGCGGACCAGCGCCAGAGGGTGATCCAGGGGGTCGGCAAAGTGGTCCGCCGTACCGGAGCGAAGGCGACGATCGTCTTCGACGGGTCCGAGGTGCCGCCCGGCACGAACCGGCGGGCCCGGGCGCCGGTGGCGGTCGAATACTCCCGGCCCGACGAGATCGCCGACGACCACCTCATCGCGAAGCTCGAGGACCTGCCGGCGTTCCCGGTGATCGTGGTGACCAACGACCGCGAGCTGCAAGACCGGGCCCGCGCCCTGGGGGCCACGATCGCCCGCTCCACCCAGCTCCTCGCCCTGATCCGCTAACGCCCCTCAGGCGAACGTATGTTCGATATAGTGGCAACGGTTCCTTGGGTTTCTGTCTCACCCCCTTCCTAGGGTCGGGGGAGACCGGAACCGAGCAAGGGAGATCGGCATGCGGATCGACTGCCAGGAGTGCTCGATGTACCAGACGTCGCAGTGCGACGACTGTCTCGTCACCGCCCTGATCCATCCCCCCGACGACGTGGTCGAGATCGACGACGACCTCGACCCACAGCTGCAGGCGCTCACGGGGGCCGGACTCATCCCGGTGCTGCGCTTCCGCCGGAGAGAGGAGCCCGAGGCCGCCCCGCCCGAGGACCTGGCCGGTTCCGCCTGACGACGGGGGCCGGTGAGCAAATCCTGCCGTCGTCGCGGCCGCGCCCCTACGCTGTCGCCATGGCACGGAAGTCCCGGCCCTCGATCGCCCCGCTGCACCCTCTGGGCATCAGCGACGACGGCCGCGCCCTGTTGCTCGGGCGAGCCACGGCCAAGCACCCCGCCTTCAAGCTCCCCATCGACTCCGACCTCGTCGACGCTCTGGAAGACGCGCACACGGCGAGGGAGCGAGCGCGTCACGCCGCCGAACGCGCCGAGTTACCACCACCGATCGAGACGGTGTCCTCGACCCTCACCGTGGCGGAGATCCAGGCTTTGCTGCGCCAGGGTCGCAGCCCGTCCTCGATCGCGGCCCGGGCCGGGGTCGCCGAGGAGTGGGTCAGACGGTGGGAGGGCCCGATCCTGTGGGAGCGGGATGGAGCCGCGGCGCGGGCCCGCTCGGTCCCGATGGGGCGGGCACGCGGCAGGTCGGCCGCGCCGCTGGGCGAGGCGGTCGTCACGAACCTCAAGCGACGGAAGATCCCGGTCGGGCTGACCCCCTCCGAAGGCTGGGATGCCGTGAAACGAGCACGCGGCAACAAATGGGTCGTGAGCTTCACGTACGAAGCCAGGGGCCGCGCTGCGACGGCTCGCTGGGAGTTCGATCCCGAAACTGCCCAGGTGGTTCCGCTGGACCGGACCGCGGCCGCATTGGGATGGATCGCCGGTCGCAAGAAGCCGGCGCGTTCTCGCTCGCGCTAGGGCACGATGTCTATCGTGCGCCCGCTGATCTTCGTCCTGTTCGTCGCGGTCGTGTGCGCGGTCATCGTCGGAACGGTGGCTCGTACACCGACGGAGGTGCGCGTCGCGGAACCCGACCCGAACGCGACCGATCCCGACAATGGAGCGGCGTTCAGCGACGAGCAGATCGCCCGGCACGGTGCCTATCGCGGCCCCCTCTATCTCGCGCTCGCGTTCGGGCTTGCGATCGAGATCGTCGCCCTCGTGGCGCTCGCACGCGGCCCTTACCGAACGGTGCTCGAACGTCTGCCCGGCCCGTGGTTCGTCCAGGCTGCCCTCGCCGGTGTGCTCCTCGGCGTCGTGCTGTGGCTCG
>Ga0299913_10000496_pt1 | contig 25366 bp, 17 predicted proteins | sample RVTome_9_FD_201360 | JGI IMG/M metagenome (GOLD analysis project Ga0299913, IMG submission 201360) | Soil microbial communities from uranium-contaminated site in the Upper Colorado River Basin, Wyoming, United States - RVT155D38 (version 2) ... | reverse complement strand
GGCCCCGGGGGCGTCGCCGCCGTACTGCTCCCAGGCCGCCAGCGCGTTCAGCTCGAGGAAGGCCGAGCCGGGGTCGAGCAGCCGCTCGACCCGCTCCCGGGCGAGGAGCTTGCCCCGGCCGGTGTGGCGCTCGACCGCCTGCGGCGGGCGCTCCGTCGCCACCTGCTCCGTACGCTCGCGCAGCTCGGCGACGAGGCGCTCCATGCGCTCCCGGTTGGCCGCGTACTCGGCGGCGGCGCGGTCGGCGCGCGACTCGAGGACGGCCACTACGAACGACCGGGTTCGGGGCTGGCCATGCGGATAGCCTACGCCCAGGCAGGGACGAGATCGGCGCGTTCCGCCTGGAAATCCGCGCACGGCGCCGCTACGTTGTGCGCGAGGATGGGGCCAGGGACACGAACCTCGACGTTCGGCGTATTCGCGTTCGCGCTCGTCGTCGTGCTCGCTTTCGCGCCCGTCGCGGAGGCCAAGCGGATCGTCGGGAACAAGGGCGCGAACGTCCTGAAGGGGACGAGCGTCCGCGACGACGTCTTCGGCCGTGACGGGAAGGACGTGCTCATCGGCTTCGGCGGCAACGACTGGATGTACGGCGACGCGGGGGACGACATCCTCCTCGGCGAGAAGGGTGCCGATCGCCTGTGGGGCGGCGGCCGCGACGACACGATCCACGGCGGCCCCGGCGGCGACCGCATCTGGGCGGGATGGGGCAGTGATGTCGTCGACGCCGGCCCGGGGAACGACATCGTCGACGCGAATGAGAACGACGCTTCGATGGACTCGATCGACTGTGGTGCTGGATGGGACACCGTTTACGTGAACCGGAGGGATCGCGTCTTCAACTGCGAGGTCGTGAAGCGGGTTCGCCCCAGAAACGGGACGCCTGTGCCCGGTAGGCTCTGGGTCGACGTCGACGGCATCGACGAATGGGACGTCGGCGATCCGCCGTACCGGGACTTGCTCGTCGGCCTCGGCGGGGACGACAAGCTGTTCAGCCACACCTTGCAGGACATGCTCTGGGGGAACGACGGCAACGACATGCTCTTCGGCGGCCACGGTCCCGACCTCCTGCTCGGAGGGTCCGGCAACGACATGGTCTACGGCGACGGCGGTGACGACCGGCTCTGGGGTGGTCGGGGCTTCGACGAGATGCACGGGGGCGATCGCAACGACGAGCTGATCTCGGTCGAGAACGACGGCGAGCCCGACGAGGTCGACTGCGGGGTCGGGCGGGACCGCGCGATCATCCGGCCGCCCGACGTGCCCACGGGTGACTGCGAGCGCGTGATCTGGATCAGGCGCTAAGCCTTACCGCCGCTTTACACATCCCGCACGGGTTCCATACAGCGCGGTGGTTCAGTGCTTTCCGCAGGATCCACCTCTTGGAAAGGACCTCCGTGAAGCGCATTGCACTCTTCCTGACGGCGGCCGCGCTCGTGGTGCTGGTCGCCGTTCCGGCGGCCGCGGCGAAGCCGATCAGGGGCACCGCCGGCGACGACACGCTCGTCGGCACCGACCGCCGTGACCTGATCCGCGGCTTCGCCGGCAACGACACGATCGTCGGCAACGGCGGCTCCGACCTCGTCCTCGCCGGCAAGGGCGACGACAGCGTCACGGGCGACGACGGCAGGGACTTCCTCTGGGGAGGCCCCGGCAACGACACGCTCGAGGGCGGCGAGGGGCCCGACACGCTGTACGCGGGCCGGGGCATGGACACGCTCGAGGGCGGTCCCGGCAACGACGTCCTCCGCGCGGGCGAGGACGACGGCGTACCCGACGTGGTCGACTGCGGCCCCGGCCGCGACCGCGCGGTCATCCGCGCCGGCGACGCCGCGATCGACTGTGAGGTCGTCCGGACGGCGCCGGCCCGGCGCTCCCGGGTCCACATCCAGCGCGGGACGCCCGGCGACGACACGCTCACCGGCACCGACAGGCGCGACTTCATCCTCGCGCGGGCCGGCAACGACACGGTCTCCGGCCTGGGCGCTGCCGACTTCCTCTTCGGCCAGAAGGGGAACGACACGCTCAACGGCGACGACGGGGCCGACAGGCTTTGGGGTGGCTCCGGGGACGACCTCCTCAACGGCGGCGACGGGCCGGACTGGCTCTGGGCGGGCTGGGGCTCCGACCAGCTGTTCGGCGGCGAGGGGAATGACCGCCTCTTCGCAGCCGCCGACGACGGGGCGGTCGACACGCTCGACTGCGGCGAGCACGCGGACGACCGCGACCGCGCCGTGCTTCGGCCCGGTGACACGGCGGTGAACTGCGAGCGCGTCCGCATCCTCGCCGCCACGTAAACGGCGAGGACGTGCTTCCGACGGCGGGGTCGCACCACCGGCGCGGCCCCGCCGTCGTCTTCCTGCTCGCGGGTCGGGGCGCCCGGGCGCCCGGCCGCTCGGCCCCCGGCCGACGCCGGCTCCCGGCCGGCCCTGGCTCCGGGCCGGTTGTCACGCTTTCGGCACGGTCCGTGACTGACACGCGCGCCTTTCGCCGTTACGCTGGAAAGCGGGTGGTGGGAGAGGGGTGCCCCTAGAAGAAGAGGGGCAGGGAAGGCGGCCGCCGCGCCCTCAGGCGGCGGGGACGGCGAGCTCGTCCAGGGCGGCGCGCAGGGAGGCCACGTAGTCGCGCAGGCCCGCGGCGCCCGCCTCGTCGGCGACCTGCACGGCGCGGCTCCCGACCACGACGCCGTCCGCGAGGGACGCGGCCGCCGCGGCCTGCTCGGGGGTCGAGATCCCGAAGCCGGCGAGCAGCGGCACGTCGGTCACGGCGCGCGCGCGGGCGACGAGGCTCTCGAGCTGCGAGGAGACGCTCGCCCGCGCGCCGGTCGTGCCCGTGAGCGAGACGAGGTAGAGCCACCCGTGCGTCCGCTCGGCCGCGAGCGCGATCCGCTCGCTCGTCGAGGTCGGCGCGACGAGCTGCACGCGCGGCAGCTCCGGCGCCGCCTCGAGCGGGAGGTCGGCGACGATCAGGCTGGTGGCCCCGGCCGCCCGCGCGTCCTCCCAGAAGCGCTCGTAGCCGTACGCCTCCAGGATCGACGCGTACGTCATCGGGATCAGCGGCACGTCCGGGCCGACCCGCTCGCGCGTCTCTGCGAGGCACTCGAGGCACCGTCGCGTCCGCATGCCCTGCGCGAGCGCTCGCTCGCCCGCCAGCCGGATCACGGGCCCGTCGGCCAGCGGGTCGGAGAACGGGAAGCCGAGCTCCAGCAGGTCGGCTCCGCCGGCGACGGCGGCCCCGGCCAGCTCCGGCGTCTCCGGGAAGGCCATCAGGTAGACGGACAGGCGCTTGCTCATGTCCTGTGGCCGAGGACGACGGCGAGATCCTTGTCGCCGCGGCCCGACAGGCAGACCACGATCAGCCCCACGTCGAGCTCGAGCGCGCGGGCGAGCGCGTGCGAGGGCTCGAGCGCGGCGATGATCCCTTCGCGCTCCGCGAGCAGGTGGAGGGCGGCAAGCGCCTCCTCGTCGGTGGCCGGGACGTACTCCGCTCGGCCGGTGTCGCGCAGGAAGGCGTGCTCGGGGCCGACGCCGGGGTAGTCGAGCCCGGCGGAGATCGAGTGCGCGTCGGCGATCTGGCCGTCGTCGTCCGCGAGGATCGAGGAGCGGGCGCCGTGGAGGACGCCGGGGCGGCCCGTGCCGAGGCTGGCGGCGCCGGCGGCCTCGACGCCGATCAGGCGGACGTCCTCGTCCGCGAGAAAGCCGGCGAAGGTGCCGATCGCGTTCGAGCCGCCGCCGACGCAGGCGACGACGGCGTCTGGAAGCCTCCCCTCGGCCTCGAGGATCTGCTCGCGCGCCTCGATGCCGATCACGGACTGGAGCTCGCGCACGATCTCCGGGTACGGATGCGGGCCGACGCACGAGCCGATCAGGTAGTGCGTCGTCTCGACGTTCGTGATCCAGTCGCGGATCGCCTCGCTCGTCGCCTCCTTCAGCGTGCGCGTCCCGAACTCGACTGCGCGCACTTCGGCGCCGAGGAGGTGCATCCGCTCGACGTTCGGCTTCTGACGTTCCATGTCCTCGGCGCCCATGTAGACGACGCACTCGAGCCCGAAGCGCGCGCAGACCGTGGCCGAGGCGACACCGTGCTGGCCCGCGCCGGTCTCGGCGACGATGCGCTTCTTGCCCAGGCGGCGGGCGATCAGCGCCTGGCCGACCGCGTTGTTGATCTTGTGCGCGCCCGTGTGGCAGAGGTCCTCGCGCTTCAGGTAGACGCGGCGACCGTCGCCGATGCGCTCGGCCAGGTAGAGAGGCGTCGGCCGGCCGACGTAGGTGCGGTGCAGCCCGGCGAGCTCGGCCGCGAAGGAGGGGTCGTTGCGGATCGCCTCCCAGCCGCGCTCGAGCTCGTCGAGGGCCGGCATCAACGTCTCGGGGACGTACTGGCCGCCGTAGGCGCCGTACTCGGTGACGCTCACGCCCTCACCGCCTCGACGGTGCGCGCAGCCTCGACGAAGGCGTGAACCTTGCTGTGATCCTTGGTCCCAGGCGCTCGCTCGAGGCTCCGGCTCGCGTCGACTCCCCAGGGGCGGACGGCCTCGATCGCCGTGCGCACGTTCTCGGGGCCGAGGCCGCCGGCGAGGAGGACGCGGCCCCCGACAGCTGCGGCCTCGTCCCAGTGCCGCTCGTCGCTCCCGAGCCAGGGGAGGTCGCGGACGGTCGCCACGGGCTCGCCCTCCCGGAGCAGCACGCCGTTGCGGGCACGGTGGCCGCCCTCCTCCGGGTAGAGCTGGACGAGGTCGGCGCCGGCGTCGACGGCCTCGCCGACGCAGACTGCCACCGAGAGCATCGTGTCGGGCACCGGGAGCGGAGCCTCGGCGCGGCGCGGGCTCTCGGCGAGGACGAAGCCGGCCAGGTCGGCGCCCGCCTCGGCGGCCGCGGCGACGTCCTCCTCCCGGGTCAGCCCGCAGACCTTGACGAGCGGCCGGGCGATGAGGTCGGCCAGGGTGGCGCCCGGGTCCTCGGCGCGCATGAGCGTCGAGCCGACGAGGATCGCGTCGGCGCCCGCCAGCTCCGCCTCCGCGCCGTGGACGCGGTTGCCGATCGCGCTCTCGGCGACGAGCAGGCGGTCGCGGGGCGCCTCGGCGACGAGCGCGAGCTGGGCGCGGCGGTCGATGTCGAAGGTCGACAGGTCGCGCGCGTTGATGCCGACGATGTCGGCGTCGAGCGCGACCGCGCGCGCGAGCTCCTCGGCGTCGTGCGCCTCGACGAGGAGGTCCAGCCCGAGCTCGCGCCCGCCCGCGAGGAGAAGCGCCGCCTGCTCATCGTCGAGGTCCCGCAGGAGGAGAAGCGCGGCGTCGGCGCCGGCGATCCGGGCCTGCAGCAGGTCACCCTGGTCGTCGAAGAAGCCCTTCGCCAGGAGCGGGACGCCCGTCGCGGCGCGGGCGGCGGCCAGGTCGTCGAAGGTGCCCCCGAAGCGCTCGTCGACGAGGATCGACACCGCGGCAGCGCCGCTGTCGGCGAACGCCTTCGCCAGCACGGCGGGGTCGGCGTCGGGCCGCAGGTCGCCCGCGGACGGCGAGCGCCGTTTGACCTCCGCGATCGCCCGGAGCCCCTCCTGCGCCAGCGAGTCTCTGAAGCGCCCCATCAGCGGCCGCGTCCTCTCCGGCCACGGCCCAGTGCCTGGCACCGGGACGTGGCCGCCGGGGACGATCTGGCGCAAGCGGGGTCGCCGCGACGCCGCTCCGCGAGCGGTGTTCGCCGCGGGGGACGCGGCCAGGTGCCTGGCACCGTGACGTGGCTCACGGAGAGACGGCCTCCTGCCGGGAGAAGGCGGCGAGCGCCTCCAGGCGCTCGCCGGCGGCGCCGGAGTCGATCGCCTCCGCGGCGAGGGCGTAGCCGTCCGGGAGGCCGGCGGCGTGGCCGGCGGCGGCGATCGCGCCGGCGGCGTTCAGGAGCACCGCCTCGCGCTTGGGGCCGGGAGCGCCGGCGAGGATCTCGCGGACGACGGCGGCGTTCTCCTCCGGCGTGTCGCCGGCGAGGTCGGCCGTCGAGCAGCGCGGGACGCCGAAGTCGGCGGGGTCGATCTCGCGGCGCGTCACGTCCCCGTCGACGACCTCGCAGACGAGGTTGGGGCCCGCCGGCGAGAGCTCGTCGATCCCGCCCGCCCCGTGGACGACGAACGCGCGCCGCGCGCCGAGGGTCGACAGCACCGAGGCGATCGTCTCCACGAGCTCCGGAGCGTAGACGCCGACGACCTGCGCCCGCGCGCCGGCGGGGTTCGTGAGCGGGCCGAGCACGTTGAACACCGTCCGCGTCGCCAGCTCGCGCCGCACCGGCGCCGCGTGGCGCATTGCCGGGTGGTGCGCCTGTGCGAAGAGGAAGCCGAAGCCGAGCTCGTCGATCGAGCGCTCGATCTGCGGCGGGGCCAGGTCGAGCCGGAAGCCGAGCGCCTCGAGCACGTCCGCCGACCCCGACGCCGACGAGACCGCCCGGTTCCCGTGCTTCGCCACGCCGGCGCCCGCCGCCGCCGCCACCAGCGCGGCCGCGGTCGAGATGTTGAACGTCCGCGCGCCGTCGCCGCCGGTCCCCGCCGTGTCGACGAGGTCGTCGCGCTGGGGCCGAACGGAGAGGACGTGCTCGCGCATGGCCTCGGCACAGCCGGCGATCTCGTCCGCCCGCTCGCCCTTGAGCCGGAGGGCGACGAGGAAGCCGCCCATCTGCGCCGGCGTTGCCTCGCCGCTCATGATCTGGTTCATGACGTCGCGCGCCTCGGCCCGCGTGAGGTCCTGCCCCTCGAGCAGCCGCGCAAGCGCCTCCTGGATCGTCACCGGCGGCCCTCCAGGAAGTTGCGGCCGAGCGCCGGGCCGTCGGGGGTGAGCACGGACTCGGGATGGAACTGGATGCCGATCACCGGCAGCTCGCGGTGGCGGACGGCCATCACCTCGCCGTCGTCGGCGGTGGCGCAGACCTCGAGCTCTTGGGGCACGGAGACCGCGGCGAGCGAGTGGTAGCGCCCGCCCTGGAGCGGATCCGGGAGGCCGGCGAAGATCCCGCGCCCGTCGTGGGTGACCGCGCTCGCCTTCCCGTGCAGGAGCTTGTGCGCCTGCCCGACCTCGCCGCCGAAGGCCTCCACGATGGCCTGGTGCCCGAGGCACACGCCGAGCGTGGGCACGCGCGGCCCCAGCCGGCGCACGATCTCGACCGACGTGCCCGCATCCTCGGGTCGGCCCGGCCCGGGCGAGATGACGAGGTGGCTCGGGGCCAGCTCCTCGGCGCCGTCCGGGTCGATGGCGTCGTTCCGGAGCACGGTCACCTCGGCGCCCAGCTCCTGGAACAGGTGCGCGAGGTTGTAGGTGAAGCTGTCGTAGTTGTCGACGAGGAGGATCACGGCCGGGCCCCCTCATTCTGCTCCGCGTCGGCGAGCGCCGCCTCCAGGGCGGCCAGCTTTCGCAGGCACTCCTCGTGCTCGGCGGCCGGGTCGGAGTCGGCCACCAGGCCTGCGCCGGCCTGCAGGCGGGCGAGCCCGTCGGCCAGGATCACCGTGCGGATGGCGATGCACGTGTCGAGCGTCCCGTCCGGCAGCGCGTAGCCGACCGCGCCCGCGTAGGGGCCGCGCCGGTAGCCCTCGAGCTCCGAGATGATCTGCATCGCACGCACCTTCGGCGCGCCGGAGACCGTCCCGGCCGGAAAGCAGGCCCGGAGCAGGTCGAAGGCCGTCCGGCCCCGCGCCAGCTCCCCGGCCACCTCGGAGACGAGGTGCGTGACGTGCGAATAGCGCTCGGCCTCGAGGAAGCGGACGACCCGCACCGTTCCCGCCTCGCACACGCGCGACAGATCGTTGCGGCCGAGGTCGACGAGCATGATGTGCTCGGCCTTGTCCTTCTCGGAGGCGAGCAGGCGCTCGGCGTCGCCCGCACCGGGGCTGGTCGTCCCGGCGATCGGGTTCAGGGAGGCCCGCGCCCCCTCGAGCTTCACCAGCGTCTCGGGCGAGGAGCCGACCAGGGAGATCCCGTCCAGCTCGAGGAGGAAGTGGTAGGGGGAGGGGTTGATGCGGCGCAGCGAGCGGTAGAGCGCGAGCGCAGAGACACCGGTCGGTCGCTCGGCGCGCTGGGAGAGGACGATCTGGAAGGCATCGCCGGCGCGGATGTGCTCCTTGGCGCGGCGCACGCCCTCCTCGTAGGCCTCGCGGGAGGGGAACCGCCGCGTCGGGCCCGGCTCCGCCGCCGCCCCGGGCTCGGCGACGGCGCCCTCCGTGAAGCGCGCCGACACCTCGGCCGGGTCTCCCGCCAGCACCTCCGCCACGCTCGCCGCGTGGTCGAAGCGGACGAGCGTGTCGGCGACGACGAAGCGGCTCTCCGGCAGTCCGGGCCCCGGCTCGGGGAGCGGCACGGTCGGCTCCAGCTCGGCCGCGTGGTCGTAGCCGAGGTAGCCGACGACCGGCCGGCCCGCGGCGACCTCGCGCTCGGCCTCGGCGAAGTCGACGAGGCGTCCACCCGACCCGACGAGGCTGTGGCGGCCCAGCCGCCCCTTCTCGACGGACTCGAGCAGGAACCCGGCGCGCGTCCCGGCGCGCAGCCTGAGGTACGCCCCGAGCGGGGTGATCAGGTCGGCGTGGATGTCGGGTGCTTGGGTCACGGCAGACGAAAAGACCCTCCTGGGGTCTCGAGCGGAGCGGGCTGTGAAGGTGCCTCTGGGCTAGCAGGCGACGCTCCCGCTCCGCTCGCGGCGCCAGGCCCACCAGGTGCGGACGGGAGGAGTCATCTGCAGGGAGCGTAGGCGAGCGCGGCCGGGCTCGTCAAGGAGCGGTCAGCGCCGGTCGATCCGGTAGCGTCGTCGTCCCGCTGACCTCGTTGGCAACCGCGAGGAGCGGGACGCCGATCGGGCTGTCATTCCCGGCGATGAAGGGCAGGCCCTCGGGGCCGAGGTCGCCGGCCGTCCCGGCCTCGGGGTCGCCCGCGAAGTCGCGGTTTTCCTCGTTGCCCGAGTTGAACTCGCGGGGATCGCGGTCAGCCGCTCGAGCGCGTGGCCCGAGCCGAACACGACCTTCCCGTTCTCGCTCCACATCGTGAAGGAGCGGGCCCCGAAGACGTGCAGCCGGTCGTAGTCGCCGGCGCGAGGGAGTAGTCGTCGTTCGGCTCGCCCTCGTTGGCGACGACGACGGCCTTGCCGTTCGGTCGATCGAGCGGGCGCCGCTCGAGCCGGCGCCCGCCGCCGAGAGGCTCGCGAGGGCCGCGCCCGCGAGCACGAGCGCCGCGACGAGGTGCGTGCGCCTGACCACGGAGCGAGCCTAGGCAGCGCCCGCCCCGGCATGGGCTCCCGCGAGGTCAAGGACGGGTGACGAGGTGGTGAAGGCCGTCCGGGCCCCCTGCGTGCAGGCGTCCGCAGAAGCGCCGATAATCCCGGAATGGAGCCGCACCCCATCGGGCTCGTCGTGGAGGACGACCTGCGGCGGTCGCGCCTGACGGTCTTCTTCCGCCTCATCCTCGCGATCCCGCACATCATCTGGTTCCTCCTCTGGAGCTTCGCGGTCGTGATCGCGGCGGTCGTCAGCTGGTTCATCGTCCTCTTCAAGGCACGGCTGCCGGAGAGCCTGCACCGTTTCTTTGCGAAGTACGTCCGCTACTCGACCCACCTCTACGCCTATCTCTACCTGGCGGCGAACGGGTACCCGGGCTTCGTCGGGGAGGCGGGCGACTACCCGGTCGACGTGAAGATCGACGGCCCGGCGCGGCAGAGCCGCTGGAAGACACTGTTCCGGCTGCTGCTCGCACTTCCGGCCTTCCTTCTCACGGGGGCTCTCACCGGCGCGCCGGGGGGCGGAGGCGGAGGCGGCGGCAGCGGCTGGGAGGGCGGCGGCACCGGCGGTGGGGATTCGGAGTGGTACTGGTCGTTCTCGGGCCAGACCGGCGTGGTCGCGCTCGCGGCCTTCTTCGGGTGGTTCGTCTGCGTCGCGCTCGCCCGCATGCCGCTCGGCTATCGCGACCTCGCGGTCTACGCGCTTCGCTACTCGGCGCAGACGAGCGGCTTCCTGCTCTTCCTCACCGACCGCTACCCGAGCTCGGACACGCGCATTCCCGCCGCGACGCAGCCCACGCCGAAGAAGCCGATCAGGCTGACCGTCGCGGACGACCTCCGCCGTTCGCGGGTGACTGTCTTCTTCCGCCTGCTCCTCGCGATCCCGCACATCGTCTGGCTCGTCCTCTGGGGGATCGCGGTCTTCTTCGCGGTGGTCGCCGGCTGGTTCGCGACGCTCGTCACCGGGCAGCTCCCGGACGCGCTCCACCGGTTCATCGGAGCGTATCTCCGCTACGAGACCCACGTCCTCGCCTTCCTCTACCTGATCGCCAATCCGTTCCCCGGCTTCAGCGGGGCTCCGGGCGCGTATCCGGTCGACCTGCAGATCGCGCCGCGACAGCGGCAGAACCGGTGGAAGACCCTCTTCCGGATGTTCCTGGCGATCCCGGCGCACGTCCTCGCCTTCGGCCTCGGCGGGGTTCTCTGGCTCGTGGCGGTGTTCGGCTGGTTCACGGGTCTCTTCCTCGGCCGCATGCCCGAGGGCCTGCGCAACCTCGGCGCGTACTGCCTCCGCTACTCGGCGCAGGCCTGGGGCTACAGCTGGCTGCTCACCGACAGCTACGCCTACGCCGGGCCGACGGACTACGTGGAGCCGCTGCCGCCATGGCCAGGCCCGCTGCCCTTGCCGGCGCAGTCGTCGTAGCGGCCGCCGCCCTCTGGGCGGTCGCGGCGTGGTGGCTCTGGCAGACCGCGGTTCCGGACGGCGTGCGCCTCCCCGACGTCGGCCCCGAGGAGGTGGTCGCGCAGCCCCAGCTCGGCGAGGCTGAGAGCTTCGAGCGGTTCCTCCGCTGGAGCTACGTCGCGTCCGCTCTGGTGCTGATCGCTGCCTTCGCCGTCTACGCCCGCTACGGGTACGCGTTCGTCAAGGAGTCGGCGGCCGGCCGGATCGGCACCGGAATGCTGCTCGGCATGCTCGGCCTCGCCCTCGTCTGGCTCGTCCAGGTGCCGTTCGGGCTCCTCGACCTCTGGTGGCAGCGCCGGCACGACGTCTCGGAGCTCGGCTACCTGGACTGGATCTTCCTGAACTGGTGGGCGCTCGGCGCCGAGTTCCTGTTCGTCTGCCTCGCGCTCCTGATCGTCATGGGCCTCGCCGGGCCGCTCGGCAACTGGTGGTGGATTCCCGGCGCGGCGGTCTTCGTCGGGCTCGCGGCGCTCCTCACGTTCGTCTCGCCGTACCTGATCCCGGGCCAGACCGAGGCCCACCCGGCGCTCGTCGAGGAAGCGGACCGGCTCGCCGAGGAGCAGGGCCTGGAGCCGATCCCGATCCGGATTCAGGAGGTGGACTCCTGGGAGTCGCCGAACGCGGCGGCCACGGGGCTCGGCCCGACGCGCCGGATCATCCTCTGGAACACGCTCGTCGACAACTTCGACCAGGACGAGACGGCGGTTGTGCTGGCCCACGAGCTCGGCCACCATTCGAAGGACCACCTCTGGAAGAACCTCGCCTGGTATGCGCTCTTCGCCCTGCCGGGCGCGTTCCTGATCGCGTGGCTGACGAGGCGCCGCGGCGGGATGCGGGAGCCCGCCGCCGTTCCCCTCGCCCTGCTCGTCCTCGTCGTGCTCCAGGTGCTGGCGTTGCCGCTCCAGAACGCGATCACGCGCAACATGGAGGCCGAGGCGGACTGGGTGGCGCTCGAGACGACTCGGGACGCGGAGGCCGCCGGCGAGCTGTGGCAGGGCTTTGCCGAGCAGGCGCTCGCCGACCCGAGCCCGCCCACGTGGTCGTACCTTCTCTTCGACACGCACCCGTCGATGGCGAAGCGGGTGGCGATGGTCGAGGCCTGGCGCGAGCGGAACGACTAGGAGGGCTTGGCGAAGTACAGCCCTCCTGGGCGCGGGCGGTCGTAGCCCGGTTGGTACGCTGGCCGCGTGGCCCGCTCGGTCATCGTCTCCGCCGTCCGCACCCCGTTCGGGAAGCTCGGCGGCGCGCTGAAGGACTACGAGGCGCCCGCGCTCGGGGCGCTCGCCATCCGCGGCGCGCTCGACCGCGTGGACGTTCGCGACGACGAGGTCGAGTACGTGATCATGGGCCAGGTGCTCCAGGGCGGCGCCGGCCAGGCGCCCGCCCGGCAGGCCGCCGCCGGCGCCGGCCTCCCCAGGGAGGTTCCCAGCGACACGATCAACAAGGTCTGCGCCTCCAGCGTGCGCGCGGTCGAGATCGCCGACCAGATGATCCGCGCCGGCGACCACGACGTCATCGTCGCCGGCGGGATGGAGTCCATGTCGAACGCGCCGTACATCCTGAAGAAGGCGCGCTTCGGCTACCGGCTCGGCGACGGGGCCGTCATCGACCTCATGCTCCACGACGGGCTCGTGTCGAGCTTCGACGGAAAGCACATGGTCGAGCAGGCGTCCTTCGTCTCGCGCGAGCTCGGGATCACCCGCGAGGAGCAGGACGCCTGGGCCCTCCGCTCGCACCAGCGCGCCGTGGCGGCGATCGACGAGGGCCGGTTCGCGGAGGAGGTCGTCTCCGTCAACGGCGTCGAGGTCGACGAGGCGCCGCGGCGCGACACGACCCTGGAGAAGCTATCCGGGCTGAAGCCGGTCTTCGACCCCGAGGGGACGACGACGGCCGGGAACGCGCCCGGCGTGAACGACGGCGCGGGGGCGCTGGTGGTGACGAGCGAGGAGTTCGCGAAGAAGCGCGGCCTCGAGATCCTGGCCACGATCCTCGGCTCCGCGTACATCGCGGACGAGTACGCGTACCTGGCGCGCACGCCGGCGAAGGCTGCCGCGCGCGTGCTCGACAAGGCGGGGAAGACGATCGACGACGTCGACCGCGTCGAGATCAACGAGGCCTTCTCCTCGGTCACGGTCAACTCGCTGAAGATGCTCGGCGCCGACCCCGACAGGGCGAACGTGAACGGCGGCGCGGTCGCGCTCGGCCACCCGGTCGGCGCCTCCGGCGCCCGCATCCTCGGGACGATGATCTACGAGCTCCGCCGCAACGGCGGCGGCCTCGGCCTGGCCGCGATCTGCTCCGGCGGCGGCCAGGGCGACGCCCTCCTCCTCGAGGTCTAAACACCCTTCCGGCACGTCGGTCTCGGGCTCCCGCTCTCGGGGCTTGGAACGACGGGTCCCCGCCGCTCGAGCTCGTGCGGAGCCGACGGACGTCCGTCCGGACACTCAGTCGAGGTAGAGGAGGAAGGTCTCGCGCTTCGGCTGGGCCTCGGCGACCGTCTTGCCGGTCTCCAGGTCGACGATCTCGAAGCGCGCGCCGTCGCTCGTGGTCGCGTAGAGCAGACCGTTGTGCGTCTGCGAGAGGTCGGCGCCCTCGCGGACGAGGGTGAACCGGAGCGTCCCGTCGGGGTCGAAGGCGATGAGCGTCTGCTCGTCCGTGCCCTCCTTCCAGGCGGAGGCGAGGAGCGCGCCGTCCCTGAACGTGGCCCATCCCGGCTCGTCGCTCAGGCGGCGAACGCTCCAGTCGTCCGGGTCGATCAGGGAGAGGCCGGCCGGCGTGACGTCGACGTCGTCCCCGTCCTGGTCGTAGTCGTTCCCGCTCACGGCCACGAGCCCGGACGGCAACCAGACGGCGTTTCGGTCGGGGCCGTCGATCCCCTTGGCGTGGGCCGCGGGCTCCAGCCAGTCGCGGAGGCGTCCCAGGAGCGACACGGGCTCGGCGAGGTCGTGGTAGCGGACCTCCATAGTGGCCAGGTCGACCTCCGCGACCCGGCCGCCGGCCGGGACGACGAGCGCCCGCGCTCCGGACGGGTCGACCGCGAGCCCCGGAACCGACTGGCGCGCGCGGTAGTCCTCGGCGGAGTCGCCCGCCTGCTCCCAGCCGGCCCGGGCCTCGGTCAGCTCCGCGCTGCGGAGGGGGCCTCCGTCGAAGACGACGACCCGCGCCGGGCCGATGCCCTCCGCGGGCGCGACGAGGAAGACCAGCGCGCTCTCGGTCTCCTCCGCGTACAGGGTCGTCCCGCCCAGGTCGCGGGCGGCGAGCACCTTACGGGCCCGCGGGTCGATCGCCACCGCCTGCGAGGAGCGGCCGCCGACGGCGGCGAGCAGGAGGCCCGGCCGCACCCAGTGGAGCTGGTGGACGAAGGAGCCGCCGGTCTCGACGGTCCCGAGCGGGCGCATCCGCGCCAGGTCGACGATGCCGACGCCGCCGCCCTCGTTCGCGCCGACCGCGACGGCGCCGTCGTCCGGGGAGAGCGCTCCGACGGCTGCGGAGAAGGGAAGCGCGGCCGTGCGCCCGTCCACCGGCTCGAGCGTCAGGCCGTCGACCCAGGCGAGCCGGCTGCCGGCGGCGTCGCTCGACACGGCGAGGACCGGCTCGGCGGCGCGAGGCGTCGCGGCTGTCGTCGTCGCGCTCGACGTGGGCTCGGCCGCGTCGTCGCCGTCCCCGCCGCCGCAGCCGGCGGCCGCGATCGCCAACGCCGTCACGGCCAGGAGCGCGAACCTCATCTCACCCCTCAGTACAGCACCGGGCCCGGCTGGGTTCCAGTAGGCTCGACCGCGATGCGATTCGAGCGCGTTCTCGTCGTCGGAGCCGGCCAGATGGGCGCCGGGATCGCACAGGTGATGGCCGCCTCTGGCCGCACCGTCTTCCTCCACGACGCCGCTCCCGGAGCGGTCGAGAAGGGCCTCGCGGGGATGCGGAAAAGTCTGGAGAGGCTGGCCGCGAAGGGTGCGCCGCACGACCCGGACGACGTGCTCGGCCGCGTCGAGCCCGTGGACGAGATCGTGGACGCCGACCTGATGGTCGAGGCGGTCGTCGAGGACGCGGACGTCAAGCAGAACGTCTTCCGCCGCGCCGACCTCGCGCTCGACCCCGACGCGGTGCTGGCGTCGAACACGTCCTCGATCCCGATCGCGTCGCTCGCCGAGGTGACGGCGCGGCCGGAGCGGGTGATCGGCATGCACTTCTTCAACCCGGTGCCGGTGATGGCCTTGGTCGAGGTCGTCCGCGCGCCGGGCACCGCCGACGAGACGGTCCGGGAGATCGTCGCGCTCGCCGAGGAGCTCGGGAAGACGCCGGCGGAGGTCAACGACTTCCCCGGCTTCGTCTCGAACCGGATCCTCATGCCGCTCATCAACGAGGCCGCCCACGCCCTCCAGGACGGGGTGGCCGAGGCCGAGGCGATCGACACGATCGCGCGGCTCGGCTTCAACCATCCCATGGGCCCGCTCGCCCTCGCCGACCTGATCGGGCTCGACACGTGCGTCTCCATCATGGAGGTCCTGCGCGACGGGCTCGGCGAGGCGAAGTTCGAGCCGTGCCCGCTGCTGCGCGACCACGTCGCGGCCGGCCGGCTCGGGCGGAAGACGGGGCAGGGGTTTTACAGCTACCTTTAGTCAGCGAAAGGCCGTTCGGAGCCTCGCCGCGAGCAGGGAGGTCGGGAAATCCGATTGCCGTCGTTCCCCCGAACTACTAGGGCCGCCAGTGCGCTTGCTCCTCGTTGACGACGACGCCGCGTTCCGTGCGCTCCTGCGCACGACGTTCGAGGTCGTGGACGTCGAGGTCGACGAGGCCGGCAGCGCCGAGGGCGCGCTCGCGACGATCGCCCGGCAGCATCCGGATGCGATCGTGCTCGACCACCGGCTGCCCGGCATGACCGGGATCGAGCTGTGCCGGCGCCTGAAGGCGGACGAGGCGACCCAGCGGATCGCCGTGGTCATCCTCTCCGGCTCGACCGACGACGGCGCCGCGGCGCGCGAGCTGGGCGCGGACGCGTTCCTGCGCAAGCCCTTCAGCCCGCTCGAGCTCCTCGACGTGGTCGAGCGGCTCACCGGCGGCCTCGCGGCGGTGCCGCCGCCGGCGCGCGGCGAGCCGGGTACCTCGGAGGGGCAGCAGCTCCTCCTCTACGCGCGCGACCTGCGTCACCTGCTCGAGATCGAGCGCGGCCAGCGCATCCTCCTCCAGAACGCCTACAACGAGACCGTCGCGGCGCTCGCGAGCGCGCTCGAGTCGAAGGACACGGGCACGCGGGCGCACTCCCAGCGGGTGCAGCGATATGCCCTGGAGCTCTCGCGGTCCGTCTGCCCCGACCTGGTCGACGATCCGAGCGCGGAGTACGGCTTCCTCCTCCACGACGTCGGCAAGATCGGGATCCCCGACCGCATCCTCCAGAAGCCGGGGCCGCTGAACGGGGGCGAGACGCGCCTGATGCGGACGCACACGCTGCTCGGCGAGCAGATGCTCGGCGGCGTCGCGTTCCTCCAGGGCGAAGGGCTCCGGATCGTCCGCTCCCACCACGAGCGCTGGGACGGCGACGGCTACCCGGACGGCCTCGAGGGCACGGACATCCCGCTCGCGGCGCGGGTCTTCGCCGTCGCCGACTCGCTCGACGCGATGACGAGCGACCGGCCCTACCGCCCCGCCCTGACGTGGGCGGAGGCCGGGGGCGAGATCGTCCGCGAGTCGCGCTCGCAGTTCGATCCGGCGGTCGTGAAGGCGTTCCTGGAGCGCGAGGAACGCCTGCGCACGATCCGCTCGCAGCCGGCCGCGTAGAGCGCTCCCCCGTTCTGGTGTCGGCGGCCGGCGGCTCCCGGCCGATGCCCTGACCATGCGCCGCTCGCTCCTCGCCCTCCTGCTCGCCCTGTCGGTGGCCTCCGCCGGCTGCGTCGGCGCCGAGGGCCGGAAGGCCCAGGAGCTCCTCGAGGAATCGGAGCGGGCGTTCGCCGGGCTCGAGACCTACAAGCTCGGCGGCTCGATGAGGATGAAGGCCTCCTTCGGCGAGCTCGCCGTCGCGATGCACGCCGCCGTCGACCAGAAGGCCGGGACGATGCTGATGACGATGAGCTCCGACGACCTGCCCGGCTTCCCGGAGATGCGCATGGCCGCCGGGCCGGACGGCTTCTGGGTCGAGACCGACGGCACCTGGCAGGCGTTCCCGCTGCCCGCGGGCGCTGCTTCCGGCGCGGACCAGTTCGACATCATTCCGTTCGTCAAGGACGTCGACGTCGAGGAGGGCCGCAGCGTCGGCGGCGAGGCGGCCGTGAAGATCACCGGCGTCCTCGACCCGGGCACCTTCCAGGCGGGCTTCCTGGCGGGCCTCCCGGACGGCGTGGACGTGGACGCCTCCTTCGCCGACACGCGCGTCGTCCTCTTCGTCTCGGAGGCGACCCGGCTCCCGCTGCGGATGCTGATCGACCAGAGCTTCGAGGTCGAGGGCGAGGAGTTCACCGTCAGCATGGACCTGGCGGTCACCGGAGTGAACGAGCCGGTGGAGATCCCCAGCCCGCCCGCCTAGCTCGTCTCTCTATACTCGCCGCCGTGGCGAGACGCCGGGACGAGCCCGTTCGGCTCACGCGGATCTACACCCGGGCCGGGGACGGGGGAGAGACCAGTCTCGGCGACGGGCGCCGCGTGCCCAAGACCGACCTCCGCATCGAGGCGTACGGGACGGTCGACGAGCTCAACTCCGTCCTCGGCCTCGCGCTCGCGGGCGAGCTGCCCGCCGAGTTCCGGCCGTGGCTCGAGCAGATCCAGAACGACCTCTTCGACCTCGGCGCCGACCTCTCGGTGCCCCTCGACGACGATCGGCGGGAACGGCTCCGGGTCACGGCGCCCCAGGTGCAGCGGCTCGAGGAGCTCTGCGACCTCGTCAACGAGCGGCTCGAGCCGCTGACGAGCTTCGTCCTCCCCGGCGGCACCGAGGCGGCGGCCCGGCTCCACGTCGCCCGCGCCGTCTGCCGGCGGGCCGAGCGCTGCGCCGTCGCGCTTGCCGAGGCGCAGGGCGCCAACCCCCAGGCTCTCGCCTACCTGAACCGGCTCTCAGACCTCCTCTTCATCCTCGCCCGGGCCGCGAACGCCGGCTCGGAGGAGCCGTTGTGGAGGCCTGGGAGCTCGCAGTAGCGTTCGCCGGCGCCTTCGTCGCCGGCTTCCTCGGATCCGTCGTCGGCCTCGTCCTCGGAAGCCTGCGGCTGCCGGCGGTCCTGCTCGCGTCGGGCAACCCGGCGGCGGCGGCGGGGACGAACATCGCCGTCAGCGCCGTCGCCGCGCTCACCGGCGGTCTCGCCCACGCCCGCGCCGGCCGGGTGAGCTGGCGCATCGTCGCCTGGATGACGCCCCCTTCGGTCGCGGGCGCGTTCGTGGGCGGCTACTTCGGGAGCGACGTGCCGGTCGACCTCCTGCTCGGCGTCATCGCGGCCGTCCTCTTCTGGAGCGGCCTCGACCTGATCCTCGAGCTCCGCGCGGCCCCCGAGTCGCACCGGCCCCGGCTGGCGGCGACGGTCTCCGGCGGTCTCATCGGGCTGCTCGGCGGCGCCGTCGGCCTGATCCTCGGAACGCTGCGGATTCCGGCCCTCCTGCGGAGCGTCGGTCTGACCCCGCACATGGCCGTGGGGACGAACCTCGTCGTCGGCTTCTTCCTGGGCGCGGCCGGGTTCGCCGGCCACCTGATCCGGGGCGAGGTGGAGTGGGCCGTCCTGGCCGCGGGCCTCGCGGGGGCGATCCCGGGCGCGTGGCTCGGCGCGCGCGCGAGCGGGCGGCTCGACGAGCGCGCGCTCAAGCGCCTGATCGGGATCGCGCTCCTCGCCGTCGCCGTCGCGATCGCCGCGACGGCGATCGTGGGCTAGGAGGGTTTGGCGGACTGTCGCTCGGCACAGCCTGTATTTCGCCAAGCCCTCCTACTACGGGAGCCGGAAGAAGTTGCGGATCGCCTGGAGGATCCGCTGGTCCCACAGGAGCATCTGCTCCGGGTCGCGCGGCGCGCCCGGCGCCGCCGAGCGGCGCGTCCGCAGGGCCGCGACGGCCGCGATGGAGAACGCCGCCGCGAGGAGCCCGAAGCCGAGCTCACGGCGGATGTCGGAGAGGCTCGAGACGCGCTGGCCGACGAAGGGGAGGACCCGACCGCGCTGCGGCTCGGGCGACTGCCCCACCGTGGTCGTGGGAGTTGTCGTCGTCGGCGGCGCCGGCGGTGCGGGCGGCGCCTGGCTCGGGGCCGGGGCCGGAGCCGGAGCCGGAGGCGTGCTCGGAGGCGGGGTCGTGACCGGCGGGGGAGGCGGGCTCGTCGAGGGAACGACGGGGCGCGCGGCGCGGCCCGTGCCCTTCGAGACGCTCAGCGCGACCTTGGAGCCGGCGGGCCTGAGCCCGGAGAAGCCGCCCTTGATGACCTTGCCCTTCGCGACGCTCGCCGAGGTCTTGTACGTGACCTTCCCGACCTTGAAGCCGCGCTTCTTGAGCGCCGCCTTGGCCGCGGCGAGCGTGAGCTTCGTCACCTTGGGGACGACCTTGAGAGCGACGGACTTCGGCCCGACGTTGCCGGCGGCGTCCACGGCCGCGACCTGGAAGCGGCGCTTGTCGGTCAGCTTGAACTTGCCCATGGCGACCGACCGCTGCGAGCCGGCGACCGTCTTCCCGAGCGCGCCGTTGGCGTAGACGCGGTAGACGGAGATGAGGCCCGAGTTGTCGGCGGCAGCCGCCCAGGAGAGCGAGAACTTGCCCTTCTTGACCTTTCCCTTGAAGCTCCCCGGCTTCGCCGGTGCCTGGACGTCCTCGAGGAGCGTGAACAGCGAGAGGTGGCGGGTCAGGATCCTGACGTTCGCGCCGTCGTAGGCGAACCCGTCCGCCCAGGAGGCGGGGAGGCTGCTGCCCGTGACCGGCGCGAGCGGGCGCCAGCCGCCGCTCTCGAAGACCGCCGGGATGACGTGCGCCTGCGTGTTGTCGATCTCGATCTCGAGCGGGAGCGAGAAGGAGGTCACCGGGGTGCCGGCGAGCGCCCAGTAGGCGGTCACGTCGAGGATCTCGCCTGCGGGCTCGAACCCGTTCGAGCCGCCCGCGGCCGGCATGGGGTCGATGCGGAGGACGAGCCAGTCGCCGGCCGGCGCGCCCGTCCAGGCCCCGGCCGGGACGGTCACGGTCGTCGTGTCGCTCGTCGAGCGGAGAGCCATGGCGAGGCCGGCGTTCGAGTTCTTCTCGACGTACGGGTAGTCGGCCGTGGCGCCCGTCCACGCCGTAAAGTGGACGCGGATGGGCTGCCGGTTGCCGGCCAGGTCCTCGAGCTCGCCGGCCAGCGTGTGCGGGCCGGGGGCGAAGGCCTGCGTGTAGGTCACGGTGTTCCCGGAGATCGCGGGGGCGGGAGCGGCGGCGCCGTCGATCGTGGCGCCGATGATGCCGGCCACGTCCTCGCCGGCGATGACCGCGAGGGACGCGGCGGAGGGGACCGTCGACCCCTCGACCGGCGTGGAGGCGGTCACGCTCGGCTTCGTGTTGTCGACCCGGCGGTTGGCGACCGCGGCCGAGACGGTCGAGTTGCCGGCGTTGTCCGTCACCGTCACGCGCAGGTCGTAGAGCCCGTCGGCGACGCCCGTCGTGTTCCAGGAGGCGGCGACCGGCGTCCACGTGCCCGCGCCCGCGGGGGAGCGCTCGAAGGCGACGGTGGCGACGCCCGAGCCGGCGTCGGTCGCGCTGGCCGTCAGCGCGACTGTGCCGCTCAGATACGCGCCGGGGTCGTTCATCGTCGCGCCGGGCGCGGTGTTGTCGACGACGCGGTCCTCGACCACGGCGGAGGGGCTCGAGTTGCTCGCGTTGTCGGTGACGACGATCCGGAGGTCGTAGACGCCGTCGGCGAGCCCGGTCGTGTCCCAGGTCACGCTGTACGGGTCGGTGGCGTCGGTGCCGAGCGACGTCCAGGAGTCGGCATTCGCGGGCGAGATCTGGAAGTCGACGCTCTGGATGCCGGCGCCCGTGTCGCTCGGGGAGGCCGTCAGGACGACGGTGCCGCGCAGGTACTGGCCCGGGTCGGCGAGGCCGCCGCCCGGCGGCGTGGCGTCGATCGTCCACGCGTGGGCCGCAGGCGTCCCGTCCGTGTTCCCGGCGGCGTCGCTGGCGCGCACCTGGAAGGTGTGGCTGCCGTCGGCGAGGCCGGCGTAGCCCTGCGGGCTCGAGCAGGCGCTCCAGGCGCCGCCGTCGAGGCGGCACTCGAAGGTCGAGCCGGGCTCGCTCGACGAGAACTCGAAGCTCGGCGCCGGGGTGCCGCTCGGGTCGCTCGGAGCGACGTCGATCGTCGTCTGCGGCGCGACCGTGTCGACCGTCCAGGCGAAAGTCGCCGGCGTCGGGTCGACGTTCCCCGCTGCGTCGGTCGCGCGGACGTCGAAGCTGTGGTTGCCCTCGGCGAGGCCCGCATAGCCCCGCGGGCTCGAGCAGGCCTCCCAGGCGCCGCCGTCGAGGCGGCACTCGAAGGACGCGCCCGGCTCGCTGGAGCTGAAGGAGAAGCTCGCGCTCGTGCTCGCGGTCGGGTCGGACGGCGCGGAGTCGATCGTCGTCCCGGGCACGGTGCGGTCGATCGTGACGTCGACGACGGCCTCGCCCATGTTGGAGGCCGTGTCGGTGACGACGGCGCGGAGGGCGCGGTTCCCGTCGGGGTCGAGCGGCCAGGAGGCCTCGTACGGAGCGGTCGTGTCGGAGCCGAGCGAGACCCAGGAGCCGCCCGAGCAGCCGGCGCTCGCGTCGTCGCAGCGGAAGAGCTCGACCGAGGCGATGTCGCCGTCCGGGCTCGTCGCCACGACCGTGTACGGGTCGGCGTCGGAGGCGTTGACGAAGCCGCCGGGCTGCGTGATCGAGACGGTGGGCGAGCCGGCGTCGACGGCCCAGGTGTAGGACTCCGGCACCGTCTCCTGGTTGCCGGCGGCGTCAGTCGCGCGCACCTCGAAGGTGTAGCTGCCGTCCGCGAGCGGGCCGACCGTCGCCGGGCTCGAGCAGGCGCTCCAGGCGCCGCCGTCGAGGCGGCACTGGAACGTCGCACCCGGCTCGTTCGCGGTGAACTCGAACGTCGGGGTGGTGTCGTTCGTCGGGTCGGCGGGGACGACGGTGAAGGAGGACTCGGGCGCGACCGTGTCCACCGTCCAGGTGTAGGAGGCCGGGGTGGCGTCCGTGTTGCCGGCCCCGTCGGTGGCGCGCACCTCGAACGTGTGGCTGCCGTCAGCGAGGAGGCCGACGGTCTCGGGACTCGAGCAGGCGCCCCAGGCGCCGCCGTCGAGGCGGCACTCGAAGGTCGCGCCGGGCTCGCTCGCGGAGAACTCGAACGTGGGGGCGTCGTCGTCGGACGGGTCGGCGGGCACGACGTCGAAGGCCGTGTCCGGTGCCGCCGTGTCGATCGTCCAGGTATGGGAGGCCGGGGTCGGGTCGAGGTGGCCGGCCGCGTCGGTCGCGCGCACCTGGAAGGTGTGGCTGCCGGCGGCGAGGCCGGCATAGCCGCGCGGGCTGGTGCAGGCGCCCCAGGCGCCGCCGTCGAGGCGGCACTCGAAGGTGGAGCCGGCTTCGCTCGAGGAGAACGCGAAGCTGGGGGAGTCGTCGCCGGACGGATCGGCGGACGCCGAGTCGATCGTCGTCTGCGGCGGCGTCAGGTCGACCTTCACCGTGCTCGTCGGGAGCGTGTAGATGGCCTCGTTGCCGACGCGGTCGGACACCCGGTAGCGGTAGCGGGCACAGGTCTCGTCCGCCACCGTGTCCGGGCTCGAGACCGCGCTCCAGCCGCCCACGAACGGGTCGCACACGCCGCCGACGAGCGCCGAGGTGCGCCGCTCGAGCACGCCCGAGGCGGGGTTCACGCCGGAGAGCGCGTCGCTGCCGGGGTCCACGGTGATCGCGACCGTGCCGTCGGCGTCGTAGCCGTCCGGGTAGGAGACCGAGCCGCCCGTGGGCGCCGCGGTGTCGGGCGTGACCGTGAACGTGTCGCTCGCCGTCAGGCCTGCCGCGTCGTGCGCCGTCACGGTCTGGGAGCCGGAGAGGTCGTCCAGGTCGTAGGTCGCCGAGTAGGGGCTCGTGGTGTCCTCGACGCCGCCGGGGAAGGCCATCTTGTCGATGCCGGAGCCCGCGTCGGAGCTCGTCGCCGACACGTCGAAGCTGCCGGTCTGGGCCGGGTTGACGAAGATCTCGGCGCCGCTCACGTGCGCGTAGGGGCTCGACTCGTCGAGGGAGATCGCCGGCGCGCTCGGGTTCGTCGTGTCGATCCGGATCGTGTCGAACGCGGTGCGGACCGGCTCCGCGTTGCCGACGTTGTCCACCGAGAAGTAGCGGATCGTGTAGACGCCGTCGGCCGTGAGGTCGATGGACGTGCCCTCGTCGGAGCCGGTCGTCGGGACGCTCCCGTCGGTCGTGTAGTACGTGTCGGCGACGCCCGAGCGCGCGTCGGTCGGAGTCAGCGTCACGGTGACCGGCGCCGTCTGCCAGCCCGAGCCGATCGTCCCGGTGTCGTCGGTCGTCGACGGGGCCGAGACGTCCACCGTCACCTCGAAGCCGGAGGAGGCGGTGTTGCCGGCGCGGTCGTGCGCGGTCACAGTCTCGATCCCCAGGAGGTCGTCGAAGTCGTAGGTGGCGGAGAAGGGCGCGCCCGTGTCCTCGATACCGCCGGGGAAGACGACCTTGTCGATGCCTGAGACGGCGTCCGAGGTGGCGGCCTGGACGTCGTAGGAGCCCGTCTCGTTCGTGTTCACGAAGATCTCGGTGCCCACGACGTGCGCGAACGGGCTCGACTCGTCGAGGGTGAGAACGGGCGCGGCCGGGTTCCCGAGGTCGACCTTGACGACGTTGGCCGACGTGTACAGGACCTCGTTGCCGACGCGGTCGGAGACGCGGTAGCGGTACTGCGCGCACTCGCCGGAGGCAACCGTGTCGGGGCTCGTGACCGTGCTCCACCCGCCGGCGAACGCGTCGCAGGAGCCGCCGGCGAGCGGCGCGGTGCGGCGCTCGAGCACGGCGGAGGCGGGCGCGACGCCGGAGAGCGCGTCGGTGCCGGCGTCGACGGCGATCGTGACGTCGCCGTCGGCGTCGTAGCCGTCCGGGTACGAGACGGAGCCGCCGGTCGGCTCGGCCGTGTCGGGCGTCACCGTGAACTGGCTCGAGGCGGTCAGGCCGGCGCCGTTGAACGCCGTCACCGTCTGGGCGCCGGCGAGGTCGCCGAAGGCGTAGGTGGCGGAGTACGGGCTGGACGGGTCGTCGGTCGGGCCGGGGAAGCGCACCTTGTCGATCCCGGAGTGCGCGTCCGCGCTCGTCGCGTCGACGTCGTAGGTGCCGGTCTCGTCGGTGTTCACGAAGATCTCGCTGCCGCTCACGTACGCGAACGGGCTCGACTCGGAGAGGCTCAGAGCGGGGGCCGAGGGCGCCGTGTTGTCGACGGTGACGGTGCGGGTGGGGGAGGCGTGGGTGTTGCCGGCCTGGTCGGTGGTGAGGACGCGGAGGTCGTGGTCGCCGTCGGTGAGGGGGGTGGTGTCCCAGGTGGCGGTGTAGGGGGCGGTGGTGTCGGTGTCGATGGTCGTCCAGGGGCCGCCGCCGGCGGGGCGCCGCTGGAACTCGGCCGAGGCGACGCCGGATCCGGTGTCGGCGGAGTCGGAGGAGACGGCGACCGAGTCGCCGGTGACGAAGGCGGCGTCGGCGGGCGCCGTCAGCGCGCCGGTCGGGTTCGTCCGGTCGATCGTCACGTCGACGACGTCGGCGCCGGTGTTGCCGCCGCCGTCGGTGGCGACGGCGCGGAGCGCGCGGTTCCCGTCGGCGTCGAGCGCCCAGGAGGCCTCGTAGGGGGCGGTCGCGTCGGTGCCGAGCGAGACCCAGGAGCCGCCGGAGCAGCCGGTGCTCGCGTCGTCGCAGCGGAAGAGCTCGACGTCCGTCACGTCGCCCTCGGGCGTGGACGCGGTGACCGTGTACGGGTCGGCGTCGGCGCCGTTCACGAAGCCGGTGGGAGCCGTGAGCGTCACGCTCGGCGCCGAGTTGTCGACGGTGACGGTGCGGGTGGCGGAGGCGAACGTGTTGCCGGCCTCGTCCGTCGTGACGACGCGGAGGTCGTAGTCCCCGTCCGCGAGCGAGGTCGTGTCCCAGGTGACGGAGTAGGGAGCCGTGGGGTCCGTGTCGATCGCCGTCCAGGCCCCGCCGCCGGCCGGACGCTGCTGGAATTCCGCCGAGGCGACGCCGGAGCCGGCGTCCGCCGAGTCGGAGGAGACGGCCTGAGCGGCGCCCGCGACGACCGAGGCGTCGGCCGGGGCGGTCAGCGAGCCGGTGGGATTCGTGTTGTCGACGACGACGTCCTGGATCGCGGAGTCGAGCGTGTTGCCGGCCCGGTCGGTGACGCGCACGCGGACGCGCACGTCGCCGTCGGCGGGCTGGCCCGTCCACGTGACGCTGTAGTCGGGACCGGCCGGCGAGGAGCCGATCGGCGTCGAGGGCGTGCAGGAGGTGCCCTCGCAGTAGAGGTAGGTGAGCGACTCGACGCCGGAGGTCGCGTCCGCGCCGGAGCCGGTGAGCTCCTGGCCGTTCCGGATCGCGCCCGGGAGCGGGTCGAGCGTGGCCGTCGCCGGCGCCGTGTTGTCGACGGTGACGGTGCGGGTGGGGGAGGCGTGGGTGTTGCCGGCCTGGTCGGTGGTGAGGACGCGGAGGTCGTGGTCGCCGTCGGTGAGGGGGGTGGTGTCCCAGGTGGCGGTGT
>Ga0299913_10000495_pt1 | contig 25371 bp, 26 predicted proteins | sample RVTome_9_FD_201360 | JGI IMG/M metagenome (GOLD analysis project Ga0299913, IMG submission 201360) | Soil microbial communities from uranium-contaminated site in the Upper Colorado River Basin, Wyoming, United States - RVT155D38 (version 2) ... | reverse complement strand
GTCCGGCCGCGATCCCTGAGCACGCGCCAGATCTCGCGGAACACCGCCGGCTTGTCCGGCGACAGGTTGATCACGCAGTTCGAGGTCACGATGTCGACCGACGCCGAGTCGAGCGGGATCCGTTCGAGAATCCCCTTTCGGAACTCGACGTTGTCGTACCCGAGCGCCGCCGCCACGCGCGGCCGCGCCGCCCCGGCGACCGCGAGCATCTGATCCGTCATGTCCACGCCGAACACGCGGCCGTTCGGGCCGACCCGGCGAGCGGCGATGAAGCAGTCGATCCCCGCGCCGGAGCCCAGATCGAGGAGCGTTTCGCCGTGGACGGGGGCGGCCGCCGACACCGGGCTGCCGCAGCCATAGAACCGTTCGACCACTTCCGGCGGGATGTGCGCCAGGTCGTCCGCGGCAGGCCTGATCGGACAGCACAGCTCCTGCTGCGGCTCCTCCGCGGCACGACCGTAGAACTCGCGGACCATCACGCGCGACCGGTCGGCGACCTCCTCGGACAGCACGCAGGCCGAATGAGTGGTTCGGACGAGGGCCGCCTCGTCGTGGAGCGCGCGCTCGCCCATGCCGCGCAACACGACCGGCCGGTCGAAGCCGGAGCGCGCCTCGACCGTCCCACGGCCCTCCTCCGCAAACGAGTCGAAGGCGTCGCGGGCGAGACCCTGGTACAGCTCGCAGTACGGATCGTGTCCGGTGAAGCTGCCACGAACCGGCGAGCCGCCCGTCCCGTTCGTCGTCGAGCGGCCGGAGGCCCAGTAGCCATGCTCGACGTCTCCCCCCCCGCACAGGAACTTCAGGTGGCAGGTGCGACACTGCGTCTTCTGCTCCACCGTCGCGTCGCGCAGCTCGCGCAGGACGGCGCTCTCCTTCCAGATCCGTTCGATGGGCGCGTCGAGGATACTGCCGCAATGAAGCTCAGGGGCACCCGCCATCGATGCGGATGGATAGATGCCGCCATCCGTCGAAAGGCAGAGGCTCGTCCACCCGGCGCCCGCGAGATCGTTCTTGATGCCCGGCGTGCCGTCGAATCTGAGCCTCAGCTCCTCGACGTTGTCGATCGTGATCCCGACGTCACGCGCGACATCGCGCGCTCGCCGCACGCTCTCCAGGATCTCCGCCGCGCCCGGCAGGCTCGCAAACGGCCCGGTCAGCACACGGCCGCGACGGTGGGGCCAGAGAAGATGAACGTTGCGCACCCCGAGCTCGGCAGCACGCGCGACCAGCGCCGGGGCATCCGCCAGGTTGTGCCGCAACAGCACCATCGTGATCGTGGTCCGAAGCCCCGCCTCGACGGCAGCCCGAATGCCCTCGCGAATCCGGTCGAACGTTCCTTCGCCGCGAATCGGATCGTTCACGGCCGGCGAGGCGCCGTCGAGACTGACCTGCACGCGGAGGCGTTCCGCCGGGAGGGCGGCGAGCGCCGCCAGCCGCTCCCCCTTCAGGGTCGTGCCGTTGGTCAGGATGACGAGCTCCCGCTCGTGCACCTGCACGATGTGCTCGATCAGCTCGATGGCGTCCCCGCGCGCAAGGGGCTCACCGCCCGTGAGGAAAAGGCGCGCGGTTCCCAGTGCGACCGCCTGATCGATCGCCGTCCTCAGCACCGGGCCGGGCAGCCCCTGGCTGCGGCCGGGACCCGACGACACGAGACAGTGCGCGCACGCGAGATTGCAGAAATCATTCACCTGGATCCAGAACTCCTGGAGCCGATCCGTCCGCAGGTACGCCGCGCGCCCGAGATACGGCACCGGCACAGCGCCGTCCGTGGTGATGAAGTGCTGCCGCAGCGCGCCGCGGGCGAACGTGTCGACGTGCAGCCACGCTCGCCCGAGGTCCACGCCGGCATCGGCGCCGTAGGCGCGAACGACGTCGCCGAGCGGGGTCCGGCCATCGAGGTACCGGAGGATCCGTATGCCCCGCTCGTCGGTGGCGATCCAGTTCGGGCCTGCGGGATCGATGGCCACCCAGGCACCGGCGGTGCGCTCGACGACGACGGCGGGCGCGCGGAGGACGGTGCTCTCGTCGATCAGGGATGAAGTCTGCGTCCGTGCCACGGGGTTACCTCGTCCATGCGAAATATCGTGCCAGCCAGGTCCGGACGCGCGGCGTCAGCGATTCCCGGCGATACAGGTCCCCGGCCTTCCGCAGTGCCTCGGCCTGGGTGGGATAGGGATGAATCGTGGACGACAGCGCCGACAGCGTGCCGCCGCGCGTGATGGCATACACGGCTTCGCCAATCATCTCGCCCGCGTGGGCGGCGACGATCGTGCAGCCGCGAATGCGCCCGCGCTCGTGATGCACGCGCACGAAGCCGTCGGTCTCGTCGTCCACGACGGCGCGATCGATGTCGGACAGCGGAACGGTGATGGTGTGAAGGCGCCCCTCCGAGTCCTGGACGTGCGACTCTGACACACCCACGTGGGCCACCTCCGGATCGGTGTAGGTGACCCACGGGATGGTCAGGGCGCTGGCACGCCGCCGGCCGTAGAACAGGGCATTCTGGATGACCGCTCGCGACATGGCGTCTGCGGCATGCGTGAACTGGTAGCGTGAGCAGACGTCGCCCGACGCGTACACCCGCGCGTTGGAGGTCCGGAGCCGGTCGTTCACGGTCACACCCCGGCTGGTCGCCTCGATGCCGGCCGCCTCGAGATCGAGTCCCTCGATGTTCGGCGCGCGACCGGCCGCGACCAGCACGGCGTCTCCGGCTACGCTGCCGGCATCGGGGTGCCGGTCGCGGTCTCTTCCGAAATGGATGCGAATCTCGCCGTCCACCGCCTCGACGCGATTCAGTCGCGCGTCGAGCTCGAGCCGCACACCATCGGCTTCGAGCGCCCGGCGGACGATTGCCGCGGCATCGGCGCCTTCGCGCGGCAGGACCTGCGACGCATGGTCGAACACGGTGACCGTCGCGCCGAACCGCGCAAACGCCTGAGCGAGTTCACAGCCGATCGGCCCGGCGCCGATGACCAGCAGGCGGGAGGGTCGATCGGTCAAGGAGAAGATCGTCTCGTTCGTGAAGAACGGGACCGCGTCCAGCCCCGGCACCGGCGGCGCCACGGGTCGTCCGCCCGTGGCGATGACGGCACGACGGAAGATGAGGCGTTGACCGTCCACCGTCACGCTTCGCTCGTCCGCGAACCTCGCGGCGCCAAAGAACACGTCGATGCCGAGCGCCTGCAGTCGCTCCGCCGAATCGTGGCGCGCAATGTGGGCGCGCCGCTGGCGCATCCGCCGCATCACCGCACCGAAGTCGACATTCACTCGATCGGTCGTGACGCCCAGGTGCGCCGCCCGCCGGATGTCACCAACGGCCCGCGCCGACCGGAGAAGGGCCTTCGACGGCACACAGCCGGTATTCAGGCAGTCTCCGCCGAGCAGATGGCGCTCGACGAGCGCAACGCGTGCTCCGAGTCCGGCGGCACCAACGGCGCTCACGAGCCCGGCGGTGCCGCCGCCGAGCACGACGAGGTCGTACTTCGCCGCTGGGGAGGGGTTGCGCCATGAGCCAGGGTGAACACGCGCCACCAGCTCCCGGTTGGCGTCATCGTCCGGCGGTACCGTCGGCTCGCCGCTGGTGGCTTCGACGACCAGGCTTTGGCGGGTCAGGGAGGCATCGGCTTGCGCGATGTGCATCTGGCGAACCACACTCGTGACGGGAATCTGGGGACCACTCGATGGACGGCGTCGAGTGGATGCGGTCTTCGCCGCCACGTCGCCGCGCATGGTGGTCAGTCCCGGGGCGTGCGCGAAACGTTACAGACGGCGCCCGGACTGTGAACTGTTTCACAGTTCGCGGCGGTTTGCCGCCCGCATTGAGGGCAAGTACGGCCTGATGGCCAATGTGACGCGCGACGCTGATGAGCCCATGCTGCAGCGCCTCCTCGCGGGGGATGAGGCCGCTTTCTCCGAGCTCGTGGCCGCGTACCACGGCTCGCTCGTCCGCCTGGCGCGCACGTTCGTGGCGGATCGCGGGGCTGCGGAAGAGGTGGTTCAGGAGACCTGGCTGGGGGTCATCAAGGGGTTGCCGTCGTTCGAACGGCGCTCGTCGCTCAAGACCTGGATCTTTCGCATCCTGGTGAATCGCGGGCGAACTCGGGGCGCCCGCGACGGCCGCTTCGTGAATTTCTCGGCGCTGGCGGAGCCGGACGCCGCCGCCGCACCCGACCTGGCGGACCGCTTCTCCGCCGAAGGCCGGTGGCTGCACCCGCCCTCTCCGTGGCACGCGGCCAATCCAGAGGATCTGCTCCTCAGGCGTGAGGTCGTCGAGTCTCTCGAGGCGGCCATTGCGAGCCTTCCGCCGAATCAGCGTGCGGTGGTCACGCTGAGGGACATCGAGGGCGTGGATGCGGCGGAGGCCTGTAACATTCTCGAGATCAGCGAGACTAATCAGCGGGTGCTCCTGCACCGCGCCAGGACCAGGGTCCGGATTTTGGTGGAGCAGTCCGTGAAACGCCGTTGACAGCCGGCCGTGCCGGGAAACGCAGAGACCAGACGATGCTGAAATGCCGGGAGATCACGGAGCGCGCGAGCGACTTCCTCGACGCGGGTCTGCCGTGGCCCGAGCGTCTGCAGGTACGGCTGCACCTGATGATGTGCCGATCCTGCCGGGAGTACGTGCGACAGCTGCGGCTGGTCGTGCGCAGCCTGCGCCGGCTTCCCCGACCCGATCCGTCCGAGGACACGCAACGAGAACTGCTGGCGACCTTTCGCGCCGAACATCGGTAAGGCCCAGAGCCGTGACCATGAACCACTCCGCGCTCTGGTACTTCGAGCACTTCGGACTCCTGCACGCACTGTCCGACGAATAGAAGCAGGAGGTGAAGCAGCACGCGAGAATGTTCACGGTCAAGCGGGGCGCTCCCGTCTACCTGCCGGGCGATCCGAGCGAGCACGCGCCTGAGGCTCAAGGATCGCGGCCGCGGGCTCCTTCTCAGGCTCACCTCCCCGGCAGCGCGCTCCAGACGAGATCCCGCAGGCCGTCTCCGACCGGGATTCGGCCCTAGAATCGAAGGATGAAGATGTCGCGGCTGATACGTGCCGGTCTCCTCGCGGCGGTGGGTGGCGCCGTGCTGCTGCTGGAGCGAAGGCGCCGTGCAAGGGCCTACGTCGAGGATATCGGGACGCACACCGGACGGAACCTGATCGTCGCGGGGCTTGCCGCCGCGACCGTACAGATTCTCGAAGCACCGCTGGTCGTGCCGCTGTCGCGGCTGGCGGCGCGCCGCCGCTGGGGGCTCACACGAGGCATCCGGCGCGTGTGGCTGCGCGACCTCGCGGCCATCGCGCTGCTCGACTACACGCTCTATGCCTGGCACATCCTCGTGCACCGGGTTCCGCGGCTGTGGCGATTCCATCTGGTCCATCACGTGGACCTCGATCTCGACGCCAGCACGGGCCTGCGCTTTCATGCCGGTGAGCTCGCCGCATCGGTACCGTGGAGGGCGGCGCAGATCGTCACGATTGGAGTCTCGCCGAGGGCGCTCACCCTCTGGCAGAGCCTCACGATCGCGTCGGTGCTGTTCCACCACTCCAACGTGAGGCTGAGCCCCGAGGCCGAGCGCCTTCTGTCGTGGATCGTGGCGACACCGGCGATGCACGCCATCCATCACTCAATCGACCCGGCGCAGCTGCAGACGAACTTCTCGAGCGGCCTCGCCCTGTGGGATCGCCTTCACGGCACGTTCCGGTCCGACTCCGAGCCGCAGGACGTGGTCGTCGGCGTCCTCGGCCATTTGAATCGCGATGATGCGGCGCTCGCCGGGATTCTGAAGCTGCCGTTCTCGAGCCGCGCGCTCCTGCCTCCAGATGCCTGACCATCCGATCATCAGCATCGTGATTCCGGTGTGGCGCGACGAAGAGGCGCTGGCGCAATCGCTACGGCGCGTACGGGCGTCTTCAGACGCCGAAGTAATCGTGGCGTGTGTCTTCGGTGAGGAGCGGCGCTATCAGGAGCACCGCGAAGGCCATCCGACGGTGCGCTGGATATCGGCGCCGCGAGGACGTGCCGCGCAGATGAACGCCGGCGCCAGCATCGCCGCCGGACGCTGGCTGTTGTTCCTGCACGCCGATTCAGAGCTGCCGCCCGATTGGCTTGACGTTCTCACCGAAGCCGACCGGCGGGGAGACATCGTTGGTGGGGCATTCCGTCTCGCAATCGACAGCGGCGCATGGCAGGCGAGAGTCATCGAACGGGCCGTACGGCTGCGGGTGGCCCTGTTCGGCTTGCCGTATGGCGACCAGGCATTGTTCGTCAGAAGGGCGGTTTTCGACGAGATCGGCGGGTATGACGACCTGCCGCTCATGGAAGACGTCGACCTCGTGCGGCGCCTGAAGTCGACTGGTCCGATGACCTACGTGCCATCTCCTGTCTCGACATCGGCCAGGAGGTGGGAGCGTGACGGCTGGTTCCGGCGAAGCGGCCAGAACCTGTCGCTGGCAGCACGGTTCCTGTTCGGCGCATCACCCGCCCGGCTCGCGCAGGCGTACTTCCGCCGCAGATCGAGTGCGATCGTGATCATGGCGCGCGCGCCATGGACGCGCGGAAAGACGAGGCTCGGCGTCGTCGCCGATGAGACCGCTCACATTGAGCTGCGCCGCGCGCTCTTCCTCGACACACTGGACGCGGTCAGGGCCGTGTCAGGCGTCGCGCACATCGTCGCGTGCGAACCGGCGGAGGCCTGTGAGGGCATGCGTGAGCTCGCAGGCCAGTCCATTGACGTCATGGCACAGCGCGGCGAGGACCTCGGGCAGAGGATGACTCGCGCGATCGAGGACACGTTTCGCCTGGGGTACGAGTCCGTCGTGGTCGTGGGCTCCGATCTGCCGGATCTGCCCCCGCGGCTGCTCGACGCCGCGATCGCCAGGCTGCGTTCGCGGGACACTGACATCGTGCTTGGCCCCTCCGCGGACGGCGGCTATTACCTGATTGGGATGAACCGGCTCTGGCCGGCAGTGTTCGAGCCGATCGAGTGGAGCACGGGCCGGGTGCTCGCGCAGACGCTCGAGACGGCAGCCGCACAGGGCCTCAGCGTCGCTCTCCTGGATCCATGGGCGGACGTAGACGACCCCGGGGATCTCGACCGATTCCTGACCCGTTCCAATGGACTCACCGCCAGCCACACGCGCGCGTGGGCCATGTCGGCACTTCCGGCCGGCCGGACCTTGACTCCCCCGCCGAACGCCTGGCCGCGCCGGCATGGAGATGAGTCACCCCGACGATGAGGCCCTGACCACAGCGGGGCGGCCAGGAGCAGGGCACCGCGTGCTGTGCGATCGGGAACAGCGCCGAACACGTCAGTTCGGTACTGTCTGTGCGATGGCTCGTGGCGGCGAGCGTTCGAGAGCCTCGTGCTGCTCGCCGGCGCCGTTATCGTGTGTGCTTCAGAAGAGCTTCCGCCGGCCGACTCGAGCTCGAGACGAGGGGTGCGAAGATGGCAGTCGTGTTCTATCGAGGGGTGGCGCTTCCGTTGTGGGCGATCGTGTTCTTCGCGGTGGCTCTCACCGCGTCGTCGCCCGTCATGTCACTGGCAGCGGTCCTCGGGATCGTCGTGATCGCTTTCACCATCGGAGGGCTGGGTCCGCGGTTGTGCACTGCTCGGTCGGTCGCCCACGTCGCGCCGCCCCGACAGCGGCATCGCAGGCGTGCGGCCAGGCGCTGACATCGCTCGCGTTGATTCGGACCGGATTCTCGCGCTGCTGTGCAATGCAGCACAGACAGGCACCCCGCCCGCGTGTCACGCTCGCAGTGTGGCAACTACCAGGAGCATCGAGATGAACAGTGCGCGTTCGCTCGTCGTCGCGATGGGTCTCATCCTGCTCAGCGGGCAGGTGACCTTTGCGCAGGACATGTCGCGATATCGAAGCTACGTGCTCGAAAGCAGCCTCGACGCCGTAGTCGCGGCGAGTGGAGCGCGGGCGGCCGATGCCACGACAGTTCACGTACGGCCGGCGACCATTCAAGAGCTGCAATGGCGGGCCCCGTACGTCGGTTCCAGAGCCGGGTCCGCCGATCCGGTGCGGGAGATCCGCTTCACCTTCTACAACGGCGCGTTGTATCAGGTCATCGTCAATTACGACCGTCACCGCACGGAGGGACTGACGAACGACGATGTCATCGAATCGATTTCGGCTGCCTACGGCGTGCCCCTGCTCGCATCGGTGGGGCGCCCGGCCAGCCCGCCGCCCGAGGCATTCGCCGACAGCATCGTGCTCGCACGGTGGGAGAGCGCCGAGTCGGTGCTGACGCTCGTTCGTGGGAACTATGTCCGTGAGCTCCAGCTGATCCTGACGTCGCGGGCGTTGAGTCCGGGGGCCCGAAGCGCGATTCGGGAGGCGATCAGACTGGATGCGCTGGAGGCGCCGCGCCGCGAAGCCGAGCGGCGCGAGCAGGCGGCGAGTGACGCCAGCGCCGCTCTCGACCAGGCGCGCATCACGAACAAGGACGCATTCCGTCCTTGAGACGGACGGGCTCGAGTTCCGCGGTCGTGCCGTGTGATTCCTGATTCTGCCGAACTCCGAAGGGGTACTGCCAATGATCCCTGGCGCTTCACAACGGCCGGTGACGTCAGCGGCGCTCGACGATGAGCTCGACGTCTCGCTGTGTCTGACGTGTCCGATGTGCCACATGCCCATGCCTCTGGCGCAGGGTGCGATGGACGCTGGCACCGGCTGGCCGTGCTCCAGGTGCGGCCAGCGCTGGGATGCGGCGCGGTTGTCGACGGTCGCGGCGTATGCCGCATGGGTCGTCGAGCGCTTCGCCATTGGCGCCACACGCGGTGAGCCGCTGCCCGCGGTGTCCGGATCGGTCGGCTGGCCCGCGACGCAGATGAGATGAGTGAAGAGAACACCATGACTATGTCCATCCGTCGAGTTGCCGTCGCGTTGCTCTGCAGCGTCATCTCCGTGCCGCTGCTCGCCGCACAGAGCCGGCCTGACTACCGCACGTACCGGATGGGGGATGATGTGTTGGCGATCGCGCGTCAGATCGGGCTGCCCTCGCCAGCCACCACTGCGCCTCGCGTGGTCGGCCCGGTGCTCGAATTGACATGGCGGGCTCAGCACGTCCGTCGTGGCGACATGCCGTCGAGCGATCCTGTGGCCCTGCTCGTCTTCAGTTTCCATGACGATCAGTTGTTCCGAATCGTGATCGACTACGCTTCCGATCGAACCGAAGGAATGACCGAGGCGGACATGGTGGCGGTGGTGTCCAGGGTCTATGGCTCGCCAGCGAGGCGGACGGACCCGCCGAGCCCGGTCGGGCTGCACCCTCAGCGACCCCAGGACACCGTGGTTGCACAATGGACCGACGGCGAGCTTCAGGTGGCGTTGCTCGCGGTCCGAGGGCAGACCGCATTCCGGATGGTCGTCGCGTCAGTCCCGCTCGAAGGCCTCGCGCGCCGGGCGGGTGCCCACGACACTCCAGCCGATCTTCAGGACAGGTCATCCATCGACGCAGCCCACCTGAATGCGGGCATCGAGGGCGCCCGGGTTGCGCTGGAGACGGAGAAGAGGCGGCGTGTGAACATCGCAGCTTTCATCCCCTGAGCCGACGTCCTGTCGCCCAGGCTATCGCGCCGTCGAGGTCGCGCCGGCGACCGGCGCAACCTCGATGAAGCCTGTCTCGGGGCGCCGCGGGATTGTGAGGCCCCCGGTTTGCGGGAATCTGGTAATCGTGTCACGCTGACGGGGGATGGCGCTCAGTGGCGGATCGTAGGCCCCCGTCAGGCAGCACGGTCGGCAGGGGAAAGACCATGAGCCGGTCGAAACACCCTCCTGCGGCGAAACCCGCGGGCCTCCTCGATTGGGCCGACGCGCGAGTGCAGCGCGTCGAGCACGAGGCCGGAACGACGATCTTCGCTCAAGGCGAGCCGGCGACCAGCGTCATGTACGTCGAGCACGGCACCGTGCGGCTGTCGGTGTTGTCGCACGCCGGAAAAGAGGCGGTGATTGCCGTACTCGACGCCGGCCATTTCTTCGGCGAGGGCTGTCTCGCCGGACAGCCACACCGGATGGCGACGGCGTCGACCATGGCGGCTTCCACGATCATCGTCGTGGAGAAGCCGGAAATGGTGCGGCACCTCCACGCGCAGCCGGCGTTCGCCGATCGGTTCCTGACGCACATGCTGACGCGGAACATCCGGATCGAAGAAGACCTCATCGACCAGCTCTTCAACTCCAGCGAGAAGCGGCTCGCGCGCACGCTCCTGCTGCTGGCGCGCTATGGCGAGCCGGAGGCGTCTCACCGGGCCCTGCCGCGAGTGTCACAGGAAACGCTGGCCGAGATGGTCGGCACCACGCGCTCGCGCGTGAACTTCTTCATGAACAAGTTTCGGAAGCTCGGCTTCATCGAGTACAACGGCGGTTTGAAGATCAACAACTCGCTCCTGGGCGTCGTGCTTCGGGATTGATCCCGCTGACCCGCCGTCTATCGGCCGCCGGGCCGATCTGAGCATCGCAGTCGACAGTTCCGTCAGGCAGACGCCAGGAGGGTAGTCATGGATGTCACGATCGAAGAACGGGTCATCGGACACGTGACCGTACTCGATGTTGTGGGCAAGTTGAGGGATCGGGCCGCACAGCATCTCAAAGACAAGATCAACAGTCTCATCTCGCAGGAGCGTACGCACATCGTCGTGAACCTGAGGAACGTGCCCTACATCGACAGCGGTGGCCTTGGCCAGCTGGTAGCCTCGTACGGGTCGGTCATGAAGACCGGTGGCGCCCTGAAGCTGCTGAACGTCAATTCGCGGAATCATGACCTGCTCTCCATCACGCGTCTCGTGACGGTGTTCGAGTCGTTCGATTCCGAGGCTGAAGCCGTCCGGAGCTTTGAGACGATCGCTGCTCCTGCTCCCTCGCGATAGGGCGTGCGGCGCGGAGGTCGGCGACATCCTGACAACTCCAGATGCCGCGCGCATGACTCAGGGCGCGGTCCGCGTCTCCGACGGGGACGCGCCGAAGCGTCGACGGAACGTCCGATTGAAATGGGCGACCTCGTTGAAGCCGCTCAAGAGGGCGATGTCGATGATTTTCCGCCCGGCGTAGCGGCGGTCGCCGAGCAGTGACCGCGCGTGCTGGAGCCGCAGCTCGATCACGCGATCGGTGAAGGTCCGGCCGGTCTCGTGCAGGATGTCCTGCACGGACCGCGTCGACAGGCCGATGCGGGCAGCCACGGTCCCGACCGAGAAGGCGGGATCGCAGCAGCCGGCACGTATCTCGGCCGCGATCGCCCGGAGCTTCGCCGCGCGCAGTCCGCGCGTTCGCGCGAGGTCCCTGGCATCGCAGCCCGCACCGAGCGCGAGCGCCATCAGGTCCACGATCGTCCGATCGATGTGGTCGCCGAGCGCCGAATCCGCGTCCAGGTCGCCGGCCACGAGCACGGTCTCGAGATACCGTCGCAGATACCGCATGGCCGGCAGGCCGGCGTCGATCGGACGCGACACCAGGTCCTCGACCCCGGCGATGGCCGCGAGCAGCGCGGTCCGCGGCACCTGCAGGAACAGCCAGGCGTTGGCCGCGGGCGTCACGATTTCGCCTGCCGTCCCGTTGCACACCAGCGCAGCTCCGCCCGGCGCGACGACGCCATCGCGGCCCAACTGCCGGGCGTGCATCGGCGTTTCCCCCAGATTCACAGCGAGCGCCAGATGGTCGCTCCCCGCCGCGGCGACGCACCGCTGCGTGCGAACGTAGCGCTCGACGGTCGCGTCGACGCGCGAGAGCTCGACCGCGCCGAGCCTGGTGACCTCGATCCGGACCGCGAACGTCCGGTCACCGACATAGGTCAGGTCCAGCGGGCCGTACAGGCTGGTGTACAGATCGCGCCAGAGCGCACGGCGGCGCCGCTCGCCGAGCTGCCTCGGCAGCACATCGGATGAAAACACGATGCGGCGCGCGGAATCGTCGGACACGGCGCGTTCACCACATTGCGCTCCCGGCTGCACGAAAAGTCAAGATCCGCTCCGCTACTCCGGAGCCAGACAGCGCGTCAGGAACTCGATCAGGGCCACGCCCACATAGAACTGCGTGACCGGCCGGGCCATCCCGTGTCCCTCGCCCGGCGCCTCGATGTAGGCGACCAACCCGCCAGCCTGCCGCACGCGCTCGACGAGCGCGCGGGACTGCTGCGGCTTGACGCGGATGTCGTTCGCGCCCTGATACACGAGCAGCGGCGCTCGGATGCGATCGGCCGCGGTGATCGGCGAGATCGACTCGAGATGACGCCGCACGTCCGGCTGCCGCGCGTCGCCGAATTCGCCGCGCTGCGCTTCGGCGAAGTGGCCGGCCTCGCTCTCGGCGAGAAACGCCGGCAGGTCCGCGATGCCGAACATGTCCACGCCGCAGCGCACCCGGTCGCCGTAGCGCGCCAGCACCGCGAGCGCCATGTAGCCGCCATAGGACGCGCCCATGACAGCCACGCGCGAACCGTCCAGGTCCGGCTGCGCGTCGATCCAGTCCAGCAGCGCCCCGATGTCCCGCACGGCGTCCTCGCGCCGCGGCCCATCGTCGAGTTCGGCGAACGATCGGCCGTACCCGGTCGAGCCGCGCACGTTGGGCCGTATCACGACCGGCCGCGGCCCGGGGACGGCATCCTGTGGCTGAACCCGCGCGAGCGCCTGCGCCGTCGGACCGCCGTGGATGTCAATCAGCACCGGCTGCGGGTGGGCCAGCGGCTCGTCGGGCCGCAGCACGACGGCGCTGAGCTCCCGGCGCCGTCCATCGGGACTCCGATCGAACGTCGGAAAGCGGATCACCTCGGGCTCCGGGGTCGAGAGTCCGACGTCCGGGACGGCCCAGACGTCGAAGACTCGCCGCCGCACGTCGTAGGTCCAGACGCCTATGACACCGGCCGTATCCATGACGTCGAGGGCGACGAGCGGCAGGGTCGGATGCGCCGCTATGCGTGTCGGGAATCCACCCGGCCACCCCGGCGCTGCCGCCAGCCCGCCGGTGACCAGGTCGTACGTGTACAGGCGGAACCGCGCGTCCTCATTGACCAGCAGCGCGAGCGTCCGCCCATCTGCCAGCGCTTCGACGTCCTCGACGTCCCAGCGGAGCGTGGGCGCCAGGGGCGCGGGGGTTCCGGTCGCAGCATCGAACGCGTGCAGGCCGACGAACTCGCCGTCGAGATCGGCGCCGAGATACGCGACGTCCGCCCGCCGGTCCAGGCTCATGCCCGAGAACACGACGCCATCCGGGTACCCCGCCAGCACCGGCGTCGTCGTGCCGTTGGTCGTGTCGATCAGGAAGGACGTGCTTCGCTCGATGCCGAGGTGGCGATGAGCCAGGAGGTGATCCGGTCCGACCCACCCCGAGAGCCAGATGTCGCCGCCCGCTGCATAGACCGGCTGGCTGGCGTCCGGCTCGAGCACGTCGACCACATAGACGTCGCTGTCGACGCCGTTGCGTGCAGTGCTCGTGAAGGCGAGGCGCCGGCCGTCGCGCGCCAAGCCGGCGGCGTACGCGCGCGCGGCCGCGTGCGTCAGCGCCGTCGACGCCCCGGTGTCGAGGTCGTAGCGGAAGAACCGGTAGCGCTCGCTCCCGCCATCGTCCAGCGCGTAGGTGACGAACGGCCGTTCGATGTCGCGGCTCCACTGCATGTCGAACGCGCGCTCGGGCAGTCCGTCGACGGGCACCGGTGTCTCGCCGGGAGCGTCCATGCGGTGCATGCGATTCGTCGTCCCGATGGCCACGAACATCCTCCGCTCGTGCCCGTACCATCCGGCGAACTGCACGCGCGCGCGGAAGGCGTCGACGATGCGTCGGGACCGCCACACGTGGGACCAGCCGATGCGCGGCATGCCCTCGACGACGAAGCCGGGCGGCGCCGGCACGCCCCAGGCCGCCAGGCCCGTCGCGACGACCACTGCGAGCGTGACGCCCGCGAGAACCACGTATTTGAGAATCCGCCGGACGGTCATGTCGCCTGCCCGAATCCTACCGCGCGTGGCAACGGACGCGGGAGTGGTCGGGAGGTTCTGCGCTCGAAGTCAAGATGCTTGCGTCTGAGAACAAGACGCCCGGCCGGCGCGCGTGAGGAAATGATGGGGGAGTTGGAGATGATTCGTCTGTCCACGTCGCTGCTGTGCCCTCTGGTTCTCATCGTCGGCTGCGGCGGTGGCGATACCTCATCCACCGCAGTCGACACCCCGGGGCACGAGGCGACCCCGCCGCCTGGCGTGGTCGGCAGCTCGCCCGAGGTCATTGAACTGCAAAGCAGCGGATCACTCCGCTTCAAGGTCGTCGCTGGCCGGGTTGACGACGGCTGGTGTGCCCATCTGGTCGACGACGCCGATGGCATCTCCGCCTGGCGCGCCGAAGACTGCAGGATCTCCACCGCCACAGCCGCGGCCGAGTCGATCTCCTACGCCATCGCGGACGCGCCCGCCGATCCCGAAGTCAAGGTGTTCTACGGCCTGATCGCACCGGTCGTGTCGAAGGTCGTGGTCGAGGTCGTGAGCGGATCGGTGACCTCGTCGCTGCAGGCGGGCCCAGCGCGGCGTACTGAACTCGGCGAACTGGGATCGTTCTCGCTGTTCGTGCGTCCGGGCATGGGGACACCCGTGCGGCTGCGCCTGCTCGGTACCGACGGCTCGGAGTTGCGCACGATCGAGCTCTGAGCCGGCCGGGCGTCCGGGGTCGCCAGGGCGGCAACCTCAGATCGTCAACTCGTATCCCTCACGGTAATCCGGCACCACCATCGCATTGGCCTCCGTGGAGCTCGTGATCGTCATGCGGTCCGCGTCCCACTCCAACCTGACGCCCGGATTCCGGATGGCGATCGAGCCGAGCAGCGCCGCTTCCGTCAGCACACCGGCAACGGCGAAGTGGCTGCCCGCCTGCCGCCCGGTCCTGATCGCAGTCAGAAAATCACGCGCGTGATCGCCGATGGCGAGATCCTGGAACTCGGAGAAGGCTCTGGCCTGGATCAGGCCGCGCATCTTCTCCTCGGGGATGACCCGGCAGGAGGCCGCACCGTGCGAACCGTACGTCACCGTATTCTTCGTGCCGTACACCACGGCGCCCGCCTTCCAGCCCTCCTCCGTCAACCGATTGCCCAGGTCGCGTCCCTCTTCGAGCATCGGCGGACGCGGCACCTCGTTGCAGAACTCGCCGTCGTGCCAGAGCACCTTCAGCGTCTCGCCGTTGGGCAATTCGTACTCGAACGTCACCCGGCTGGCGTCAGGAAACGCCAGGGCATCGGTCCTCGGATCCCATCCCGGGGTGACTTCCGCCATGATGGTCTTCGGCGCCCTCAGCTCCAGTGCCGTGAAGATCGGATCCAGCAGGTGGCAGCCCCAGTCGCCCGGGGTGCCCGTGCCGAACGGGGTCCACGCGCGCCAGAGGTTCGGCATGAACCACTTGCTGTATGGATGGAACTGCGCCGGACCGATCCACCTGTCCCAGTCGAGCCCCGCCGGCACCGTCTCCTGGCCGCCGATCTCGGCCAGCCTGCTCCTCGATGACAGCAGCCGCATCGTGACCCAGGTGTGCACCTCGGTGATGCGGCCCAGGAGCCCGTTCCGCACCCATGACGCGAAGACGCGGTTGCTCTCCAGGGAATGGCCCTGGTTGCCCATCTGCGTCACGACGTTGTACTTCCGGGCTGCCGTCATCAGCTGCCGCACTTCCCAGATGGTCCGTGCCAGGGGTTTCTCCACGTACACGTGCTTGCCGCGCTGCATGGCCTCGACCGCGGGCAGCGCGTGCCAGTGGTCCGGTGTCGCCACGATGACCGCGTCGAGGTCCTTCCCCACCTGGTCGTACATGTCGCGGTAGTCCTCGAAGGCTCTGGCCTCGGGCACGAGCTCGCAAGCCTTCTCGATCATGCGCGGGTCCACATCGGCGTACGCGATGACCCTGGCGTGATCGCTGAAGGCCCTCACGAGACCCTGGCCCTGTCCGCCGATACCGACGACGGCCAGGTTGACCGTGTCGCTGGGGGGCGTCTCGCCGCTGGCGGCGACGAGGCGCCGCGGCAAGAGCGTGAATGCCGTCATGGAACCGGCCGTCTGCAGGAAGGAACGACGACTCACCGGTGTCGGCACGATGCTCCCCTCAACGCCAGCGCGTCCGCCGGCAACTGGTCCGCGACGAGTCTAGCCCGCATGGCACCGGATTGCACCCGCCGCAGCAGGAGCGCTCTCGACGCACGTCACCGCGCCGGCATGCCGACATCCGATGAACTGAACGCCACGTCGAGCCGTGTTGTCTCACCTGCGCGAACATCGACGGCCACGTCGCGGGCCAATGGTCCCGCGGGCTGCCGTACCGCGATCCGATGCCGACCGGGCGGCACGCCCCCGATCCGGAACGTTCCGTCCTCGGAGGTCGCCGCGAACTGATCGTGTTCGAAGACGTAGACCCATGCGGCCATCCACGGATGAATGTCGCACGACAGTTCGAGTGCTTCCCCCGGGGGCGTCGGTGCGAACTGATGCACGAATGGACCGCGGGCACCGGAAGCAGTGTTGAGGCTGAACGTGTTGGCAGGACTTGAATCCTGCGCCCGCACGTTGTGGTTTGCCGGGTCCTCGTTCGTGAACCGGACGGTCTGGCCCGCGCGAACCGCGATCACCTGCGGCTCGAAGATGAAACCGCGCTGATTCAGCGTCACGGGCGGCGGCACGGGCGTGGCGGTTCTCGACGCGTTTGGCCGATAGACTACCGCGTAGCGGAGCCCGCCTGACGGGCCGACGTACAGCACGGCTTGAGACGCTCCGTCATGAGTCAGCACCGTGGACGGCGGCGGTGTCCCGGAGAACGTGATGCGCCCCTCGATGGACCCGGACTTCGGCTCGACGCTCGCCGCCAGGATTGGCAGACAGAGCTGCGCCAGAAGGAGACCTATCGCTGGCGTTGACTCCATGCCCGTCAATAGCGTTCGCTTCATCGCCTCCGCCCCGACCGGGCATCATGGCAGACTATCGGCTCGCGGTGCTTCTGACCGCACGAGAATGTGTCAGGCACGGAGTAGCCACCGATGACGCTCGTATCGAGAACCGCACCCACTGCAACGATTCTGATTCGCGTGATGGTCGGCGCGGTGTTCCTTGCCGAGGGGATCCAGAAATTCCTGTACCCCGCGGAGGTCGGAGCCGGTCGCTTCGCCAGGATCGGCATACCGCAGCCGGAGTTGCTGGCTCCATTCGTCGGAAGCGTCGAGATCGTCTGCGGCACGCTGGTTCTGCTCGGGCTCTTCACGCGATGGACCGTGCTTCCATTGCTTGGGGTCATGGCTGTCGCGTTCGTCACCACGAAGCTCCCGATCCTGCTCGGGCAGGACCTCGGACCCTTTCAGCTGCGTCAGCTCCCGTACTACGGCTTCTGGGGATTCGCGCACGAGACCCGCACGGACTTCTCGATGATCCTCGGTTCCTTGTTCCTCCTTCTGGTTGGTCCAGGTCCGCTATCGATGGACGAGCGGCGGATCCGCAGGCGGTGAGGGCCGTGAGCCGGCCTCGCTCGACGACGCCCGGCTCATGGCGCGTCCACGAAGTGGCTGCTCGCGAAGGCGTGACCGGCTCCTGACTTCAAGTACCTCTCGAAGCGTAAGGCCATCCGCTCGGTGCGGAACCTGATCGTCACGTCGATATCCCACGGTCTCCACAGAGCCGTCGACCGGTTCTGCCCGGCATTGTGTGCGCTCAGCCGCGCTGCGACATCCGATGTCACGCCGATGTAGCGCTTCTTCGGATGATTCAAGCTCCTGATGATGTAGACGAATCGCTTCTCCGGGTACGCCACGGCGGCAGTCGAGCAAGCGTTGCGCCAGCAGGTGCGGCCGCGAGTATTGAGTTAGAGCCTGGGGTTTGCAGATTCTGATCGATCTGGCTTCATCAGAGATCGCAAGAAGCGTCAGCCCTCCTTCGCGCAACCGCCTCCGCTTCGCTTCGGCGCGCTACGGAGAGCAAGTCGAAGCGGGCGCTTGGGTCCACCTTCGCCAGGCGCTCGCTGCGCTCGCGGCTTCGGTGGACAGCCTTCGCATGATGCTCGCACTCTCGCTGGCCTGCCAGCCGTAGCCAGCGAGCGGAGCGAGCGGTTTGGCGAAGGCTGGCGGAGAGGGTGGGATTCGAACCCACGTGCCGGTCACCCGGCAAGACGCTTTCGAGGCGCCCCCGTTACGACCACTTCGGTACCTCTCCGTTCGGTCGCGCCGGGACCGGTCGGTCCCTTCGTGAAGCGGGCGTGAACCACGAATTATAACATCCGCCAAACGGCCTCCGACGTATAGTGAGTTTCCCTGAAACGCTCACGCGGGGCAACGAGGTGAGGCCATGCACAGCGACGGTCGGCCGGTCGGACGGATCCTGAGCCGCCGGGAAGCCCTGGCCCTTCTCTCGGCCGCAGGCGCCCTGACGCCAGTCGCCGGCGCCGCAAGGACCGCGATGCGTGGCCCGGATGCAGCATCGGCCCCCAAGCCCGGCTGTCTGGTGCGTCCGGAACTCATCGAGGGCCCCTACTTCCTCGATCAGCGGCTGCAGCGATCGGACATCCGATCCGAACCGTCGACCGGCATCGCGCGGCCCGGCGTGCCCCTCAGCCTCACGTTCAACGTCTCGCGGGTCGATGCCGGCTCATGTGCACCGCTCCCGGGCGCCATCGTCGACATCTGGCAGTGCGACGCCGCCGGCGAGTACTCGGGGTTCGACGACCGCACGGTCGGATTCGACACGCGAAACCAGGCGTTTCTGCGAGGGTACCAGCTCACCAGCGATCGCGGCATCGCCCGATTCACCACGGTCTACCCGGGATGGTACCCGGGGCGATCCGTGCACATCCACTTCAAGATACGCACGGGAACGGCGCCGGATGCGGTGTACGAGTTCACGTCGCAGGTGTTCTTCGACGAGGCGCTCACGGACCGCGTGCATGCACGGCCGCCCTACGCGGCGAAGGGACGCCGCGACACGCGCAACGAGAACGACCGGTTCTTCAGGGAAGGCGGTGAGCAGCTCGTGCTCGCATCGATGCCTCGCGGCGACGGATTCGAGGCGACGTTCGCGATCGGCCTCGATCTGTCGGACGCGGCCACCGGACGCCGCGACGCATGGAGTGCGCGCCCACCGCGCGCGTAGCATCGGCGGTCCTGGCGGCGCCCTTTGGAGCGTCTCGCCGTACCGAGCCCTACGTGCCGGGGGTGCTGACCTTCCGCTGCTCCCGCAGCACATCCGCGAGCGCCAGCATCACCCCGACCGCCGCGGCCCACGCCAGCATGACGCCGATTCCGTTCCGGAAGCGCACGCGCCCCGGCACGCGCGGGGCGCCGCCCCGGTCGTGCATGGCCCGCCGGGCCACGGTCCGCGCCAGCTTCGTCGTGGTGCCGGCCAGAATCCCCGACGCGATCATGGCAGCTTTGCCCATCTCTCTATCCACCTCCGGCGGCAGGCGGAACGCCGTGCCTACCGTATCGACTGCGGGTTCACGAAGCGCTCCGCCAGGCGGGTCAGCTGTTCGTCCATGGCGCGCTCTTCCTCGAGCGTCTGCTGAAGCAGCTGGGCGGCATAGATCTGGCCGAGCGTGTCGGCGTACGTGCGGGCCGTCCCATAGTTTGCGATCTCGAGGTGCTCGACGCGCTGCGCCGTGGCAATCAGCCACGCATCCCTGACATCGGCATCGGCCTCCCACTTCAGCACGCGGTTCCCCTCGGTGTCGATGGCGGCGATGGCCGCCGACATCCCGCGGACCGGTCGCGCGCCGATCGATCGCATCACGCGCTCGAGCCGCTCGACGTGGACCCTGGTCTCCTCGCGATGCCGCGCGAACATGCCCGCGAGGTCCGGATTCGACGCCGCCCGGCGCATGCGATCGAGAGCCGGGACGATCTGGTGTTCGGCGCGATAGAGGTCGGTCAGCACCTCCACCAGCAGGTCCTGAAGCGAGGCCACCGACCGCCGCTTCCGTCGCCAGAGCCACAGCAGACCGAGGGCGCCGGCCGCTACGGGCACCGCGGTGGATGCCCACTGCGATGCGACCCGCCGGGGATCCAGCCCTCGCGTCCGCACGCGGAGCAGCTCCAGATCGTTGTCGAGCGCGTTCCGCTTGGCGCGCACGCTGTCGGCTAGGACGTCCGTGCTCGAATCCATTCCGTCGTCTCCTTCATGGTGGCGGCCGTCTTCGGGAGGCGCCGCTCCGTCACGAGTTTCCGGCGTCCGGCATAAGCCAGCACGGCCGTCGTCAGGAGCAGCAGCACCGTGACGGCGCCGAACCCGATCCAGACGGGCCAGGCGAACGCCGCCGCCAGGCCCCAGGCCAGCGCGGTCATCAGGAATACGAACGCGACCACACCCGCCACGGCGGCCGCCGCAAGCAGGGCCGCGCCGAGCCCGAGCCGGCGTCCTTCCTCCCGGAGCTCCGCCTTCGCAAGGGCGATCTCGCTGCGGACGAGATCCTGCGCGTCGCGCACCGCCGTCTTGATCAGGTCGACAACAGATTGATCGTACTCTGCCATTTGTCAGCTCCTCGTGCCGGCGTCAGCACGGCAGCCGGACGTGCAAGCGCGTCTCCACCCTGCAAGCCGGGCTTGGTCTGCGGGCCGCGCCGGTTCAGGCGCCGGACGACCCGCCACCCCGGCGCAAGCGGAAGAACGTCTGGAGCAGCGCGCCGCACTCCTCAGCCAGCACGCCGGCGGTGACCTCGAAGCGGTGGTTGAGCCCGGGAACGCCGAGCGCATCCGTGGCGGAGCCCAGCGCACCGGCCTTCGGCTCCGGCGCTCCATAGATCAGGCGCCTCACCCGCGCATGAACCGCCGCGCCCACGCACATGAGGCACGGCTCCACCGTCACGTACAGCTCCGCTCCCGTGAGGCGGTAGTTGCCGGCCCGTGCCGCCGCCTCGCGCAGCGCGACGATCTCCGCGTGCGCCGTGGGATCGACAGCGCCGATGGGGCAATTGAATCCGCGTGCGACAATCTCGCCGTCGATCACGACAATGGCGCCGACGGGCACCTCGCCGGCCGCCTCCGCCCGCCGCGCTTCCGCGAGCGCCTCGCGCATCAGGGCTTCATCGTTCGTCATAGCCGGGCGCACTGGAGGATCACACCTCCCTGAACTTCGAGGCACTCCGCCTCGCGGCCGCCAGCACCAGACGCTCCGGCAGCGCCTTCGTCAGCGCCGCGATCGTCCGGTTGATCCGTCCCGGCACGTGCAGCACGCGTCCGGCCATGACCGCGTCGTAGCCCTGTTCCGCCACAGTGCGCGCGTCCAGCCACATCCACCGCGGCAGACGGCTCACGCGCTGGCGCGTGCCGCTCACGTCGTGGAACTCGGAGTAGGTGAACCCGGGACAGAGCGCGGTGACGTGCACGCCGCTTGCGGCCACCTCACCGGCGAGCGACTGCGAGAAGCGGATGAGGAATGCCTTGGACGCCGAGTACAGCGTGTGCCCCGCTGTCGGCGGAACGATGCCTGCGAGCGAGGCGATGTTGAGGATGCGGCCGTACCGGCGCTCGAGCATTGCCGGCAGCAGCCGGTACGTCAGCTCGACGACGGCGGTGACCATGACGCGCAGGAAGGCGTCATGAGCGCTCCAGGGGCTCGCCAGCAGACGGCCCGGGACGCCGTAGCCCGCGTTGTTCACCAGCGCGTCGATCTCCACGCCGCGGGCGGCGATCTCGTCCACCAGCCGCGCCGGGGTCGCGGCATCGCTCAGGTCGCCCGGGATGACATGGACGCGCACGCGATGAGCGCCCGCGAGCTCATCGGCGAGGGCGGCGAGCCGGTCCTCGCGGCGGGCGGTGAGCGCGAGGTTCCACCCGCGGGCCGCGAAGACTCGCGCGGCGGCCTCTCCGATCCCTGCCGAAGCCCCGGTCACGAGTACCGTGCGGCCCCCTTCCCTGTCCGCGCGTGACGGCAAGACGCGACCACTCACGAGGATGCACTCTACTGCGAAAGCGCGGGCCGCTCCAGAAGGCGGTCGGCGGGCGGGCGGCCTGCGCTATCATCCGCACGCAGCTCATGATCGACGCCAACCCCGCCCCCTCCCGCCGCGCGGGCCCTCCGCTCGTCGTCCTCGGCCTCGACGCCTTCGAGGTGGAGTGGCTGCACCGCTGGATCCGCGAGGGACGCCTGCCATTCCTGGCGTCGCTGATGGCGCGCGGAACGTTCGCACCGGTAGTATCGAGCGCCTTCGCCGATGCTCCGTGGCCGTCGATGTTCAGCGGGACCACACCGGGACAGCATGCGTTCCACACACACCTGTGTCTCCGGCGCGGCACGTACCGCATCGAGCGCACGGATGCCAGATGGTGCCGCCAGCCGCCGTTCTGGAGCCGCCTGCGCGGCACCGGGCTTCGCGCGGCCGTGGTCGACGTCCCGAAGACGTTCCCGATCGACGGCATCGAGGGTGTGCAGGTCTGCGGCTGGGGGGAACACTACCCGCTGCTCCGCCGCCCCGAGTCGCATCCGCCGGGCCTGATCGCCGATCTCGTCCGCCGCTTCGGCGCCTATCCCCACATCGACGAGACCACGGTGCCGCCGTCGCGGCGATGGGAACGGCGCACGCTTCGCGCGTTCCTCGAGAACGTGGAGCGGAGGACGCGAGCCGTCGAGCACCTGCTGGATGCCGGAGCCTGGGACCTCTTCTTCACCGTGTTCTCGGAGATCCACTACGCCGAGCATCAGTTCATCCACCTCGCCGACGAGACGCACTGGGCTTTCGATCCTGCCGCCCCTCAGGAGCTGCGCGCGGCGTTTCCCGACGTCACGTCCCGGGTCGACGCCGCCCTGGAGCGCATCTGCCGGCGGCTCCCCGCCGGAGCCAACCTCGTCGTGCTGTCGGTTCACGGGATGAAGCCGAACTATTCGGGGAACTTCCTGGTGGAGACGTTTCTGCAGCGGCTCGGCGTCATGACGCCTGCACCGCCGACACCGCCGGACGGCGCCGTCGGCGCGCTGCTGTATCGCACACGCCAGCTTCGATCGTTGATTCCGCCCCCGGTGCGCGGTTTCATCAACCGGCGCCTGCTCTCCCCCGGCGTGCACGACAGGGCGATGGCCGATGCATTCGCGGCCGCGGCCGACTGGCCGCGCACGCAGGCGTTCATGCTCCCCAGCGATCATTTCCAGGCGTTCATCAGCCTCAACCTGAAAGGGCGGGAGCCACAGGGCACCGTAGAGCCCGGGGCAGAGGAGCGCGTGCTCGCCCGCCGTCTGCGCGCCGAGTTCCTGCGGCTGGTGAACCTCGAAACAGGGCGTCCCGCCGTCGCCGCCGTCGAGTGGGTGCCGGACCACCATCCCGGAGCCCACACCCGTGATCTGCCCGACCTCGTCGTCCACTGGTCGCACGACGCCCCGATCGAGAGGGTGGAACATCCGGAGCTCGGGAGGTTCGAAGGTCCGCCGCAGCCGCTGCGCAAATCGCAGCACACGGCGCGCGGGTTCCTCGTCGGCGCCGGTCCGGCGTTCGCGTCCGGCGCGCAGGTGGACGAGCTCGATACGGTGGAGATCGCGCCGACGCTGCTGCGGCTCCTGGGCCTGCCGGCAGATCCCGGCATGGATGCAGGCCCCCGGCTCGATCTCATCGCGAGGGCGTCGGACCAGGGTGGAGAGCTGGCGCTCACCTCGGCGTCCGCCGCACCATGACCGTTCTCGTCACGGGCGCGACGGGCTTCGTGGGCCAGCATCTCGTGAGCCAGCTGCTCGCCGACGGCGTGCGCGTCCGCGCGCTGGTCCGCCCGTCAGCGGATGCGCGCGCGCTCGCCGCGGCCGGCGTCGAAATCGTGACCGGCGATCTGGCCTCGGCGGACCCGCTCGATGCGGCCGTCGCCGGCTGTGACGTGGTGCATCACCTGGCCGCCGCCCACGGCCCCGGTGCCACGGCTTCGGTGTGCGACGCGGTGAACGTGCGGGGCACCGAGCGCCTTGCAGCCGCGGCCGCCCGTGCCGGCGTACGGCGCTTCGTCCTGGCCAGCACGAGGGGCGTACACGGCCTGATCCGCGGCGGCATCGTCAACGAGCACACGCCGCTCGCGCCGAACACGCCCTACCGCCGGAGCAAGCTCGAACAGGAGCTTGTGGTTGCGCGCTGCGCAACCGAGGAGGGACTCCGCTGCGTCACGCTGCGCCTGCCGAGCATGGTGGGACACGGCTCGCGCACGTGGCTCGATCTGTTTCGTGCGGTCGGCCGCGGCCGTTTTCGCCTGATCGGGCGCGGCGCGAACCGGACGCATCTGTCGCACGTCAGCGACGCGGCGCGCGCGCTTTCGCTCGCCGCCGCGGCTCCGGAGATGGAGGGCGAGACATTCGTCATCGGAGGGACGGCGCCGCTCTCCCTGCGCGAGTTCATCCAGCACATCGCCGACGCGCTCGGCGTCGGGCTGGCCCGCGTTCCGATTCCGGTCGCTCCCTACCGCGCATTCTTCGCCGCCCGGCTCGCGATCGCCCGTGCTACCGGCCGCCCGATTCGCCAGGATGCCGGTGAGTTCTGGGTGTCGAGCTACGAAATCGACGACTCGAAAGCGCGCAGGCGGCTCGGGTACGCGCCCGGCGGATCGCTGCGGGAGGCCGTGGAGCAGACGGTCTCGTGGTACCGGTCGCGCGGCCAGCTCTGAGCGAGGACGCCGCTTTCGTCATGCGCGTTCTGATCGTGAACGACTACGGGACGCCCGCATCGGGCGGCGTGGAAACCGTCATGCACCGCCTTCGCGCGGCGCTCCGCGAGCGCGGCCACGACGCGCGCCTGTTCACCTCCTCGGCCGACGGGCCGAACGGACGGGCGAACGGCGATACGGCGTGCTTCGGCACCCTCACCGCGCTGCGAACCCCCCTCCAGGCCTTCAATCCCTGGGCCGTCCGAGCGTTGCGGCGGACCATCCGCGCCTTCAGGCCCGACGTCGTGCACCTGAACATCTTCCTGACGCAGCTCTCGCCCGCCATCCTCCCGGTGCTGGCGGACGTACCCGTCCTCTATCACGCCCATTGGTACCGCCCGGTGTGTCCGCTGGGAACCAAGCGGCTGCGGAACGGCGGCGATTGCCACGAGCCGTGGGGCACGCCGTGCCTTACGCGGGGATGCCTCAGTCTCAGGGCATGGCTGCCTCTCATGGCGCAACGACGCGCGCTGGGCCGCCACAGGCGCATCATCGACCGCGTGATCGCCTGCGGCGCGCCCGTACGCGAACGCCTTCTCGAAGCGGGTTGGGACGATGTGGAGGTGGTCTGGAACGGCGTGCCCCCATCGCCGGAACCGCCGGCGCTCGTCCTCATGCCCACGATTGCCTTCGCGGGACGGTTCGCGCCCGAGAAGGGCGTGGAGGTGCTGATTGACGCGTTCGCCCGCGTGGCGCGCGAGCTGCCGGAGGCGCGGCTGGTGCTCGCGGGCGACGGACCGTCGCGACCGGAGATCGAGCGGCTGATCACCGCCCGCGATCTC
>Ga0299913_10000494_pt1 | contig 25394 bp, 19 predicted proteins | sample RVTome_9_FD_201360 | JGI IMG/M metagenome (GOLD analysis project Ga0299913, IMG submission 201360) | Soil microbial communities from uranium-contaminated site in the Upper Colorado River Basin, Wyoming, United States - RVT155D38 (version 2) ... | reverse complement strand
CCGCTGGTGCGGTGGAGGCGGCGGACGGAGGCGGCCTTGGTGCCGGCGGCGCGGAGGGTGCGGCGGGTGAGGTGCTGCTTGATCTCGAAGACCGCGTAGACGCTCTCGGCCGGCACGTAGAGCTGCTGGCCGCGGCGGAAGAGGAGCGGCGAGTACTGGCGGTCGTGGACGACGAGGTCGATCTGCTCGCTGGCCCGGCCGCGGCTGTCGACGACCATGGCGCGGGAGGCCCGGTAGCGCCAGGGCAGGGCTTCGAGCATCCGGAGCCAGTCGCTCTCGGAGGCGTCGCCCTGGAGCCCGGCGTGCGGGACTGTGCGGGAGCCGCGCAGGGCGGCGCCGAGCTCGTCCTGGAGGCTGTCGAAGAGGGCCTGGAGGGAGATGGTGTTCATGCTCGGACGGACGCCGGGGCGGCTCGGGACCGCCCCGGCGGGCCGGGTCAGTCCTTCTGCGGGGGGCGCGGCGGGGTGTCGTCGCCGAGCTCGCCGTTCTGCTTGTCGCCGCCGCCCGTCTTCGGATCGGTGTCCGGGTTCTCGGGCTCGGCGTGGGGCGCCGCGAGGGCTGGGTCGCGAGGGTCGTGGTTCATGGCGCAGTCTCCTTCCCGCGTCCCCCGGCCGCATCCGGTGGCCGGTTCGTCGGGCTGTCGGTGGCTTCGACACGCATGGGCTCGTAAAGGTTGGGCGAGGCTCGCCAATCGCCGTGGAAGGTGTAGGCGGCCCAGTGTGCGGGCGCGCTCGTGGCCGCTTCGCGGCGGAGCCGGAGCTGGGCGAGTCGGAGGGCTTCGGCGGGATGGGGGCGGTCGCCTCGCAGGGCCTCGTAGAAGGTCTCCGCGAACGCGGCGGCCGGGCGGTCCTCCACCTTCCAGAGGGTGCCGACGACGCCGCGGGCGCCGGCCCTGAGGAAGGCGTGGGTGAGACCGACGAGCCCTTCGCCGCGGATCTCGTGGCCGAGGGCGGTTTCGCAGGCGCTGAGCACGACGAGGTCGGCGGGCAGGTCGAGCCCGGCGATCTCGTGGGCGAAGAGGAACGGATCGCGGGCCGTGCCGTCGCGGCGGAACGAGGAGAGCGCCAGCGAGGAGAGGGAGGGATGGATCGAGCTGACGAGGCCGTGGACGGCGATGTGGAGCGTCCGATAGCCGGCGAGGCGGCCGCTCAGTGCCAGCTCCCGGTCGACGTCGAAGCCGAATGCGGCAAGCCGACGCGAGCGGGGGACGCCGCGGAGCGCCGCGGCCGCCTCGTCGCGGGTCGCCCGCAGCCGCTCGAGCCGTAGCGGAGCGGCCGCGGAGGCCACGTCGAGCCGCTCGTCGGTCGCTTCGTAGACCGGGTCGGCGAGCACCGCGATCTCGCCGGCGGGTCGGCCGGAGAGCACGGCCCCGCGCTGCCGGGCCAGGACGCCGGCCGAGGCGAGGTGGACCAGGGTGTGGCGGCTGACGAGCGGTGCGCCGGCAGCGGCCGGCTCGGGGGACGGGAGGGCCGCGAAGGGGACGAGGTGCAGCGGACCGTCGAGGACGAGGGCCAGGCGGTCGCGGCCGGCGAGCCGGGAGGCCAGCGGCCCGAGCACGGCGTCCGACAGCCGGGCGAGGGCCAGGCGGCTCTGGAGCTCGCCGGCCCCGACCGCGCCCTCGCGGACGGTTTCGGCGGCCCACCGCGCCAAGCGCTCTATCTCGCGCCCCGGTCCGAGCGGGTGGACCTCCACGCGCTCGGGGTCGACGGTCCAGGCGAAGGCCTCGCCCTCCCCCACCTGGTAGAGGACGAGGAGGGTCTCCGGGTCGAGGAGCGCCCGAATTTCATCGGCCCCGAGCCCGGGATACGGGTCGTGCCGCCGTGCGTCCCGGCGCTCGATCTCGAGCCAGAGGGAGCGCAGCCGTTCCGCCAGGGCGGGGAGGCGCGGGTCCGCGGGCCCGCGATCGAGGAGGTCGCGCTGGCGGGCCTCGAGCCGGCGGACGGTGGCGAGCAACGGGTCGGTCTCGCTCGCGTCGGCCGACGGCGCATCGGCTGGGGTGAGGCTGTCGAGGAGCATGCGTCCGCGGGCGCGGTCGGCGATCTCGAGGGCGCGGACGGTGTGGCCCGTACCCGGCGCGCGCCGGTCGAGCTCGACGTGGAGGGCGGCCAGCTCGTCGTAGGCGATCCGCCGGGTGGCGAAGAAGTGAACGCGGGAGAGGTCGCCGGCCAGCTCGTCGCGGATTCGCTCGGCGATGCGGACGGCTCGCTCGAGCTCGGCGCGGGCGGCGTCGAGCTCGCCGAGCGCCCGGAGCGCCTGACCGAGCCCGACCCGCGCGTGGAGCTCGTTGGAGCGCTCCGAGCCGTCGACGAAGCGGTCGATGGCCTCGGTGTACAGCCATCTCGCCGCGGCCGCGCGGCCGCGCTCCAGTGCCAGCCGGGCCAGGTTGCTCAGGGTCACCCCTTCGCCCCGCCCGCCGCCGGCCGAGCGGAGGAGCGCCAGCGACCGGCGGTAGGAGACTTCGGCCTCGTCGAGCCTGCCGAGCTCGCGCAGGGCGGAGCCGCGCCGGCCGGCGACGGCGGCCTCGGTCACCGGGTCGCCGAGACCGCGGGCCTGGCGCGCCGCCTCGTCGAAGGTCGTCAGCGCCGCCTCCGCGTCGCCGGTCACGAGCTCGACCCAGCCCAGCTCGACGGTGGCCCCCAGCCGGCCGCGCGGGTCGTCCGCGAGGAGCTCGGCGGCCCGGCGCAGGTGATCGAGACCCTCGGGGAAGCGGCCCAGGCGGACGTAAAGGCTGCCCAGGTTCTGGAGCGTACGCCCGAGGGCCCACGGCTCCTCGAGGGCGCGCCACGCCTCGGCCGCCTCCCGGTAGCGAGCCATCGCGCGGCCGAACTCGCCGCGGTCGGCCGCCGCCAGGCCGAGATTGTTGAGCGCCGTGGCGATCCCCGGACCGCTCTCGAGCTCCCGGTACAGGGTCAGGGAGCGCTCGAACAGCTCCTCTCCTCGGACGGCACGGCCGAGGCCACGGTAGACGTCGCCGAGGTCGGTGGCCACGCGCGCCTCGCCCCACGGGTCGCCGCGGACGCGATACCGGCGGAGGGCGGTCTCGAGGACCGCGGCGGCCTCGCGGCGCTCGCCGGTGAGGGCGAGGGCCTCGCCGAGGCTCCAGTACGCCTGGTCGAGCAGGCTCTCGTCGCCGTAGGCGGCCAGGGGCCCGAGGGCGCTACGGTAGGCCGTGACGGCGGCGGCCGCATCGTCCTCCAGGCGCCGGAGCTCGGCCCGGTGCCAGGCGGCGAGGGCCGCCGCGCGCCGGCGGTCCGCGGCGGTCGCCGAGCGGCGAGCTGTGCAGCGGACGACGACCCGGCCGCGGGCGGAGGCGTCGAGCGGCCTGACCTCCAGCTCGTAGCGCCCGGCCTCGTGCGCGACGGCGACGACCCGTTCCTCTCCCTCGGCCCCGGTCGGGCTGTCGATCTCGAAGGCGACGGCGCCGTCCGGGACTCGGAGGGTGACGACGACGTCGATCCCCCGCTGCTCGACGACGATCTCGACGAGCTCGCCCGCAGCGAGCGGGAAGGCGAGGCGGAGCGGCCGGCCGCCTCCGATCTCGCGCTCGACCGCGAAGCCGGGGTCGAGGGCGACGCGCTCGGCTCCGCCGCATGCCCCGGCGAGGAGGAGGACCGCGCCGCTGGCGACGAGCTGAGTCGCAGAGAGGCCGGTCCGCGTCGACGGGCGCAAGCGCACGGTCAGGGCGGCGCGAGGTCGAGCTCGTAGAGGGTCGGCGGGCCGCCGCCGGGAGGGGTGACGCGGATGCGGTAGCTCCCTGTAGACAGGAAGTCGCCGGGAAGGTCGAGACGGAAGATCCCCGTCCGGTCCGGACGGGCATCACCTACGCTCCACAGCCGCCGCCCGTCCTCGGCCGTGATCGTCACGCCGTAATCCCCCTCGCGCGGGGGCTCGGCCGAGGCGAGGAACAGGACCAGGCGCTCCGCGCCGGCGGCCGGCTCGCCGCCGGGGGCGGCCGAGCGCTGAACGGTGGAGCCCGCCGGCGCGAGGTGGACCACGGCGACGGACGCGGACGGCCCGGCGGCGCCGCCGCGGCCGGCCCACCACCCTCCGGCGCCGGCGAGGAGGGCCGCCGCCGCCGCTGCCGCCGCCGGCCAACGCCAGGCCTGCCGGCGGGCGCGAGAGCCGAGAGCGGGCACGGTGCTGGGCGCGGTGCTGGGCGCCGGACCGCCGCGTGGCACCACAAATTCGGTGGCCGCACCGCTGGAAGTCCCGGAGGACGAGTCGAGCCGGTCCTGGAAGCGCTGCCACTCCTCCTCGAGCTCCGCGTCGCTCAGCGGCTCTTCGCCCGGCAGCGGCTCGAGGTCGGGAAACGCCGCCAGCGCGTCCAGGGCACGGCGTGCCTCGGGGTGGCGGGCGATCTCGTCGGCGATGCGGGCGCTGTCCGCGGGGGGGAGCTCGCCGTCGCGGTAGGCGAGCAGCTCGTCGGGCGTGGGCGGCTCGCCGGGCTCACTCCACCAGCGGCGCATGAGCCTCCGGACCTCGGCGACCAGCTCCTCGCGGCGGACCACACTTCGCCCTTGTCAGGTCTCGACGCCCGAGAACAGCTTGGCGAGGACGGGCCGCAAGCGGTTCTTCGCGTCGTGGATCTGGGTCTTCACGGTGCTCTCGGTCACGTGGAGGAGCTCGGCGATCTCGCGATAGGTGTGCTCGCCTGCGAGCCACAGGGTCACGCAGCGCCGTTGGCCCGGCGCCAGCTCGTCGATCGCCCGGGCCAGCGTCTCGCGACGCTCGCGCGCCAGCAGGGCGGTCTCCGGATCGGGCGACGGCTCGGCGGAGAACGCGGCGACCCGCGAGGCGTCCGCAGACTCCTCGGCGACGGCCGGCTCCAACGCTATCGTGTCGGCGTCGATCTTGCGCTTGCGCGTGCGACGCTGGCGAATCGCGTTCTTCCACAAGTTCTCGGCGATCGTGCGCAGCCATGTCGAAAAGGTCGACTCAAATCTGAATTGACCGATGTTCTGGAATGCGGCGAGGAGGGTCTCCTGGGCGAGGTCGCGCGCGTCCTCCGGCGGCTCACCGAGGTAGCGGAAGAACCGGACCAGGGACGGGAAGCAAGCCGCGAAGACGACGCGCTCCGCCTCGCGGTCGCGACCCGATTGCAGCGTGCGGACGGCCGCCTCGATCGGCGCGGGGGACGAGGCTCCCGGAGCGGGCCTGCCGTCGCCGGCCGGCGAGGGCGGGCGCGGGGACGGCGGGGAACCCGACCGCGGCTTCCCGTTGCCTGGGGACATACGCGGCGCAGCTTCCCATAAGTAGCTCCGTCGTGCTACCGCGCAGTCGGCGTCGATGCATCACCAGTCCGCCAGCGACGTCTCCTCGTCAGGAGGAGGCAGGCTGAGGGAGCGCAGGTAGCGCCCGTGGGCCTCGGCGTGGCCGAACGGGTACTCGTAGAGCGCGACCCGGCCGAGGGAGCGGGCGAGCTGCCCGAGGTAGAAGCTGAAGGCGTTCGGCGCCGAGAGGAACAGGTGCAAGGTCCCCGTCCGCTCGTGGGCCCGGCGCGCCCTCACCCGGGCGACCGCCGCCTGGGCGAGGCGCAGGGCGTGCTCGCCGCCGAGGACGGACCTCGGCCCGGCCTCGGGGGCGATCTCGAGCTCGAGCAGGCGGCCCACCAGGAGGTTCGTTCGATCGACGAACGTCCGCACCTCGTCGGCGAGGGACGGGTTGGCGATGGCGATCGCGAGCGCCCGATCGGCGCTGCCGGCTCGCAGCTCGTGGTCGAAGCGGTCCCGCCACAGGGGGCCGTCGCCGGCCGGCACGCGGCCGTCGTCCGGGTACCAGTCGAGCGGGCGGCCGGCGGTGCGCTGGCGGATCGAGACGTGGAGCCCGCTCTTGCTCTCGAGGACGTAGCCGGCGGCGAAGGCGATCGAGGTGTGCGCCGCGAGGTCGAGGTGGAGCGCGCGGCGGTCGCGGCGCGCCTCGGACAGAAACTCGCGGAGCTCCGGGTAGACCCTTTCGTGCCACCACGAGTCCTCCCGGATGCGCCGGCCCTGCCAGCTCTCCGGGTCGAAGTGATCGCGGAGGTCGAGGAGCCGGTCGACGTCGCCCTCCATGTCCTCGCCGAGGCCGGTGAGACTACGGACGCCCAGGCGGAGCGGGGGCTCGGGGGGGCGCTCGGGCAGGGCGCGGACCGGCTCCGCGCCGGCCGGGGCCACGGGACGCGCCGACGGGTAGCGCTTCGCGATGCGGAAGATCTCGCCACTCTCGGCGCCGAGCAGGAGGAGGGGCGTCGCCCATTCGAGCTTCGTCGTCCGGCTCAGCTCGAGCCGCGCCTCGCCGAGGGCCGTGTCGACCGGATCGCCCTGGATGAGCCGTTCGAGCAGGCGGTGGGCGAGGAGGATTGCCGAGTCGCGGCGGATGCGACACCGGTTGGCGATGACCGCCGGCATCCCGGCCCGCTCGGCCGCGGCGATGGCGACGCCCCGGTGAGGGTGGAACGAGCCACCCGCGCGCCCCGACTCGCACGAGTTGAGGATCACCAGACGCAGGTCGGGCAGGCTCTTGAGAAACGATCCCAGCGTCTCCCCGGTCACGTCGTCGCGCCGGTCACCGCCGTCGCGCACGGAGATCACGCCGAGCCCGAGCTCCGAGTTGAAGCCGCCGTGACCGAGGAACAGAAGGACGTGGATCCCCTCATCCTTCAGCGCGTCGCGGAGGGAGGGGAGGTCGAGGTCCGGCGGCTCCAGCAGCTCCACGAGGCTGCGATCGACCAGGGGTGCGAGGCGGGTCGCGGCGGCACTCTTGAAGGTCTCGAAGTCGGCGCGCTCCTCCGCGTGGTGCTCCTCGTCGGGCGGCCGGGGAACGGCCATCAACAGGACTCGCAGGGGCGGGTCGACCGCGAGGAGCGGGCGAGGCTCCGGCGCGAGCAGGCGGCGTACGACGGGCGTGGCCACGTCGGAGGCGAGGAAGTCGCCCGCAGGTGCCCGCAAGAGCTCCCAGGGGAGGGCGAAGAGCTCCTCGAACCGCTCGTCGTCGAGCCGGAAGGTCAGGCGCAGGCGTAAGCCGGGGCCCTCCTTGCGGGCGCTGGCCAGCGAGCGGGTGTGGAGCCCGTCGAGCTCTCCCGAGAACAGAGCCGTGTAGAGGGCCGCACCCACCAGCTCCGGGTCGGGAGGAGGGACCGGCGTCTCGCGGCCGGTCGCCGCGAGGGCCAGCGTGGCGCTCGTCGCGGTGTCCACGGGCGAGTCGAATGGCCCGGACTGCAGCTCGCCGCGAGGCGTGCGGACGGCCTTGGCTACGACGCCGTCACCCTCGCTCGCGACGAGGATCTCCAGCTCCTGATAGTCCATCCTCCCCCCTTCGACCGGATCGACACCAACGGGGGCGGGAAGGTTGGGAGGCGCTACGTCAATCCGGCGAGTTCTCCTCCTCGCGGTTTCGCGGCGGGAACAGCTCCCCCACCGCGAGCTCCACCGCCTCGAACGGCGGGATCCGCGCGACGTCCGCCTCGCCCCAGGCCCCGGGCCGCGACCACCGCTCGCCGGCCAGCTCGTAGGCCTCCAGCAGGCGGGCGGTGAGGTCGAGGAGCCAGTGGTGGGGGACGCCCGCCTGGAGGTAGAGCTGCGACTTCTCGACGCGGTCGCGGCTCATCGGACAGCGCGCCGCTCGGGACCCGTCCGCCGGGACGGGACCGGGGAGATCCCTCGGCTGCGCCTCGGGATGACGGTAGGGCGCGGCGACGTGCGCTCAACCCGCCGGAGGCCGGAGCTCCCGACCCGTGTACCAGCCTTCGATCAGGTCGGCGGCGCGGCGGGTGTCCTGGCGGGGGTCGACGACGCGGCCGAGGAGGGTGCGGTAGGTGAGCCCGAGGGTCTCGACGTCGCGCTCGCGGAGGAGCTTGACGATCTCTTCGAGGACGCGCTGGGAGCCGTGGCCGTAGTCGCCGCGGGCGGCGTCGCGCTCGAGCAGGACCAGGGCGAAGAAGAGGGGCTCGGGGAGCTCGGCCGAGGGACCGCTACCGCCGGACGCGCCGCTTCTCGCCGACGGACCCGACCCGGCCGTCCTGCCACCCGCGGCGGCTCTCCCCCAGCCGGCCGGCGGCTCGTCCTCACCAGGGCGGCTGCCGGCGCCGCCGCCGTCCTCGGGTGTACGGCCGGTGGGCAGCTCGGCCGGGGGCTCGCGGCGGTCGAAGAACAGGGGCAGCGAGCGGAACTCGCGGGCGAAGCGCGAGAAGAGGAGGAAGAGCTCTTTCTCGGAGTCGAAGTTGCCGACGAGACGGGCGCCGCGGCCGACCTCCATCCGCTCGGTCTCCTGAAGGACGATGTTGGCGCGGGCGCGGTCTTCGAGGTGGAGGGCGCGGGCCTCGACCTTCCACGCGGTCAGGTGGCCGAGGACGTAGCAGTCCTGGGCGCAGCGGACGGTGACGGCCTCGACCTCGACGCCGTGGTCGATGCGGATCGAGCCGGCGCGCGACTCGATGGTGCCGTAGGAGCCCGAGTTCTGGATGACGAGGTTGCCGGGCGCGCGCACGGAGAGCTGGCCGTGGGCGTCGACCTCGATCTCGGTCCCCCTGGGGACGATCATGGTCGGCGCGGCGGGCTCGGCGGGCTTGCGCGGCATGACTGCCGACGATACCGCCTCGCCGCCCGCCGCGCCTACCGGCGGCGGCGCGCCGCCCCTCCCCGGCTAGAAGTTCACCCGCGTCGAGATCCCGACGGTCCGCGGCTGGTTCGTCAGGAAGCCGACCCGGGCCAGGGTGCCGCGCTCCTGGTCGAGGGCGAGGAGGGCGCGCTCGTCGAAGACGTTGTTGACGAAGAGCGCGACGTCCCAGCCGCCGGAGAGGACCCCGATCCGGGCGTTGACGACGTCGTAGGCCGGCAGCTCGGGCTCGAAGCGGAAGACGTTCTGGGTGAGCGGTCCGCCGATCGTGCCCGGGAAGGTGTCGAGCGGCACCGTGCCGAAGCCGGCGGCCTGGTCGCCGATCTGGGTGTAGCGGGAGCCGACGTGCTGGTAGGTGCCCGTGACGTAGCCGACCCAGTCGTTGCGCATCTCCCAGCGCCAGTTCGCCGCCGCGGCGGCCTGGAGCTCGGGCACGGTCGGCAGGCGCCGGCCCTCCTGGATGCCGCCGACGACGGTCACGTTGCCGACGGCGTCGGTCGAGGTGAGCGTCGAGCCGAGCTCGGAGTCGGTGTAGGAGGCCGAGATCGCGTAGTCGAAGAACGGCGTCGGCGCCGCGGCGAGCTCGAGCTCGAGGCCCCGGCTCTCGGCCTCCGGGACGTTGAAGACCACCCGCGACGAGCAGGTGCCGGCGGTGACCGTCGCCTGCAGGTCCTCGATGTCCATGTAGAAGGCCGCCGCGTTGAAGCTGCCGCGCCCGCCCCAGAAGGTGGTCTTCGAGCCGACCTCGTAGTTCCACAGCTCCTCGTCCTCCCAGGTCTCGCGGCCGCCGAAGGTGACGAGGTCCTGCGGGCTGCACAGCGGCACGTTCAGCGGGTCGTTGATGCCGCCGAGGCGGAAGCCCTTGGAGACCTGGGCGTTGAGGTCGGTCGCCTCGGTCAGCGCGTAGCTGGCGATCAGCCGCGGGGCGAAGCCGTCGGCGGAGACCGTGCCGCGGTTCGTGCCGCCGTCGGCGAAGATGCCGTCGAAGGTCTGCACCCGGGTCTCCTCGAAGTCGTAGAAGCGCAGGCCGCCGGTGAGGTCGAGCCGGTCGTTCACCGTGTAGGTGACCTCGCCGAAGAGCGCGGTCTGCTCGAAGTCGTAGTCGAGGTCGGAGAAGAACAGCACGTCTCTCGGCGCGCGGCCGACCGGCGTCTGCGTGGGGATGCCGGTCATCGCCTCGAAGCCGCTGACGAGCAGGCTCTGGCCGTAGTCGCGCTCGACCTCGCTGAAGAACACGCCGCCGACCCAGAACAGCGGTCCCCGCTCACCGGAGAGCCGCAACTCCTGGGTGATCATCTCGGCGGTCGTCGCGTCGTCGAGCGGCGAGTCGATCGTGTAGACCGGCTCGGGGAGCGCGATCGTTCCGCCGGTGATCGAGGCGGTCAGCGCGCCGGCGTCGCGGACGACGAGGATGTCGCGGTCGGTGTAGGAGGTGATCGAGGTCAGGGTGACCTCGCCGAAGTCGTACTCGACGTTGACGTCGGCGAGCAGGAACTCGTCGGTGAACGGCTCCTCGAACTGGATGAACTGCTCGCGCTCGCCGAGATCGACCGCCGGCCGGGTGGTGGTGAACGGGTTGGCCAGGATGTTGAAGCCGTCGATCCGGTTCCAGCCGTTCAGGTCGACTTCCTGGTAGATCAGCCGCGGCGTGATGGTCAGGCTCTCGTTGGGCTCGAAGCGGAAGGCGAGCCGGGCGCCGAAGCGGTCGCCGTCGTTGACGTCGTCGCGGATCGAGAGGCCGGGCTGGACCGCGTCCATGAAGCCGCCGTACGTCGTGTAGTACGCGGTCAGCCGCATCGCGGCGGTGTCGCCGAGCGGCGCGTTGACCGCCGCCTTGGCGCTGCCTCCGACCCCGCCGCCGTCGACCGCGTCGACGGTGAACTCGCCGACCTGCTCGGAGACGCCGAGCTCGGGCTGGTTGGTGATGTAGCGCACCGTGCCCGAGAGCGAGCCCGAGCCGAACAGCGTCCCCTGGGGCCCGCGCAGCACCTCGACCCGGTTGAGGTCGAACAGGTCGAGGTCGGGGGTGAACAGCGACAGCGAGATCACCGACTCGTCGAGGTAGACGCCGACCTGCTCCTTGACCCCCGGCTGGTCGCGCACGACCTGCCCGGCGGATACGCCGCGCATGGCGACCTGGCTCTGCCCGGGTCCGAGGTTCTGCACCGTGAAGCCGGCGACGTTGGCCGAGACGTCCTCGAGGTCGTCGGCGCCGCGCTCGCGCAGCACGGCCTCGGTGGGCGCGGCGATCGAGAACGGCACGTCCTCGATCATCTCCTCGCGCTTGCGGGCGGTCACCGAGATCGCCTCGGTGAAGGTCTGCGGCTCCTCCGGGTCGACGACCGGCTCCGTCGCCTCCTCGACGTCCTCGAGCTCCTCGGCCGTCGCCTCGGCGGGCTCGTCCTCGTCCTGTGCCAGGGCGGGCGGGGCGGCGAACGCGGTGAAGAGCAGGGCGAACGCGGCGAGGGCCACCACGGGGACGGCGGATGCGGTTCTCTCGGCGAGAGTCGACATGAGCGCACCTCCAGAAGGTCGTATTTGCGTCCGATCTTCGCCGATGGCGGGCGCGGCGTCAAACGAAGCGGGCCGGATCGGGCCGAGAACGGTTCTGTGAAGAGAGGTACGGCGGGGGGGTGCGACGGGTTCTCCGGCCACCCCCGGCGCTGCTCGGCTATCCGTCGCCGCGCATCTGCGTGCGCGGGGCCTCGAGGACCGTGGCCAGCCGGGCGATCGAGAAGCGTTCGAGCGGCTCGGCCTCGCCGAGGACGAGCCGCGCGACATGCTCCCCCACCGCCGGGCCGAGCTTGAAGCCGTGCCCCGAGCCGCCGCCGGCGACCCAGGCGTTCGCGGCGCCCGGCAGGCGGTCGAGGACCAGATCGCCGTCCGGGCTGTTCTCGTACTGGCAGACGCGGGCCTCGACGAGCGGCGCGCCGGCGAGGGGCGGGAACCGCTCGGCGAGGAGGCGGCGGGCGCGGTCGAGGTGGGCCGCGGTCGGCGTCCGCTCCATCGTCGTCGGGTCGACCTCCTCGCCGCGGGTGTCGTCGGCCACCTTGAAGCCGCGGCCCAGGTTCCCGGGCACGCCGTAGAAGACCCGCTCGCCGAAGTCGATCCAGGTCGGGAAGCGCTCCTCCTCGTAGCGGGCCTCGCCGGCCGGCACGCCGAAGAAGTACACCTCCTGCCGCGTCGGGCGGACGCCGGCGCCGATCGCCTCGGGGAACAGCCGGCCGAGCCACGGGCCGCAGGCGAAGACGTAGGCGTCGGCTTCGAGCGTCGAGACGCCGGACCCCTCTCCGTCGCCCGGCGACGGCCGGCCGGGCCGCGCGGGCGCCGCCGCGGAGCCCTCGACCAGCCGGAGCGGTCCCATCGCGCCCTCCCCCACCGCCCCCGGCTCCCCCCACGCCACCCGCACCGTGCCGCCGGCCGCCGACACCGCCTCGGCGATCCGCCGGCAGGCGTGGCGGGCCGGCAGGTATCCCGCCTCGTGCTCGTAGAAGACGCTGCGGACGCCCTCGAACGACACCTGCGGGAACCGCCCCCGCGCCGCCGCGACCTCGAACTCGTCGACCGGCAGCCCGCGCTCCTCGAGCAGCGGCAGCGAGTCCCGCGCGTACGCGTCGTCGCCGCGGAACATCCACAGCACCCCGGTCCGCCGATAGAGCCGCTCCTCCCACTCCCGCTCCGCCTCCCGCCACAGCTCGAACGACCGCACCACCCAGTCGGTGTAGACCGCGTCCGCCCCGTACATCCCCCGGATCACCCGCGTCTCGCCCCCGGAGCTCGACCGCGGGTTCCCCGCCCCCCAGGCGTCGACCAGCGTCACCTCGGCCCCCCGCCGGGCCAGGTGCAGCGCCGTCCAGCCGCCGAAGGCGCCGGCGCCGACCACGGCGACGCGCAGACGCGGGCGACGGAGCTGCACGGCCGGCCCCTCCCGGGCGGCCGGCTCGGCTGCCGTGGCGAAGACGCCCGGCGTGGACGCCGCCGCCGTCAGGGACAACGCACCCTGGAGGAAGCGACGGCGGTCGAGGTGTGCATCCGTCGTCGAGCGGTTCTGTGGTTTGACCATGGTCCGGACTATAGTGTAAGAATCAGCCCATGGAAACGATCGCCATCTCCCGGTTCAAGGCCACCTGCCTCGCGGTGCTCGAGCGGGTGCGCCGCACCGGAGAGCCGGTGCTGGTCACCCGCTTCGGCGAGCCGGTGGCCGAAGTCGTACCTCCCCCGGCACCGCCCCGGCCGTCGAGGTGGCTCGGCACCATGCAGGACCGCGGAGAGATCCTCGGCGACATCGTCTCCCCCGCCACCTCGGAGGACGAGTGGGACGCGCTGCGCTCGTGAAGCTCCTCCTCGACACCCACGTCTGGCTGTGGAGCTTCCTGCGACCCGACCGCCTCAGCCGCCAGGCCGCGACCGCCCTCGAAGCCGAGGGCAACGAGCTGTGGCTGTCGCCCGTCAGCGTCTGGGAGGCGCTGATCCTGGCCGAGAAGGGACGGATCGAGCTGCGTCCTTCGGCCGAGCGGTGGGTCCGGGACGCCCTGCGCGAGGTGCCGCTGCGCGACGCTCCGCTGAACCGGGAGGTCGCCCTGGAGAGCCGCCGGCTGGCGATCGCCACCGAAGACCCCGCCGACCGCTTCCTCGGCGCGACGGCCAAGGTCTACGAGCTGACGCTGGTCACCGCGGACCCGCACCTGCTGGCGGTCCCCGGGCTGGCCACTCTGAACGCGGCCTGAGCCGGCGGGCCGGACGGCACGGTTCCGGCGAAGCCGGCAGCCTACCGCGCCGCCAGGGTCGCCGGCAGCGGCTCGTAGTCCTCGAGGGCAGGGGCGCTGCGGGCGCGGACCAGCAGCCGCTCCTCGTCGCGCCAGCGGTGGTCGAGGATGTAGATGCGGGGGTCGACGGGGCGGTAGTCGCCGTCGACGAGGCGGCGGACCTCGTAGTGGAGGTGCGGGCTGGTCGACCAGCCGGTGTTGCCGACGGTGGCGAGGACCTCGCCCTGGGCGACGCGCTGACCGCGCTTGACGAGGACGTCGCGGCAGTGGCCGAAGAGGGTGCGGAGCTCTTCGCCGTGGGCGAGGACGACGAGGTTGCCGTAGCGCCACCAGCCGACGCTACGCTGGAGCGGGAAGCGGCCGGCGAAGGTGACGACGCCGTCGGCCGGGGCGCGGATCTCGGTGCCGCGGCGGGCCGCGAGGTCGATGCCGGCGTGGAAGTCGAGGCTCTTGGTGAAGGGGCTCCGGCGGTTGCCGAAGGGGCTGGTGAGGACGAACCGGTCGCCGGCGAGCGGCGAGGCACTCGGGGTGACGGCGACCCGCTCGCGGTGGGCCGCCTCGAAGTCGCGGATCTCGGTGAGGAAGGCGCCGAGGACGCCGAGCTCGCCGAGGAGACCGGCGCGCAGGGACTCGCCTTCGCGGATGGCGCCGGCGTAGACCGACTCGGGCACGGCGGTCGCCGGCGGCGGGAAGCCGCCCTGGCCGATCGACTCGGCGCCGGACAGCCCGTAGGCGAGGTAGATCTTGTCGACCTCGAGCCGGAGGTCGTCGGCGCGCGCGCGCAGCTCCCCCATCCGACCGAGGAGCGCCCGCAGCCGTTCGCCGTGCAGCTTGCGCTCGGCCTTGAGCGCCCGGTGCTCGTGGCGGGCGAGCACGCCGCGGACGACCGGCGGGGCGAAGGCCACCCCGGCGCCGACGAAGAGGACCCACGAGAGGGCGAGGGCGATCCCGCCGGCCGCCTGGCGGCGGGTGAGGAACAGGTAGCGCACCCGGCCGCGGATGTCGGCGGGGTGGATCTGGATCTCGACCCGCGAGCCCGGACCGAGGCGGGAGGAGGCCGGGGGGCGGGACGGGCGGCTCGTCGGGGGCACGGTCGGGGCTCAGGTACCGGCGACGACGGGCTCGTTTGCGCGCACGGCCTCGTCTTGCGGCACCTTGCGGTCGAGCAGCTCCTCGTCGGCGTGGCGGCGGACCGCGGCGAGGAGCTCGGCGTGCACGGCCGGGCCGCCGGCGACGATGTTGCCGCCGGCCATGAACCGGCGGCCGCCGTCGAGGTCGGTGACGACGCCGCCCGCCTCCTCGACGAGGAGTACCCCCGCCCCGAGGTCCCAGGGGGACAGCCGGAACTCGAAGAAGCCGTCGTAGACGCCGGCCGCCGTGTAGGCGAGGTCGAGCGCCGCCGCGCCGCAGCGGCGGATCGACTTGGCCGCGACGAAGGCGTCGCGGAAGATGGCCAGGTACTCGTCGAGCGCCGCCTTCGCCTTGAACGGGTAGCCGGTGGCGAGGAAGGCGCCGGCGAGCCCGGGCCGGCGCGACACCGCGACCGGCCGGCCGTTCCAGCGCGCTCCGGCGCCGCGGGCGGCGGCGAAGACGTCGTCGCGGGTCGGGTCGAGCACGATCCCGGCCAGCAGCTCCTCGCCGCGCCGGCAGGCGACCGAGATGCAGAAGACCGGCAGCCCCTGGAGGAAGTTCGTCGTCCCGTCGAGCGGGTCGATCAGCCACTCGACGTCGGCACCGCCGGTGGTTACCCTGCCGCCCCCCTCCTCGGCGAGGATGCCGTGGCCGGGGTGGCGCCGGCGGACCACCGCGACCGCCGCCTCCTCGCTCTCCCGGTCGGCCCGGCTGACGAAGTCGTTGGCCGCCTTGTGCTCGACCTCGAGCGCGTCGTCGCGGAAGTAGCGGGCGAGGACGGCGGCGCCGGCGCGGGCGGCTTCGAGGGCGGTCTCGAGAAGCTCGAGCGGAGCGGAGGGCTGCGCCATGAGCGCATTATCGCAGGCCGCCGCGGAAGTAGTCCGCGACGACCCCCTCCGCCTCGCGGCCGAGGAAGCGAAAGTCGGGGCGCGGGCCGGGGCCGTCCGGGCCGGGCGGCGAGGAGAACGCCTTCCACAGGTACACGCCGCGCAGCCAGGGCTCGCGGCCGAGGGCGGCCAGGGCGGCGCGGTAGGCGGCGGCCTGGTCGGCCTCGGAGGGCTCGCCCCCCTCCTCGTGCGGCGCGACCCAGGCGCCTCGCCGGGCCGCATAGCCGAGCTCGGTGACCAGGACCTGCCGGCCGTGCCGGGCGGAGGCCCCGGCGAGGTCGCGGGCCATCTCGCGGGCGCCGGCGGCGAGCTCGGAGGGGGTCGCGTCGGGCGACGCGGCGAGCGGCCGGTAGGCGTCGACGCCGAGGAGGTCGAGGGCGTCCCAGAAGGGCACACGCTCGAAGTCGCCGTGCCAGTTCGCGGCGTAGGTCAGGGCGCCGGGGTCGAAGAGCCGGACGGCGGCGACGAGCTGCCTCCACTCCCGCTCGTGGCCCAGCGTGCCGCCGAGCTCGGTGCCGACGGCGAACAGGTCGCTGCCGGCCCAACGGGCGAGCAGCGCGTGATGGACGACGAACCGCCGGTAGGCCCGCCACCAGGCGGCCCACGCCTCCCGGTCGTCCCCGAAGCCGATCTCTCCCGGCCAGCTCCCGCGCAGCCAGACCTGCGGCTTCCACAACACGGTGAAGCCGTGCGCCTTCGCCCGCCGGGCGGCGTGGACCATGCCGACGTCGGTCTCGCTCCCCGGGCTGCGGTGGAGGTAGGCCATCGCCGGGTCGTCGGGCGCCCGCTGGAAGGCGAACGGCATCAGCGACACCGAGTCGGCGCCGAGCCCGGCGAGCCGGTCGAGCGCGCGGTCGACCGAGGGCGCGTGGTACCCGCGCTCGACGTCGTTGATCATGGCGAGCGAGACGCCGGCGAGGAACGGGGGGAGGGCGGCGAGCTGTGCGGGCGGATCGCTCCGGCCGGCCGGTCCGCGACCGGCTGGCCCGCGGAGATCGCTGGCTGCGCTCGCTTTGGCCGCGGGGTCTGCGCCGCGGGAGATCGCCGCCAGGGTGGCGGCGACCGCTGCGGGCGCAGGCGGGGGAGACAGCTTCTCGACGAGCGTGTCGCCCGGCAAGCGGTCGACGACGGCGGCGGCGGCCGGCGTCCAGAGCAGACGGGAGCCGTCCCGCGGCTCCTCGGCCGCGAGCAGCTCCTCGGCCGTCGGCAGCACCTCGGCCGCGGCGAGCAGCGGCAGCCAGTCGCGCCACGGCCGCCCGTACCAGCCGTTCGAGAGCCACAGCGCCGCGCCGGCCGCGAGGTAGGGCGGGAGGTCGGCGAGGGCCTCGGCGCGCGCGACGTAGCGGCCGGCGAGGGCGAAGCGGAAGGCGAACCGGTCCGCCGGATGGGGCACCAGGTGGAGGTCGGCTGGACCCCCGACGACCGCCTCCCCGACGTCGCCGGCGTGGCGGAACTGCTCGACGTGGTCCCGCTCGAGGACCACGGCGAGGGGCGGCTCGACCGCGGCCGGCACCCGGGGCGCCATCGCGCGCGCCGCGGCCGCGAGCTCCCCGGCGAGCTCGTGCGGCGGGAGCCGGGGCGCGCCGGCGCCGCCGGCCGGAGCGCGCCGCCGCGCCTCTCCGGCCGCCGCGAGGACGACGACCGGTCCGGCGTCGACCGGCTCGAGAGCGTCGTACCAGCGGGCGAGATCGCCGAAGTCGTCGACCGCCGCGGCGAGCGCCGGGTCGTCGTCGAGGAGGGTGAGCACGACGTGCGCATCCCGGTGGGGGGCGTCCCCCCGCACCTCCACGTCTGCGGCGGGGGCGGGAGCGGGGGCCGCCTCGTGGGCGCCGCAGCCGCTGCACCCCGCCAGGGCGCCCGCGGCGGCGCAGGCGGCGAGCCCGGCGGCGAACGGCGCACGAGGGTTTCGCGGGCGACCCTCGGCTCGCGGAGCCCACCCGGTCCGCGCCAACCGCGCCCTTACGCCTCCACCAGCCGCCCGCCGAGGATGGTGCGCACCGGGGCGCCGCGAAGCTTCCAGCCGTGGAAGGGGGTGTTGCGCGACTTGCTCCGGAAGGCGGTGCGGTCGACGGTGACCTCGCGGTCGGGGTCGAACAGCGTCACGTCGGCCGGGCTGCCGGGGGCGAGGGTGCCGCCGGCGAGGCCGTAGGCGCGGGCCGGGCCGGTGGAGAGGAGCTCGACGAGACGCGCGAGCGGGATCTCCCCCGCGTGGACCAGCCGGTCGAGGCAGAGCGAGAGCGTCGTCTCCAGCCCGAGGATGCCGAACGGGGCGAGGCTGAACTCGACGTCCTTCTCGTCGCGGTGGTGCGGCGCGTGGTCGCTGGCGATCGCGTCGACGGTGCCGTCGGCGAGCCCGGCGACGAGGGCGGCGCGGTCGGCCTCCGAGCGCAGCGGCGGCTTCATCTTGGTGTCGGTCGAGAACCCGGTGTCGGCGACCGCCCGGTCGGTGAGCACGAGGTGGTGCGGGGTGACCTCGCAGGTGACCCGCACCCCGCGCCGCTTCGCCTCGCGCACCAGCTCCAGGCTGCGCGCGGTGGACAGGTGCGCGACGTGGTAGCGGCCGCCGGTCTCCGCGGCGAGGATCAGGTCGCGGGCGACGACGACGTCCTCCGAGACGCCGGCAATGCCGGGCAGCCCGAGCCGGGTCGACCACTCCCCCTCGTGCATCACCCCGTCCCCGGTGATCTGGAGGTCCTCGGCGTGCTGGGTCACCGGGATGCCGAAGTGCCGGGCGTAGAGGAAGGCGCGGCGCATCAGCTCGGCATGGGCGACCGGCAGCCCGTCGTCGGAGATCGCCACCGCGCCGGCCCGCACCATCTCGCCGATCTCGGCCAGGCTCTCCCCCGCCATCCCCTTCGATACCGCCCCCACCGGGTGGACCCGCGCGTAGCCCCAGCGCTCGGCCTCGGTGACGATCGACTCGACGACGGCGCGGTGGTCGATGGGCGGCACCGTGTTCGGCATGCAGGCGACCGCGGTGAAGCCGCCGGCCGCGGCGGCGCGGGTGCCGGTCTCGACCGTCTCCTTGTACTCCTGGCCCGGCTCGCGGAGGTGGACGTGGAGGTCGACGAGGCCGGGGCAGACGACGAGACCCGAGGCGTCGACGACCTCGACCTCGCCGCCGAGTTCCCCCGGCTCGATCCGCTCGTCGAGCCGGGCGACCTCGCGGTCCTCCAGCAACACGTCCGCCGTCTCGTCGATCCCCTGGCTCGGGTCGACGACCCGGCCGCCGGCGACGAGCAGCCGCCCCGGTGGCTCGCGCCGTTCGGGCCGGTCCGCGGGCGGCCGCCCGCCGCCGCGTCTCCGCTCGCCCTTCGGCTCGCCCCGCTCCGTCACGCCGGCGCCTCCCCGTGGATGCTCGACAGGAGGTAGAGCACCGCCATCCGCACCGCCACCCCGTTGGCCACCTGCTCGAGGATCACCGAGAACGGCCCGTCGGCGACGTCGCTGGCGATCTCGACGCCGCGGTTCATCGGCCCGGGGTGCATGACGAGGACGTCGTCCGCCGCCCACGCCAGCCGCTCGGCCGACAGCCCGAACAGCCGGAAGTACTCCTTGATCGACGGGAACAGCATCCGGCTCTGCCGCTCGAGCTGGATGCGGAGCATCATCACCACGTCCGCCCCCTCGAGCGCCTCGTCGAGGTCGTGCACCACCCGCACGCCGAGCGCCGCCATCGCCACCGGCATCATCGTGTGCAGGCCGGCGACGGTGACCTCGGCGCCCATCTTGGTCAGCAGGTGGACGTTCGAGCGCACCACCCGGCTGTGCTCGATGTCGCCGACGATCGCCACCTTGAGCCCGGCCAGCCGCCCCTTGCGCTGGCGGATGGTGAAGGCGTCTAGCAGCGCCTGGGTGGGGTGCTCGTGGGCGCCGTCGCCGGCGTTGATCACCCCGGCCGAGAGCCGCCGGGCGAGCATGTGCGGCGCGCCCGGGTAGGCGTGCCGGATGACGATCAGGTCGGGCGCCATCGCCTGGAGGTTGAGCGCCGTGTCGACCAGGCTCTCCCCCTTCGACAGCGACGACGACGAGGTCGAGAAGTTGAGGTTGTCGGCAGAAAGTCTCTTCTCGGCGATCTCGAAGCTCGACCGGGTGCGGGTCGACGACTCGAAGAACAGGTTGACGACCGTCTTGCCGCGCAGCGTGGGGACCTTCTTGATCGGGCGGTGGGCGACCTCCTCGAAGGCGGCGGCCGTGTCGAGGACCTTCTCGATCTCCCACGGCTCGAGCTCGGCGATGCCGAGGAGGTCCTTCCGCGTCCAGGGGCGCTCCGCCGCGCTCAAGCCGGCCCGCCCTCCCCGCCACCGGCCGCCCGGCCGCCGCTGGCGTCGTCCCCGGCCACCCCGCGCCTCGCGGCCGGCCGCTCCATGATCTTGACCAGCTCCTCGCCGTCGGTCGACTCGAAGCGCACCTCGACGACCTCGTCGGCGCGGGTCGGCACCGTCTCGCCGACGACGTCGGCCTGGATCGGCAGCTCCCGGTGCCCGCGGTCGACGAGCACGGCGAGCTGCACCGACCGCGGACGCCCCCAGTCGACCAGGTGGTCGAGGGCGGCGCGCACCGTCCGCCCGGTGTAGAGGACGTCGTCGCACAGCACGATCGTCCAGCCGTCGATGCCGACCGGGAAGCTCGTCCCCTTGACCACCGGCTGCGGCGCGATCGTCGACAGGTCGTCGCGGTAGAGCGTGATGTCTAGCACCCCGAGGGGCACCTCGTCGCCCTCCATGCGCTGGATCTCGGCGCGCAGCTTCTCGGCGAGCGGCACCCCGCGGGTGCGGATGCCGACGAGCAGCAGCCGCTCGACCCCGCGGTTGCGCTCGACGATCTCCCCCGCCATCCGCCGCACGGTCCGCTCGATCTGCCGGCGGTCGAGGATCGTGCGGCGCGGGGTCAGCTCGTCGGTCATCGCGGCGCTGTGGGGGGCCCGTCGCGGGGGTCTCCGGAGGCTCCGCGGATGGTACGCGCGGGGCCGGGAGGTGTCAACGAGAGGCGCGCCGGCGGGCCGACCGCTGCTAGCATCCGAGCTGGAGCGAGCGATGCCGAAGTCCCCCCGCCAGAAGAAGACGCCCCGGCCCCCGAAGGCGACGCGCCCGGCCGAGGCCGCCGCCGAGTCGACGCCGCCCCCGCGACCGCCCTGGCACCGCCGACCGGAGGTCCGCTTCCTGGCGATCTTCCTCGTGCTCCTCGCCGCCGGCTTCTCGCTCGTCGCCTGGAACCCGGTCAACGACCGGGTGATCGAGCCGTTCACCGCCGGGATCGCGGTCGTCTCCGGCGCGGCGCTGGAGCTGATCGGCCAGGACGTGACGATGCGCGGCACGGTGATCCGCAACCCGCGGTTCGCGGTCAACATCCGCAACGGGTGCAACGGGGTCGAGGCGATGCTGATCTTCCTCGCCGCGGTGCTCGCCTTCCCGGCCTCGTGGAAGGCGCGGGCGATCGGGCTGGCGCTCGGGGCGGTGGCGATCCAGGCGGTGAACCTGGTGCGGGTGGTGGCGCTGTTCCTGACCGGCGCCTACTGGCCGGACGTCTTCGACGCCTCGCACACCGTGGTGTGGCAGAGCGTGGTGATCCTCGCCGCGGTGCTGCTGTGGATCCTGTGGGCCGACCGGCTGGCGGTGCCGCGCCCGGCCGCGGCCGACGCCGCGTGAGCCCCTGAGCGCGGATGGACGTCCGGCGGTTCCTGCGCAACCTGCTGCTGGCGCTCGTCCCGGTCTTCGTCGCCTGGACGCTGGCCACGCCCTACTACGACCGGGTGCTGATCGCCGGCGGTCAGGCGGTGGCGCGGCTGGCCGAGAGCCCGAACGTGACCCGGATCGTGCCCGCCTACCAGGACCGGCACTATGCCTGGATCGACCGGCTCGACTTCCCGCCCTCGCGCCGCCGGGTGACCTCGTTCCGGGTCACCGACCTCCACTTCCACCTGGTGCTCGTCGGCGCCCTGTTCCTCGCCGTACCGGGGATCTCCTGGCGCGAACGGCTCGCGGCGCTCGGCTGGGCGCTCCTCGCGGCCTTCGGCTACCACCTGCTGCTGGTGCTGTTCTGGGTGAAGTTCGTCTACGCCACCCAGCTCGGGGCGTGGAGCGTCGAGCACTACGGCCCCTTCGCGCGCAACTTCTGGGGCCTCGGCAAGCACCTGCTCGACCTGCCGCTAAAGCTCGCCTTCCCGTTCGCCCTGTGGGCCGCGTTCCACGTCCGCCGGCTGCTCCCGCGGCGGGCCGGGGAGGACGCCGCCCGCGCCGCGTAGAGCGCAACATGTTGTGGCCGCGGGCGGACGACCCTCCATCCCTTGTGGTCTGCGCCGGACCTCTGCTAGGCTGCCTCCCTACCCGGGAGGCCCCCGCAGGATGCTCAAGCTCGACCGTCTAGAGATCTCCGGCTTCAAGTCGTTCGTCGACCCGGTCGAGCTGTCGTTCGCCGGCGGGATCACCGCCATCGTCGGCCCGAACGGGTGCGGCAAGTCGAACCTCTCCGACGCGGTGACCTGGGTGCTCGGCGAGCAGAGCGCGAAGAGCCTGCGCGGCGGGCGGATGGAGGACGTCATCTTCGCCGGCTCGCAGCAACGCAAGCCGCTCGGGATGGCCGAGGTCACCCTCCACCTGGCGACCGACCCGGCCTTCCCGCGCTCGGACGACGGGCACGTGTCGATCGGCCGGCGGGTCTTCCGCTCCGGCGAGAGCCAGTACCGGCTCAACGGCCGGGTGGTCCGCCTCAAGGAGATCAAGGACCTCTTGATGGACACCGGGCTCGGCATCCGCGCCTACTCGGTGATCGAGCAGGGGAAGGTCGGCCTGATCCTCTCCGGCAAGCCGCAGGAGCGCCGGCGGCTGCTCGAGGAGGCGGCCGGGATCACCCGCTACAAGCAGCGCAAGCGGCTGGCCGAGATCAAGCTCGAGGAGGCGACCGCGAACCTGCTGCGGCTCGACGACATCGTCGCCGAGGTCGAGCGCTCGCTGCGCTCTCTGAAGCGCCAGGCGAGCGCCGCCCGCCGCTACAAGCAGGCCGAGGAGGAGCACCGCCGCCTGCTGCGCCAGGTCCTCGCCGGCCGCTGGGCGCGGGCGCGGCAGAAGCTCGCCGCCCTCGCCGCCGAGCTCGCCGTCGCCGAGGAGGCCGAGTCCGGGCTCGCCGCCGAGCTCGCCCGCGGCGAGGCGGAGCTGGCCGCCGGCCGCGAGCGCGCCGAGGAGCTGGCCGCCGAGGTCGGCGAGCGCCACCAGCGCCACGCCGAGATCGGCGCCACGATCGAGGGCCGCCAGCAGTTCCTCAAGGCGAGCCGGCAGCGGCTCGACGAGATCGGCGAGCGCGCGGTCCAGGCGCGCACCCTGGCCGGCCGCCGGCAGGAGGAGATCGAGCGCCAGCGCGAGGAGATCGAGCGGCTCGCGGCGCGCCGGGGCGAGCTCGAGGAGGAGCTGTCGGCGGCGGCCGGCGAGGTCGACCGCGACGAGGAGGCGCTGCGCGCGGCGTCGGCCCGCCTCGCCGAGGCCGAGGAGAGGATCGAGGACGTGCGCCGCCGCCTGCTCGCCGACATCGGCGAGCTCAACGGCCTGCGCAACCGCCGCCACCAGGCGCAGATCGAGCGCGAGAAGGGCGCCTTCCGCCGCCAGCACCTCGAGCGCGAGCTCGCCGAGCGCGAGTCGGAGGTGGCCAAGGCCGCCGAGGCGCTCGAGCGGGCGCGGGCGCGGGTCGCCGAGCTCGCGGCCGAGATCGCCGAGCGCGACGGCCAGCTCGCCGAGGTCGCCGCGGCGCTCGAGAAGGTGCTGCGCGAGGAGCAGTCGGCGGTCGAGTCGCGGCGGCGCACCGCCGAGCGGCTGACCGAGACGCGCCACCGCCGGACGCTGCTCTCCGAGCTGGCGCGCGCCTTCGCCGAGCGGCGCGAGCGGCTCGCCGCCGCCCTCGCCGAGGTCGAGGCCGAGGTCGCCGGTGCGCACTCGTTCCTCGCCGACCGGCTCTCGGCGGTCGCCGGCTGGGAGCGCAGCCTCGACGCCTACCTCGCCGAGCTCGAGCACGCGGTGCTGCTGCCGCCCTCGTCCGGCGAGCCCGGGCGGGGCGCCCTGGCGGTCGCCGAGCGGCTCGCGGCCGGGCCGGGCGCCACCGTCGTCGAGCCCTCGGCCGCCGTGCCCGAGGACCTGCCGGTCGTCGACGACCCGGCGGTGGTGCTCTCGCTCGGCGAGGCGCTCGGGCTCTCCGACGAGCTCGCCGCCGCCCTGCCGCCGGCCTTCCTCGTCGAGGCGGCGGACGACGCGGTGCGCCTCGCCCGCCGCCACCACGGGGTCGCCTTCGTCGCCCGCTCCGGAGTCTGGGCCGCGGGCGGCGCGGTGCACGCCCCGGCCGGCGAGGCGGCGCCGGGGGTCCTCGAGCGGGAGCGCGAGCTCGGCGAGCTCGAGCGCGAGGTGCCGCGGCTCGAGGGCGAGCTGGCCGAGTCCGACCGGTTGATCGAGCGGCTGGTCGCCCGCCGCGCCGCGCTCGCCAAGGAGTCGAACGCACTCCAGTCCGCCCTCGCCGAGCGGCGCCAGGAGCTGGCCGTCGCCGAGGCGCGCAGCGAGGACGCCCAGGCCCGCCACCACCGGCTCGGGGTCGAGCGCGAGACGGTGGCCACCGAGCGCGACGAGGTCGAGCGCGAGCTCGCCCGCCGCGACGGCGACGAGCGCCAGCTCGACACCGCCCTCGTCGAGGCCGAGCGCCGGCACGCGGCGCTCGAGGAGGAGCTCGAGCGCGCCCGCGCCGCCCACGACGAGGCGCGCGCCCACCGCCAGGGGCTGTCCGAGGCGAGCGCCGGCCGCCGCGGCCGGCTCGACCTGCTCCGCGAGCGGCTGGAGGCGCACGACCGCGAGTCCGAGCGGCTCGCCGCCGAGGTCGCCGAGGGCGAGCGCCAGGTCGAGGGCTGGGCCGGCGAAGGCGAGCGGCTCGCCGGCCGCCGGCGCGAGCTCGAGGCCGAGATCGAGTCCGCCGAAGCGGAGCTCCAGGAGGCCCTCGAGCGGCGGACCGACGCCGGCGAGGGGGTCGTCGCCGCGCAGGAGCGCCTCGACGCCCACCGCCAGGAGCTGCGCGCGCTCGAGGCCTCTGCCCGCTCCGTCCGCGAGCGCCTCGACGCCGCCCGCGAGGAGGTCGAGCGCCGCCGCATCCAGCAGGCCGAGCTGCGCGGCGACGCCGAGCACGCCGCCGAGGCCTTCCGCGAGCACTTCGTGAGCGACGAGGGGGTCCGCGGCGAGTCGGTAGGAGGCGACCCCGAGGCGGCCGCGGCGGACCGGACCGAGGGGGACGAGGAGCTCGCCGCCGGCGACGCGGTCGCCGTTCCGCCGGCGCCCGCGCTCGGCCTCGAAGCGCTGGGCCTGCCCGCCGAGCCGCCCGCCAACCTCGCCGAGCTCGAGGTCGACCTCGCCCGCACCAAGGCAGCCCTCGAACGGCTCGGCCCGGTCAACGTCCTCGCCGTCGAGGAGTACGCCGAGCAGGAGGAGCGCCACGGCTTCCTCACCGCCCAGCGCGCCGACGTCGTCGCCTCCGTCGAGTCGCTGAAGAGGACCATCCGCGAGATCAACCAGACCTCCGGCGAGCGCTTCGCCGCCACCTTCGCCGAGGTCAACGTCAACTTCGGCCGCGTCTTCCAGCGCCTGTTCCGCGGCGGCGAGGCCGAGATGCGCCTGATGGACGAGGAGGACGTGCTCGAGAGCGGCATCGAGATCGTCGCCCGCCCGCCCGGCAAGCGCCTGCAGAACATCATGCTCATGTCCGGCGGCGAGAAGGCGCTCACCGCGATCGCGCTGCTGTTCGCCCTCTTCCAGACCAAGCCCTCGCCCTTCTGCATCCTCGACGAGGTCGACGCCCCGCTCGACGACGTCAACACCCTCCGCTTCGCCGAGCTCCTGCGCGAGATGACCGGCGACACCCAGTTCATCGTCATCACCCACAACAAGCTGACCATGGAGTCCGCCGGCACCCTCTACGGCGTCACCATGGAAGAGAAGGGCGTGTCGAAGCTGGTGTCCGTCGAGCTCGACGAGATCGAAGAAGCGCGGCGGACGGCGTA
>Ga0299913_10000493_pt1 | contig 25396 bp, 30 predicted proteins | sample RVTome_9_FD_201360 | JGI IMG/M metagenome (GOLD analysis project Ga0299913, IMG submission 201360) | Soil microbial communities from uranium-contaminated site in the Upper Colorado River Basin, Wyoming, United States - RVT155D38 (version 2) ... | reverse complement strand
GCTCGCCTACGCCGACCGGTTCGCCGAGGCGGGGAGCGACCTCATCGTCTTCCACGTCGAGGCCGACGACGAGCCAGACGCCGTGATCGAGGCCATCGTGCGCGCCGGGAGGCGCCCGGGGATCGCGCTGAATCCGGAGACGGCGGGCGACGCCGTGCATCCCTACCTCGATCGCGTGGACATGGTCCTGGTGATGACCGTCCACCCGGGATGGGGCGGGCAGTCGTTCATCACCGACGTCCTGCCGAAGATGCGTGCCCTCCGCGCCGAGATCGAACGCCGCGACCTGCCGGTCCAGATCGGCGTCGACGGTGGCGTGAACCTCGATACCATCGGCGATGCCCATGCTGCCGGTGGCGAGGTGCTCGTCACCGGCAGCGCACTGTACGGGACCGATGGTGACCTCGCCCCGACGGTGGCCGCCCTGCGCGCCGCCGCAAGCCCCTGACACACCGCGAAAGGAAGCTCCCGCTGCCCGCACGCCGCCACATCCGACTGATCGCCGTCGTCCTCGGCCTGCTCGTCCTGCTCGTCGCGTGCAGCGACGACGGCCCGCAGCTCCCCTTCGTCCCGACGCCTGAGCCGACGCCGGAGCAGCCGCGCGAGGTTGCGGTCACCGTCGCGACCCGCGGGACCGATACGCCGATCGAGGGCGCGCGGATCCTGGTCGAGGGCTCGGAGTCCGCCACGTCGGCCGACGGCACCGTCACGGTCACCGCCATGCGCGGTGCGACGCTCACGGTCGAGGCGCCCGGCCACGACGCCGCCGAGGCGACGGTCCCCGAAGACGGTGGCCTGGCCGTTGAGCTTCGATCCAACGTGGTGGCTGGAACGGTGACCGATGCGGACGGTGCCCCGGTCGCGGGCGTGCGCGTGTTCGTCGAGGGATCCGAGACGGCGGTCGTCACCGACGAGGAGGGCGCCTACGAGCTCGCCGGCGTCCCGGAGTCCGGAGTGTTGATGGCCAAGCGGGCCGGCTATCGGCTGGTGGAGCTGGCGCTTGCCGATGGGATGGTCGGCGATATCTCGCTCGAGCCGTTCGAAGTCCGCGCGCTGTACGCGCCCGCGGCGATCTTCGAGGCGCCGGGCCGGCTCGACGCCATGCTCGCGCTGCTCGATCGGACCGAGGCGAATGCCCTCGTCATCGACGTGAAGGAGACCGATGGCCGGCTCTTCCACGCGACCGACCTGCCGGAGGCGGTGGAGGTCGGCGCAGTCCGCGAGGCGCCGATCTTCGACCTGGAGGAGCTCCTGCCGATGCTGCGGGACCGTGGGATCTACACGATCGCACGGATGGTCGTGATGAAGGACAACACCATGGCGTCAGCACGCCCCGAGCTGGCAGTGATGAACACGGCGACCGGCGAGCCGTGGCGCGACAACATCGGGGGTGCATGGCTCGATCCGGCGGCCCCCGGTGTCGCCGAGTACATCGCCGCGATCGCCGGTGATCTGGCGGCGAAGGGGTTCGACGAGGTTCAGCTCGACTACATCCGGTTCTTCAGCGACGGCCCGTACGCGGTGGCCGACACGAACCTGCCCAACACGCAGTCGTTCCGTCTGCCCGCGATCCAGCGCGTCCTGCGGGTCGTGAGCGAGGAGCTCGAGACGACACGGGCCTTCCTCGGCGCGGACGTGTTCCCGATCAGCTTCATCGTCCCGGACGACCAGGGTATCGGGCAGCGGCCCGAAGTGATCATGCCGTACGTCGACTACTTCTGCCCCATGGTCTACCCGTCGCACTACGGCCCCGGCGTCTTCGGCTTCGACGTCCCGAACAACTACCCGTACGAGGTGGTGGATCGCACGCTCGAGATCATGAATCGCCAGGCGGAGGGCCTGCCCGTCGTCATCCGGCCATGGATCCAGGACTTCGGCTACGGCTCGTTCCCGCCATACAGCGCGGACCAGGTGCGAGCGCAGATGACCGCCGCCGCCGAGCGCGAGGCGGGGGGATGGATGATCTGGAACGCCCGCGCCACCTTCACCGAGGCCGCGCTCGGCCCGCCGCGCGACGGCGAGGACGCCGGGCCGACCACCTCGGTCGAGCCGGCCCCGTCCGCGAGCCCACCGGCCAGCGACGAGCCACCGGCCGCACCGTCGGCGTCCCCCTGATGCGTGCGGTGCTGCCGGCCGTCCTTCGTCGCTCCGCCGCCTACCGCATTGACATCGTCCTGCTCGCGGTCGTGCTCGTCCCGCTCGCATTCGGCGCGCAGGCAGTGATCGGCGCCGGCAGCGCCGTCGCCCAGGTCGCCTGATGCGCCTCGTCGTTCAGCGGGTCGCGCGCGCGTCGGTGCGCTCCGGGGGCGAGCTGCTGGGCGAGATCGGCCCGGGCGCTGTGGTCCTGGCGGGCGTCGGCCGCGACGACACGCTTGCAGACGTCGACCGCATGGCCGACAAGCTCATCGGCCTCCGCTACTTCGAGGATGCCGAGGGGCGGACGAATCTCGCCGTCGGCGAGGTCGGTGGGTCGCTGCTGGTCGTGAGCCAGTTCACACTCCACGCCGACCTTCGCCGAGGCCGCCGGCCGGGGTTCACCGCCGCCGCCCTGCCGGACGTCGCGGCTCCGCTCATTGACCGCTTCGTCGAACGCCTGCGCGCGTCGGTGCCGGTGGAGACCGGGCGCTTCGGCGCCGAGATGGCGGTGGAGCTGGTGAACGACGGACCCTTCACGCTCATGCTCGACTCGGATCGCGACCTGGCCTGACCTTCCGGACCACCTGTCTGGCAGCACAACGCCCGCGTCGTCGGGGACGCGGGCGCACGATCGCGAGGGATCTGACCCCGAGGTCAGACTTGCGCGGTCAGACCTTCTGGGCGGTGCGGCGGCAGCGGCTGCAGGCCTTGACCTTCGAGACCTTGCCGTCGGCGACGACGGTCATCGGCTGAAGGTTGGGCAGCCATCGGCGCAGCGCGCGCTTGCGGTTCATCCCGACCGACTGGGGGTTCCAGCCGGTGATCGGGCGCTTGCCGCAGATGTCGCAGACGCGGGCCATGGGTGAACGGATCTCCAATCACATGAAAAACCCGGCGACGAGAGCGCCGGAGCGACCGTGATCCTAGCACGCTAGGATCGGCCCATGCAATCGAGCCGGCGGTTGGATCCCGCGGATCTCGACCGTCCGATGCGCGAGGCGATCCCGGAGCTTGCCCGGGGAGCCGCTGCGTTGGCGCGGCTCGGCATCGCGACCCCGCGCCAGGCGCTGTGGTACCTCCCGTTCCGATACGACGACTTCAGCGACCTCCGGCCGCTCGCGCAGCTCATCGTGGACGAGAAGCAATCCGCGCGCGTGGTGGTCGACGCCGTCCGCATCGAGCCTGGCTTCGGCCGCCGGCCACAGCGCGTAATCGCGCAGCTCAGCGACGCGGCGGGGGGCAGTGCCGAGGCGATCTGGTTCGGACGCCGCTACGTCGAGCGCCGTCTCAAGGCCGGCGACGAGCTGATCGTGTCGGGGAGGGTCACGCAACGCGGTTGGCGCGCCCAGTTCACGTCACCCGAGTTCAGTCCCGTGGGCCACGAGTCGGTGCACACGGCGCGCGTCGTGCCGGTCTACCGCCTCTCGGGCAGCGTGACGCAGAAGCGGCTGCGCGAGCTCCTCGCTCGCATCCTCGAGTCGTCGCTGCCGGCCGTCGAGGACCCGCTGACGGAGGCCGAGCGTGGGGGACTTCCGGGCCTGCGCGATGCGCTCCGTGCCGCGCACTTCCCCGAGGAGGCCGGCGACGTGGTTCCTGCCCTCGACCGCCTCGCGTTCGACGAGCTGCTCGCGCTGCAGCTGACGCTGACGCAGGCGCGCCGGGCCCGCGACGAGCTCGCCGCCCCGCGGATCCACGTCCCGGGCGTCGCGCGCGACGAGGTCGTCGACGCGCTGCCGTTCCGGCTCACCGGCGACCAGGCGTCGGCGGTCGCGGCGATCGTCGCCGACCTCGCGTCGGAACGTCCGATGCGGCGCCTGCTCCAGGGCGACGTGGGAAGCGGCAAGACCGCGGTCGCCGCCATCGCCCTGGCGTGCGCGGTGCGGGCCGGGTGGCAGGCGGCGCTGATGGCACCGACCGAGATCCTCGCCCGCCAGCACCACGACGGCCTGGCGCCGCTGCTCGACGGCCTCGGGGTGCGCGCCGAGTTCCTGTCCGGATCGCTCACTCCGGCTCGCAAGCGCGAGATCCACGACGCGATCGGCGGCGGCATGGCCGAGGTGGTGATCGGGACGCACGCCGTGATCAGTGAGGCCGTGGCCTTCCCACGCCTCGGCCTCGCGATCGTCGACGAGCAGCACCGGTTCGGCGTCGGCCAGCGCGCGGCGCTCCAGGCGAAGGGAAGTGGCCGCGAGCCGCACCTGCTGGCCCTGACCGCCACGCCGATCCCGCGGACGCTGGCGCTCACGGTCTACGGCGACCTCTCGATCAGCACGATCCGGGAGCTCCCGCCCGGACGCCAGCCGATCCGAACGGAGGTTCGGGATCGCCGCGCCCTGCCGAAGATCGAGGCGTTCCTCGCCGCCGAGGCGGCGGAGGGCCGGCAGTCGTTCGTCGTTGTCCCCCTCGTCGCGGAGTCGGATGCGCTGCAGGCGGCGAGCGCGAAGGCGGAGGCGGAGCGGCTGAAGGCGGCGCTCCCCGGACTGCAGGTCGGGCTCGTCCACGGTCAGCAGCGCGCCGATCAACGGGACGAGACGATGACCGCGTTCGCGAGCGGCGAGATCGACGTCCTCGTCGCGACGACGGTCATCGAGGTCGGGATCGACGTCCCGAACGCCAGTGTCATCCTCATCGAGGACGCCGAGCGCTTCGGCCTCGCGCAGCTCCACCAGCTCCGCGGCCGGGTCGGCCGAGGCGTGCATCGGTCCTTCTGCATCCTGCTGTCGGACGCCACCGACCCGCTCGCCCGTGAGCGCCTCGCCGTGGTGCGCGACTCGCATGACGGGTTCGACATCGCCGAGCAGGATCTCCGACTGCGGGGCGCGGGCAACCTGCTCGGGACGCGTCAGTCGGGGCTCCCGCCGCTCAAGGTCGCCTCGCTGTTCGAGCCTCGCCACCTGGCCCTCGCGGAGCGGGCGAGGGCGATGGCCGACCGCGTCGTCGAGGACGACCCATCGCTCGACGCCCGACCCGGCCTGGCGCGGCTGCAGGCCGACTTTGCCCCGATCGAGGCCGAGGGGGACGCCGCCTGATGCGGGTGATCGCCGGTTCCGCGCGTGGCGTTCCGCTGCTGGCCCCGCGCAACCGCGACACGCGGCCCATCACCGATCGGGTGAAGGAGACGCTGTTCGGGATCCTGGGTGACCGCGTCCCCGACGCAAGGTTCCTGGACCTCTATGCGGGCAGCGGCGCCATCGGGATCGAGGCCCTTTCGCGAGGATCGACGAGCGCCGACTTCGTCGAGCACGGGCGGGCGGCAATCGAATCCCTCCGGGCGAACCTCGTGAAGACGCGCCTGGAGGCCGATGCGCGCATCCACGCCACCGATGTCGAGCGCTTCCTTGCCGCCACCACCGACGGCCCGTGGGACCTCGTCGCGATCGACCCGCCCTACGAGGTGCGTGCTATCGTGGCGCCCCTGTCGGCCCTCGTCCGCCACCTGGCACCCGGCGCGACCATCGTGGTGAAGCACTTCTGGCGAACCGAGATGCCGTCGATCGATCGCCTGGTCGAGGTCCGGCAGCGCCGATTCGGCGAGACGATGCTCACCTTCCTGGAGCTGGAGGACGCATGACACGGGTCGCGGTCTTTCCCGGTTCGTTCGACCCGATCACGAACGCCCACCTCGACGTGGCGCGTCGCGCGTCCGGGCTGTTCGATCGCTTGATCATCGGTGTGCTGAACAATCCGCGGAAGGGGCCGCTGTTCAGCATCGAGGAGCGCGTCGCCCTGATCGAGCGCTGCGTCACGGACCTCGGCGAGCACGTCAGCGTCGACGCGTTCGACGGGCTGACCGTGGACTTCGCCCGTCATCACGGCGCCGGGTTCATCGTGCGTGGGCTGCGGGCAGTGAGCGACTTCGAGGCCGAGCTCCAGATGGCCCTCACGAACCGCAAGCTCGCACCGCAGGTGGACACGACGTTCCTGATGACGGCCCTCGAGTACGGGTTCGTGAGCTCGTCGCTGGCCAAGGAGGTCGCCCGGTTCGGCGGCGACATCCGGCCGATGGTCCCGCCGCCGGTGGCGGAGGCGCTGGCCGAGCGAATGGCGACGGAGCCGCGCGTATAATCCCGGCCAAGGAGGGCCTGGCCACGGACATCATCTTCCTCGTCGAACGCCTCGAGTCGCTGGTCGCGACCGGCAAGAAGCTGCCGCTGACCAACAATGTCGTGCTCGACCAGGCGACGGTGCTGGAGCTGATCGATCAGTTGCGCGTCTCCGTGCCCGACGAGGTGCGCCAGGCGAGGCGCATCACGGAGGAGGCCACCCGCATCACCGAGCGCGCGCGCGACGACGGGGACGCGGTCATCGCTCGGGCCCAGGAGCAGGCGGCCCAGATGCTCGAGGAGCGCGAGCTGGTCCGGGCGGCACAGCAGCGCGCGGCCGAGATCCTCGACCAGGCGCAGGGCGAGGCGCGCGAGGTCCGCCGCGGGGCCGACGAGTACGCGGCGGGCGTCCTCATCCGCCTCGAAGGCGAATGCATCAAGGCGCTCACGAGCATCAAGCGTGGGATCGACATGCTCGACGAGCGACACCGGCCGAGCGGCGACGGTGCCGGCGGCCCCAGCGGGACCGACGCGATCGTCGTCGATGCCGAGGAGCAGGCGCAGACCGCTCACCGGCCGTGACCGCCTTCAACGTCGCCGGGCTGCTCCACGAGCCGGCCGGCGCCAGCCGCGAGGTGCGCCTGCGCGACCACTACGTCACGCTCGGCAGCGAGGTCGAGCTCGCCGGACCGGTGGACGCCGAGCTGCGTCTGCAGCGGACGAACCGCGGCGTGCTCGTGCGAGGCGAGCTGCATGCCCCGCTCCGGCGAACGTGCGCCCGCTGCACCGATCCGTTCGTCGAGGAGGTGCACGTGGACATCGACGAGGAGTTCCTCCCGAGCGTGGATCTCGCCACGGGTGCGCCGCTGGCCGCCGAGCCAGGCGACGCCGAGGGCACCCTTCGCATCGACGAGCACCATGAGATCGATCTCGACGGCGTCTTCCGCGACGAGCTGGCCCTCACCGAGCCGATGCATCCGCTCTGCCGCCCCGACTGCCGCGGCCTCTGCGTCGAATGCGGCGGCAGGATGGACGACGGGGACCACGATCACGGTGGCGACGAGATCGATCCCCGCTTGGCGGCGCTGGCCGCGCTCCTCGACGACCGCAACGGCAACGGCCCTGACTGACGCGGCAGGCTTCGGCGGGGCCGCCGCTCGCGCCCGCACCTCGCCCCGGCTATACTGCGGCGTCCCCGTTTACATCGGTCAAGGAGTCTCCGCGTGGGCGTTCCCAAGCGAAAAGTATCCAAGGCGCGCCAGGGTGAGCGCCGCGCGCACCTCGCGATCAGCGCCCCGCCGCTCGTCGAGTGCGATCACTGTCACGAGCTGAAGCGCGCACACCACGTCTGCCCGACCTGCGGCTGGTACGCCGGTCGTGAGGCGGTCGCGATCGAACCGGTCGAGCCGGTCGAAGGCCAGCGCTAACCCCGATGCGCATCGCGGTGGACGCGATGGGAGGCGACCACGCTCCCCGCGAGATCGTCCGCGGCGCCATCGACTACGCCCTGTCCAGCACCGACGAGGTGATCCTCGTCGGTGACGTGCCGCGCCTCGAACGCGAGATCGCAAGCTACGGCAAGGGCACGCCGGCCACCATCAGCCTGGCCGACGCTCCCGACGTCATCGGGATGGGAGAGCATCCGGCGACCGCGCTGCGCGCCAAGCGTCGCTCGTCCATCGTCGTCGCCACCAACCTCGTCAAGGACGGAGATGCCGACGCCGTGGTCAGCGCGGGGTCGACCGGCGCCACCATGGCGGCCGCGGTCTTTCGCCTGGGACGCGTCGAGGGGATCGACCGTCCGGCGCTGCCCGCGCACATGGTCACCGCGACCGGCCCGGTGATGATCCTGGACGTGGGGGCCAACGTCGACTCGGATCCTGAGAACCTCGTCCAGTTCGCGGCGATGGGCGCGATCTTCGCCGAGCACGTGCTCCACGTGCGCAATCCGCGGATCGGCCTGCTGAACATCGGGGAGGAGTCCGAGAAGGGCGACACCCTGACGCGCGAGGCGCACGAGCGCCTCACCCAGGCCGACCTGCACTTCGTCGGCAACATCGAGGCGCATGACATGATCGCGCACCGTGCGGACGTCGTGGTCTGCGACGGCTTCGTCGGCAACGTGGTGATCAAGTTCTTCGAGGGGCTCACCAGCTTCATCTTCCGCGCGGTCCGCGAGGACCTCCAGCAGGGACCGATCGCGCCCCTCGCCCTCCTCGCGCTGCGGCCCGGGTTCGACCGTCTCAAGGCGCGGTTCGACTACGAGCGCTACGGCGGCGCGCCGCTGCTCGGCGTCAAGGGCGTGAGCGTCGTGACCCACGGTCGAGCCAAGGCGCGGATGATGGAGAACGCCATCCGGGTCGCCTCGGAGTCGGCGCATGCCCGCGTGCCCGCCCTGATCGCCGAATGGACGCGGGAGCACCCGGCGCTCGCGCATCGCGGCGGGGTTCGATCCCGGATTGCCGCCCGGCTCCACCGGGAGCGGAGCTGACCGATGCCCGCGCCGAACCGGTACTCGAAGCGGCCTGCCTCGCCTGGGCTGCTGGCGCGCCGCGTCGCCCTGCTCGCCCTGTTCGAAGGCGAGTTCCGGCCCGGCAAGGCGGCCTCGGCGCTCGAGCGCCTGGCGGTCGAACGAGACCTTCCGGAAGACGTTCGGGCTCATGCGGCGGCCATCGTGGCCGGGGTCGGGGAACGACAGCACGACCTCGATGCGCGGATCGCGGCCGAGGCGCCGCTCATCCCGGTCGCGGAGCTCGGCCGTGTCGAGCGTGCGATCCTGCGGAGCGCGCTGTTCGAGGTGCTATACTCCGCCGCGACCCCGAGCGGGGAGACGATGCGCGATGCCGTATCCCTCGCCCGGATCTACGCCGGCGACGCAGCGCGACGCCTCGTCAACGGCGTGTTAGGAAGCGTTTCCAGATCATCGGGAGCCTGAATTCGTGAGCGACGGCACCACGTACGAACGCCTCAAGAAGATCATCGTCGAGCAGCTCGGTGTCGACGAGGAAGAGGTCACGCCCACCGCCTCGTTCGTCGAGGACCTCAACGCCGACTCCCTCGACCTTGTCGAGCTCATCATGAGCCTCGAGGAGGAGTTCGGCATGGAGATCTCGGACGAGGACGCCGAGCGCATCCAGAAGGTCTCCGACGCGGTCGAATACATCGAGGAGCACCAGCAGTAGGCGGTCGCCGATGGACGCTGGGCGCCCGAGTACTGGGGCCCTGGACGAGCTCGCCGACCGGCTGGGCATCGTCCCCCGCGAGCCGGAGCTGATCCGGCAGGCATTCGTCCACAGCTCCTACTTCAACGAGAACCCCACCCTGGTCACGGGCCACAACGAGCGGCTCGAGTTCTATGGCGACGCCGTGATCGGCCTCGCCGTCAGCCGCCTGCTGTACGAGCGCCACGTTGACGAGGACGAGGGATTTCTCACCGCTCGGCGCGCAGCGCTGGTCAATCGCGATGCGCTCGCGACCATGGCGCTCGAGCTCGGACTGGACCGCCTGCTGCTGCTGGGGCGGGGTGAGGCCGAGGCAGGCGGTGCCACGCGGCCCTCGGTGCTGGCGGCGACGTTCGAGGCCCTGGCGGGCGCGCTTTCGCTCAGCGACGGGAACGACCGGACGGAGGAGGTGCTGGTGAGGCTGTTCGAGCCGTTGCTCACCGCGCTGGGCGACCTCGACGGACCGCCGAAGTCGGCGAAGTCCCGCCTCCAGGAGTGGACCCAGCGACACCTGGGCCTGAAGCCCGCCTACCAGGTGACCGGGACGACCGGCCCACCGCACGACCAGGAGTTCGCGGTCGCGGTCCAGCTGAACGGCAGCGAGGTGGCCACGGGTGCCGGCTCCAGTCGCCAACGGGCGGAGGAGCAGGCGGCGGCGGCGGCGCTGCTGATCCTCGCGTCCGAGCACGACACGGACGCCGTCCCACAATGAGCCGTCTGAAGGAGCTGCGGCTCCACGGCTTCAAGTCGTTCGCCGACCAGACCCGCTTCGTCTTCGAGCCCGGCGTCAACGCGGTGATCGGCCCGAACGGCTCGGGCAAGAGCAACATGGCCGACGCGATCCGCTGGGTGCTGGGCGAGCAGTCGAACCGGTCGCTCCGGACGCGACGTGCGGATGACGTGATCTTCGCGGGCTCCGAGCACCGCAGGCCACAGGGCATGGCGGAGGCCGTGCTGACGCTCGACAACGCCGACGGGTGGCTGCCGATCGACTTCGCCGAGGTGAGCATCGGGCGCCGATCGTATCGGTCCGGCGACAGCGAGTACCTGATCAACGGGGCGCGAGCGCGTCTCCGTGACGTGGTGGAGCTGCTCGGCGAGGGCCGCCTCGGAGCGAACGAGCTGGTCGTGGTGGGGCAGGGGACGGTCGACGCCGCCCTCTCCCTGCGTCCCGAGGAGCGCCGCCAGCTCTTCGAGGAAGCGGCCGGCGTCAAGGGCCTACAGGTGAAGCGGAACGAGGCGTCGGGCCGGCTGGCGAAGGCCCTCGACAACCTGTCGCGCGTCACCGACATCGTGGGCGAGCTCAAGCCCCAGGTTCGCCGCCTGGCGCTCCAGGCCGAACACCAGCAGCAGCACGATGCCCTCGGAGCCCGCGCGCGAGGTCTCGTCGTGACGTCGCACCGCCGTCGCGAGCAGGTCGCGCGATCGGCGCTCGGCGAGGCTCGGCGCTCACAGGCTGCCGCGGAATCGGCGCTCGACGCCTTCCGCGCGTCGCAGGAGTCCGCCCGCGAGGCGCTCGCCGCCGCCGAGTCGCGCTACTGGGAGGCGGAGGAGGCCGCTCGGGAGGCCGGGCGCGTGCGCGAGGAGACCCGAGCGGTGGTCATCCGTGCCGAGAGCCGCCTCGAGGCACTAGACGGGCGGCTGCGCGACATCGCCACGACGATCGATCGCGAGACCGGCGAGCTTGCCGAGGCGGAGCGAATGCTCGCCAGCTTCGACGATGGCTCGGCCGACGCCGCGGTGACGCCCGCGCTGGCTGAGGCGGCCGAGGCGGAGGAGGCGTGGCGGGCGGCGGTGGCCGAGCTGTCCGCCGCCGACGACGAGCTCCTCGCTGCCGAGGAGGCCCTCTCCACGATCCGGGCACGCGAGAGCGATCGGATCGCCGCCGCCGCGCGCGTCGCCGAGGATGCGGCGCGGACGGCCGCGCGCCGCGAGCAGCTGGAGCGCGAGCAAGACGAGGCCCGCGCGATGCTGGCGGAACGAATGGCCGAGCGCGACCGTGCCACGGCTGCCGTCGACGAGGCGACCGCCGGCGCCGAGCGCGCCGCGCGGGCGTTCGACGCCGTCGTTGCGAACCGCGAGGCCGCGCAGGCAGCCGCGGACGTCGCGCAGCAGGAGGTCGTCCAGCGCTCGGAGCAGCTCCGCGCGATGCGGGCCGAGCTCGAGGCCATCGCCGAGCCGCACGACGCGGGGGTACGCCTCGGGCGGCGCCTGGCCCGCGCCGGCTGGCCGGCCCTGCTCGACGCCATCGACGCCCCCGAGGACTCCTGGCCGGCCATCGAGGCCGTCGTTGGTGGCGAGCTCGAGGGGGCGCTCCTCTGGTCAGATGGCGACCCGACGCTCGAGCTCGGTGGTGCGCGCGGCGCCGCCCGACTGCTCGCCTCCGGCGATCCGGGTGCGCCTGACGCGCGCGCAGACGCGCTTGCCGCCGTCGAGGGCGATCGAACGCTCGCGGAGTGGGTCCGTGGCGCCTCAGCGCCGCTGGCCTTCCACCGCACCGTCGTCGCGCCTGACCTCGATGCGCTCCTGGCGGGCTGGCAGCGGCTGCCCGCAGGGTGGAGCGCGGTCACCGCGGCCGGTGACCTGGCCGATGCACGTGGCCTCGTCGTCCTCCGCGGTCGCGCGGATCCTCCGGGCGGCGCCGCGGCACGGGCGCACGCCCGCCGTCGTGAGCTCGCCGATGCCATCGGCGACCTCGAGCGTGGGCTGGCGGCCGCCCAGGAGGAGGCCCACGGTGCCGTGGAGCGCCTCCGGGTCGTGCGAGCCGAGCATCTCTCCGCCAGCAACGCCAGCGAGACGGCCGACCGCGAGCATCGCCGACGCCGCCAGGCGCTCGAGGCAGTCGTCGGGCTCGTGGAGCGTGCCGAACATCGCCTCGGGGACCTGGACGCCGAGCGGGCGCGCATCGACGCAAGTACGCCGGCCGGTCCCGATGCCACACCTGCCGCCGTCGAAACCTCGAGCGAGCTCGCCGGGCTGCAGGCTCGCGCCGATGAGGCGCGTCGCCGCCGGGACGAACGGTCGGTCCGCCGGGATGCCGCCCGGGAGCGCTGGAGCGCCACGCGCGGCGCCGCCGAGGAGGCGGAGACGCGGGTCTCGGGTCGCCGTCGGGAGCGCGCCGTGGCGGAGGCACGCGTGGCCCAGCTGACCGCGGCCCTGCCGGCGCGACGCCTCGAGTTGGACGAGCTGGCCGGCGAGCGGGCGTCCTTTGCGGATGAGGTGACGGAGGCCCGCGCCACGGACCGGGCGGCCGTCGAAGGAGCCGCCACAGCCGACGCGGCACGTCGGTCCCTGCGCGCCGAGCTGCTCGAGCTCGAGCGGGCGCAGGGCGGGGGTTCCGCTCGACTCCTGGAGCTCGAGCGCGCGGCGCAGTCGGCCATCGTCGAGGCGTCCAGGCGCGACGAGGCCCTCTCCTCGCTGGGGCGTGAGCGCGAGCTCGCCCTGGACGGCCTGCCGGAGAGCGAGGCGCCGATTCCCACGGACGAGATCGACGCGCTGAGCGACGAGGAGCTCGAGACCGAGCTGCGGCGCGTCCGTCGCATGCTCACCCAGATCGGGTCGGTGAACCCGTTCGCCATCGAGGAGCACCGCGAGCTGAGCACGCGGCTCGAGGACATGAGCACCCAGGAGTCCGACCTGCGCGACGCCATCGGCTCGACCGAAGAGCTCATCGGGCGACTCGACGAGGAGATCGCTCAACAGTTCGACACGGCCTTCCAGGCCATCGCCGTCCGCTTCGACGAGTTCTGCCAGCTCCTCTTCGCCGGCGGCTCGGGGTCGCTCCAGATGGCAGACGAGGCCGATGGCGATGCCCCCGGCGGCATCGAGATCGTGGTTCGGCCGCCCGGCAAGCGGCTCCAACGCCTGGCGATGCTGTCGGGCGGCGAGCGCGCGCTTACCGGCGTCGCCCTCCTGTTCGCCATGCTGACCGTGAACCCGGTACCGTTCTGCATCCTGGACGAGGTCGACGCCGCGCTGGACGAGGCGAACATCGGACGCTTCGCCGATGCCCTGCGCAAGCTGAGCGAGTCGATCGACTTCGTCGTCATCACCCACAACCGCGCCACGATCGAGGTGGCCGACACGATCTACGGAGTGACCATGACCGACGCCGCCGTGAGCCGCGTCCTGTCCCTGCGCCTCGCCGATCTGCCCGCCGAGATCACCGCCTGATGTTCTGGCGCCGCCGCGAACACCCCGTCGAACCGACCGACGGGCCGGACGAGGCTGTCGCACCGACCCCCGCCCCGGCCGAGCACGAGCAGCCCGTGACCGACGCCCCCGCATCCATGACGGTCGCGCGACCGACGCGCGCGCCGTCGGGAATGGGGCTGCGTGCGCGTCACTCCGGATTCGGCAGCCGGCTCCGCTCGATCTTCGTCCCGGACTCGACCGCAACCGATGCCACGTGGGACGAGGTCGAGGAGGCACTCATCGCCGCCGACGTCGGCGGGACCGCGACCCTGGAGCTGGTCGACGCCGCACGCGAGCGCATGCGGGCCGCCGGCGGCCGCACGGGCGATGACGCGCGCCGCGCGCTGGCCACGGTCATCCGGGACCGGCTCGCGAGCGTCGGCTCCGGGGTGTTCGAGCTGGGACCCGCTCCCGCGGTCATCCTGTTCGTCGGCGTCAACGGCACCGGGAAGACGACGACGATCGCGAAGCTCGCCCATCGGCTCATCGGGGAGGGACGCAGCGTGGCCCTGGCGGCCGCCGACACCTTCCGGGCGGCGGCGGTCGAGCAGCTCCGCATCTGGGGCGACCAGCTCGGCGTGGCGGTGATCGCCCAGCGGACCGGGGCGGACCCCGGCGCCGTGGCCTTCGACGCGGTCGCCGCGGCCGAATCGCGCAACCTCGACGCGGTGCTCGTCGACACCGCCGGACGCCTCCAGAACAAGCAGCAGCTGATGGACGAGCTCGCCAAGATCCGTCGGGTCATCGAGCGCAAGCTGCCGGACCAGCCGCGCCACGTGGTCCTCGTGCTCGACGCGACCACCGGGCAGAACGGCCTCGCCCAGGCCGAGGGGTTCAGTCGCGAGGTGGGCGTCACGGGGATCGTGCTGACCAAGCTGGACGGGACTGCGAAGGGCGGCGTGGCCCTCGCCGTCGCCGATCGGCTCGGCGTGCCGATCCTGTTCGCCGGGGTCGGCGAGAGCGTCGAGGACCTCGCCCCCTTCGACCCCGAGGCGTTCGTGGAGTGGCTGTTCGCCGAGTAGCTCCGTTGCCGGGTTGCCCTTCGACCCCTAGAATGGGCAGCCGTTTGCCGGTGCCACCGCATCGGTCCTGATCCCGTACGGTCCCGTTCATGTTCGAATCTCTGTCGTCGCGCCTGCAGGGCATCACCGAGCGCCTGCGCGGCAAGGCCAAGATCACCGATGCCGACCTCGACGTCGCGCTTCGCGAGATTCGCCTCGCCCTGCTCGAGGCCGATGTCAACTTCAAGGTCGTCAAGGACTTCGTCGCGCGCGTCCGCGAGCGCGCGACCGGCACCGACCTGCTCACCGGGCTCAACCCGGGACAGCAGATCGTCAAGATCGTGCATGACGAGCTCGTCGCGGTCCTCGGTGGCTCCCGCCATCACCTGAAGCTCGACGCGCGTCCGTCGGTCCTCATGATGGTCGGGCTCCAGGGTGCCGGGAAGACGACGACGGCCGCGAAGCTCGCCGTGCGGCTGCGCAAGGACGGCAGGAAGCCGATGCTCGTGGCGGCCGACGTCTACCGCCCGGCGGCGGTCGACCAGCTCGTCCAGCTCGGCGACCAGATCGGGGTCGAGGTCCACACGCGCTCCGTCGGCACGCCGGCGCTCGAGATCGCCCGCTCCGGGCTCGAGGCGGCGCGACAGCGCGGCGTGGACGTGATGATCCTGGACACCGCCGGCCGGCTCCACGTCGACGACGCGATGATGGACGAGCTCGTCCGGATCGCCGGGGCGGTGACGCCGTCGGAGACGCTGCTCGTCGTCGATGCGATGACCGGGCAGGAGTCGGTCCGCGTCGCGGAGGCGTTCCACGCCCGTCTTCCCGTCTCCGGGCTCGTGCTCACGAAGATGGACGGAGACGCCCGTGGCGGCGCGGCCCTGAGCATCCGATCCGCCACCGGGCTGCCGGTCGCGTTCCTCGGCACCGGCGAGCGCACCGATGGCCTCGAGCCGTTCCACCCCGAGCGTCTCGCGCAGCGGATCCTCGGCATGGGCGACATCCTCAGCTTCGTCGAACGCGTGCAGGAGAACGTCGACCAGGAGCAGGCCGAGACCGCTGCCAAGCGGATGATGGAGAACCGCTTCACGCTCGAGGACTTCCGAGGCCAGCTCGAGCAGATCAAGAAGATGGGGCCGATCGGGCAGCTGCTCCAGATGGTTCCCGGCGCGGGCCAGATGGCCGGCGCCGCCCAGGCGGCGGTGGACTCCGGCGAGATGAAGCGCATCGAGGCGATCATCGATTCGATGACCCCCGAGGAGCGCCGCAGTCCGGGGATCATCAAGGCGAGCCGGCGACGACGCATCGCGCTCGGCAGCGGGACGTCGACGGCCGAGGTGAATCGGCTGCTGAAGCAGTTCGTCGAGATGCAGAAGATGATGAAGATGTTCAGCGGCGGCAAGATGCCGCGGCTCGGTGGGGGACTGGGCGCCCTGTTGGGCCGCTGACGCATGCATCGCCTCGTTATCGCCCTCGTCACCCTGCTCGGCCTGACCGCCGCGGCGTTCGTCGGCGGGTACCTCTTCCTGTTCTCGGCCGCCACGGACCGAGCGGCGTCGCTGGCGCCCGCGAACAGCGCCTTCTACATCAACGTGTACCTCCAGCCGTCGACGGGACAGCAGATGAACCTGTCCGGACTCATCGGGCGCCTTCCCGGCTTCGCGGATGACGCCAGCCTTGACGAGAAGGTGGACCAGGTCGTCCAGAACCTGCTGTCCGGCAGCGGGATCGACTACCGGGAGCAGATCAAGCCATGGCTGGGTAACCAGGTGGCGGTGGCCGGTTGGCCGGGTGGCGAGGGGCTGGCCGAGCCGGTCCCGGTCCTGATCGCCGACGTGAAGGACATCGACGTCGCCCGCGCGGCCATCGCCGACCTCGTCGCGGATGGCGGAACCGCGTTCACCGCGGAGACGCACGCTGGCACCGAGCTGCAGGTGTCGGAGGACGCGACGTACGCCTTCGTCGACGACATGCTCGTCGCGGGACCCGATCCGGCGGCGGTGCGATCGGTGGTCGACGTCGCCAACGGGGGCGACAGCCTCGCCGGCCGCGGTGACTTCGAGTCGACCATGGGGGGCCTCGAGGCCGATCACCTCGCCGCCGTCTTCCTGGACCTCTCGGCGCTCGGCGAGGCCACGGGCACCGACGAGCAGCTCGGCGCGGTGAGCACGGCTGGCGCCGTGCTCGTCGCCGAGGAGGACGGCCTGCGCCTGAGCGGCAGCACACCGTTCGATGCCACCGCGGCCGACCCGTCGGACCGGGCCGGTCACGCCCTCGGCGGCGAGCCGAGCAGCCTGGTCGACTGGATGCCTGAGTCCACCGTGGCCGAGATCGTGGTATTCGGCCTGCGCCAGACGCTCGAGGATGCGGAGGCCGCCATCGGCAACGTGCCCGAGGGCGAGGAGATCGCCGGCACGCTCGACACGCTGCGGGCACTGGCGGCGTTCGGCCTGGGCATCGACCTCGACGCCGACGTGCTCCCGCTGTTCGACCGCGAGGTCGCGGTGGCGTTCGGTGGGCTCGACGGCGACCTGCCGAGCGGCCAGGTCCTCCTGCGACCCGCCGATGCGGAGGCCGCGGCGGCGTCCCTCGCCCGGATCGTCGACAACCTGGAGGGCGTGGGTGCCACTCGCCGAACCGAGTCGAGCGGTGACGTCGAGGTGACCGTGGTCGCCATCCCCGAGACCGGGGAGGTGGCGTACGCCGTCGTGGACGGCATCATCATCCTGGGCCTGTCGCCGGCCGACGTAGATGCCGCCGTCACGGCCCACGGCAGCGGCCGCACCCTCGGCTCCAGCGAGCGCTACACGACGACGTTCGACGTCGCCGGAACGCGGGCGGGCAACGAGGCCTACGTCGACGTCGGGGCGCTCCTTGACCTGCTCGGTGACCCCGTCGAGCTGCCGGCTGACGCGCGCGATATCCTTCTCCAGGTCGGGACGGCGGCCTTCACCGCACCGTCCCGCGACGACCAGATCGAATTCCACGCGGTCCTCACGATCGATCCCTAGGACCGGATCAACCAGTTCGCCACACGCAACGAGGTACGAATTCCCTTGGCAGTACGCATCCGATTGACGCGCGTGGGGGCCACCAAGCGCCCCGCGTACCGCGTCATCGCCATCGACAAGCGCCGGTCGCGCGACGGGCGCGCGCTCGAGATCCTCGGCTTCTACGACCCGCTGACCGAGCCGGCCACCGTGCAGCTCGACACCGCTCGCATCCAGGCGTGGATCGGCAAGGGGGCGCAGCCCTCGGACACCGTCGCCAAGCTGATGCGCCAATCCGAGCGCGAGGCGGCCGCCGGCGCCGAGACCGAGAAGCCGAAGCGGCCGACCCGCGCCACCGCGGCGAAGAAGCCGTCGAGGAAGGCCCAGACCAAGAAGGCCGCAGCCGCGGCTGAGGCGGAAGCGACGCCTGCTGAGGCGAAGACGGCCGAGGCGGCCGCTGAGGCGACACCCGAGGCCGAGGACGAAGCCTTGACGGAAGCTACGGCCGCCGATGCCGCCGACGAGCCTGAAACGACCGAAGGCGAAGCGAAGGCCGAGGCGTGAAAGAGTTCCTCGAGTACGTCGCACGGTCGCTGGTCGACAAGCCGGACGCGGTCTGGGTCGAGGTCGATGACGAAGGTGACGAGACGCTCCTCACGCTCGGCGTGGACCAGGAGGACATGGGTCGTGTCATCGGCCGGGATGGGCGCATTGCGAACGCGATCCGCAGCCTGCTCCGCGTGATGGCGACCCGGGATGGACGCCACGTCGAACTCGACATCGTCAACGACGCCGAGTAGCGGCCGACTGGCAGTCGCCAGGATTCTCGGCGTCAAGGGCCTGCGCGGCGGCCTGCGGGTCGAGACGCTGACCGACTTCCCCGAGCGGCTGGCTCCGAAGGCCGAGGTCTGGCTGGACGGCGCCACCGAGCCGAGCACGATCGCACGGGTCGAGGCCGGCGGTCGCACGCTGGTCCTCTACCTTGCCGGGGTCGAGACGCGCGAGACGGCCGATGCCATCATCGGCCGATATCTCGAGATGCCGCCCCACGCACTGCCGGACGGCGCCTACTACTGGGACGACCTCGTCGGCCTGGAGGTGCGCGACCCGCGGGGCGACGTCGTCGGCGAGCTCGTCGAGGTCTTCCGGGCCGGCGAGAACGAGGTCTATCGCATCGTCGGTCCGGGTGGTGAGCGGCTCATTCCCGCCCTGCGCAGCGTCGTCCTCGACATCGACCTCGCGGCGGGGCGCATGACCGTCGCCGACGACGATGCGCTCGAGGTTCGCTGACCGGTGCGGATCGACGTCATCACCCTGTTCCCGGAGCTCGTTGAGCTGCCTCTTCGCACGTCGATCATCGGCCGCGCAGCCGATTCCGGGGTCGTCGAGTTCGGCATCCACGACCTGCGCGAGCACGGACTTGGGCGGCATCGGTCGGTCGACGACTACCCGTTCGGCGGGGGAGCGGGGATGGTGATGCGCCCGGAGCCCCTGTTCGCTGCCATCGAGCCGCTGCGCGAGCGCGGCGCCCACGTGATCCTCCTCGACCCGGCCGGTGAGCGCCTGACCGATGCCGTGGCGCGCGAGCTGGCGGCGGTGCCGCACCTGGCGCTCGTGTGCGGCCGCTACGAGGGGATCGACGAGCGGGTCCGCGAACTCGTCGACCGCGAGATCAGCATCGGCGACTACGTCCTCACCGGCGGCGAGCTGCCCGCCCTCGTCCTCGTCGACGCGGTTGTTCGTCTCGTTCCCGGCGCCATCGCGCAGGCCTCGCACGAAGACGACTCCTTCGCGGCCGGCCTCCTCGAATACCCGCAGTACACGCGGCCGGCATCGTTCCGCGGGCACGAGGTCCCGCCGATCCTGCTGTCGGGGAACCATGGCGAGGTCGATCGCTGGCGTCGCCGCGAGGCGCTGCGCCGAACCCACGAGCGACGGCCGGACCTGCTCGAGGGTGCGCCGCTGGACGACACGGACCGCGCGTACCTCGCGACCCTGGGCCGCCAACCGAACGATTGAGGCCGTCTTGCTGGCCCTCGCGACCCGCTGCTATACTTCGCCGGTCGCGGCCGCCGTGTGCGGTCGCGTTCGTGTGCCAGATTCGATAAGCCGCGGGTAAGCCCGCGATAACGAGGTCGTCCCTACCATGAACGCCATCAAGGAGCTCGAGCGCGAACAGCTCCGCACCGACGTACCGGAGATCGCCCCCGGCGACACGGTCCGCGTCTCGGTGAAGGTGGTCGAGGGGACCCGAGAGCGGATCCAGGTCTTCGAAGGCACCGTCATGCGCATGCGTGGGGGCGGCCTGAACAAGGCGATCACCGTCCGGCGCATCGCCAGCGGCGTCGGCGTGGAGCGCACCTTCATGGTGCATGCCCCGCGGCTCGAGAAGATCGAGGTGGTCCGCCACGGTGTCGCCCGACGCGCGCAGCTCTACTTCCTCCGCAACCGCGTCGGAAAGTCGGCCACGCTCCGCGAGCGCCGCGCCAACTGACCCGGTGACCGGTTTCGCCACGGAGCCGGTGCCCCGACCCCGCCCCGCGCGACGCCCGCGGGTGCGCGACGCCCACATGCGCCACGAGCGCGAGCTGCACCTGTCCGGATTCCGTCTCGTGGCCGGCATCGACGAGGTCGGCCGCGGCTGCCTCGCAGGCCCCGTCGTTGCCGCGGCGGTGATCCTCCCGGAACGTCACCGAATCAAGGGCATCCGCGACAGCAAGGTCCTCCCGCGGGCGCGACGCGAGGCGCTGTACGAGCAGATCCTCGACCGCGCGGACGGCGTCGGTGTCGGCTGCGTCGAGGTCGACGTCATCGACCGCGTCAACATCCTCCAGGCCACCAAGCTGGCCATGCGCGAGGCCCTCGGCCGCCTGCCGGAGACGCCCGACCACCTGCTCATCGACGCGCTGCGCCTGCGCGAGGTCGAGCTGCCCCAGCGCCCGATCATCGACGGTGACGCGATCAGCGCCTCGATCGCGGCGGCGAGCATCATCGCCAAGGTCACCCGCGACCGCATCTGCGACGAGTTCGACCGCCGCTATCCCGCCTACGGCTTCGCGCGCAACAAGGGGTACGGCACGCGACGCCACGTCGACGCGCTTGTCGCCGAGGGACCCTGCGCCTGGCACAGGCGCACGTTCTCCCCGATCCGCCAGCTCCTTGCCGGGACGCAGCTCCCGCTCGACCTGGAGTTCGTGACCGTCGACGAGGAGGGCCTCGAGCTCGACTGACGCTCGCCTCCCGCGAGGTGTCACATGACCGATCCGCGACACGCGCTGGGCCTGGCGGCCGAGGAAGCCGTCGCCTCCTGGCTGGGCCGATCGGGATGGACCGTGCTCGCGCGCCGCGTCCGATCGGCCGCCGGGGGCGAGGTCGACCTCATCGCCCTCGACCCCGCGCGAACGCTGGTCGCCATCGAGGTTCGGGCGCGCCGGTCGGCGCGTACCGGGGCCGCCGCGATGACCATGGATTCCTCGCGCGTCCGACGGCTGCAGTCGACGCTCGTCGCGTTCGCCGCGACCGCGGCGGCCGGGCATCGTGGCCTGCGCGTCGACCTCGTCACGGCGGAGCCCGACGCGGCGAGGTCCGGCCGATGGCTCGTCAGGCGAATACCGGACATCGGTGGCCGGTGAGGCGCTCAGTCCCCGAAGATGGCCTCGAGCGCGGCGATCGACGCGATGTACGGACGGCTGACCGGGTAGATCCCGTGCCGGTCCACCGCCGACTGCCCCTGGTAATAGGCCGCCAGCACGCGGGCCTTGTCCCCCGCGTAGCGGTCCAGGTAGTGAGCCAGCAGGCGAACCCCGGCGCGCACGTTCTGCCGCAGGTCGCGGGGATCTACCGTCGTCCCCAGCATCGCCTCGCCGACCCAGTCGGCGGTCGACGGCAGGAGCTGCATGACGCCGATGGCGTTCGCCGAGCTGACCACGCGCTGCTGCCAACCGGACTCCTGCCAGGCCACCGCTAGCGCGAAGCCGACCGGGACCTCGAACCTGCGAGCTTCCTCGACGATGACCCGTCGAACGGTATCGCGGCGCGCGACGAGCGAGGCCATCGACTCGGGCATCGGCTTCGTCGCCGGAGTCGCGGGAGCCTCCGCCGGAATGACGAGGCGCTGGCCGGCGTAGATGCGGCTCGCGTTGCTGATGCCATTGGCGGCCACGATCTGGGCGATCGAGACGCCGTAGTGACGGGCGATCCCGGTCAGGTGCTCTCCGCTGCGCACGGTGTGCGCGCGATTCGCCGCCGGAGCCGGCTGCGCGGTCGCCGGCTGCGCGGTCGTTGGAGCGGCGGGAGCGGCTGCCGTCGCGAGGCGCAGGCGCTGGCCGGCGTAAATGCGGCTCGGGTTCGCGATCCGGTTCAGCTCGACCAGCGTGTCGATCGGCACGCCGTGGCGCCGTGAGATGGCCGTCAGCGTATCGCCGGAGCGAACGACGACCTCGTCGGCGGCATGCGCGTGCGTGGCGAGAATCGGTCCGCCGATGATGGCGACGCCGAGGGCGGCGGCGAAAATGAGCCTTGATCGGATCAACGGGTCGGTCCTCGTGCGGTGCAACGGTCGCGTGGAGTCCCACGGACCGCCGATGCTAGGAGGCATTCGGACGATGCACGACAGGACCAGCGGGGAGTACTTCGGTACCGTGTGGTGCGGTTCGCGTCGGATGCGTGGCGTTCGGGAGACCGAGCCCCGGCGGGAGCCGTTCGGGCGACCTCTGCTATACTGGGTGCTGCTCACGCGATCGCCTGAGCCGACCCATCTCACACGTTCGGCTGATCCTGCTGGTCGTCGGTGCCCTCGGATGCGAGGGTCGACCCGGGAGTCGATGCCGGACGGAGGAACAACCGGAGGTATCTACCCATGGCTGCCACCAGCATGAAGCAGCTGCTCGAAGCGGGCGTCCACTTCGGGCACCAGACCCGGCGCTGGAACCCGAAGATGCGCGAGTACATCTTCGCCGAGCGCAACGGCATCCACATCATCGACCTCGCGCAGACGGTCGACCGCCTGGAGGCCGCCCTCGACTTCATCCGCGAGACCGTTCGGCGCGGGGAGTCGGTGCTCTTCGTAGGGACGAAGAAGCAGGCCCAGGAAGCGCTCGCCGAGGCGGCGCAGCGCTCCGGCCAGCACTACGTCAACACCCGCTGGCTCGGCGGCATGCTGACGAACTTCCAGACGATCAAGCGACGCATCCAGCGCCTGGAGGCGCTCGAAGCGCGGCGGGACTCGGGCGAGTTCGAGCGCCTGACGAAGAAGGAAGCCTCGAAGCTCAACGACGAGATCACCAAGCTCGATTCCGCGCTCGGCGGCATCCGGAAGATGCGCCGGCTGCCGGGGGCCGTCTTCATCGTCGACCCGCATCGCGAGCAGATCGCGGTCGCCGAGGCGCGCCGGCTCGAGATCCCGATCGTGGCGATCACCGACACCAACTGCAACCCCGACCAGATCGACTGGGTGATCCCCGCCAACGACGACGCCATCCGCTCGGTCAAGCTGATCTGCAGCTACGTCGCCGAAGCGGCGATGAGCGCGCAGCAGGAGCGCCAGGCCAAGCTCGACGAGGAGTTCGAGCAGGCGGAGGCCCTCCCGCCGGTTGACGAGACCGCGCTCGGCTCGGAGGCCGATTACAGCGCGGCGCTCGCGTCGGGCGAGGCGCTCGTCTTCGAGCCGGAGCCGGAGGACGATGAGGAGGAGGAGCGACGGGCACGTGCCCGCCGAGCCGCCCACATCGAAGAGGGCGAACCGCCCCACGATCCGGATCGTGAGCACGAGCGACAGATCGAAGAGAAGGCCAAAGAGCCCCGCGCCTGAGCGGCGGCAGGAAGGATCATGACGAACACATTGACGATCAAGCCTGAGGACGTGAAGCGACTCCGGGAAGCGACCGGGGCCGGGATCATGGATTGCAAGCGAGCCCTGGAGGAGTCGAACGGCGACGTCGACGCGGCGGTGCTGTGGCTCCGGGAGAAGGGGCTCTCGACCGCCGCGAAGAAGGCCGGGCGGGCTGCGCGCGAGGGGCTCATCCAGAGCTACATCCACCACGGATCGCGGCTGGGCGTCCTGCTGGAGCTGAACTGTGAGACCGACTTCGTGGCTCGCACCGAGGACTTCCAGCAGCTGGCTCGCGAGATCGCGATGCAGATCGCGGGCATGACGCCGCAGTACGTCAGCCGCGAGGACGTGCCGGCCGACGTGCTCGACGAGCAGAAGCGGCTCTTCGCCGTCGACGCGGAGCGCGACGGCCGTCCGGCCGATCGCATCCCGATGATCGTCGAGGGCAAGCTGAACAAGTGGTACGAGACCGTCTGCCTGCTCGACCAGCCGTACCGGGATACCGATCGGAAGGTCGGCGACCTGATCACCGAGAAGGTCGCCCTCCTGGGTGAGAATATCCGGGTGGCCCGCTTCGCCCGCTTCGCGGTGGGGGAGACGGCCGCCGCGGACGGCGACGAGCCAGCCTGACGGTGCCTGACGCGGCCACCACGCCCGCGAATTCAACGCCCCGCCGGGTGCTGCTGAAGCTCTCCGGCGAGGCGCTGATGGGCGGCCACGAGTACGGGATCGACCCCGCAATCGTGCGCGGGATCGCCAGCCAGGTCGCCGAATCGGCCGCGGCAGGGACCCAGATCGCGATCGTGGTCGGCGGCGGGAACATCTTCCGTGGACTGGCGGCCAGCGCCAGGGGCATGGACCGGTCGACCGCCGACTACATGGGCATGCTGGCCACGGTCATGAACGGGCTGGCGATGCAGGATGCGCTCGAGCAGGCGGGCTGTCCGACGCGCGTCATGAGCGCGATCGCCATGAACGAGATCTGCGAACCGTACATCCGCCGGCGTGCGGTGCGGCACCTCGAGAAGGGCCGCGTGGTGGTCATGGTGGCCGGGACGGGGAACCCGTACTTCACGACCGACACCGCCGCCACGTTGCGCGCGGTGGAGGTGCACGCCGAGGTGATCCTCAAGGCCACCCGCGTCGACGGCGTGTACGATGCCGACCCGGAGACCCATCCGGACGCCGTGCGATTCAGCCAGATCGGCTACACGGAGCTGCTGAGCAGTCGGCTCCAGGCGCTCGACGCAACGGCCGTCAGCCTGGCGATGGACAACGAGATGCCGATCGTGGTGTTCGATATGACGGTCACCGGGAACATCGCCCGGGCGATCCGTGGCGACCGGATCGGTACGCTGATCTCAGGAGAGGAGACCCGATGACGCACGAAGCGCTGATCGAGATCGAACCGAAGATGCAGCGGGCCGTCGAAGCCATGGAGCGCGACTTCTCGGGCATTCGCACCGGCCGCGCGTCGACCGCGCTCGTCGAGCGCATCACCGTCGACTACTACGGCGCGCAGACTCCGCTCAACCAGGTGGCCGGCATCAGCACGCCGGATCCGCACCTCATCGTCATCCAGCCGTGGGACCGATCGGTCCTGTCCGCGATCGAGAAGGCGATCACCAAGAGCGACATCGGCCTGACGCCGAACGTCGACGGGACCGTCGTCCGCCTCAACGTCCCGCCGCTGACCGAGGAGCGGCGCAAGGAGATGGTCAAGCAGGTCCGTCGGCGGGCCGAGCAGGGGCGCGTCGAGGTGCGGAACCACCGGCGGGAGGCTGCAGACCAGCTCAAGAGGGCGCTCCGCGACGGCGACCTGTCGGAGGACGAAGAGCGACGCGAGCTCGAGAACCTCCAGCGGCTGACCGATCGCTACGTCGAGGCGGTCGACACGCGCGCCGACCGCAAGGAAGCCGAGATCCTGGAGGTCTGACCGGTGCCGGACCCGGTCCGACCCCGGCACGTCGCGATCATCGCC
>Ga0299913_10000492_pt1 | contig 25402 bp, 26 predicted proteins | sample RVTome_9_FD_201360 | JGI IMG/M metagenome (GOLD analysis project Ga0299913, IMG submission 201360) | Soil microbial communities from uranium-contaminated site in the Upper Colorado River Basin, Wyoming, United States - RVT155D38 (version 2) ... | reverse complement strand
ACGGGGCGTTGCTCGACCATCGGCCGGGCGGCAGGAGGGACATCGGCGAGCGCCGCCACCAGCGGGATCGGCTCGGCTGAGACAACAAATGTCTCCGCCATCACGCCGGGGCCGCATGCCGCGACCACGAGTGTCGCCACCATCATCGAAGAGAGCCCGAACCGCATCACGATCGATGTATCGGCGGGTCGCGCCCCGCCGTTTAGCCTCGCTTCGTGGACCGCGTGTATGTGACCCGGCGTATCCCCGATGAGGAGTTGGCACGTCTCTCCCCGTACGACGTCGCTGTCTGGGCGGGGGAGGGCCCGGTCCCATACGAGATTCTCGCCGAGGAGATCGGCGGGGTGAGAGGTCTGTTGACCATGCTCACCGACACCATCGACGAGCGGCTGCTCCGAAGGAGCCGGGGTCTCGAGGTCGTCTCCCAGATGGCCGTGGGTCTGGACAACATCGACGTCGCGGCGTGTCTGGCGAGAGGGATATTGCTGGGTCACACTCCCGACGTGCTCACCGAGACCGTGGCCGACACCGCCTTCGCCCTGCTCGGCTCGATCGTGCGACGGCTGCCCGAGGGGGAGCGCGAGGTCAGGGCGGGGGAGTGGGGCCCTTGGGAGATGTTCCATCTGGCCGGGGGTGATCTCCACGGCGCGGTGCTCGGCATCTTGGGGATGGGGCGAATCGGTAGGGCGGTGGCGAGACGCGCAACCGGGTTCGACATGGAGGTGATCTATTCCTCGCCGAGAGAGGTTGCCGTCGACAGCCGCAGGGTCGAGCTCGAAGAGTTGTTGGCAGAAGCCGACCATGTCGTGGTGTGCACCCCGCTCGACGACAAGACCCGCGGTCTCATCTCGGCTCGTGAGCTGGCCCTGATGAAGCCGACCTCATACCTGGTGAACGTGTCTCGTGGGCCGGTGATCGACACCGAAGCACTGGTGGCCGCCCTCGAGTCGGGGCAGATCGGTGGAGTCGCCCTCGACGTGACCGATCCCGAGCCCCTGCCTCCGGATCACCCTTTGCTGTCGTTCGAGAACTGTTTGGTGGTCCCTCACATCGCCAGCGCCTCGGTGCGCACCAGGATGGCGATGGCCCGTCTCGCCGTGGACAACCTCATCGCCGGGTTGGAAGGCCGGCCGATGCCGGCGGGGTATGGCCCGGGCGGATAGCCAGGGGGAACCGATTACGCTGCCCCCTCCATTCAGGGAGTACAGGAGTAGATGTTCGAACTGCCTGCCGCCCGTTCCGTCGAGCGCAATCCGAGCCCGGAGCGTCTGCGCGAGCTCGCCCTGGAGAAGACGCCCAGGGTGACCGAGACCGAGTTCGGCAACCTGAACTATCAGGCAGAGGTCACTGCCCGCTTGAAGAACTCCACGTTCTTCGTCTCCGACACCGAGATCCACCAGAATCGAATGTCCCGGGTCGAAGCCGAAGAGTGGGCCGCTCGCCAGGACGCCCACGTCGCGCAGTGCGACATGTTGTTGGTCGAGGGCTATATCGGCCCTGATGCCGAATTCAGGACCGGGTCCCGTCTCTACATCGAGGCGGTCCAGCCCAACATCGCCGCCATGCAGTCCCATCTCTACTTCCCGCCCGACGAGCACTGGACCCCCGAGTTCACCGTCATCTACACGCCGACCCTCCGGGCTCCCGGCAAGCCCGACGACCGTCTCATCATCGTCGATCTCGACAACTGGGTGACTCGTGTGCTCGGCTCCGACTACTTCGGCGAGTCCAAGATGGGGGGCCTGCGCATGTGGAACCGGCTGGTCTACGACCATGGGGGACTGGGATTGCATGCCGGTCTCAAGACCTATCCCGCCGAGTCGACCAGGAGCGGGGAAGAGGAGTCGATGCTGATCATCGGGCTGTCCGGCACCGGCAAGACCACCACCACCTTTCGTCAGCAGGCGGGCTCGCTGCCGGTCCAGGACGATTTCGTGGCCCTGATGCCCGAGGGGGAGATCCACACCACCGAAGCCGGCTGTTTCGCCAAGACCTACGGTCTCGACCCCGACGACGAGCCGACGATCTTCGGGGGCACCACCCGCCCCGACGCCTGGCTGGAGAGCGTCGCGGTGGCCGAGGACGGGACGGTCGACTTCTTCGACACCACCTACACCGCCAACGGTCGCTGCACCTTCCCTCTCGCCAACATCCGCCACCGTGATCCCAAGGACGTCCCCCCCGCCCGTTACCTCCTCATCCTCAACCGGTCCGATCACGTCATCCCCGCCGTGGCCCGTCTCGATCGAGCTCAGATCCCCGCCTACTTCATGCTGGGAGAGACCAAGGGGACGTCGGCGGGCGGCGCCGCCGAGGCAGGCAAGAGCCTCAGGGTCCCCGGCACCAACCCGTTCTTCTTCGACGACGACTCGCTGCAGGGGAATCGTCTCCTCGAGCTGCTGGAGACGATGCCCGACCTCGAAGCCTATGTGCTCAATACCGGCCGGGTGGGGGGCGAAGGGGAGGATTCGAAGAAGGTGACGATCTCCGACTCCTCGGCAATCGTCGAGGCCATCGTCGAGGGGACGATCCTGTGGCGGACCGACGCCGACTTCGGGTATGACGTCGCCGAGGCGGTCCCCGGCGTCGAAGACCGCGAGCTTCTCGGGCCGCGTCACCTCTACGAACGGCAGGGACGGCTCGAGGAGTACGAGTCGACCGTGGCCCGTCTCAAGAAAGAGAGGGTGGAGTACCTGTCGGGGTACGGCGCATTGAGCCCTGCGGTGCTCGACGGTCTGGGTGGTTGATCAGCCGGGGAGGACGGCGAGAAGACAACCCAGCTCGACCCGGATGTCGGCCACGGGCCCGGTGAACTCGTTGGACACCCCCCGGGTACTCCCATGGTGGAGGGTCTCCCCGGCGAGGTTCCACCTGAGCCCCCTGGTCGTCACACCATGTGCAGGCCCCCCCATGGGGATCAGGCTGATGACCGACCCCACGTCGGCGTGGAGGATGCGACGGCCCCTGATCACGTGTGCCCAGCCCCGGTCGGTCACCCAGTCGATCTCCTCGACATCGGCCCACTCATCCCCGGCCAGCAGCGCCGCGGTGGCCAACTCGTGGTCGACCCGGCCCCCGGCCCCTCCCACCACCACGATGCGTTGCGGCTTCTCGACCAAGACCCTGGACAAGGCGAGCTCGAGGTCGGTGGCGTTCTTGTCGGTGGGATGACGCTCCACGATCACATGCGTGGGGATCACCTCCGTCTCGATCGAGTCGAGATCACCGACCAGGACGTCGACGGCAAATCCCTGGGCCACCGCCAGGTCGTACCCGGAGTCGGCGGCGACGATCAACTCGGCAGTGGGTAGCTCGTCGGCCAGCGAGTCGGTGGGGGAGTCTCCTCCGGCAAAGATGAGGACGGTTTCCATCTAAATGACAAAATCGTCTTACGCGCGATCCCGCGGGTAAGAGCTAACCCTCAAGTTGAACTTCAAGTGTTGCCATGGCCTTCCTCAACGCGGCTTCGACCAGTTCAGGCGTGGCGGCACGGGCATAGACGAAACCGAGGTATTGCTCGCCCTCCGGTGGTGCCACCACCTGGTTCCCCGGCTGGATGGTGAGATCGATCCCGGTGACCCCCGGGATCTCCCGTGTCGCCTCGACACCTTCCACCACCGCCAGGGTCCCCGACTCTGGGGTGGGGATCATGAGCACCCCACTGGCCACGGGCTCGAGACGCAGCCTCGGCTTGCCCAAGCCGATGGCGTTACGAAGGATCAGCGACTCGAGAGTGGTCCCCATCAGGCCGAAATTGAGGCTGCGCGAACACAGGCCACCGATGGAGCGAGCCGCCAACTCGATCACCCGAGCCCGTGTCCCCTCGACTTTCAACTCGATGTGGACCGGACCGTGGATCAACCCGAGAGCTCTCACCGCGGCTGACGCCACTCGCTCGGCTTCGGCGAGGGCGTCGGCGGGAAGACGAGACGGTGTGATGAAGAGAGTCTCGGGAAAGTAAGGGCCGGCGGGTGTGTCCGGTTTGTCGAAGACGGCGAGCACCATGAGGTCCCCGTCGCTGAGAATGCCCTCGACGGCGACCTCCGAACCGGGCACGAAGGACTCGAGGAGAAGGGTGGCGTCATCACCGACGAGGCGCCGGATGCGGGTGGCGGTGGCTTCGGCGTCCTCTGCGCGGTCGACCCTGATGACACCCTGGCTCGCCGACCGGTCCAGGGGCTTGATCACCAGGGGAAAGCCGACGGTGGCCGCCACCTGCTCGGCGCGGTCCTCGGGGCCAAGGGAGGCGTAACCCGGCTGGTCGATCTCGGCCTCGGCGAGTCGATCCCGCATCAAGAGCTTGTTTCTGGTGGCGGCGGCGGTCTCTGGTTGGTTTCCCGCCAGCCCGAGCATCGTGTTGGCATAGGCCGCCACCATCACCCCCTGGTCGTCGGCGGCGACCACCCCGTCTATCGCCACCGAGTCGCCCAGCCCGGCGATGGCCGCGGCGGCGCGGCGCGCATCGCTGCAGTCGATCTGCAGGTAGCGGTCGCCCATGTCGAAAGGAGGGGGCTGCTCGGAGGCGACGACCAGGTCGATACCCAGGGACCGCGCCGCATCCATGAAATCTGCGGCCCTATAGGTGTTCGAGGGGAGGATGACGACTGCTTTGGGCATCTGGGATTGAGGAAGGCTCCGACTACCATCCTGGCATATGTCTGATTCGACCGTGCTGACGATCGCACCCGACGCACTGGAGATGATCCGCCAGCTCCGGGACAACGAGCCGGGAGATGGCGAGTTCGCCTTGGCGATCGAGGTGACCGGTTTCCGGGGCCCGCAATTCTCCTATGAGCTCGCGTTCGTGCCGCTGGCCGACAAGGCCGAGAGCTGGGTCGAAGAGCGTCATGACGACCTGGCCGTGATCTTCCCCAAGGCCGACACCGGCAAGCTCGACGGGGCCGCCCTCGAGCTGACTGAGCAGGGTCTGGCGATGAACAACCCCAACTCACCGGCCCCACCCACGATGTCGGCACCCGCCGGCGACCTGTCCGGGCCTCTCGTCGAGCAGGTCCAGCAGGTGATAACCGAGCAGGTGAACCCGGCGATCGCAGCTCACGGCGGGGGAGCCGAGCTGGTCTCGGTCGACGGCACAATCGCCTACCTGCGCCTCTTCGGGGGATGCCAGGGGTGTGGTCTTGCCCAGGTGACCCTCAAACAAGGCATCGAGCGCATCCTGCTCGAGTCGATCCCCGAGTTGAGCCAGGTGGTGGATGTCACCGACCACGCCTCGGGAGAGGACCCCTACTACCAGAGTCAGAAGAAGTAGCACCCTGGGCTTCTCGAAAGAGCAGCTGGAGGCGTTCCGCGACGCATCCGTGCCCGACCTCATCGGCGACGAATGCCGGCTCCTCTTCGTCGGCATCAACCCCGGTCTGTGGACCGCGGCCACTCAGACTCACTTCTGTCACCCGTCGAATCGGTTCTACCCGGCGATGAGGGCAGCCGGTCTCATCGACTGGATGGTCGACACCTTCGCCGGCATGACAGATCAGCAACGCCGGGACTTCAAGGAAAGGGGCATTGGAATCACCAATCTGGTCAATCGGGCCACGGTGCGCGCCTCGGAGCTCGACCGTGCCGAGCTGCGTGCGGGTGGCCGACGCCTCGCCGGCTTGGTCGAGAATCTCCGTCCCGAGGTGGTGGCCGTCGCCGGCGTCACCGCCCACCGGGCTGCCTTCGGTGACCGCACCGCCGGGCTGGGGCGTCAACCCGGGGACCTGGGGTCGGCCCAGCTCTGGGTGGTGCCCAACCCCAGCGGTCTCAACGCCCACGAGACCACCGCGAGCCTGGCCGCCCTGTACCGGGAGGTCGCCGGCGCGGCGGGGATCGTGTGAACGGCCCGGCCCTCGATTGGCCTCGCCCTCGGTCTCTTCGTGACCTGGATGGTGCGAATCCCGAGGTGTCCCACAGCGTCCCGGTGGCGACACCCCTTCCCCCGTTGCCGTAGGTGGACTCGGCGGACAGCCCGATCCACTCTCCCCGGGGATATCGGGCGATGTGCACGGTCAGATCGGGGTTCATGAACACCCACGGTTCTGTGTCGGAAATTTGAGAAATAGGGGGGAATTAGCGACACAGAACAGATTCGAACACCCGGGCCTGAACCGTTTGGATCTTCTTGCCCTCGCGGACGATCTCGGTCTCTATTCGAAGCGGGACCAAGGGGATCACCCGGAAGATCTCCACCGTGAGCCGGCTCACCTGCATGGAGGTGAGGGTGGGCACCGAGTCCTCGATGTGCCCCACCACCAAGGCTGCGAACGCTCCTCCGTGTTGGCCCTCGTCATACCAACCCGCGTTGGCCAGAGGTGTCGATTCATAGACGCTCGCGGTGTCTCCTGGGAGGTAAACGCCTTGGTGGTCGTGATTCATGGCGGCGAAACGGTAACGGAGACCCCTTTCGGCGAGCCGTTTCTCGTTTAGCATTCGCCTCTGTGACGACCGAAGCGACAACCGAAATGCCACACGTGCTGTCCCGGATCGGAACCCCCCTCGTGGTCGCTTCGGCTTTGGCCTCCACACTGGGGATCGTCATCGCCCAGTTCCTCGACGATCTGGGCGATGGGCTGGCCGCCCACATCCTCGGGGGGGAGGCGGTCGTGTTCAACAACCGCGCCGAGCTCACCGGGGCCACCGACCTGGCCTGGGGCGGCGGGTTCGCCCTGTGTGTCATCATCGGGCTGTTCGCCCTCTTCGTCTACCCGACCCAGCGGGATCAGGGAGTGCCTCGGCTGGTGCTGCTGTGGACCCTGCTCCATGTGCTGCGGCAGGCCCTCACCCAGGCCGTCGTGCTCCCCTTCTCCGATGACAGCCAGTTGGCCCGGGCCTATGGCACATTCGAGACGGCTCCGGGGTTGGAGGTCGTCATTGCCGCAGGCGGAGCGGTCGGGCTTCTCCTCGTCGCCCTGTCCGCAGCCTCGGCCTTCCTGGCATTCGCTCCGCATCGGCGTCATATCTCCAACGGGCGCAAACGGTTGGTGTTCGCACTTTGGATCGCACTGATCCCTGCGGTGGCCTCAGCTTTCGCTGCGATCCCGTTCTTCCTGCCTGACAGCCAGAGCCTGGTGCTGCCCGGATTGCCTCTGGTGACGGTGATGTTCCTCGCCACCCTGGCCGCCGCCCCGGGGACGACAACCGTCGTCGGCCCCGAGGACGCCCGAGTCACTTCGTGGCCGTGGGGTCTCGCCGTGTTCCTCCTCTTGTCGCTGATCTTCTTCCTGGCGGTCCTGCAAGGTGGTGTATCGATCGACCCCAGAGCGTGGGGCACCGGGCAGTAGTCGTCACCGTCAGCGACGGAGTGTCGGCCGGCACCCGGGAGGATCTGTCCGGCCAGGCGCTCGAGTCGATGCTGGCCGAGAGGGGCTTCGATGTCACACGCGACCTGGTGCCCGACGACGCCGAGGAGATCGCGAACGCCATCCGAAACGGCTGCTCCCAGGCCGAGCTGGTGGTGACCACCGGTGGGACCGGGTTCGGGCTGAGAGATGTCACCCCGGAGGCCACCGCCGGGGTCCTCGAGCGGGAGGCGCCCGGTCTAGTCCATCTCATGATCTCCAGGGGAATCGAATCGACCACGATGGCGGCGCTCACACGGGCGCGGGCCGGCACGGTGGGCTCGACCCTGGTGGTGAACCTGCCCGGTTCACCCCGGGGGGCAACCGAGAGCCTCGAGGCGATCATCGACCTGATACCCCACGCGCTCCAGTTGCTGGGTGGTGAGAACCGTCACCACCCGGATCCGGAGCCTCATTGAGATAACCTGCCCCGACACACTACGGTTCGGGCCTCCCTTACCTCTGTGGAGGACGATGAAGATCTCACAGGAATTCGTGGTCGCCAGGCCTCCTGCCCACGTCTGGGCCTTCTTCCAGGACGTGCCGTCGGTGGCCCAATGCCTCCCCGGCGCACAACTCGAGGGTATGAGCGACGACGGCACATACGACGGCAGCCTCGCGGTCAAGCTGGGCCCGATGACTGCGGCCTTCGAGGGCAAGTGTGTCATCACCCCCGATGAATCCAACATGTCCGCCAAGATCGAGGGGAAGGGTGTCGACAAGAGAGGTGGGTCCCGCGGCCAGGTCTCGGTTGTGTACGACATCGACGAAGACCCCTCCGGCTGCCTCGTCAAGGTGGACGCCGACATCACCCTCTCCGGCCCGGCGGCCCAATTCGGGCGCACCGGGCTCATCAACGAGATGTCGAAACGGCTGATCGGTGACTTCGTGTCCTGTCTCGAAGGCAAGCTCGCGGCGACCACGGAGGCAGAGGCCGAGGCGATCAAGGCCAAGGAGGTCCGTGGGATCTCACTCTTCTTCTCCTCGCTGTGGTCGTGGATCAAGGGGCTGTTCAGGGGGCGCCTGGAGTGAAGCCGACACTCTTGGTGCTCGCCCTGGCGAGCATCCTCGTCTTCGCCGCGTGCGGAGATTCCGGTGGTGGGGACGGGGAGTCGATCGAAGGCCAGGACGTGGTGGTCGAGATGCACGACAACCGATTCCAGTACACCGAGATTCGGGTTCCGGTCGGGGGAACCGTCAACTGGGTCGGCGTCGGTCGCAACTCGCACAACGCCGTGGAGGCCGAGGGGCGATGGTCCACAGAGACGGTCTTCGGGAGTCTCGAGCAGTTCGAAGGAGACGAGGCGGTGCTGACCTATGACGAGCCTGGCACCTACACCTTCTTCTGTACCTTTCACGGCAATGCGGAAGGGGACGGGATGGCCGGGGTACTGATCGTCGGAGAAGGCTGAGTTGGCCAAACCGGTTGCGTATTGGGTGATGGCGGGCGCCCTCGTCGGGGCGGGATGCGCCGGGCCCGAGCCGGGCACACCGTCACCCGCCGCAGTCGGGGACCCCAGCACCCTGTCACCTGGTGAGTGGTCGGGGGAAACCAGAGACGTGCCGTCGCAGTACCCCACCATCCAGGCTGCGGTCGACTCCGCCGACCCCGGTGACCTGATCCTCATCGACCGGGGCACCTACCGGGAGGCGGTCGAGGTGAGCACGCCGGGACTCACCATAAGGGGGGTCGACCGCAACGAGGTGATCATCGACGGTGAGTTTGAGCGGGCCAACGGTGTCGAGATCCTGTCCACCGATGGCGTCGTCGTCGAGAACCTCACCGCCATGAACCACACGCTAAACGGTCTCTACTGGAGCGGGGTGCGCGGGTACCGGGCCTCGTACGTGACCGCGATCAACAACGGCGACTATGGGATCTACGCCTTCGACTCCGGCGACGGTCTCTTCGAGCACTCCTACGCCACCGGTTCCCCCGACGCCGCCTACTACGTCGGCCAGTGCAACCCATGTGACGCGGTGATCACCGACTCGGTCGGCGAGTACAGCGGGCTGGGGTACTCGGGGTCGAACGCCTCGACCAACATGTATCTGGTCAGGAATGTCTTCCGGTACAACGGGGCCGGCCTCTCGCCCAACGCATGGGACGGTGAGCTGTTGGCTCCGGTGGAGAACGTCACCATCGTGGGCAACCTCATCCACGACAACCCCCACGGCCCCTTTCCCTTCAAGAACGCACAGTGGATAACGAGGGGCAACGGGCTTCTCCTCACCGGCGCCCAGGACTCCGTTGCCAGCAAGAACCTGATCGTCAACCACGAGCTGAGTGGGATCTATCTCCACTCCAACATCGACAAGAACGTCTGGCAGCCGGGTGGCAACACGGTCACCGACAATGTGATCAGAGGCTCGGGGCTGGCCGACATCACCATGGCCGGACCGGTCCAATCGGGCAACTGTTTCGCAGGGAACGACTTCGCCACCACCATGCCGGGAGCACTCCAGCTCACCCAACCCTGCACGGGGCCACGCTTCCCTGCCCTCTTCGAGATCGGGTCCTTCACCAGGCTGGCGGGCACCTCGGCCGAGGCCAACCTCGGGCTCACCGACGATGTGTTCTACGGCGACATGCCCCTTCCCGAGCCTCAGCCGCAGATGCCCGGTGGCGCCGATGCCCCGGTGGTTCCCGCGGTCAACGTCTTCGCCGACGCCGAGCCGGACGTCGATTCCATCGATGTCCCCTCGATGCCCGCTGGTCTCGAAGTCACCCAAGAGAAAGGGTTCGACATCATGGGTGTGACCTTTGCCTCCGCAATCGGAGGCTTCCTCGGGCTGTACGCATATGTGCTGCCCCTGGTGCTCTACGCCGCCTGGGTGGTGATCGCGGTGTGGGAGATCATCACCAAGCGGGAGGATCTGAGCCGGGGTGCCGGTATCGGATGGATCTTGGCCATCCTCATCATCCCCTTCCTCGGAGTGATCGTCTACTACATATTCGGCAAGAGCCAGATACCGGCTGCCTACAGATGGGTGCTGCTCGCCGGTGGGATGGGGACATACATCTTGTTCCTCGCCCTCGGTGCGCTTGTCGCCGGCATCGTCTGAGCCGTGGGCGATCAGTTGGCTGGGTTTAGATTTTCTCGATCTTGTCACCGACGTTGAAGGAGCCGTCTTCGACGACGAAGGCATAGACCCCGCGGAAACGGTTCTCCCGACCGACGCCGACGTTGGCGAAGCGGAGCGCCTCCTTGCCAAACCGGCCCGCGAACTTGGAACAGCCGGTGTGCGGGATCTCGGAGATCTCGACCACGGCCTCCCCGATCTGGAGCCGTGACCCCGGTGGCAGGTTCTCCTTCGAGATGTCCATGTCGACGTAGATCTGATCGCCGGCGAGCGGCCACCGCTCCCGGGTGACCGCCACCGCCTCGGCGAACCGGGCGTTCATCAACGTGAGTTGGGACGCTCGATGGAGCTTGGGGTGCTCGGTCCGGTCGCCCCAGTTGTCACCGACCAGCCCGAGATTGGTGTCGAGCACGCCGGATTGGATGACTTCTCGCTGGTCCTCGGCAGGACGCCGAACGATCATCTCGATCGGTCCGGCGTCTGCAGGCGCGGCGAGTATGCCGTCGAGCAATGCTTCGAGTTGTTCAGTGGTCCGATGCATCGGGTCAGTATGGCGGTTGAAGGGGTGGTGGGGAAGGTGCCACCCCTAGATTGGTGAGCGTCGGTGTCGTTGGAGTCGTTGTTTGAGGTGTTCGATGGTGTGGTGGAACCGGCAGAAGAGCTTGGCTTTTTCCAGCGTGGTCTCTCCGCCGTTGGCCCAGCGGTCGAGGTGGTGGATGTCGCGCCACGGGGGGGTCGTTGACAGCCTGGTGCCTGGCAGTGGCGGTCGCGGGCGGTGATCGCCCGGCGTAGGGCGGTGGTCCAGATCCGGGTCCTGCGTCCTACATCCGACACTTCTGAGTCGGGTCCCAAGACGATGCGGCTCACCGAACAGTCACAGGCGAGCATGCGGAGGGTGTTGACGGCGTCGACGATCTCTCCCCCGTAGAAGGTTTCGTGGGTGCCTCCGGCGTGGCCTTCCAAGGCTGGATCACCTCGAGCTGCTGGCCGCCGGCTGTGGCCCCGACTATGCCAGGGCTCAACTCCTCCACCGACGGCTCGTCAGGGTCGATCATCGCCATCTCATCGAGAACCGAGCGAAGCTCGCTCATCCCTCACTCCCCGTACCACCGACCACACGACCCACCGGTGACAGATTCCCCTTACCAACCCGCCTTCACCTCAACCTACAACGGGTCCGTGACAGATTTCTGATCGTTGCCTCCAAGGCATCTGGCCACAATGGGTCACTCGCCGACTGGAAGGAAAATCGTGCTGACCGAAGCCGAGATGTTCTCAGGATTTGCTGTCGACGACGTCGCAGCAGCCAGAGGTTTCTACGAAACGACGCTTGGGCTCGACGTCGTGGAAGTCTCATTGGGTGTGCAAGGGTCCGATGTCCCGGGCGGGTTGGAGATCCGCACGGGCGGAGACACGAGGATCTTGATCTATCCCAAGGCCGACCACGAACCCGCAGTCTTCACCATCCTCAACTTCATCGTCGATGACATCGAGCGAGCCGTGGACGGGCTCGCCGCCAGGGGAGTGAGGTTCGAGCTTTACGACTCTCCCAAGACCGATGAGAAAGGCATTCACCGCACACCGGAGGTTCATCCGGTGGCCTGGTTCCGGGACCCGGCCGGCAACTTGCTGTCTCTGATCGAACGTTGAGGCATTACGGGCATGACTCTGGCCTGACACCCGATTTGTTCAACCAACCGGTTGACAAGGCCGGTTGCCATCTCTATATTCAACCAAATGGTTGAGTACCTGTCCCATGGCCGGTGATCCTCTATCCCGCGCCTTCTCGGCTCTGGCGGACCCCACCCGACGCGACCTCGTGGCTCGGCTCGCCGCCGGCGATGCCACCCTCACCCAGTTGGCCGATTCCTACGAGGTGACCGTACAGGCGGTCTCGAAGCACCTCAAGGTGCTGGAGGGGGCAGGGCTGGTCAGTCGCTCCCGGGACGCCCAGCGGCGCCCCGTGCACCTCGAGGCGGAGGTTTTCGACCTGATGACCAAGTGGATCGAGAGATATCGCCGCATGGCAGAAGAGCGCTATCGCCGTCTCGACGACGTGCTCGCGGCCATGCCCGACGACAGCGGGGCGGCAGCGCCCCAAACCAGCAAAGGAGAAGCCAAATGACCACCGCCACCCATGAAACCCAGATCATCGTCGCCCCCGACCTTCCGTTGGTCCGGATCATCCGTGAGTTCGACGCACCACCGGAGAAGGTCTTCGAGGCGCACACCGATCCTGACATCCTCTCCCGGTGGACCGGTCCGCACGGTTATGACGTCCGAATCGAAGAGTTCGACTGCCGGACCGGCGGGTCGTGGCGTTACGTGATGACCGGGGACGACTTCGAGGGGAGCTTCCATGGCTCGTTCCACGATGTGCGGCCCGACTCGGTGATCATCCAGACCTTCGCATTCGACGATATTCCCGACGGGGTCGCCCTGGAGCGTCTCGAGTTCGAGGCCATCGGTGAGGGTCGGACCCGGCTGACCTCCACCTCACTCGTCGACTCTTTCGAGGGTCGTGACGCCTTTGTCGCCAGCGGAATGGAAGTTGGGGTCCGGGAGGGCTACGAGCGGCTCGACGAGATCCTGGCTGCCTGACGCCCGGCCGTCAGGGCGAGGCCACCGTCAGCTCGCCGATAAGGGTGGCGCTCGGCCCATCGACGGCGAAGCCCCAATAGTCGATGCAGATGAGGGCATAGGTGCCTTCGGACATGGTGACCAGCTCGCTGTCGCCGATCCGCTCACCTGCCTCGTGCTTCAACTCGATGGTCACGACCTCCGAGATCCATGAAGGGCGATTGGTGACCGGGTCGGCTGCCTGATCCAGAAAGCCCTCCAGCTCGGAATAGTCGTGGCCGGGTTCGAGCCTGACCACGGCGAGCTCGTTGTGGCCGAGACTCGTTAGGTGGAGGGCGACCGTCACCGGCCCAGGCTCGAACGACGTGGGTCCCTGGTAGGTGCAGTCGTCCCCGGCGACGACGATGTCCTCGGTACCGGAACCGCCACAGCCGGTCAATGCCGTGACCAGCACGAAGGCACCAAAGGTGCAGAGAGCGCGGGCGCCGGAAGCCGGACGCAGGGCCGGTGCCGCGTGGGATGGCATGGAGGCCAAGCTACTCCAATCGAACGTCTCTACCCTCTAGCCAGGCCACGATCGCGGGTTTCTCTCCGCCCATGCCCACCACGAGGTACAACCAGTCGGGCTCCAAGGCCCTCTCCAGGTCGACCGCGGACATCCGCGCCGACCCATGGGGATGGGAGTGGAACACGCCGCCGAGACGCCAACCATTCGACTCGGCATCCATCATCGCGTCGAAGTGTTCCTGAGGTGGCACCGTGTAGGAGGAGGGGGAGGCTTCGTCGTTCGCCGTCGGGTAGACCTTCACCACCTCGTATCCGTCCATGGCCAGCATCCCGCAACCCTCATCGGGCAGGGCGGCGGCACAGTGCTCGATGATCACCCGGCGTAGCTCCTCAGGCAGATGGAACATGGCCCTTGTCGCCCTCAATGGGCTTGAGCCGGGTTCACGGCCTCGGCATCGATCTGGTAGCGCTCGATGGCGTCGATCACCGCGGGCGGCTTCAACCGACCCGCCCGCACCAATCCGGTGAGGGCAGCCACGACGATATGTCCCTTATCGGTCTCGAAGAAGCGGCGTAGGGCGCTGCGGCTGTCGGACCGGCCATAACCGTCGGTGCCGAGGACCAGGAAGTCGCGAGGCATCCACTTGGCCACCTGGTCGGGGACCAACGTCATGAAATCGGTCACGGCCACCGTCGGCCCCATCGAATCGGCGAGCAGCTTGGTCACCAAGGGGACCCGTGGTTCCTGATCGGGATGGAGCCGGTTCCACCGCTCGACGTTGAGGGCCTGTTCCCGCAGATTCTTGTACGAGGTCGCCGACCACAGCTCGGCGCCCACCCCATAGTGCTGGGCGAGCTCCTCACGCGCCTCGCGGGCGGCGAGGTTGGCGGTCCCCGAGAAGATGATCGAGACGTCCTGGCTGGTCCCGTCGGGTGGCGGGGCCCACCTGTAGAGCCCGTCCATGATCCCCTGCTCGACACCATCTGGCCGCGCCGGCTGGGCGTAGTTCTCGTTGTACACGGTCAGGTAGTAGAAGACGTCGTCGGGGTCGTCGCCGTACATCCGCTTGAGGCCGCGCTGCACGATGGTCCCCAACTCGTATGCGAAGGCGGGGTCGTATGCCTGACAGACCGGGACGGTGGATGCCAGCACGTGACTGTGCCCGTCCTGATGTTGGAGCCCCTCCCCGGCCAGCGTCGTCCTTCCCGCGGTGGCACCGAGGAGGAATCCCCGGGCCCTGGCATCACTGGCATTCCAGATCAGGTCGCCGACCCGCTGGAACCCGAACATCGAGTAGAAGATGAAGAAGGGCACCATCGGTATCCCTCGAGTGGCGTAGGAGGTGCCGGCCGCGGTCCACGATGCCAGGGACCCCGCCTCGGTTATCCCCTCCTCGAGGATCTGCCCGTCCTGGGACTCGGCGTAGGACAAGAGCATCGAGGCGTCCACCGGCTCGTACAGCTGACCCTTCGAGGCGTAGATCTTGAGCTCACGGAACAACGAGTCCATCCCGAAGGTCCTCGCCTCGTCGGGGACGATCGGCACCACGTGGGGCCCGAGGCCCTCGGTGCGCGCCAGTGAGCGGAGGAGACGGGTGAATGCCGAGGTGGTGGAGGCTTCCACCTTGCCCGAGCCGGCATAGACCTCGGCGAAGGCCTCGTCACCGGGCAGGGTCAGCCTCGAGTCACCGACGACCCGCTGGGGGATCGGCCCGCCCAATTCCTGGCGTCTCGCCGTCAAGTAGTCGTGCTCGGGTGTGCCGGGGCCGGGTCTGAAATAGGGAGGTTCCTTGTCACCCTCGAGCGATTCCTCGGGGATCTCGTCCTCCAGATGCAGAGTGGTGCGCAAGGTGATGAGCTGTTTGTTGGTCAACTCCTTGATCTGATGGGTGGCGTTGCGACCCTCCACGTCGGGGCCCAGCGTCCAACCCTTGATCGTCTTGGCCAGGATCACCGTGGGCTTGCCGTTGTCCAGCTCGGTGGCCACCTTGTAGGCGGCGTAGATCTTGCGGAAGTCGAGCCCTCCCCGGCGGAGGTTCCAGATCTCCTCGTCACTCATGTCTGCTACCAGCGCTTTGGTGCGGGGGTCCTTTCCGAAGAAGTGATCCCTGACGTACGCACCGCTCTCCGCCTTGTAGCGCTGATACTCCCCGTCCACGGTGGTGTTCATCACGTTGACCAGAGCGCCTTCGTCATCCTTGGCGAGGAGCGCGTCCCACCCGCTTCCCCAGATCAGTTTGATCACATTCCACCCGGCGCCCTTGAACACCGCTTCGAGCTCGGTGATGATCTGGCCGTTGCCCCGCACCGGCCCGTCGAGCCGCTGCAAGTTGCAGTTGATGACCCAGGTCAAGTTGTCGAGCCCTTCGCGGGCGGCGAGAGAGATCGAGCCCAGTGACTCTGGCTCGTCCACCTCGCCGTCTCCGATGAAGCACCAGACCCGGGAGTCAGAGGTGTCGTCGAGACCACGGTTCTGCAGGTACTTGTTGAACCGGGCGTGGTAGATGGAGTTGATCGGCCCCAGACCCATCGACACCGTGGGGAACTCCCAGAAATCCGGCATCAGCCGGGGATGTGGATAGGAGGAGAGGCCGTCCCCGGCGATCTCGAAGCGGAAGTTGTCGAGGTGCTTCTCGTCGAAGCGCCCCTCCAGGTAGGCACGGGCGTAGGTGCCCGGGGCGGCATGGCCCTGGAGGTAGATGTGGTCGCCGCCTCCGGGGGCGCCCTTGCCCCGGAAGAAGTGGTTGAACCCGATCTCGTAGAGAGTGGCCGATGAGGCGAAGGTGGAGAGATGGCCCCCGATGCCCTTCTCACGATGGTTGGCCTTGACCACCATGACGGCGGCGTTCCAGCGGATGAACCTCCGGATCCTGCGCTCGACGTCCTCGTCGCCGGGAAACTCGGGCTGTTCCTCCAGGGGGATGGTGTTCACATAGGGGGTGGTGACCGCACCCGGGATCCCGAGACGAGTCTCGTGGGCCCGTTCCAGCAGCTTGGCCAGCAGAAAACGGGCACGGACCGCCCCATGTCGCTCGGCCACCGCATCCAGGGACTCCGTCCATTCCTGGGTCTCGGCCGGGTCGCTGTCGGGAAGTTGATGGAGATACTCGTCCCCTATCGTGTCACCGAGATCTGATGGCATGAGCCCAGGTTAGTGAGCCATTGATTTCGTGTTTAAGGTTGGCTTCGAGCCAGGGTTGGACGACACCGAGCAGACGCATTGGCGCGTCGATCTGGGGGGTGTGACCGGTGTCCTCCATCTGGACGAGGCTCCAATCGGGACGCAGGGAGCACAGCCACTCCACCGATTGACTGGACACGATCGGGTCGGCGACCCCCTGCACGACGAGGGTTGGCGCCTTCACCGCCCGGATCATTGCGACGAAGCGCCAACGTCTCAGGAAGAGCCGGCGAATGGCCTGTCCCGTCTTGGGCATTGCGTCGGCGGCCCATGGAAGGTGGCTGCGTTTCTCGGCCAGGTCGACCAGGGACTCGATGACGTGCAGCGGCACCCGGCCCGTCTTGTGGGTGATTCGCTCCAGCGATTGGTAGATCAGCTGCCGGGGGCTGAGCGACCTGACCATCCTGCGCGCCATCACCGGGCCCACACCCGGGGCGGAGTTGATCAGCAGTCGGCGCGCCATCTGCCAGTCGATGTTGGGGTCGGGAAGCCGCGGTGGCGTGGCCGGAGAGATGAGAACCAGGGCGGCCAACAACTCCGGATGCTGGGAAGCGACCATCTCGCAGAGCAGTGCGCCGAGGGAGCTCCCCACCAGGACTGCGGGGTGGCCGACCTCCGAGATGAAGCCGGAGATCGCCTGCACCTGGGTCTCCAGGGACCAGTCCTTGCCCGGAGGGGACAAGCCGAACCCGGGGAGGTCGAGAGCGGTCACCCGCCCCTGAGCCGTCAGTCGGGGTCCGATCACATCCCAGCTGGCCACCGACCCGCCCAGTCCGTGGACCATGACGATGGGCTGGCCCGAGCCGCCGTAGTCCTTCCAGTGGACCAGGCAGTGGCCCAGATCGAGATACCCGGACATGGTGGCCGGAAGGGTATCTGGGGCCGCCCCTTAAGCTGAGCCAGAGATGCGCGTCCTCCTCCTCTCCACCTATGAGCTGGGGCGCCAGCCAACGCATCTCGCCGCTCCCGCCACTGCCCTCCGGCGGGCCGGCCACCAGGTCCGGGTGCTTGATCTCGCCGTGGACTCACTGGAGGGAGAAGACGTGGAATGGGCAGAGCGCGTTGCCATATCGGTCCCGATGCACACCGCCACCCGTCTCGCCGACGAAGTCGTCGAGGCACTGTCGGCTGCCCGTCCGGATCTCCCGGTGGCGTTGTATGGGCTCTACGCAGGGCTGGGGAGTGCCGACGTCGACGGCCGTTTCGAAGGGGAGTACGAACCGGCCCTCCTCCGGTGGGCCGACGGCTCGCTGCGCGGTCGACATCGTCACCTGGGCCGGTCCGAGCTGGGCATCCCCGACCGAGCAGGTCTCCCGGCCCTCGATTCTTATGCCCGCCTGGAGAGCAGCGGCGTCTCGGTGCTCGCCGGTGCGGTCGAGGCCTCCCACGGCTGCCGTCACCGCTGCCGGCACTGCCCGATCCCCACCGTCTACGACGGGCGGATACGCATCGTCCCCCGTGACAAGGTGCTGGCCGACATCTCCAACCTGGTGGAGGCGGGAGCAGGCCACATCACCTTCGGTGACGCCGACTTCCTCAATGCCCCGCCTCACTCGCTTGCGATCCTCGACGCCGCCCACGACGCCCACCCCAGCATCACCTTCGACGCCACCATCAAGGTGGAGCACATCATCGAGCACCAAGACCTGTGGCCCCGTCTCGCCGAGCTCAATCTCCTGTTCGTGGTGTCCGCCTTCGAGAGCGTCGACCCACGGACCCTCGAGATCCTCGACAAGGGCCACACCCTCGCCGACATGTCGCAGGCGATCGAGCTGACCAGGGAGGCCGGCATCCACATCCGCCCCACCTGGCTTCCCTTCCTCCCCTGGACGACGCCTGGGGACGTCGCCGACATCTTCGAGTTCATCGACGGCCGCGACCTGGTCGGGGCGACCGATCCGGTGCAAATGGCCATCAGGCTCCTCATCCCCAGGGGCTCTCTCCTGGAACATCACCCGACGGTGACGCCCTATCTCGGCGGCTACGACACCAGGGCTCTCACCTGGGGATGGGCCTTCGCCGACCCGGAGACGGCAGTCCTGCAAAAGGAGCTGGAGTCCATTGCCGCCGACGCCTCCGATTGCGGGCGAGAGGCGGGCGCCACCTTGAACCAGATGCGGGAGTCGGTGACGAGGATCTCGGGGCGCCATCTTCCCGAGCTCGACGACCGTGGCCCCGCTGCACCGCGGCTGACGGAGAGCTGGTTCTGCTGTGCCGAGCCCACGGGAAGCCAGTCGGTGTCGATTCGGATAGCCCCCCGGTAGAGTTCCCGCCCCACATCACGGAGCACAGCCCTGGCCAGCATCCTGATCGCTAGTTCTCTGCGGAAGCGTTTCGGCGACCTGGTTGCCGTTGACGACGTGAGCCTCACCATCGAGGAAGGTGAGACTTTCGGCCTGCTCGGGCCGAACGGCGCCGGCAAGACCACGACGATCTCGATGGTGTGCGGTCTCCTCGAGCGCGACGACGGCTCTGTCACTGTGAACGGGGAGGAGATCACCACCGGATCGACCCGGGGTCGGGCGGCGATCGGCTTGGTCCCTCAGGACCTCGCCCTGTATCCGGACCTGACCGGCGAGGAGAACCTCCGTTTCTTCGGTCATCTCTACGGAATGACCGCCGAGCGCCTCGACGACCGGGTCGCCGAGGTCCTCGAAGTCGTCGGTCTCGCCGACCGCAAGGACGATCAGACCAAGGAGTACTCGGGGGGCATGAAGCGACGTCTCAACATCGGGGTCGGTCTGCTCCATGAGCCCCGGCTCCTCATCCTCGACGAGCCGACGGTGGGGGTCGACCCGCAGTCGCGCAATGCCATCCTCGAGTCGGTGGAGAGTCTCTCCAGAGAGGGGATGGCCGTCCTCTACACCACCCATTACATGGAGGAGGCGGAGCGTCTCTGCGACCGTGTCGCCATCATCGACGAGGGCAGGATTCAAGCGGAGGGGACGCGGCGGGAGCTGGTGTCCCTGGTCGGCGAGAAGGACCGGGTGGCGATCTCAGGATCGGGCAACCTGGCACAGGCCGCCGAGGCGCTGCGCTCCGTCCCGGGTGTCACCGATGCCACTTCATCGGATCATCGCATCGAGGTGCTCGCCACCGATGCCTCCTCGATCCTCCCCGAGCTGCTCGCCCGGGTGTCGAGCTCGGGCAGTTCGATCACCGGTGTCGAGGTGGTCGAGCCCAACCTCGAGGCAGTGTTCCTCCATCTGACAGGGAAGGCTCTTCGGGACTGAGGTGGGTGCCGCATTTCGCATCGCCGCCAAGGACCTGAAGCTACGGGTCCGGGACCGCTCGGCGTTCATCCTGGGAATCCTCGCCCCTCTGGTCCTCGCCTTCATCTTCGATGCGATATTCGGGTCGGCGGCCACAGGGACCGGTCTCGGGCTCGACTACGGGTTGGTCGACGACGACCAGTCCCAAGTCTCCGCGGCTTTCGCCTCGGTGCTCGAAGGCGCCGAGTCTGAGGACATCCTCACCGTCGAGGTCTATGACGAGCGGGCCGCCGCCGATAGCGCCATCGGGGACGATGACATCGACGCCTACTTCTTCATCCCGAGTGGCTTGGAACAGGCGGTCTTCGCCAACCGGTCGTCCACGATCGAGATCGTGGGAGACATCGACTCTCCGACTTCCACCCAGATCGCCGCCTCGTTCGCCGAACAGTTCTCGTCCGGGGTTGCCTCGGCGCAACTGGCGGTGGCCACCACCGCCGGGGTCACCGGGTCGCCGGTGACCCCCGACTTCGTCGACTCCCTGTCTCAGGATCCCGCCATCGCCGGGCGGTCCTTCGATCTGACCGACCGGTCCGCCGAGACCAAACAGCTCGACGCCTCCACCTACTTCGCCGCCGGCATGGCCGCCTTCTTCCTCTTCTTCACGGTCCAGTTCGGAGTCAACGGCTTGTTGGAGGAGGAGCGGGACGGGACGCTGGCCCGGCTGATGGCCGCCCCGATTCCTCGAATCTCCCTGGTCGCCGGAAAGGCGATCCTCTCGTTCGTCCTCGGGCTGGTCTCGATGACCGTCCTGGTGGTGGCCACCTCGCTGTTGATGGATGCCTCTTGGGGGGCGCCGCTCGGTGTGGCGCTGCTCGTGGTGGCCGGGGTGCTCGCCGCAGTGGGGATCATGGGCCTGGTGGCGGCGATCACCAAGACCCCGGAGGGGGCGGGCAACCTCGGATCGATCATCGCGGTCATCCTCGGGATGCTCGGAGGAACGTTCTTCCCGATCGGGGCGACCGGGGGAGTCCTCTCGGCTCTCACCTACATCACGCCCCACGCGTGGTTTCTGAGGGGGCTGGCGGACTTGAGCTCCGACGCCCCCTGGACCGCAGCCCTACCCGCCGCAGGAGCCATCATGATGTTCGCGGTGGTGACCGGGCTCCTCGCCTGGCTCCTGTTGCGGCGGAGGCTGACCCGATGAGGGCCCTGCACATCGGCATCATCAATGTGAAGCGGATGCTGCGCGAGCGGAGCAACATCTTCTTCGTCTTCATCTTCCCCCTGGCGATCGTCCTCCTCGTGGGGATCCAGTTCGGTGGGAGCTTCGCCCCCGTGATCGGTATCAGCGTCGGGGGCGAGGGAGAGCTGACATCGGCGATCGTCGGGGCGCTCGAGGAAGACGACTCGATCGAGCTGCGACGGTTCGAGAGCAGTGACGAGGTGGTGACCGCGGTGGAGCGGGGCGGCGTCCAGGCCGGTGTGCTGCTCCCCGCGGACATGGACACCACGGTCGCATCGGGGAACAGCGTCGAGATCGGTTATGTCAGCCGTCCCGACGGTGCAGGGGCCCAGCTGCAGAGCCTTGTCGCATCGGCCATCGCCGAGGTGATGCGGCCGGTGGGGGCTGCCCAGTTCGCCGTCGTCGAGACCGGGGAGGACTTCGATGAGACACTGCAAGTCGCAGAGGGGATCGCCGAGGGCACCGAGCCGATCGTCGTGGAGGTGTCGGCGGTGGGCGAGGCGCTCTTTCCCGCCACGTTGGGGCGATTCGATCTCGGGGCGTCATCCCAGCTCGTCTTGTTCGTCTTCTTGACCGCCTTGGCGGGATCCTCGGCCCTGATTCTCACCAGACAGCTCGGGATCAGCCAGCGGATGCTGTCCACGCCGACCTCGATGCGAGCGATCATCGTCGGTGAGTCATTGGGTCGTTTCGGGACGGCCCTGGTCCAGGGGGTCTACATCATGGTGCTCACCCTCATCATGTTCCAGGTCAACTGGGGCGACCCTGTCGGAGCGACCCTCATCCTGGTCGCCCTGTCGGCGGTCGGAGCAGGGGCGGGCATGTTGATGGGCTCGGTGTTCAGCAACGATCAGCAAGCTGCCGGCATCGGTGTGATGCTCGCCCTCGGTCTCGCCGCCCTGGGAGGGGCGATGTTCCCCGCCGAGCTGTTCTCCCCGACCATGCAGAGGGTCGCCCACGTCACGCCACACGCCTGGGCCCTGGACGGGTTTGCCGAGCTGGTCAGACGGGACGGCAACACCCTCGACATCCTCCCCGAGTTGGGGGTACTCGCCGTATACGCGATCGGGCTCCTCGGTCTGGCCTCGTGGCGGCTGCGCGTGGCCATCACCCGTCCGTGATGGTTGAATAGGCGGATGAGAGGTTTCGCCCGGGCACTCGGAATCGTCGGCTGGCTCTGGTTCATCACCGGGTTCGTCGGCCCGATGTTCGGCTTCGACCTCTTCAACATCTTCCCTGGGCTCGTGCTGATCTTCATCAGCCGGATGATGGCCCGCGCCGCCCGTACCCGTATCCCGGAGGAGGCAGAGGAGAGCCCCGCCCCCGAGCGGGTGCTGAACACCGACCGACCCACTCCTCCACCTCCCCGCCCCGAACCGGTGGTCCGTCATCACCAACCCGAGCCCCAGCCCCGCCCGGAAACCGAACCAGTGCGGGACGACATCTTGAACCGAATCCTGCTTGCCGGGCGAGAAGCGGAGGACGAGACGGTCGTTCACGAGGAGGCGTCGCCACGTGATGAGGGCACCACTCCGAGGACATCGGCGGAGATGATCGCCCAGGCCCGCAAACGCTGGGACCGAAGGGGTTAGAGCCCGGCCGCCGCCAGTGCCCGGGTGGCACGAAGCTCGGCAGCGAAGTCGGCCCGTCGCTGGCCGACATCCGGTGAGGGCCCGATCAGGTCCCGGTTCTTGGCCAGGGCCAGGGCCGACTTGAAGAGGACCTGGCTGGCGCTCTCGCCCGAGAAGAGGCGCCCTTCGATTCGGTACATACGCGCCCGCGCCAAACACGTGTTGAGGAACTTCTTCTCTTCGAATGCGCCCTGGAGGATCTCGAGCTCGTCTCCCACGATCTGATAGGCGTCGAGAAAGGGGAGGAGCGCCCAGTAGGCGACGGGCTCACCCATCTTGGCGAGCACACCCAACGGCCCGGCCGCTCGGAGAACGGATTCCCACTCGGCCACGTCGACCCCGATGTCGCCGGATACCGCGGAGAGAAACTCCTCTTTCTCGGGGAAGAAGAACTCGAACTTCAACAGATCTCGCAGGTCGAGCATGCCCCGGCGCACCGTCTCGGGATCCCTGTCCCCGTCATCGACGAGAGCGGTCAGGGCGATCTCGGCGATGGCGCGGTTGACGAAGAAGTGGACCACGACATTGCGGTAGTACGAGATGCGGATCATCTGATCGTCGTCGAGCCAGAAGACCCGGCGTCCCACCGCCTCGTGACTGGAGACGTTGTCGTGCTCGGCGAGCCAGTCGAGGATGCCGGTCACTGTGCCGGCGTCGGCGAGGTCGAGGGTCTCGGTGGTGGGCAATTCCCGAGCTCGGATGAAGTCGACCAATCGGGCGCACTCGGCGGCGAGCTCGGCGGCGGTGCGGGCCTTGCCCCTCGCTGCGAGAAGGGCGATCGAGACCACCGCGGTCGGGGTGGTGGGAGTCACCCTGCCGATCCGGTACATCACCTCGAATGCCAGCTTCTGCAACCCCAGTGACCTCTCGTCGTCCCCGATCCTGGCCACCACCGAGGCAACCGAGACCGGCTCTCCGAACCTTATGTGGATGTCGCCGTATCTCCGCCGGAGGGAGCGGACCGCCCGCCACAGCCAGCCGAGCGACTCCCGCTCCTTGCCACGACCCTGTGCCTCCCGGGCGTAGTCGGGCACGTCCTGGATCTGGTCGTAGGTGATCGACACCGGGATGAGCTGGATGTCCTCGCTCTTGCCCCGGCGCTGGGCGTCGACGACGTAGTTGAGGAGCCCGAAGCGGGGCGGGTTCAGCCTGCCCGAGCGCGACCGCCCCCCCTCCATGTACCACTCCAGGGGGAACCGCTTCTCGACGAGGAAGTCGATGTACGCCCTGAGCACGATCTTGTACAACTCGTTGTCCCGGAAGGACCGCCGGATGAAGAAGACCCCGGTTCGTCTCAGCAGCGGTCCGATCGGGAAGAAGTCGAGGTTGATCCCTCCTGCGGTGTGGTTGGGGGGCAGGTCGTTCTCCCACAGCATGAACTGGAGGCTGAGACGGTCGAGGTTGGACCGATGCGAGGGCAGGAACACCACCGGGCTCTCCTCACCGAGGGCGGCGATCTTTCTCACCTCCTCCTCGGCGTAGCGGATGCCCCGGTACCCCTGGCTGTACAACGTGTGTATGGCGTTGGCGATCAGGTCGATGACATACGGGCTGTGGGTGGCGGCAATTTCCTTGAGGTAGCGCTCGGCACCCCTTCTCACCTCTGCGGGATCGGTCCCGGTCTGATCGGCGTACTCCGCCAGCGTGGCGGCGAGCTCACCGCGGGACAGGATGGCCTCGGGCACGAAGCGGGGGATCTTGTAGCGATTGCCCCGGATACGGCGCTCCGCCTTGTCGAGGGCCCGCCAGGCCCTCCTCGTGACGAACGCCTCGAGGCCGTCGATCTCGCCCGACTCTGCGTAAGCGGTCTTCATCTCGTCCCGGCCGGCTCCGGTGGCGGCGATAAGCCTCACCCGACCGGGTCGGAACGTCCTGATCAACCTCGCTCGCAGGCGACGCGGGTCCCGGGGGTCGCCCGGCTTGACGAGGTCAGACCATCCCACCGAGCGACGCCCGTCCTTTCCCGGTGCCATCCACAGCACGCGGACCGGCACGAAAAAAGTGGTCTCATCTCCCTCCAGGGCCGCGGACAGGTCATCCGAGGGCCCGCCGGGGCGCCGCCGGGACGACTTGATCCGAAGCGTCTCGGGCTCATGGAGGTGTCTTCCCAGCCAGCGTCGGAGCATCTTCGCCTCGTATTCGGTGGCGGCGTCGAGGAGATAGACGACCCGGGACCCTTCGGGCCCTCTCAGTAGTGCGAGGTCTGGCGATGGCGCACGGGACACGAGCCCACTCTATTGGCTGGCAGAATCGCCCTTCGTGCGAGTGGTGATTCAGCGAGTGGCCCATGCCTCGGTCTCGGTCGACGGAAAGACCGTGGCCTCGATCGGGAGCGGGCTCTGCCTCTTGGTTGGGGTCGAGCCCGGCGACGGCGAGCCCGAGGCGTCGGCTCTGGTCGACAAGGTGGCCGGGTTGCGGGTGTTCGGCGACACGGCGGGCAAGATGAATCTGTCGTTGGGCGATGTCGGCGGCGAGGTACTCGTCGTCAGCCAGTTCACCCTCCTCGGGGAGTTGGGCAAGGGGAGGAGGCCATCGTTCAGCGGTGCAGCTCCGCCCGAGGCGGCGGCACCGCTGATCGACTCAGTCGTCGAAGGTTTTCGTCGCAGCGGTATCGATGCCTCCCA
>Ga0299913_10000491_pt1 | contig 25412 bp, 25 predicted proteins | sample RVTome_9_FD_201360 | JGI IMG/M metagenome (GOLD analysis project Ga0299913, IMG submission 201360) | Soil microbial communities from uranium-contaminated site in the Upper Colorado River Basin, Wyoming, United States - RVT155D38 (version 2) ... | reverse complement strand
TAGAACGAAATCCCCAACCGCCTGTAAAGCCTCGACAACAGCCATATCGGTCCGATCATCAGCAGCTGAACGTCGCGCACAACCGCCCGCATGCCACCGGAAGTGTGGTGCCCGAAGTAGATGCCCGCGATAGCGACGACGACCATCCCGAGCGACATACCGGCGACGGACACGTTCGCCTGCGTCATCAGTACGCCGAGCGCCGCGGTGGCGAGCATGAACGGCAGCATCCCGACTGCCAGCGGCAGCGAGATGACGAAGTAATATACGAGTGAGGCCATGAGAAACGCCGATCCCCAGTTCAGAAAGGGTGATATTTCCGCAAACTCCCGAGGGATCGGCAGGGCCCACAGCATGCCGGCCATGCCGGGGACGAGGAGCACCACGGAAGGCCAATAGACTGCCGGGTAGGCGACATCGCGATGACTGTCGCCGTAATCCGACAGCCACTTTGCGGTTTCGGACATCCGGTCTCCCGCCGGGTAAAAGGAGAAGCCATTCTACACACCGACGCCAGTGCCGAATCGTCCTGCGAGTTACGAAATCTGAGAACCAGTCGCGATTTTGCGAGTCGGTTTAGCCCTTGTTCAGGTACATAGCCGCTACAATACGCACACGATTCAGCACCGGTCTCTTGAGCAGAAAGACAGCAAACTGCCCGAGGCCGGTGTCCGTTTGGGCAACTGGCATTATAGGGAAGGATGATGAACAGCAAATCTCTGGGAATGGCTGCGCTTGCAGCTTTGGCGACGATCGCAATCGGCGGTTGCCAGTCACTCGATGCATACACGCAGGAATCGAAGACGAGCAGTACCGCGAAGGGTGCAATGATCGGTGCAGCCGCAGGAGCGGTGGCCGGTCTCATATCCGGTGACGACGCCGTCGAACGCAGGCAACATGCGATGATCCTGGCGGGCGTAGGTGCCCTCGCGGGCGGCGCGGTCGGCAACTATATGGACAGGCAGGAGGCCAAGCTTCGGGCCGAGTTACAGGGGTCCGGCGTCAGCGTTACCCGAATCGGCGACAACATTACTCTCAACATGCCGGGCAACGTGACGTTTGCGACCGACAGCTCGGACCTGAGCCCTGCCTTCTTCGATGTGCTCAATTCTGTCGCGAAGGTAATGAAGGAATACAACAAGACCGTGGTCGAAGTTGCCGGTCATACGGACAGCACCGGAAGTGATTCCTACAACCAGAGTCTCTCCGAACGCCGCGCCGGGGCCGTTGCACAGTACCTGCGCTCGCAGAACGTCGGCAACGAAAGACTGCTCACAGTGGGCATGGGCGAAGCACGCCCGGTAGCCGATAACGGCACGGCGGATGGGCGCCAGGCCAATCGCCGGGTAGAGATTACAATGGTGCCTCTGACAAGCTGAGGCGCTCCGACGGGGGGATCGCCCTCCTGCAGCGTTCGAAGACGGTGGTTAGAAGGCTGTAGGAGCCCGCCCTGCGGGCGATCCCCCCGTCATGGAAACTAATCCCGCAAGAAAAGAACAACCAACGGGACTCAAGTGAACCGCACGTACGGTAAACCCGACACGGGCACCTGGATCGAAGCATCGGGGTTGGTGCGCCGACTCATTCCCGACGATAGCGACGGCGCGCGCCACCAGCGCTTTGTCCTGGATCTTCGAAACGGCCAGACCGTTCTGATGGCGCACAACATCGACCTGGCCGAGAGAGTGCCGGTCGGCCTCGGCGACCGCGTTCGATTTCGGGGAATGTACGAGTGGAACGAGCAGGGCGGGCTGGTGCACTGGACACACCACGATCCGCTCGGCATAGAGGACGGCGGATTTATTCGTTATCGGAGCAAGTCCTACGGTTAGCCCCAGTGGCACCTGAGTGCTATTTCGGTTAGTCCGCCTTGCAAGGGACGCTCCCGGGAATCTCAGGCTTCCATCGCCACTTTCAGTTTCCGGATCGCGTTGTTCTCGATCTGACGAATACGTTCGGCAGATACGCCGTACTCGTCGGCGAGTTCGTGCAGCGTCTGCTTCTCGTCGGCAAGCCAGCGGGTCTCGAGAATTCGTCGGCTCCGGTCGTCGAGACCGGTCAGAGCTTCGCTCATCCGTGAGGTCGCATCGTCATGCCAGTCCATGTCTTCCATCAGCACGGCGGGGTCCGAGTTCGGGCTGGGCAGGTAGGCGGCCGGTGTAAACATGTGCTCGTCGTCCGCATCCGGACCCGGATCGAAAACAGCGTCGTGCGAGCTCAGGCGCCGCTCCATTTCCGTCACTTCTTCCGGACTGACGCCGAGATCGTCGGCGACCGCATGCGTCTCGTCGTTCGACAGCCAGGCCAGGCTCTTCTTGTTCTTCCTCAGGTTGAAGAACAGCTTCCGCTGCGCCTTCGTGGTCGCGACCTTGACGATGCGCCAGTTACGCAGCACGTATTCGTGAATTTCGGCCCGGATCCAGTGCACGGCAAACGACACGAGACGCACCCCGTACTCGGGGTCGAACCGTTTCACGGCTTTCATGAGCCCGACATTGCCTTCCTGGATCAGATCGTTCAGCGGCAATCCGTAGCCCATGTAACCCTTGGCGATATGCACGACGAAGCGCAGATGCGCCATCACGAGGTCGCGCGCGGCGTCGAGGTCGCCTTCGTCACGCAAGCGGCGTGACAGCGTCTGTTCGTCTTCCTTGCTCAATACGGGGATCGACCCGACCGCCTGAATGTAGGCATCGAGGCTGCCGACCGGGCCAGCCAGAGCCAGGTCGCGGTTAAACGTCGCAACTGCCGTCGTCATTTCTGTTGATACCTCCCTTGGTGGCTGGGCATTTTAGCACTCGCCCCGTTAGAGTGCTAACAGGGTGCTTTGTTCCGAGCGCGCCGCCCGGAAAAACCACTTTAACAACAAGGCGATACGTGTGAGCCAAAACGGCCGGCCGCGGCCGGGGCGCGCGTCACCGAGGTTCGATGCGGCGCAGGTGGCGGGCGACCGCCAGCCAGGAGCCGGCAAGCCCCAGAGCCACGCCAGTACCGATTGTCAGAAGGCTCTCCTCAAAGCTCAACGAGAGGATGCTGAACGAGCTGTCGTACAAGCCGGCCAGGCGCCCGACGGGCGCTTTCAACGCGAACATCCCGTAGGCGACCAGGACCAGGGCCAGCACGCCACCACCGAGGCCATACCACAGCCCCGAGTACAGGAACGGCCTTCTGACGAACCCGTTGCTGGCGCCGATCAGCTTCGTCACTTCAATTTCCTCGCGGCGGTTCTGGATGTCCAGCCGGATGGTATTGCCGATGATCACTACGATCGCGGCACCGAGCAGGCCGGCGCCGATGGCGATGGCCCGCTCGAGCATGTCGAGAATCGCATGGAAGCGTTGTACCCAGTCCGTATCCGCTTGCACAAAGTCGGTCTCCGGAAGATTTCCGAGTTCTTCCTGCATGAGTGCCATCGACTGCTCGGTGTTTCTGCCGGCAGGCCGCACCACGATGGTGTGCGGCAGCGGATTCTCCGAGAGGTGATCGAGCGCCGACCCGAAGCCGGACTGCAATTTGAACTCCTCGAGGGCCTCTTCCGACGAGATCCGCGTCACCGCCTGCACGTCCGCGCGCTGGCGAATCAACTCCGCCAGCCTGGCGGCGTCCTCCGTGGATGTGCCGGGCTTCAGGTAGAGTGAGAAGTCCAGGGCACTGTCCCAATTGCCGCTGAGCGATTGCGCATTCTTTATGACCAGGTGCATTGCGGCGGGCAGCGCCAGCGTTACTGCGATGACGAGTATGGTCATCAGGCTTGCAAAAGGCTGCCGGACCAGTCTTCCGAGAGCGCCGACGGATGTTGCCACGTGACGCAGCGCCCAGCGCGTCACCGGTCCGGTCGGCTTTGCAGGAACGAAGGCTTCGGTGTTCCGGGTCAGCGCCATGGTTGCCGCTCGAAATCGACCGCCGCCTCGTGGGCGTAGTCGTCGATGAAATCGTCATCCTCTTCAACCTTTACGGTACCGTTTTCGAGCGGGATGCGTCGACATCCCAGCTGGTCGATCAACGCAATATCGTGGCTCGCGATGAGGAGTGTTACGCCTACTTCGTTGAAGCGACGAAAAATGCGCATGACTTCGAGCGAAAGGTCTGGATCGAGGTTGCCGGTTGGCTCATCGGCGATCAGAAGTTTGGGACGACTGACGATGGCGCGCGCGATGCCGACGCGTTGCTGTTCGCCGGTTGACAGCGTTTCGGGATTTCGCTTTTCTTTCTGCAGCAATCCCACCTGGTCGAGCGCCGCACGCACCTTGCGTGCCGCGTCCCGACGACTCACGCCCGCGATCACCAGGGGAAGGCCCACATTGTCGAATACCGACCGGTCATAGAGCAGCTTGTGATCCTGGAATACCATGCCGATCTGTCGCCGGTAGGCGGGAATCTTTCGCCGGGTCACGCGCCGCGTATTCCGGCCATCGACGATGACCTGCCCGGAGGTCGGCCGTTCGATGAGAGCGATGAGCCGCAACAGGGTGCTCTTGCCGGCGCCGGAGTGGCCGGTGACGAACACCATTTCGCCCTTGTCGACAGACATGGTGAGGTTCTTCAGCGCTTCCTGTCCGCCGGGAAATCGTTTCGTGACGTCCTCGAGGCGAATCAAGGCTCCCCGCCCCCGCCGCTCTCTCCGCTCGCCAGGAGCGCCTCAACGTACTCGCCGGCGTCGAAGGGCTGCATGTCATCCACGGCTTCACCGATACCGATAAAGCGCACCGGGATACCGAACCGGTGTGCAATCGCCAGCAGGATACCGCCCTTCGCGGACCCGTCGAGCTTTGTCACGGCGATGCCGGTCACGTCGAGAGCGGCATGAAATTTCTCGGCCTGGACCATCGCGTTCTGCCCAAGGCCCGCATCCAGCACCAGGAGGACTTCCTGCGGCGCTTCGGCGTCATGACGCGCCAGTACCCGCTTGATTTTTTTCAGTTCGTCCATCAGGCCTTGCTGGCTCTGGAGCCGCCCGGCAGTATCGGCAATCAGCACGTCGACGCCGCGGGAGCGGGCCGCATTGAAGGCATCGAAGATCACTGCGGCCGGATCGGCGCCGTGCTGCTGCGCGATCACCGGCACGGCGTTTCGTTCGCCCCACGCCTTCAGCTGCTCGACCGCTGCCGCGCGGAACGTATCTCCGGCAGCGAGCATTACAGACAGGCCCTGATCTTTGAATCGTTTGGCCAGCTTGCCGATCGTCGTGGTTTTCCCCGCCCCGTTGACGCCGACGACGAGAATGACGAATGGGTGTGCCGTCCCGGAAATCGCAAGTGGTCGCTCGACGGAGGAGAGGATCTCGGTCAACGCCTTCTTCAGGCCTTGCATGAGCGCTTCGACGTCCTTCAGCTCCTTCCGTGCGAGGCGTCTTCGCAATTGCTCGATAATGCGCTCTGTCGCTTCGACGCCGACGTCTGCCATGACCAGCCTGGACTCGAGCTCGTCCAGTACGTCGTCGTCGATGCTGCCGCCCGGGATGAGATTCGCGAGGTCGTAGGTGAGCCAGCTGTCGCCGCTGTTGAGGCGCGCCCGTAGCCGCTTCACGAAGCCTTCGCGCGGTGCCGTGACGGCTTCGGATTTATTTTTCCTGCCAAACAAGATCAAATGCGAAACCCATGACGAGACGACCACCCAGTTCCCGGACGCCGGCCGCGGCGCGGCCGGGCCGCGTGCGTATTGTAGCGGGAAAATGGCGTGGTCGTTTTCTGCCGGTTGCCAACGTAGCGGAGCTTCGACCGACCTCCGAGCGAATTCGCGAAACGGTTTTCAACTGGCTTGCACCCGACATCGAAGGTTCGCGCTGCCTCGACCTGTTCGCGGGAACCGGCGTGCTCGGCTTCGAGGCGCTGTCGCGGGGCGCGGCGGCAGCCGTCCTCGTCGAGCGCAGCGGCAAGGCGTGCGATGCGCTTCGACAAAGTGCCCGGCACCTCGGTGCGACATCGGCCACGATCGTGTGCGGCGATGCGCTCAACCATCTTCGCCATGCAACACCTTCGCCCATGAATATCGTATTCCTGGACCCGCCGTTCGGCGGGCAGTCTCCGGAACGGCTCTTCACCCTTTTACAGGGCGGTGGCTGGCTCGCACCGCGCGCTGCTGTTTACCTCGAGCAGGACGCCGGCGAGTCTATTCCCCCATTACCCGACGGCTGGACGGTGCGGCGTGAAAAAAAAGCAGGTAATGTCCGTTACTCGCTTCTGGATGTGGAACGGCTGCCGACGCCAGACAAAGGGCCGGAGCCCCGAACAAGCCCTGGTTGAACAAGCAGATAAAGAATCAAGAAAAGAAAAGCCCATGAAAAGGAGCATACGATGGCTGTCTCTGCCATGTATCCCGGCACGTTCGATCCCATTACGCTGGGCCACGAAGACCTTGTACGACGCGCCTGCCGTCTTTTCGACAAGGTGGTCGTCGCAATTGCAGCGAATCCCGGCAAGGAGCCCATGTTCTCGCTCGAGGAGCGAGTGGCGCTCGCAAAGTCAGTCCTGGGTGACTTCGACGGCGTGGAAGTTACCGGCTACGAAGGCCTCACGGTCAATTTCGCGAAGGAAAACGGACTCTCGGTGATCGTGCGTGGCCTCCGCGCGATCTCGGATTTCGAGTACGAGTTTCAGCTTGCCAACATGAACCGGCATCTGACCGACGAGGTCGAGACGGCTTTCCTGACCCCCACCGAAACCTATACCTACATTTCATCCAGCCTGGTGCGTGAAATTGCCGCTTTAGGCGGGGACATCACCGAGTTCGTGTCGCCGACCGTGCGGGAGGCGCTGCTCAAACGGTGCGGCCGCTCCTGATCCCCGGTTGCCGTTAGCGCTGACAGGCGTTGCAGTAGAAGGTGGACCTCTGGCCGAGAACCGCCACGGAGATTGGCCGCCTGCAAGTCAGGCAAGGCTGGCCGTCGCGCCCGTACACATTCAGTTCCTGGCGAAAGTAGCCCGGCTCGCCGTCCCCGCCGTGAAAATCGCGAAGGGTCGTGCCGCCCGCCTTGATGGCGCGCTCGAGCACGGCGGCGATCGAATCCGCCAGAACCGTCATGCGCGACCGGGAGATGCGGTCGGCGTGCCGCTTCGGGTGGATTCCGGCCAGGAACAGCGCCTCGCTGGCGTAGATGTTTCCGACTCCCACGACCACGCCGGCATTCATGATGAACTGCTTTATGGAAATGCGCCGCCCCCGCGCCTTTTGCCAGAGGTAAGCGCCGTCGAAGTCTGCCGTGAGCGGTTCGGGCCCCAGGAATCTGAGCAGAGGATGCGCGCCGGGATCGCCGGTGGTCCAGAGCAGGGATCCGAAGCGGCGGGGATCGCGGAAACGGAGTGCCTTGCCGCTGGCCACCTCGATATCGACGTGATCGTGCTTCCCCGCCGGCTCGTCGCGGTCGATGATGCGCAAGCTGCCTGACATCCCGAGGTGCAGCATCATCGTGCCGCCGTCCGTTTCAAATAGCAGGTATTTTGCCCGCCGCTTAAGCGACCGGATGAAACTTCCGGGCAGGTCGCTGTCTATATCGAGTGGCACAGGCCAGCGCAGCCGCCGTTCCCGGACTGTGACTTTGCGGACCTGCTGCTGCTCCAGCCATGGGGCTATGCCTAAACGGCTGGTTTCGACCTCCGGGAGTTCTGGCATTTCTGTTTCAGGACTGTGACCGGCGCCCACTATACCGCGACGGGGAACGCGCGAGAATGAGCGCAAGTAACCCGCTTGCCTGAGCGGGCGGAAGAAGGCGGATTTTTCCGCACCAGGCGTGAGAAACGGGCTGCATCTCCTATAAGTCGCGCACTCCATTGGTTATAGTGGCAACTCCCGATTGGGAAAGCCTCTCTCGGACGCGGCGTTTCGGCGCCGAAATGCCGCCCATGCGGCCCAACACAACCTGGTAATAGACGAAATGGAATACCTTTACGGAATGCTGAATCTGTCGTTCTGGGGCTATGCAATCGCGACGCTCCTGATGTTGCAGATCACGATGATGGCAGTGACCTTGTATCTGCATCGGGACCAGGCACATCGCGCGATCAATCTGCATCCCGTTCTGCGGCACTTCTTCCGTTTCTGGATATGGTGCACGTCAGGCATGCTGACCCGGGAATGGGTTGCCGTCCATCGCAAACATCACGCGTTCTGCGAGACGGCGGATGACCCTCACAGCCCGCAAGTCTACGGTTTGAAGAAGGTGCTGCTGGAAGGCGCGGAACTCTACCGCGTCGAAAAGGACAAGCCGGAAACGATCGAGAAGTTCGGGCGTGGTACGCCGGACGACTGGCTGGAGCGGAACGTTTACCTCAGGTTTCCCTGGGGTGGTATCGTGCTGACTTTCGTGGCCGATCTCGTTCTGTTCGGCGTGCCCGGCATCACGATCTTCGCCGTACAGATGGTTTCGATGCCATTGTTCGCCGCCGGCGTGATCAATGGCCTCGGGCATCACAGCGGCTACCGTAACTTCGAATGCGACGATGCGGCGACCAACCTCGTGCCGTGGGGCGTTTTCGTCGGTGGCGAGGAGCTGCACAACAACCATCACGCGTTTCCGACCTCGGCCAAGTTTTCGGTACGAGGCTGGGAGTTCGATATCGGCTGGCTGTACATCTGCGTATTTCGTGCCCTGCGTCTCGCGAAGGTCAACAAGGTGGCGCCGCGTCCGGTGCTGCAGCCGAGTCCGCGCCAGCACGTCGATATCGACAACCTTCGGGCGATCATCGTGAACCGCATGCACGTGCTTCGCGACTACACGAAGCAGGTGACTCTGCCCGTCTTGCGGTGCGAGCGCGCCGCTGTCGCCGGCAGTGCCGCTTTGCGCAAGGCGAGGAAGCTTCTGGTTCGCCAGCCGAAGCTTCTCGACGACAGCGCGAAGAGCCGGCTGAGCGAGTTACTCTCCGACCACGCCTCGCTGCAGACGGTCTACGAGTTTCGCGAAAAACTGCGAACGCTCTGGAGTGGTGCCAACGTCAGCAACGAGCGCTTGCTGCAACAGCTGAAGGACTGGTGCGCGGAGGCGGAAGCAAGCGGAATCAAAGTGCTCGAGGACTTCGCGGCGCGCCTCCGGTCCTACCAGCTGGCCGGGCGGTAGGGGAGCGGTCGGGCCAGTCGTCGCCGCCAAAAAAAAACCGCCCTTCGGCGGTTTTTTTCAGAACTGAAGATCGCTATTTGATCTTTGCTTCCTTGTAGAGCACATGCTTCCGCGCCCTGGGATCGTATTTTTTCGTCTCCATCTTGTCCGGATGCAAGCGCTTGTTCTTCGTGGTGGTATAGAAGTGGCCGGTGCCGGCGCTGGAAACGAGTCTGATTTTTTCACGCATGTCCGCTGGTCCTCAAATAAATTTCCGCGTGGGCGTCCGGCCTAAACCTTCTGACCTTGCGCGCGCAAGTCGGACAGCACTTTTTCGATGCCGTGCTTGTCGATGATGCGAAGTCCCTTGTGGGACACACGAAGACGCACGAACCGTTTCTCCGATTCGAGCCAGAAGCGCTTGCTTTGCAGATTCGGCAAAAACCGGCGGCGCGTCTTGTTGTTGGCGTGGGAAACGTTGTTGCCGCTTTGCGGACGCTTTCCCGTGACCTGGCAAATCCTGGACATGGCGGTTTGGTCTCTAGATTTCTCAAAAAGCCTGCCCGCAGAGGGCGGGCAAAGAGCGGGACTTTATACCAGCGTCGGGAAGCGGTTTCAAGGCTGCCGCGTGCCACTTCTGCGCAAGGATACCGGCCCGGACGTCAGATCATGCCGCGGCTCGCAAGCGAGGTGCTGACGCCGTCGCCGATGACCAGGTGGTCGAGCAGCCGGATGTCCACCAGCTCCAGCGCGGCCTTGAGCCTCAAGGTTATCCGCTCATCCGCCTGGCTCGGCTCGGCGACTCCTGACGGGTGATTGTGAGCGAGGATGACCGCGGCCGCGTTGACGGAGAGCGCCTGTTTGACCACCTCGCGCGGATACACGCTGGTGCCGTCAATGGTGCCGCGGAACAGTTCCTCGAAGGAGATGATGCGATGGCGGTTGTCCAGGTAAATGCAGCAGAACAGCTCGTGGGGAAGGTCGCGCAGCCGAGCCATGAGGAACGCCTCCGTGTCGGCGGGACTGCGTATCGGCTGGCCTGCGGGCAACGCCTGTTCGTAGTAGCGTCTCGCGAGCTCGGGAAGGGCCTGGAGGATCGCGAGCCGGGCCCGATCCACCCCTTTCTCCGCAAAGCGCTCAGTGCCGGCCGCCGCCAGCAGCTTTCTCAAGCCACCGAAACGCGCAAGCAGGCGGCTCGACAACGCCAGCGCCGCCTCCCGGCCGCCGCCGCGCTGCACCATCACGGCCAGCAACTCCGCCTCCGACAGCGAATCCGCCCTCGACCCGCGAAACACCTCGCCCGGCGACTTCCGGCGCCTCGAAACATCGGCAACCACGGACACTCCCTGTCCCTTTGACGGCACTCCCCTGGCCAACAGTGGCCGAGGCGCGGAAACCCAACAACCTTCAAATCACGACGGCAGCCGCAGTTTGGCGGAGCAGCCGTGTTGCGGCAGCATTCATCGACCCGAGGTTCTGCGGGCCGTCCCGGCAGAGAACGATGTCCGTGCGCTCCACTGGCAATCCAACAGCACACCGGGCTAAGCTGTCACCGGTCCGACAAAGTCAAGGTCATGAAGAAACGGAACATTCTCCTCGGCGTCACCGGCAGTATAGCCGCGTACAAAGCCCCCGAGCTCGTGCGCCGCCTGCGCGGCCAGAATGCGACCGTTCAGGTGGTGATGTCGAAAGGGGCTTCGCACTTCATTACGGCAACGTCGTTGCAGGCCGTGTCGGCTCGTCCCGTGAGGGACAACCTGTGGGATGACGAGGCGGAAGCGGCCATGAGCCACATCGAGCTCGCACGCTGGGCGGACCTCGTGCTGATCGCCCCTGCCTCGGCGGAGATCATTTCGAGGCTGGCCGCGGGGTCTGCCGCGGATCTTCTGACGACAGTATGTCTGGCCACTGAAGCGCCGCTGGTCGTGGCACCCGCGATGAACCGTGTCATGTGGGCACATCCGGCCGTACAGGCAAATCGCGAAATTCTCGAGAGCCGCGGTGTCAGGATCCTCGGGCCGGGGAGCGGCGATCAGGCCTGCGGGGAGTTCGGCGAGGGGAGAATGCTGGAGCCGCAGGAGATTGCCGACGCCGTGCTGAAAGGCAGCGCCGGGGTCGCACGCCGTAAGATGCCGGCGCGGCTAAAGGGTGTGACCGTCATGGTCACTGCGGGCCCGACGCGTGAAGCGATCGACCCGGTACGCTTCATCAGCAATCACAGTTCGGGAAAGATGGGATACGCGCTGGCGGAGGCGGCGGCAGAGGCCGGAGCGAGGGTCATCCTGTTGAGCGGTCCGGTGAGCCTTTCGCCTCCGGCCGACGTCGAATGCGTCGTCATCGAAACCGCGGAGCAGATGTTTTCCGAGACGCACAGCCGGATTGACGGCGTGGACATCTTCATCGGCGCAGCGGCCGTTTCGGACTATCGTCCGGCGAACGCCCGCGAGCAAAAGATAAAAAAGAACAATGCGGAAATGCATCTCGACCTCGTGAAGGCGCCGGACACACTGGCTTCCGTCGCGAAACTGGAAAACGGTCCGTTCACGGTGGGTTTTGCGGCGGAGACGGAACGGCTTCGCGAGCATGCGCTCGCGAAACTCCGCGCCAAGAACCTGGACCTGATCGTGGCCAATCAGGTCGGCGGCGGCCGCGGCTTCAATGTCGACGAAAATGCCGTCGAGGTGTACTGGAAGACCGGCGAACGCTCTTACCCGACCATGAGCAAGCCGGACCTTGCACGCGAGCTCGTGAGCCTCATCGCGTCGCAGTTCGAGACCGCCCGCGGGACGGGCACGGCGACGGAGCTTGCGGCGATCAATCCGGACACCCGCAAGGAAGCGCGCGCAAAGGACTGACGGCGGACTGTTATGAGATCGATCCAACTCAAAGTTCTGGACGACCGGGTCGGTGCGTCCATTCCGCTGCCGCAGTATGCGACGGACGGGTCTGCCGGGCTCGATATGCGCGCCTGCATCGATGCACCGCTGATCGTCGCGCCGGGAGAAACGGTGCTGGTGCCGACGGGAATCGCAATACACATCGGGGACAACGCACTCGCGGCGGTATTGCTGCCCCGGTCGGGGCTGGGCCACAGGCACGGGCTTGTTCTCGGCAATCTCACCGGGCTCATCGACTCCGATTACCAGGGACAGATTTTTATTTCCTGCTGGAACCGGAGCAGCAAGGCGTACGAGATTCAGCCGGCCGAACGCATCGCGCAAATGGTATTCGTGCCGGTGGAGCAGGTGCGCTTCGAGGTGGTCCGGCAGTTCGGGGAGAGCGAGCGCGGCAGCGGAGGGTTCGGACACTCCGGCACCGGATAACCGCCGGTGGTACAAGCACTCGCATTGGACTATTCGCGGGCTGTAGGAGCCCGCCCTGCGGGCGATCTCCGGCTGGCTATTCGAGACCCTTCAGCGACTTGAACCGATCGATATCGCCGTCAAACCTCGCCACGATGTTCTGCTCGTCCTTGTGAAAGCGCTCGAGGTTCTGTTCGTGTCGCGCAATGGTTTCCGTGGTGGTGGCGATATCCGCTGCCAGCGCCGGGTCGATCATAGGGGCGTCCGGATCGTCGCTGTACGGCATGAAGCGGGATGCTTCCTCTTCCAGTGACGCAAGCCTCCTCTGCAGGTTTCGCAGATACAGTTCGGTGACGCGCGCCTGTGCCTGGAAAAGCTCCACGCGACGGTCGCGATGCATGACGATTTCATCGATCGACAGGTAGGTCGCGAGCAGCGCCTGGTCTTGCCGCCGTCGCAACTCCCGCTCGTTGCGCAGTTCTTCCGCGCGCCTCTCCGCGGCAAGCTCCTCGTCGCTTTTCTTGCCGCGCATGATCCGGACGGTAACGCCGTGCTCGTTGACGACCTGCTTGTCGACTTCCGCATACTCGGCGGGAATGCTGTCCCCGTAGTGCACGTTGCCATCCTTGTCCACCCACCGGTAAAGCTTCTGATCCTGCGCGCCGAGCGCCGCCTGGGCCAGGAGAAAGAGGGTTGCGGCTCTGAGGAGCAGTGTTTTCATCGATTCAATATCACACACATTGCGGCCGTCGGGGGAGGGACTGGGTCGCGAAATTGCAGCTTAGTGGGGTGACCGGCCGCTGTAAACCGCCCCTGTTTCCGGAGGAACGTCAGGGGCTTGGGCGACCGGCGAATCCCCGGTAAAGCTCCGGACGTCTCTCAGGTGCTCAGAGCGCCGGCCTTGACGCCGTACTTGTCGCGGTAGTCGACGACGGGCTGCAGGAAGTCGCCGAACTCGTCCGATTCCTCCAGCAGGTCGATCATGTCCTCCAGTCGCACGATGCTGAAGACGGGGATGCCGAGCGCCTGCTCGAGTTCCTGCACGGCGGAACGAGAACCCTGTCCGATTTCCTCGCGATCGAGAGATATCACCAGGCCGGCCACCTCGGCGCCGGTGCCGGTTATGATCTGATGTGCGTCGCGCGTGGCTGTGCCAGCGGTAATGACGTCGTCAACGATGAGAACCTTGCCGCTCAGAGGTGCTCCGACAACGATACCGCCTTCGCCATGCCCTTTCGCTTCCTTGCGGTTGAACGTGTACGGGACGTCGATGTCGTGATGTTCGGCGAGTGCGGCGGCGGCGAGCGCCACGAGCGGTATGCCCTTGTAGGCTGGCCCGAACAGCATGTCGAACTCGATGCGCGACGCGGCGATTGCCGATGCGTAATAGCGTCCGAGTTTTGCCGCAGCGTAGCCCGTGCTGAAAAGGCCGGTATTGAAAAAGTAGGGACTCACGCGTCCGGATTTCAGCGTAAATTCGCCAAAGCGAAGCACTCCGAGTTCGAGCGCGAGATCGAGAAATTCCTGTTTGTATGCACGCATGTTGGACTCGGATGCAGCTTCTGTATTATTGCCCGTTGAGCGAGGCGCAGCCTGCCAACGAGTATGACATACCGGGCCCGGATTTTCCGTACCGCGATCGGCCGATCCGGCATAAGACCTGGCCACTTTGCCATGCCGACGTCGCGCGATGCGGACGATCCACAATATTCACAACAAAATCGGGGCGTTAAATTTGTTTCGGGTCATCAGTGTGAACGTGAACGGCATTCGTGCCGCGGCACGCAAAGGTTTTTTCGAATGGCTCTCCACGATGGAGCCGGATGTCGTCTGCATACAGGAAACCAGGGCGCAACATCACCAGCTCACCGACCCGTGCTTCGCACCCGATGGTTACCACTGCTACTACGAGGACGCCGTGCGCAAAGGCTACAGCGGCGTCGCGATCTACTCGCGCCATAGGCCGGACGCCGTCGTCCGCGGCTTCGGGGTGGCGGAGTTCGACGACGAGGGGCGGTATCTGGAACTCCGGCTCGGAAAGCTGAGGATCGTGTCGCTGTACCTGCCCTCGGGTTCGTCCGGCGAAGCCCGGCAGGAATCCAAGTTCCGGTTTCTCGACGCTTTTGTTCCTCATCTCGACAGCCTCAAACAGAGCGGCGCCGAGTACATCCTTTGCGGCGACTGGAACATCGCGCACAAGGAAATCGATCTCAGGAACTGGCGCGCCAACCGGACGAACTCGGGTTTCCTGCCTGAAGAGCGGCAGTGGCTCGACGAACTTTTCGGCACGCACGACTTTGTTGATGCGTTTCGCACCGTCAACAGCGAGCCGGATCAGTACACGTGGTGGTCGAACCGGGGCCGAGCCTGGGAGAAGAACGTAGGCTGGCGTATCGACTATCACATCATCACATCGGCGCTCGCCGATCGGGTGCGGTGCGCCGACATCTACAAAGCACGGCGTTTTTCCGACCACGCCCCGCTCACGATCGACTACGATCTCGAGTTGGGTGGCAAGCAGGCGGGTTCTTCTCATGCGCCGCGAGCAACGGATGCAGCCTGATCCAACCATGCCGCGGGAGCGGTCGTGGCAGGACATCCTGCTCAACCGGCGCATGCTGATCTGCATTTTTCAGGGGCTCGCGTCCGGCATGCCCTTGTACGTGCTGATTCAACTCGTGCCGGGCTGGATGCGCAGCGAGGGTGTCGATCTCGCGACCATCGGCCTGTTCAGCCTGGTGGCGCTGCCGTACACATGGAAGTTTGTATGGGCTCCGTTTCTCGACCGCTTCCAGCTGCCGTTTCTCGGCCGGCGGCGGGGCTGGGCGCTGTTGAGCCAGATACTGCTCCTGTTCAGCATTGCGAACATCGGGTCCCTGGACCCGACGGCCAACCTGCTCCCCGTGCTCTGGCTGATCTTCGCAACCGCGTTCTTCAGCGCCACTCAGGACATCGTGCTGGACGCGTATCGCCGCGAAATGCTGGCCGACGACGAGCTCGGCACCGGAAACTCGCTGTTCATCAACGCTTACCGCGTCTCTTCGCTGGTGCCCGGATCGCTGGCTTTCGTTCTGGCCGATGTCCTGCCGTGGTCGGCCGTGTACTGGGTGGTGGGCCTGTTCATGACGGTCGGTATCGTGACCACCCTGCTGGTGCCGGAGAGTTCGGACGAGCGGATCGCGCCGCGCTCCGTTCGTGAGGCAGTCGTCGAGCCGTTCGTCGAGTTCTTCTCGCGCGGCGGCGTCAGGGCAGCGCTGCTGATACTCACCTTCATGCTGTTCTACAAGCTCGGCGACAATATGGCGACGGCGCTGCAGACGCCGTTTTTCATCGACTTGGGCTTCACGCTGACGCAGATCGGTACGGTGGCCAAATTCGCCATTCTCGGCGGCACAATCGCCGGTGCCACGCTCGGCGGATTGTTGATGTTGAAACTGTCGATCAACCGGGCCCTGTGGATTTTCGGCTTCGTGCAGCTCTCATCCATTCTCGGTTACGCGCTGCTGGCCGCGGTCGGCAAGAACGTTTACCTGCTATTCGCCGTCGCAGGCTTCGAATACTTAGGCGTGGGTCTCGGCACGGTGGCCTTGACGGCGTTCATGGCAAAGCAGACGAATTTGCGGTTCACCGCGACACAGTTCGCCCTTCTTACGAGCTTCATGGCCGTACCACGCACGTTCGCCAATGCAAGCACGGGCTTCATCATCGAAGCCATCGGTTACTTCCATTTCTTCCTGTTGTGCACGACGATAGCCGTGCCGGGGATGCTGTTGCTGCTAGTCGTTGCGCCGTGGTCCGGGAAAACCTACATCGGAGGCGCGCCGGCCGCCAGTAGGCCCACCCCGTAAACGCGGCGAGGCTTGCCGACTCCGGCCGGACGTCACTCGGTCCGATCAAGAAAATCCAGCGGATCGTGCCACCCTGGCGGCAACTCCGTCTCCTCCTTGCCGACGAAATCTTCCGGATCCATGTCGACGGCACCGGACCAATCCTCCGGCGCATCGACGGTCTCGATCAGAAGAGCGGGCCAGGCTTCAAGGTCGATCTCATCCAGGGTGCCGTCGAAATGCTGCAACTCCACTGTGGCGTCTTCTTCATCGACGGCAACGACTTCAAACAGACTCCCGTTGGGATTCCGGTACCAGTTTCCGACTAACGGATATTCGACAGCCATATCCTTGAACTCCAGCATGTGAGGCACGCGACAGAGCGCTGTGCCACACCTAGTTTATAGAGTCATCGCAGTCGATGTGCAAGTTCAATTCCCCGGTCCGCGCGACGGATGCGTCCGCGGCGATCAGCCGGCTTCGGGGCATGCTCAGCGCTTCCTGTCGAGCCGCCACTCGGTGATCCGGTGTCCGAGGGCCAGGCCCCGTTGCTCGAACTTCGTCGTCGGCCGGTCGAGGGGACGGTCGCCGTCGTGCACTCGCCGCTCGTGCAGGAGGAATGCGTCGCTCCCGGCGACAATCTCGTCGATATGTTCCGCATAGTTCTGCCAGTCCGTGGCGATGTGCAGGGCGCCGCGCTTCTCGAGCTTGTCGGCGGCAAGTTCCAGGAAATCGGCTTGCACGAGGCGTCGCTTGTGGTGTCGCTTCTTCGGCCAGGGGTCCGGGAAGTACAGATTGATTCGCCTCAATGAACGGTCAGGGAGTTGCTGCCTCAGTACTTCGACCGCGTCGTGACTGATGAGACGCAGATTGACGGCGCCCAGTGCGGCGACCTGCAGCAGGCAATGGCCGACACCGGGCCGGTGTACTTCGATGCCGAGGTAGTCGAGCTCCGGGTTTCTTGCCGCCTGCTGAACCAGGGACTCCCCGTCGCCAAAGCCGATCTCGAGAACACGTTCGGCGGATCTGCCGAAAATCCGGTCCAGGTCGAGGGGGGCGGGGGAGAACCCGACGCCATACCGGGGCCAAAGTTCAGCGAAAGCACGCTCCTGGGCAGGCGTGACGCGCCCGGCGCGAAGGACGAAGCTCCGCACCCGGCGCCTCGCGCCGGAGCCGGAAGGATCGCTCACGACGGCGCGACGGGCCTTCCGCCCTGCCGGTAGCCGTCGGACTTCGCTTGCCGGGAGACCCGTGGCCCCCGTCGCCATGCGGTCGTTTCGAGCGCCTGTTGCATAAGTACAACATTAGCCGAGGCGTCTGGAACCCTGGTTTCCAAGGATTTCGGGGCGCGAAACCGATTCATGAGATCTTTTCGTTGCTTTCCGACAAAAAAATATTCCAATTTACGAAGGTTGCCCGGTATACTCCGCCTACCTCCTGTTGACGGGCGGTGCAGCATTGTGACCGTCACCAGGGAAACAGACAAACACGTTCGTGTGCAGGGCTTCCGCCCGACCCGGTAGAAAACCGGGCTACAGCAAATTCCTTATAAGGGGGGGATTTGAAATGCCTAGAAACATTAAGCTGAGACAGGCTGTAAAGCTTGCCTTGTTGTCGGGCGCGTCGACGATGGGTGTGGGGGCAATGTCCTCGGCCTACGCCCAGGAGGCTCCCGCCGCCGATCAGATCGAAGAGATCACGGTTACCGGCAGCCGCATCGTACGCAAGGACTATGAGACCACCAGTCCTGTGTTCACGCTCGATTCGCAGGCGCTGGTGGATGCCGGCACACCGCAGATCGAGCAGGTCCTGAACGAACTGCCGCAAATCGTGCCGAGCATCACCACGACCTCCAACAACCCCAGCAACGGCGGGCAGGCGTTCGTCGATATGCGCGGCCTGGGTGCCGGTCGCACGCTGGTGCTCATGGACGGCGCGCGGCTGCAACCCTCCACCGTCAGCGGTCTGATCGACTTGAACACGATCCCCGCGGGGCTCATCCAGAGCGTCGAGGTGGTCAGTGGTGGCGGCTCCGCCGTTTACGGGTCCGATGCCATCGCCGGTGTCGTCAACATCAAGATGCGCCGTGACTTCGAAGGCGTCCAGATCAACGCCATGTCGTCGCTGACCGGAGAGAACGACGGCGTCACCAACGGCGTGAACTTCCTCATGGGCGGCAATTTCGCCGAAAACCGCGGCAACGCGGTCATGTACATGAGCTACGACGATCGCGAATCAGTATTCGCCGGCGATCGCGCGTTCTCGCAGGTCGCCTTGGGCTCCGCCCTGACACCACTCGGGTCGACGTCGGTTCCCGAAGGCTTTTACGTGGCTTCCGGCACGAACGAGGCCAGCCAGGCCGCCTACGACTCGGTATTTGGCGCAGGCGCGGTGCCGAACACCAGCTGGATAGGGTTCAATCAGGACGGCTCCGTGTTCTCACGCACCAATACCGTCAACTTCCAGGGTGACACCAGCGATCCCGGCTTCAATCCGGCGAACTACACCTACAACTACTCGCCGGTCAATTACCTGCAGTTGCCGCTGGAACGGCGCCAGGTCGCGGCATTCGGGCATTACGGGCTGACCGAAGATATCGAAGCGTATGCCCGGATGAGCTACACCAACTACTCGGCAGCGCAGGAACTGGCCGCTACTCCGGTTAGCTCCGGCATAGGGTCTACGATGTCCGTGGAGAATCCGTTCATCCCGGCGGATCTCGCGACGATACTGGCATCGAGGACCGATCCGGATGCGGATTTCGTGTTCGCCAAGCGCACGGTCGAAATCGGACCGCGTAATGCCAACAACACCTACAATGTCTTCCAGACACAGCTCGGGCTGCGCGGCGACTTCCAGCTGGGTAACTACGACTGGGGCTGGGATGTGTTAGGTAGCTGGGGCCGTACCAACCGGCTGGAGCACCAGACCGGCAACGCTTCCCGTTCGCGATTGCAGGCGGCTTATGATGCGACGGCGGCCAATCCGGATCCGCTGGGCTGCGGCGGCCTGAACCCGTTCGGTGCCGGCGTAATGTTACCGGCTTGCGCGCAGGCAATCGCCATCCAGGCACAGAACACCACCGAGCTGACAACAACCGGCGTTACAGCAGCGTTCACCGGCGGTGTCATGGAATTGCCGGCGGGCACGCTGCAGACTGCGTTCGGTGCGGAATACCGCGAAGTCGAAGCCGTTTTCCGCCCGGATGAATTCCTCTCGAGCGGCGACGTAGTGGGCTTCAACGCAGGCCAACCCACCGACGGTGCTATTGACGTGGTTGAAGGCTTTGTCGAAGTGGCGGTGCCGCTGTTGGCGGACATACCGGGTATTTCCTACCTGGGCCTCGACGCGGCGTATCGCCATTCGGACTACAACCTGGCCGGCGGGGTGGATACCTACATGGCAGGACTGGAATACGAGCCGATCGACTCGGTCAAGTTCCGCGGTTCCTACAACCGCGCGATCGCGGCACCGAACGTCAACCAGTTGTTCCGTCCGCAGTCGGAAGGCTTCCCTCCCTACAGCGATCCATGCTGGAACGACAGCGACCAGCGGCTAGGCCCGGATGCTGCGCAGGTAGACGCCCTTTGCGCAACGCAGGGCGCGGGTGCCAATTTCCCGGAAGGCAACACCCAGGTCCGGACCTTAGCCGGAGGAAACCCCAACCTGGAGCCTGAATCTGCGGATACCTATACCTTCGGTGTCGTGTGGACGCCTGAGTTCGCTGCGAACGACCTGCGCATGGCGATCGACTGGTTCAGCTACGAGATCGAAGACAAGATCGGCGGCGTTCCGGCATCGTCGATCATCTCGCGTTGCTTCAACGACCAGGGAGCGAACCCGACGTACGACAACAGCAACCTCTGGTGCCAGTTTTTCGAGAGGAATTCGGCCGGTATTGCCGAGAACGTTCAGTCGATCGACCAGAACCTCGGGAAAAACAACATCGACGGAATCGACGTGCAGCTCGATTACGGCCGCGATCTCGGACCCGGTGGCTTAACCGCGAGTTTGGCGCTTACGCACCTGCTGAGCTGGCAGCAGCAGGAAGACCCGGCGTCCCCGCTGACGGACCAGGAAGGTACGATCGGCATCGTGTTCGGCGAGACCTTCCCGGAATGGAAGGCGAGGCTGTCGCTGGGGTATGGTTGGCAGGAGTTCAATGTCCAGTGGACGATGAACTACATCAGCAGTATGGATGCGGTGGACAACGATGCGGGGCGAACTCTCTCCACAGCACTGGCGCCGTCCGTACCGACCTACCTGTACCATCGTCTGACCGGTACCTGGTCTCCGACGGATTCCCTCAGTGTGACCCTGGGTATCGCGAACCTGACCGACAAGGAGCCGCCGATCTACTCGGCGAATGCCGGTGCCGGCGTTCAGGCGAACACCGACCCGTCAACCTATGACGTGCTGGGTCGGAGGTTCTTCCTGAACGGTACTTACTCGTTCTGATCCGCAAGCGGTCCCTGAACCGGACCGGTAGAAACCAGCCGCCGCCCCCCGAAAGGGGCGGCGGCTTTTCTTTTGCCGGTGTCGATAGCTGTTAAAGTGCGCCAATGAAGCCGACGCGATTAGAACTCTTCCCCCTGTTTGCGACGCCGATGGCCACCCGCACGCTGCAGGATGCCGAAGCGTTGAACGCGGAACTGGAGGAGCTGCTGCTGGCTCGTGAAACCCGGGAGTTCCAGAACCCGTATCCGACCCACCATCCGCAACGGGAAGTTTTCGAGAGCAACTTCGACATGTTCCGATGGCCGGAGCCCTGCATTCAAACCCTGCGCAGCTTTGTAATGGAGTCCATCGGCCAGCTGGTTGCCGAGCTCAACGGCTACTCGCCCGCCGAGATGGCGAAGCTGCAACTGCACAACCATACCTGGTTTCACGTCAGCCGCCACGGCGGCTCGTTCGTCGCCCATAATCACCCGATGGCTTCCTGGTCGACGGTCTACTGCGTTCGGGCGGGCGAGAACGTTCCCGAGCGTCGCGACAGCGGTGTCCTGCGTTTCCTCGACCACCGGCCGGGGTCCAACATGTTCGTCGATCCCGGGAACGTGAAGCTGAAGGCGCCGTTCAACTTTGGCCACTACGCCATGCGGATGGCGCCGGGGCAACTGGTTCTGTTCCCCTCCTACCTGGTGCATGAGGTCGCAACTTTTCTCGGTCACGACACGCGCATTACCGTAGCATCCAATTGCTGGTTCACCAGCGCCGCCTGATCATTCCCGGCGAGTAACCAAAACCGTCCAGCCAAGCAGGTCGGTGCCCCCGCGGCGGAGTACGCGCGGCGCCTCGACCGAGAATCCAGCCAGGTTGGCGAGACGGCAGAAGCCCTCGATGTCCTGCTGGTCATGCGCTGCCTCGCATATGGCAAGCAAACGGCTCCTGTGTGCGGCCATTTCTTCGCCGAGAATGACAAGTCGTTCGAGTGCGGACACCGGCCCGGTTTCCGTGATTCTCCGGAACGTGAGCGCCACCTGTTTCGCGATATCTTCTGCGAAGGCCGCATTCGGTCGAGTCCTGGCGAATTCGGCGACACGCCGCAAGAGCTCATGAACCTTCCTGTCCTGCGCCTGAAGGGCGCTATCCTGCATCAAACTGGCCAACTCGCCGGCACTGCCTGCGGGCAACAGGTTCTTCAGCAGCTCACAGCTCTCAAGGAGAAGGGGCGCATCGTCGCGAAGAAAATCGAAAACCCTGAGCTCCGCTCGTGCGACTTCCAGCGCCTCCGACTGCGCGTGATGAATGACGAACCCCGCCCGACCTCCCGGCTTCAGGATGCGTGCCGCTTCACCGAGACCTTTGGCGACGTTGCCATATTCCACAGCGAACTGGCTCGACACGGCGTCGAACCGGTGCGACGGGAACTCCGTTTCCTCGAAGCTCCTCCCCCCGTGGAAAGCCACTGTGCCCGCTTCAATGCCGTGACGGCGCGCGGCAGCCGCAGGATCGATCGCCGCGGCGTCGATCCCCTCGACGTGGAAGGTGCGGCCCAGCAATCGGCCGGCATCGAGCGCAAGAAACGCCACGGCACCGTTGCCGGTGCCGATGTCGAGCAGACGGGCGCCGTCCGGCAAGCGACTGAAGAACTGCATCCAGTGCTCACGGATCTCGTCGTCGTAGTTGCCCGCAAAGGCGTTGGGACAGGAATGCAGAGCGCCGCTCGCCCAGTATCGGCTCCAGGCGTCGGCAGATTGTGACTTCGGGTCACTCATGCCCCTGCCTCAGCCCCCGTTTCGCGGCCTGCCGGCCCAGAAGGCGCCCGTGCCAACTGCGAGCAAAACCCAGCCGAGCGACGCGGCCTCCGCCAGCGCGACAAGAAGTACTCCCGATACCGAGACCGCAACGCCGACGCCCAGCCAGAAGCGTTGCCTTTGCTGCCCTGCAATGCGCCGGTTGAATTCGGCCAGGCCCGCCGAGTGCACGTTGAAGGTAACCTGTCCTTTCGCCGCCTGCTCCGTCAGCAGCCGGATCACACCCGGCAGTTCCCGCATTGTTTCCCGTATCTGCGGCGCGTTTTCACGAATGCTCTCCAGCAGCGCACGGGCGCCGACCTGCTCATCCATCCAGCGACGCAGGACCGGCCGCGCCGTTTTCCACAGGTCGAGTTGCGGATAAAGCTCGCGCCCCAGACCCTCGATGTTGAACAGGGTCTTTTGGAGAAGTATGAGCTGCGGCTGAATCTCCATGTTGAAGCGCCGCGCGGTGTCCAGCAGGCGCATGGTCACCTGCGCGAACGAGATTTCGGCCAGCGGTTTGCTGAAGATAGGCTCGCACACGGTGCGTACCGCCGACTCGAGCTCGTCTATCCGGGTATCGGGCGGCACCCAGCCGGAGTCGATGTGGAGTTTCGCGATGCCGTAGTAGTCGCGATCGAAAAAGGCCATGAAGTTGCCGGCCAGATACTTCCGATCGGACGGAGTCAGGGTGCCGACAATGCCGAAGTCGACGGCGGCGTACTTCGGATTCTCCGGATCGTCGACCTGCACGAAAATGTTGCCGGGATGCATGTCCGCGTGAAAGAAATTGTGGCGAAAGACCTGCGTGAAGAAAATGAACACGCCGTTTTCCGCCAGCGTCTTTATATTGGTGCCCGCCGCCCGCAGAGCCGCCATGTCGCTGATGGGGATTCCATATATGCGCTCCTGAACGAGGGCCTGCGGCCTGCAGTAATCCCAGAATACCTCCGGCACGTATAAAAGGTCCGAGTCCGCGAAGTTCCGCTTGAGCTGCGCGGTATTGGCGCCCTCGCGCATGAGGTCGAGTTCATCGATGATGGTCTTTTCATACTCCGCGACCACCTCGACCGGGCGGAAACGCTTCGCGCCCGGCCAGTAACGGTTGGCCATTTCGGCGAGCGCGTAAAGAACCCTGATATCCCGTTCTATCAGCCGCCGCACGCCGGGTCGGAGCAGCTTGACGATGACCTCGGTGCCGTTCTTGAGTTGTGCACTGTGCACCTGTGCAATCGAGGCGGCGGCGAGCGGCTCGCTGTCGAAGCGCTCAAAAATCTCGCCGACCGGCTTTCCGTAGGCGGCGTCCAGTATGGCCATCGCCTCTTCCGCAGGAAATGGCGGAACCCGGTCCTGCAGCTTTGCCAGTTCACCTGCGACGTCGGGCGGAAGCAGATCTCTTCGTGTCGAGATCGCCTGCCCGAACTTGACGAATATAGGTCCGAGTTCCTCCAGCGCGAGCCGTATGCGGATGGCGAGCGGTGCGCTGCGGTCGACGGAGCCCGCACGAAGATAAAAAAGGTAGCGCAGCGGGTGGAGCAGGGGCGTCCCGTGGATGATGTCGTCCAGCCCGTAGCGCACCAGAATTCGCTGGATGCCGAGCATCCTCCGCCATGTAGGTTCACGCCGCATGATGTGAATGTGGGGGAGTTATTCGCGCCTAATGGCCCGAATTGTCTCGATCCGCTTCCATGTTCTGTTCGAGGCGTTTCAGGCGTGCCTCGAGGCGGGCCACGTCGTCACGAATGGCTTCGACGTCGTCGCGAAACCTGTCGGCCTCATAACGGCTGGGAACAGCCCGACTTTCCTCCTGCAGAAATTCGCTCAAGTTTTGCCGAAGCGTGCTGCGAGCTTCACGGCTCCAGTCGGTAACGCTGCGCGCCAGCTCCCCGATGCTATGGGCAGCAACGTCGCCGATGACGCCGGACAGTTCCTCTTCGATGTCCGGACGCGCGTGCCACAACAGTTGCTGGAACGACTGGGCAAGCGCCGCATCCCCGGTGACTTCGAGTGAACCGTCGCGTACCGCGGACTCGCCCGACTGGCCGGCCATTTGAGCCAGTGTGAGTAGCGAACCGGCGATGACCGCATCCGGTACCCCGTCGAAATCGCCCGTCACGGAGATCTCGCCGTCTACGACGTGGAAATACATTGCAAGAGCCGTGTCCTTCACACGGATGCCGACGACACTGCCCTGAAGCTCCTCTGCAAGCTCCCGCGCCGGCGTTTTCATCCGGATCTGCCGGTTTGCCAGCGTCGCAAGAGGCTTCAGTAATCGTTCCAGTGCGTCCATTGTTGCTAGAGCTTGTAGCCGACGTGCAATGCTACGATACCACCGCTCAGGTTGTGATAGCGGCAGCGTTCCAGGCCCGCAGCCCCCATCATGCCCAGAAGCGTTTCCTGGTCGGGGTGCATGCGGATCGATTCCGCAAGATAGCGATAACTGGCCTCGTCGTTCGCCACAAGCTTTCCGAGCGCTGGCAATACGCTGAAAGAATACCAGTCGTACACGGGCCGGATCGCCTCTTTAGGCCTGGAGAATTCCAGAATGAGCACCTTGCCACCGGGTTTCAGCACACGCTGCATGGATTCGAGGGCTTTCTGTTTGTCGGTCACGTTGCGCAGGCCAAATGCAATGGCTACGCAGTCGAATGACGCCTCCGCGAAGGGCAGCTGCTCGGCGTCCACCTGTGCGACGCCGAGGTTTCCGGCGACCCCGGCGTCAATCAGCCGCGCGCGACCTCGCGAGAGCATGGCGGCGTTGATGTCCGCGAGCACGACGTAACCGTCGTCGCCGATGCGCCGTGCGAACGCCAGCGCGAGATCGCCACTGCCGCCGGCCAGATCGAGGGCTGAATGTCCCGGCCGCAGCCCGGCCCGCTCCACGGCGAACCTTTTCCACAACCTGTGCAGTCCGCCCGACATCAGGTCGTTCATCAGGTCATAGCGTTCGGACACGGAGTCGAAAACACCCTTCACCCGCTTCGCCTTGTCGCGCGCGTCTACCGTCGCGAAGCCG
>Ga0299913_10000490_pt1 | contig 25415 bp, 14 predicted proteins | sample RVTome_9_FD_201360 | JGI IMG/M metagenome (GOLD analysis project Ga0299913, IMG submission 201360) | Soil microbial communities from uranium-contaminated site in the Upper Colorado River Basin, Wyoming, United States - RVT155D38 (version 2) ... | reverse complement strand
CGCTGCACGCGTGGTGGCGTTGGGCCGCGGTCGCGGTGCTGGCGCTCGTCATGGCCAGCGCGATCGGCTTCGTCATTCCTCTCGCCGGGATTTTCAGCGACGTCTGGGCGCTCGCGGTCCTGGCGCTGATCTGGCTCGGCCCGGTTGCGCTGGCGATCTGGGCCATCGCGGGATTGGGCTCGACGCACGCAGCAGGACCGGCCATCGCCATTCGGATAGGCCTGGCGGGTGCCGCGCTCGCCTTCGTGTTGGCACTCGGTCCCCAGGCTCGCTACCTGACGCAGGTCATCGGCCCCGCTCCGTACTGGCTGCTCGTGCAGGCATCAGCGGCCTTCGAGGGCACGCGCGTCCCGGCTCGTTATGGCGGGATCGCGATCCTCTTCCTCGCAGTGCTCGCCGCCGGCGTTCTTGCAGCTATGCTCCGCGACAGAAGGAGGGTGCTCCGGCTCACAGGTGCCGGAGCAGCGCTGGCGGCAGTCGCTGGATCCTTCGTCGAACTGCCCTTCCCGCCGCTGCCGAGGGGACACGAGCTCGTGGCGCTACCACGGCTGCGGGATCCGGCGTACCGATGGATCGCCGGGCAGCCGGGCCGGTTCGGAATCCTGGAGCTGCCGGACTGGTCCCACGACGCAGACGTGCACTACCGGCACCGCGAGTGGCGGTCGCTGCGTCACATGCTCGCCTCCAAGCAGCATGGGCAGCATCTCGTCAACGGCACTGGCCGCATCGAACCATTCCTGTGGCAGAGATTCCGCTGGCTCCAGCCGTGGAGCGACGAGTTCTTCACCTACATCAGCGCCTATTTCCCAATCGAGTACGTGCTCGTGCACGAAGACGGTCTTCCCCTCGACATCCGGGAGGCCGTATGGTCCAGACTCGATGGCGGCCTGGACGGCTGGCGCCAGGTGTTCCGCTCGCCGCGGATTCGTGTCTACACCATCGACCGGTCCGGTGGCCGGGGAGCGATCCTCGACCGCCTCTACCTGCGACGCGACCTGACTCCTGAAGCATCGATCACCTTCGCCGCACGCGTGCGGGACGCGGCCGGATCAGCGGAAGCGCGCGCGGCACCCGGGACACTGGAACTGCTGCAAGACGACCAGCTGATCGGAAGCTGGCCGGTGGAGGCGGAGTGGCGCCGGTTCGAGACGACTGTGCAGGTGCCGGAGATCGCCGCCGAGCAGGACAGTGGCTGGCCACGGTCCGGAACGCTGCTGCGGTGGAGACTGCGCGACCCAGAAGGAGCGGCCCTCGAGCTCAGGAACCTCTCGGCCGAGCGAACGCGAGCACCTCGCGGCTGAACCGCAGGGGGAATGCCGCCCTTATCGACGACGGCCGACGAGATGGCGAATCACCCCGACGCCGAAACCAAAGCCGCACACCAGCAGATAAGTCACGTGCAATGGAATGGCGGCGGCGGCGAAGACCGCGCCTCGGCGGCGCCCGAGAAACTCGAAGAAGCCCGCATTCAACGCCACCATGAGGAGCAGCGCTGCGCCGCCTGCGCCGAGCAGCCTCGGCCACCGCGGCGAACCGGCGAGCGCGAGCACGGCGACGAAGGCCACCAGAACACTCGCGCGCTCCCGGACGCTGACATTGAGGTCGTTGACCAGCCGTCCGTCGCGGAGCATCAGTTCCGTCCATGGAACCGCGCGGCGCCAGAGGTCGGTCGCCACCATGTCCGTGAAACGCCAGGCCTTGAGGTGCTTGACTTGGAGGCTCTTCTCCAGGCGGATCGTGTGGCCTGCTCGTAACAGCCTGGAGCCGAGCTCGATGTCTTCGATGCTCGGAACCGCCCGACCTTCGTCGAAGCCACCCACCTCACAAAACGCCTCGCGTCTCACGGCACCGCACCCGGCCCAGAATGTCGACGCCTCCTGCCGACCAGTCTGATGCACGAAGTGATGCAACAGGTTCCGATACTGCGAGACCAGACCGCCATCCGCAGGCGCATCGTCATAGGATCCGAACACCGCGGCGATATCCGGGTGTGCGGTCAGGATCCCCACCACGCGTGCCGCCAGATCGGAGGTCACCTCTACGTCTGCGTCGACGAAGAGCAGGATGTCACCGATTGCGACTCGTGCCCCGCGGTTGCGGGCCCGGGCAGGACCGCTTCGCTCGTCGAGCACGAGCACGGTGGCGCCAATCTCCACCGCGACGGCTGCCACCGCGTCGTGCCGTCCATCGATGACGACAACGATCTCGCCGGGAGGAGGCTCGAGGCGTGCCAGGCTGCGCGCGGCACGTGGCCAGGCTCGAGCAGGTCCACCGACGGGCACGACAATCGCCACGTCGCGCGGTGCGGCCGGCGAGTACCATGATCGGCGCGAGCTCGAGACCCGCTCTCGTCCACGCGACTCGCGCTGCATCGTATCGATCACCGCGCCGGAGAGCGCCATCCTGCCAGTACGTTGTACAGCCAGGCCACACACCAGCCGAGGATCGCGCCGGTCAGTGCGCCGTACACGAAGCCAACGACGGAGCCCGTCCACGTGACCGAGTAGCCCGGGTAATAGGCCCGGAGCAGACCGAGGTGCTGGCCGACGTTCGGCCCTCCCTTGATGACGAGCCAGAGCGTTGCGGCAAACAGCGCAAGGCCCCCCACCATTCCCGTGACGATGGCGACGATGCCCGCGCGAAGGCGGGCGACGGCGCGCTCGACCAGCTGGCGCTCCAGGTCAGCGGAGCTCAACCGTCCCCCCTTCGACCGCATCGAGGGTCGTGACGCTCGCGAGCCTCCGCTCGAGATTCCTCAAGACGATCGCGGTGAGGATGTTGATCAGCCTCGCCATCGACCATCCCACGGCAAAGCCTGCGACGCCGACCTCCGCCAGCCCCACGAGCAACCCCGGCCACGAGACCTCGAACCCGAAGAGGTAGTTGCCGAGCAGCGAAAGCATCGGCACGAAGCCATCGTTCGGTCCCCACAGCAGAAGCGCGGTGGCCAGGCCGAGCAGCACGGTGGCCGTGATGCCGAACGCGCCTCCGAAGGCAATCTCGTCATACCGCGGGAAGGCGGCCTGCAGAACGTCGTCGATTCGGCCGCGGGCCGGCGGCGGCGTGAGCCGGTCATGGACGCTGCCGGTCCCCGCAGCCTCGCGTCGCACCTCCTCGTGGAAGCTCGGCTCCTCGTTCACCGTCCAGACGTCGAGACGGCTGCCGGCGATGCTGCGCGCGGCATAAAGGCCGGTGAGCATCGAGTGATCCTGGTTGTTGTAGCGATGCTGGCCGTTCCGGCCCACACTGAACAGGTTGTCGAAGCGATCGAGCCAGTCGCGAATCGTGGCGAGGTGCCGCACGTATTCGCCGTCGTACACGGGGTACGCCTTCGGCATCCGTACGACGGTGCCAGCGCGGACCTCGCCGGGCCTGAACAGGCCGAGAGTATTTGCCTCAGCGGTGCCGAGCGCGATCACTTCGTCGTCGGAGAGACGCCATAACGCATCGCCGCGGGTCGTGAAGTACTCGAGCCCGATGCACGAGATGGCCGGATCGTCGACCATGTCGGGGCTCCAGTTCTTGAAGTTCTGCACGCGGCCGACGCGAACTTCTGGAGAGTGGACGTAGATCCAGTTGTCCGGGAAGAGCCCATCCCGCGCGACGATGAGCGCCACGATGAGGAAGTCCCGATGCCGCAGCTTCCCGGCCGCCTCGCGGACAGCATCGGGCGGCGGCGGATCCATTGCGCGCACCAGGTCGCCCAGCGGCATCGAGGAAACCAGCGAGTTGCATGGCTCCCGCCTGGTCTCGCCGTCCGGTCCGATCACATCGGCCGCGCTGATCCGGTGTCCGTCGTGCAGGATGCGAGCGACGCGCGTGCGGAGATACGTCTCCACGCCGTACGAGGCCGCAAGGTCCCGGCATCGTTCCCACATCATGCCGGGTCCGAGACGCGGATAGTAGAAGCGCTCGATCAGGCTCGTGACGACGCTCCCGTTGGCGCTCCTGTTGCCCAGGAATGCATTTCGCAGCGCGACCATCAGGTCGAGGTTCTTGATCCGCTGGGCCGCCCACGCGGCGCTGATCTCCGAGCACGGCAGCCCCCACACTTTCTCGGTGTAGGTCTTGAAGAAGATGTCGAAGAGCCGCCTGCCGAAACGGTTGCTCACCCAGGCGTCGAAGGTCCGCTCGTCGGGGGCGGGGAACAGCTGGGCCCCCGCATAGCTCGCGAGCACGCGAGCCGATTCGACGACGCCCAGGCCTCGCAGGGCGTTGAGGGGGCGGAGGGGATAGTCGAAGAAGCGCCCGCGGTAGTGGATCCGCGAGAGCCTGGGGCGAACGAGCAGGTCTTCGCCGAGGATGTCGCGCCAGAGGGCTTCGATCTCGGGCACTTTCGTGAAGAAGCGGTGCCCTCCGATATCTATCCGGCACCCGTGAAACACGACGCTGCGTGAGATGCCGCCGACCATCTCGTCGGCCTCGAAGACCGTGCCGTGACGGCCAAGCCTTCCGAGCTCGAGCCCCGCCGTCAGGCCGGCGGGGCCTGCCCCGATGATGACCGTGCGATCACCCGGAGGCTGCGAACCCGGGCTACCGTACACGGCGGTTTCTCATAAGCTCTTGAGAGTACCACCGGTGCGCGAGTTCCCACCCGTGTCGGGCTCCGGCGGCAGCCGAAATGGCCAACATCCTCATCGTCACCCGGGGCCTGCCAAGCCTTGTCTATCCAGGCGTCGAGCTCGCCCGGCGCCTGGCGGCCGCAGGCCACTGCGTGACCGTCGCGGGTGATCCCGACGACCGTCGGCTCGTCGAGCATCATGCACTCGCATTCCTGCCGCTGGAGCCCGGCGGGTACGAGGAGTTCCTGAAAACCGATCACAGCGTGCCGCGGCTCACGAGGCTCATGAACGTGCGCCGCCGCCGTGGCCTGGCCAGCGAGTCACTCGGCATGCGCGGATTCGTGGAGGCTGTGCGCGGCGTACGCGCCGACCTGCTCCTGATCAACGGCGAGATGCACGAGCACATCATCACGGCATCGGGCGCCGGCATGCGCGTGGCGCTGCTGAACTCGTTCGTCTCGATCTGGCGCCAGCCCGGTGTCCCGCCGCCCCACCACGTTGCGCGGCCGGGAACTGGATGGAGGGGCACACGGGCCGGGATGTCGCTGCTCTGGGGCGCGCTGCGCGTCAGGAAATGGTGGCGGGTCTGGCACGACCGCTGCCTGCGGATCGGATGCGACCACACGTCAGTGCTGCGGAAGCTCTCGCGCGAGGTCGGCTTCGACTTCGCGCGCGAGATCGACGCGAGCCAGTGGCTGATCCCCTTCACCTACCGGCGGCTTCCCGCGTTGACCCTGCATGCGCTGGAGTTCGAGTTTCCGCATCGGCCTCCGGACCACGTCAGGTATGTTGGCCCCATGGTGCTCGAATCGCGGCTGGATCGGCGGCCCGAGCCTGTGGACATGGCGAGGCTCGATGCTGTGATCGCGCGGCGGTTCGCAGGCGGCGGCCGGCGTACGCTGATCTACGCCGCCTTCGGATCTGTGCTGTCGACGGATCTGCAGTTCCTGCGGCATCTCGTCAGGATTGTCGCCGAGCGGCCCGCGTGGGATCTCGTCATCAGTCTCAGCAACGGCATCGCGCCCTCCAGTCTCGCCCCGCTGCCCGAGCGAGTACACGTGTTCTCGTGGCTGCCGCAGCTGCACGTGCTGGCGCACACGGACGTCGCGGTCACCCACGGAGGCATCAACACGATCGACGAGTGCGTCGTGCACGGCGTCCCCGTCCTCGTCTATTGCGGCGGTCAGACCGACATGGCGGGGACGACGTCCCGGGTGGTGCATCACGGGATCGGCCTCGCCGGTGATCGGCGGCGCGACGGGCCCGCGGAGATCCGCGGGCACGTTGACCGCCTCATCGAGGAGCCAGTCTTCCATGAGAACCTGCGCGGCCTGCGGCGGCGCTATGCGGCCTATGTCCAGGACCGCGTGGCCGAGCGGGCGGTCGAATCGCTGCTCGGGGGGCTCGCAGAGCGCGATCGCGTGCACGCGGACCAGGGACCCGGCCGCCCCAGGAAGACCCCGTGATCGATCCGACACGGCAGATCGCGGCGGGCGCCGGGTGGCTGTACGGCCACCGCTGGATCGAGCGGCTCCTCGACTTCGTGTCCATCGTCATTCTCGCGCGCCTGCTGTCGCCGGACGATTTCGGCGTGGTGGCGATCGCCGCGTCCGTGGTGACGGTGATCGAGGGGCTCGGGGCGCTGGGCGTCGACAAGGCGCTCATCCGCAGCCGGAGCGACGACCGCGAGATGTACGACAGCGCGTGGACCCTGTCAATGCTGCGGGGGACGCTCGCCGCACTCTGCATGGTGCTCATCGCCTTCCTGCTGGACGATTCCCGGATGGCTGCCGTGCTGCTGACGCTGGCGCTCGTACCTGTCGTGAACGGTCTCGCGAACCCGCGGTTCGTCATGTTCGAGCGCGACCTCGTCTATTCGAAACTGGCGGTGCTCACCCTTGGCGCACGGACGATCTCGGTCGCGGTGACGCTCGCCGCCGCGTTCGCCCATCGGAGTTACTGGGCGCTGGTGCTCGGTCTGCTGGCCAACCACGCCGCCGCCACCATCCTGAGCTATGCGCTGAGGCCCTACCGCCCGCGGATCTCGTTCGCGAAATTTCAGTCCCTTTTCGCGTTCAGCGGGTGGCTGACGCTGACGAGCGCCGTGACGGCGCTCTCGATGGAAACCGACAAGATCATCGTCGGCCGGCTGCTCGGTGTGAGTCACGCGGGACTCTACGACATGACGCAACGAGTCGGCGTGCTCCCCACCCGCGAGCTTCTCGCGCCCCTGCAGCGGATCCTGTTTCCGGCCTACAGCCGTCTGATCGCCGACACGCCCCGGCTGCGCCGCGTCGTCTGCGAATCGATCAACGTGCTCGCGAGCCTGAGTCTGCCGGCCGGGTTCGGGTTCGCCCTCCTCGCCGGCGATTTCGTGCCCCTCGTCCTCGGTGCGCAGTGGACGCCGATCGTTCCGCTGCTGATCGTTCTCGTGCCGTACCTCGGGCTGCGGTCGACGCTCTCCATGACGTTGCCGTCCGTGCTGGCACTGGGGCGGACGCGGCTGCTGTTCTGGGTGAGCACCATCTACGCCGTTGTCCACGTCCCCGCGTTCATCCTCGGCACAGCGTTCTTCGCGCTGCCGGGCTCCATGTGGAGCATCGTCGCGGCCGGCGTCTTCTACTCGTATCTGAACGCCTGGATGCTGCGAACCACGCTGGGCATTTCGATGCGGGAGATCCTTGCCCAGCTCAGGCGTCCGTTTGCGGCCACGGCGCTCATGTGCGCTGCCGTGGTTGCGCTTGCCGCGATGACGCCGATCGAGCTCCTGCCAGCCAGCGGTTCGTGGCAATCGCTCGCGGCCAAGGTCATCGTCGGTGCGGCCGTCCTTTGCGCCGGCCAGTATGCGATCTGGCGCCTGGAGGGGCGCCCTGCCGGAATCGAACGGCGCCTTGCTCAGCTCATGTCGGGGTAGCCCTCATGCCTTCATGCCGCGAAGATCACGAGCGCGAAGATACACGATGGGTGGATCATGTGCTCCGGGCGGCAAGCCCGGCAAAAACCGCTTCGGTACGCTCGGCAATGGCCGGCCATGAGTACTCGGCCGCAACACGCCGGCCACCCTGCGAGAGGCGCCGGCGGAGGGCAGGATCTCCGAGCACCCGCGCCACGGCATCGGCCAAAGCGCGCGGTGCCTCAGGCTCCACGAGCAGCGCGGTCTCACCGTCGCGCAACACTTCAGGCAGCGCTCCCACCCGGGTGGCCACGACGGGCAATCCGAGCGCGAGCGCCACGAACAACACCCCGGACTGACTGATGTGTCGGTACGGCAGCACCAGCACGTCGGCGGCAGCGAAGTAGCGAGGAACGTCAGCGAACGGCACGTAGCCGAACCGGTGCACAGCGCCCACGCGCGCGGCGGCACTGCGCAGTGCCTCCCGACGCGCAGGATCGAGTCGGACTGGATCTCCCGCGACGACCAATCGCGCCCGCGGTCGCAGTGCTGCGACCCGCGGCCACGCCTCGAGCAGCACGTCCAGACCCTTGTATTCGCGGATGAACCCGAAGAAAAGCGCCGTCTCATCGCCGGTATCCAGGCCCAGGCTGCGGCGCGCGTCCTCGCGGTCCGCCGCTCCACCGTCGCGGCCGAAGAACCCGTACTCGCCGTGCGGCAGCACGACCACGCGCGACCGATCGATGCCGAACTCTTCGAGGAGCCGCTTCCGGTCGGAGTCGGAGTGGGCGATGATGAGCGGGCTGGCTCGGTGGATGCGTGGCCGCACGAAGTCCTCCAGACGATTCCGCTCGTGGGCCCTGATGACGTGCGCCGTCACCGCGACGGGGACGCCCATCCTCCGGAGCAGCATCAGGTACGCTAGAGCAATCTCGTGGGTGCAGTGCAGATGGACTACATCCGGTCGGAATCGGCGTACGGCGAGAGCCACGGCGCAGGCGTCGGCGAGAGCCTCGACCTTCTTCGCCACCGTCCAGACGGCGGACGGCAACCGCTCCCGGCTCCAATGCGTGAACCGGGCAAGGCTCTTGACGAGCGTCACGCCGGGCGCCAGCCGGCGCGCATCGAGCTCGTACTCGGCGGCGGTCACGAGGATCACCTCGTGTCCCCGCATTGCCAGCGCGCACGACAGGTTGTGGGCGTAGTGGATCAGTCCCCCGCGGCCGACGGTCTCGATTTCGAGGATTCGCATGCGCTGTCCCGCCGCACCGCCATCAGTGCCGGCCATCGTCTCTACGTGACGCCCAGGCGGTGAACGACACCGTCGCGCCAGAATCCCTGCCATGAGCCCCTCCGAACAGCAGGCCGACCGCGCCGAGCGGCTCCGGAGGGCCATCCAGGCAAAACGAGCCGGTACGGGCCTGCGGCCGCCCGAGATCGCCCTCACGACCTCGGACGCGCCGGCCCGCCTGGGCGACTGGCAGCGCGGCCTGTGGTTCGTGCACCAGCTGGATCCTCAATCGCCAGCCTACAACCTGTGCAGCACATTTCGCGTACTCGGCCCGATCGACGTTCCAAGGCTGCAACGGGCGTTCGAGGCCGTCGCGTCCCGGCATCGCCTGCTTCGCTCGACGTTTCGCGCGGACGGACAGGATGCCCTGCAGATCGTGCACGAGCGCGTGCCGCTCGCGATCGAGCGGATCATCGTCGAGGAGGACGGCGGGCTGGAGGCGGCGGCGCGTGAAGCGGCCGAGCCATTCGATCTCGAACGCGGCCCGCTCGTCCGCCTTCGGCTGATCGAGGAGACCTCGGGACGCAATTGCTTGCTGACGTTCGTCCTGCACCACATGCTGGCGGATGAACGATCCCTCGAGCTCCTCTGGACGGAACTGGCGGAGGCGTACGGCGGCCGCCTTGGCGGCGCGGCTCCGCGGCTGCAGTACGACGACTACGCCGATTGGCTGAGGCACTCGGACCGCAGCCGTCGCGATGCCGATCTCGAATACTGGCGCGACGTGCTCACTCCGCTGCCAGAGGACCTGAGGCTGCCGTTCGAGCGGCCGGCGCCGCTCGGCAGCCCTCACGGACGGTTGATCGAGCGGACGTCAGACCGTTCGAGCCAGACCGGCATCAGGCGCCTGGCCGCCGCCGTGGGCGCGACACCGTTCATGATCTACGCGTTCGCATTCAGGCTCCTGCTCCACCGCTATACCGAGGGCCAGCCGGTTGCCTTCGGTACGCCGGTCTCCATGCGGGCCCACCAAGCCACTGCCGACATGATCGGCTATTTCTTGAACCCGGTCGTGATCGCCGCCGGAGTGGATGAGAACGGGCGCGTCGGAACGGCAGCCGGCACCTTCAGCCGGGACTTGCGGGACGTTTTGGCACACGCCTCGGTGCCTTTCGATATGCTGGCGACGCAGCTGTCGCCGCGTCGACACCTGGACCGGCATCCGATCTTCCAGGTGATGTTCGTGTATCAGGTCACGCCTCCGCCTCCGACATTGGGAGAGGCTCGCCTCGAGCCTGTCAGACTCGACCTGGGCGCCTCGAAGTTCGACGTCACGCTCTTCGTGACCGAAGGCGAAGGATCGCTGCAGACTGCTGTCGAGTTCCGGGACGATCGCTTCGAGGTGGCACCGATGCTGCGGCTGCTCGAACACTACCAGACGATCATCGAGCATCTGCCGCAGGACCTCAACCGACGCGTCGCCGACGTCCCGCTGCTCGCAACACGCGAGCAGTCCCTGCTGTCCACGTGGGAATGCGGTACTCCGCTGGAACACACGGACGCTGCCCTGCTCCCGCGAATGATTCTGGACCGGGCTGGGAGTCACCCGCAGGCTCCGGCGGTCGTCTGCAGCGGGGCCGGACAGAACTACGCAGATCTCGAGCGCGCGGCGGGTGCGGTGGCCTGCGCGCTCGTCAGCATCGGTGTGACACGTGGCGATCGCGTCGGAGTGTTCTTCGATCGTTCCGTCCACATGATCGGGAGCATCCTCGCCGCTCACCTGGCGGGCGCCGCCTATGTGCCGATGGACCCCGCCTATCCCCCTGCGCGGAATCGGCATCTGCTCGAGGACGCCAACGTCGCCGCCGTCCTCACATCGTCCTCGCTGCGCGGTCGCCTGCCGGCCGGCTCGTGGCACACCGTCGAAGTGGACACACTCGACGTGCGATCCGCCCGGTCCGTCACACTGCCGGACCCCACGCCGGATTCGCCCGCGTACATTCTTTACACCTCCGGTTCCACCGGCCGTCCGAAGGGGGTCGTCATCACGCACGAGAACCTGCGTGCGTCGACTCTCGCGCGAACGAGCGTGTACACCGCGCCACCGGCGCGCTTTCTGCTCCTCCCGAGCATCGCGTTCGACAGCTCGGTCGCGGGGATCTTCTGGACCCTCGCGTCAGGAGGGACGCTCGTCGTGCCGAGCGACACGGAGGTGAAAGACGTGCGCAGCCTCGCGCGGCTCGTGGCCGACGAGCGCATCACGACGGTGCTCTGTGTGCCATCGCTCTACACGCAGTTGCTGGCCACCGGCGCCGACCGGCTGCGCGGTCTGGAGGCGGTGATCGTCGCCGGCGAGACCTGCCCCACACGGCTGGCCGAGGAGCACTTCAACGCTCTGCCGCACGTGCGGCTCTTCAACGAGTACGGCCCCACCGAGGCGACGGTGTGGGCGACCGTACACGAGGTCACCGCGGAGGACAGGTCCCGACCCGTGCCGATCGGACGCCCAATTCCCGGCGTGCGGGTCCAGGTTCTCGATTTTCTCGGGCGCCGCGTGCCGGTCGGGATACCAGCGTCCGGCTGGATCGCGGGTCCCACGGTCGCCCGCGGATACTGGAAGCGCGACGACCTCACGGCAGGTCGGTTCCACGATGCGACGGTGCCCGGCACCAACGAGCGTCGTTATCGCACCGGGGACCGCATGGCCTGGACCGAAGAGGGCAGGCTGCTGTTCCTCGGCCGCGACGACGAGCAGATCAAGCTGCGGGGTTATCGGATCGAACCGGGCGAGATCGAAGCCGCACTGTTCGAGGACCCGTCGATCGAGCAGGTGGCCGTTGTGGCTCGCCTGCCCGGCGGGCGCCCGGTCGACACGGCGCACTTCCATGCCGCGCAGCTCGTGGCATTCGTGGTGGCAAAGGAGGGCGCGGGAGCTCAGAACTGGCGTCAGGCGCTCGCGGCCCGTGTGCCGGAGCACATGATCCCGGCTCGTCTGGTCACAGTGCCGGAGCTGCCGCGGCTGCCGAACGGGAAGATCGACCGGCGGCAACTCGAGGAACTGCCGCTCGGCGCCGAAAGTGCCATCACAGCAGAGCAGCCCGTACTGAGCGCGCGCGAGCAGGCGCTGATCTCGCTGTGGGAAGGCCTGCTGGGGCGATTCGGCATCGATCCAGGGGACAACCTGTTCGAGCTCGGAGGTCACTCCCTGCTGGTCATCCAGATGGTTGCGGCAATCGAGCGGGACTTCGACGTTACGCTCTCGGCGGCAGATGTGTTCCAGCACCCGACGGTGCACGACCTGGCCCGGCGAATCGAAGCACGCAGGGGGCCGCAGGCGCGCACTTATGAGCAGCTGTTCCCTATCCAGCCCGCGGGACACAAGCCGCCGTTCATCATGGCCGTGCCCGACTTCTTTGCCGAGGCGCTGGCCACGACCTTCCGGGACGTAAGGCCGGTGTACGGCATCCGCGGCGTCAGCCTGCGCGCGGAGGGCAATCGCGGTCGATGGTCGACTCTGACAGATCTCGCCGGCGACGTCGCGGACGAGATCCAGCGGCGGTTCCCCGACGATCGCTACGTCCTGGGCGGCTACTCCTTCGGCGCATGGCTCGCGATCGAAACCGCACGCGTGATGGAGGGCCTGGGCCTCCGCATCCAGCGGTTGTACGTGGTCGCCCCTATGCCCGCGGACTTCTACCGTATGGGTCCCTTTCGAGTACGGATCGATGGGCTGCGGCAACCGCTCACGGAGCTCGGCCAGGCCGCGGTGCTGGGCCAGTGGCTGCGCTCGAACCACCCGCTGACGCGTGGACCGTACCGCCGCGTGCGGCAACTTGTCGCCGAGCGACCGTGGCGCCGGATGCTGAGCCTGATCGGCAGCATGCGGCGACGGGCCGGATTCCCTCCCGTGCCGCGACTGCTGCACGCCGATGTCCGCGTCGAGCGATTCCGTCTGCATGCCCGGTACCGGCCCGGCCCGGTGCACACCCCGACCATCTTCTTCAATCCGGTGGGCACGACCACCGACGCCGCCGCGACCTGGCGTCCGTACTTCCTCGGGCCGCTGACCATCCATTCGATTCCGGATCCGCACGACGCCCAGTCCGTCGCTGCCGCGCGCGACGTCGTCCTTCAGCACCTCGGGGCGATGGAGGACTGATGGGCTCACGGAGGCGTGACACGGCGGCGGCATGAGCGATGCGCCTCGGGTGTCGGTCGTCGTTCCGTTCTTCGACCGGCAGAAGTACCTCGCCGCATGCGTCGAGGCCCTGCTGGCTCAGGACGACGTCGGGCCGATCGAGATCATCCTGGTCGACAACGGGTCGACCGGAGCGGCACCAGCGGCGATCGGGCGCCATCCGCGGCTGACGCTCCTGCGCGAGAGAACGCCGGGTGTCTATGCGGCGCGGAACACCGGCATCCGCCACGCACGGGCGCCGATCATCGCCCTCACCGACGCGGACTGCGTCGCCGACCGCGACTGGCTACGGTCGGTGTGCGACGGCATGCAGGACGCGTCCGTGGGGATTCTGATCGGCGAATGCCGGTACCCGGCTGAAGCCTCGCTGGCCCTGAAGCTGCTCGCGGCCTACGAGAATGCGAAGGCGGAATACGTGATCGACCGCTGCGCATCGGCTTACCATTTCGCATACGCCAACAACATGGCGGTGCGGGCTTCGGTGTTCGCGGAGCTGGGACCCTTCCGTGAATGGTCGCGCGCCGCCGACAGCGAGCTGGTGCACCGCGTCCGATCGACTCGGCCGGATTTACGCCTCGCATTCCGCCGCTCCATGCGCGTCACCCATCTGGAGTTCCTGCGCGTGCGCGACCGGCTGACGCGGCTGTCACTGTATTCCCGGACGAACGCGCAGATTGCGACCTTCCGCGAACTCGGCGCGGTCCACCGGGCGGGAGTGCTCCGGCACATGCTGCGCCGCGCCGGCACACGCTGACCATTCATGTGACTCCAACCCCGGGTCTCACTTGGGTTGACAACGTAGCGCAGACCTTCAAGTCTGCCCGCGCGCCAAGAGCAGGCTAAAGGCCAGCGCTACGACAGGCGCGCGCTACGCTACTCAAGTGAGCTCCGGTTCAAGCCGTTATGCCCGTCCTGTACGAGACTTTTCGTTCGGTCCCAAACCACGGTGACCGCGAGAGCGCTCTTACTCGGAGACCTCGTCCGGCGCACGGGCCGGCTCGTCGGCATCGGCGTCGGCGTCGGCGAGAATGCGGTCCTCCGCGACCCTCGCCAGAGCGCCGAGCGTCGGATGCGTGAACACGGTGGCGAGCGGCAAGTCGATGTCGAACTCCCGGCACACGCGGATGATCATCTGCATGGCCGTCAGGGAGGTGCCGCCGCGTTCGAAGAAGCTGTCCGCTGAGCCAACCCGCTCCACTCCCAGTTCGTCCCGCCAGACAGCGGCGAGGAACTCCTCGACCGGCCCTTCCGGAGCCGTGTACGGCGCCTGGTCCTGCCGATCGCGCGCCTGGGCGACCAGCGCGTTCTCATCGACCTTGCCGTTCGGCGTCAGAGGAATGACGTCGACGCGCTGGAGGCGCAGCGGAATGAAGTGCGCGGGCAGCCGCTCGGCAAGCTGCTCGCGGAGCGCCTGCTCGCTCATATCGCCGGTCGCGACGTAGAATCCGGCAAGCGACGGCTGATCGTTCACCGCGTCGGGTTCCTCGTAGCCGATCGTGGACAGCAGCGTGCGCACGCGCACAGGATCGATGTCGTCGTCGAGCTCGTGCAGCGCGGCCTCGCGCGTCTTGTGACCGAGACGGACGTCCCAGCTGTAAGGCAGCGCATAACTGTGATAGCCGCGCTCCTTCTTGTGGACGTAAATGCCGGCGTCGTTGATCAGGCAGTTGGTCGATCGGCCGGTGTCGGCGGGGCGCACCCACGGCACCGTCCGTTCGAGATATGCCAGCATCTCCTCCATGGCCACGTCGCAGTAGCGGTAGAAGTCGACGACCTGCACCTCCTCGAAGATCCCATCGTCCTGGAACGGCCGCACGTCCAGGAGGCGCGAGACCTCGTCCGGGGCCCGGTGGTACGCCTTGCGCGCGGCCAGCACCGCCGTATCCACCTCCTCGGGTCGGCGGCGTCCGTCACGAAACATCTCTTCCGAGAGCCGCGTCTCGAACATCTGGCCGCGCGAGAGGCCCGTCACGACGAACCGCGTGCCCAGCTCGCGGGCGCGCAGTATGCCGAGCGTGTAGATCGTCTTGAAGCAGCCGTTGCAGACGTTCGAGAAGCGCGCGAGGCTGTCGCGGAAGATGGCGTTCATCGCGGTCGTCCTCGCGAACTCGATCGGCACCCCGAGGTGCGTCGTCACCCTGCGGATGTTCTCCTTCGCACCCTCCGCGATGAATCCGTTGTCGAGCGTAAACGCGTATACCGACAGGCCCATCTCGACCAGCTGGCACAGGGCATACGTGCTGTCCTTGCCGCCGCTGTACAGCATGAGGCAGTCGTAGTCGGACGTGCGCGTCCCGGCGGATGGCCGGAAGAGCGCCCGCAGATCCGCCAGTGTCTTGAAGTAGGCCTGCGCGTGATCCTTGATGGCGTCGTACGACCGGCACAGGCTGCAGACCCCCTCGGCGTCGAAGGTGACTCGCGGGTAGTTGGACGGCAGACCGCACCGTGCGCAGGATCGTGCCGCGGCCGACGTGGACGACTCGGCGGCGGGCCTCCGATGCGGGATGACGGCACACTGCTCGATGCCGGGCACCGAGAGCAGCGCCGCCTCCACCTCGCCTGGCTCGACGCGGAACCCGGAGATCTTGACCTGATGATCCATCCGACCGAGATACTCGAGCGTGGCAGGATCCCGCATTCGCACGAGATCGCCGGTTCGATAGCGGCGCTCACCTGGCCGATCCGGGTGGGGCTGGAAGCGCTCGCTCGTCAGGTCCGGCAGCCGGTGGTAGCCCCGTGCGAGGCCGTGTCGCGACACCCAGAGTTCCCCGGGCACACCTTCAGGGACAGGCGTCAGCGCCTCGTTCAGCACCTCCACGCGTACGTGGTCGGCCGGCACACCGATTGGGACGCTGGGCCCGGTGTCGGCCGCCGGATCGTACTGGTGCGCCACGCATCCGACAACGGCTTCGGTTGGACCGTACTCGTTGTGGATGTCGACCTCGCCGTGCAGCTGCGCGTGCACGGCGGCCGCGAGCGCGGTTTTCAGATCCTCGCCGCCAACCACCATGCGGCGGATTCGTGAGCCCTCGAGGCCGACTCGCCTGAGCAGCGACAGATGCGAGGGGGTGAGCTTGATCAAATCGACGGCATTCTCGCGCGCCACGTCCACGAGTGCCGAATCCACGGGGCCATCCGGCTCCGGGTAGATCGCCAGCGTGCCCCCTGTGATGAGGGGCAGGAACAGGCTCGTCACGGTGAGGTCGAACGCAAGCGAGGTGAACAGCGGGAATACGAGGCGGTCGCCCCGGACGTAGCGCCGCTCTGCCCAGCATAGATAGTCGGCCAGCCCGTCGTGATCGATCAGCACCCCCTTGGGCTGCCCCGTTGAGCCGGACGTGTACATCAGGTACGCCAGTTCGTCGAGCGCCGGACGAGGTCGCGTCACCTTCGTGCCGGTTCCAGCGCGAATCCCCTCGGCGACGTCGAGCACCAGTGGGCCCGGTGTCACCACCCCAGGCGGCACCCCTTCCCCAAGCAGCACCACACGTGCGCCGGAATCGTCCACCAGGTACTCCAGCCGGGACGGTGGAACGGACGGATCGAGCGGAACGTAGGCTGCCCGCGCCCGCAGCGTGGCGAGGATCGCGACGACCGCCAGGATCGACCGGCGTCCGGCGATTGCGATGCGATCGCCGGATCCGACGCCGTGCGCAATCAAGGTCGCTGCGAGTGCGTCGGCCTGTTGTCGCAACTCATCGAACCGCACCGCGGCACTGCCCTGCCGGAGTGCGACGCGCTGGGGCTCCAGAGCGGCGCGGGCCTCGAACATCGCAATCACCGACTGCTGCGGCAGAGGAGCGCGGCCCGTCGCGCTCAACGCGGCACATGCCCGCCGCTCGTCATCCGTGCGGATGTCGATCGCCGCGATGGCACGATCGGGATCCTCGAGAAAGGCGTCGAGCAGCCGCTCGAAGTGCCCGAGGCTGCGGCGGCGCAGCCGATCGTCCAGCGCGGCGTCGTTGAAGTCGAAGTGCAGTACGTAGCGCCCGGCACCTGCGAAGTCATGGACCTGCAGCCGAAGGGCGTGCACGGTGTCGCCGTGCCCCGAATGTATCCACTGCACCGCCGCCGGCAGCCCTGCGAACGTCCCGAACGCACCCGGAACATGGTTGAGCACGACCGTGCTGGCCGTCGCGCCGGAAGGGGCACTCGTTGCCGGCAGCGCGTGCCGCAGCAGGAGCATCGCCTCCTCCAGACACCTCGCGCCGAGCGTCCGGAAGGTATCGTCGCGCTCCACGGTCACCGGAAAGGGGAACATCTCGATGAATACGCCGAGCGCTCGCCTGGCTTCCGCAGTCGGTCGTCCGGCAACCGGCGCGTCGAAGCCGATGTCCGCGCGGCCACTGATCCGCTGCAGCCAGCTGGCGAGCAGCGTCGCGAACAGCGCGAAGCGCGAAACGCCCTCGGACAGGGCCGACAGCCCCGCGTCACGGCTGCGCGTATCCATCGCGCGGGAGCGTTCTTCGTCGAGCTCGAACGTCAGGCGCGTACTTGCCGTCCAGGCGGGAATCGCACTGCGCCCGTACATCGGGATCGAGCGTGCGGCCCGCGCGCGGCGTTCGGCCCAGTGCTCGACAGCGCTCGCCCGCATCGTGGATCCGCCAGGCAACGTCGCCACCGTCGGGTAATACGCGGAAAGCGATGGCGGGCCCGGGCGCCCGGGACGCAGCCCCGCCTCGTAGTGCGCCGCCACCTGCCGGTACAGCAGCTGCGTCGACCACGCGTCGGACACCAGATGGTGCTGGTTGAGATACCAGCCCGTCCGCCCGTCGGCGAGCCGGACGAGCACACTGTCGACGAGGTCTCCATCGAGCGGGAGGGCCCGCGCGCAGCGCGCCTCGCAGAACCGGTGGAAGTCTCCTGCCGGATCGCCGCTCGACTCGAGCGCACGCACTTCCGTCGGCCGTCCGCGCGGCGACAACGTCCAGCGAGGTCCGCCATGCTCGTCATCGACGACACGTGTCCGAAGAGCGTCGCTGTCGTCGACGACGCGCTGCCAGGCAGCGCAGAACAGGTCGGCACGGAGGTCGGCCGGGAAGACGAACGCGAACGCCATGTTGTACAGCGGGCTGGCGGGATTGAGCCGCTGGCCGATCCAGATCTGCCTCTGGCTGTGCGTGAGCGCGCGGGGAGCGTCGCGTGCCCCCCCCGCCGGATCGGGCGATGCAGAACCGGTCATCGTGCGGAGGATTCCGGCGCGCGAGCAGCACGGACGCGCCGGACGTACTGGGCGATCGCCGAGACACTCTGGAAGTTGTCGATCGTGAAGTCCGATGGCTGGAGGGCAATCCCGAACTCCTGCGCCACGAACGCCGCGAGACGCAGCACGCTCATCGAGTCCAGCACCGCACCGGACAGCAGCTCGGTGTCGCCGCCGACCGTTGCACCCGGGCTCAGGAGCTCGCGCTGGAGATAGGCCAGCACGCGCTGCTCGACCTCCGCCGCCTCCGGCACCCGTTCCTCACTCCCCATCGTCTGCCTGTGCTGCCGCGTGGGCGCCGAGCGCCCGCCCGTCCACCTTGCCCGTGGGCGTGCGTGGCATGGACTCGAGGAGGGTGATCTCCGACGGGAGCGCGTGTGGCGGCAGGATCGTGCGCAGATCGTCCAGAAGCTCGCGCTCCGTTGGTGGTTCGCCGGACGCCGCGAGTACGACTGCCGCCCGCAAAGCCGAGCTGCCCTCGCCGTCGGGCACGGTGAACACAGCGGCCTCGTCGACCGCGGTCAGCGACAGAAGGGCTCCCTCGACCTCCTCGAGCTCGACGCGATGACCCCGCACCTTCACCTGCCGATCGGTGCGAGCGACGAACGCCAGGTTGCCGTCGGGGCGAACGCGCGCGCGGTCTCCGGTCCGGAAATACACGTCCTCCAGACCGCCCGCCGCCGGCCGCCGGACCAGCACGTGCCGGTTGCGCTCGGCGTCGTTCCAGTACCCGGACATGACTGTGGCACCGCGGATCAGCAACTCGCCCATCTCGCCGTCGGGCACCGGCTGCAGGCCCTCGTCCACGACAAGCGTGCGCGCTGTGGAGCATGCCCGGCCGATTGGCAGCGGACCTGTGACGGCCTCGCTCTGCGGCAGGTGGTAGCAGGTGCAGACGTTGACCTCGGTCGAGCCGTACACGTGGCTGAACCGGGCAGAAGGGATCTGCTGCCGGAGGCGCTGGAGGTGCCTGCCTGGAAAGGTCTCGCCCGCGAAGAGCACCCAGCGTAGCGATCGCAGATCCCTGGCCTCCAGGTCGCCCCGGAGTGACAGCTGCACGAGAGCGGCCGGCACCGAGTACCACACCGAGACGCGCTCTCGCTCGATGTGCGCCGAGAGACTGGCGGGCATCATGAGGACGGCCGGCGTGAGGATGACCGTCGTCGCGCCCGCACGCGCGGCGGCATAGTAATCGAAGGTCGCGAAGCAGGTGTGGTGCGACGAGTGGTTCGTGATCCGGTCCTCGCTCGTCAGCCCGTACTCCGATGCCGCCCACTCGACGAAGCTCATGGCGCTGTAGTGGGTGTGCAGGATCAGCTTCGGCACGCCCGTGGAGCCGGAGGTGTGAAGAATGTACGCGGGATCGAGCTCGATGACAGGAACACCCGGCGGCGCGTCGGCCGCCTCCTCGCGGACCGTCGTCCAGGGCACGCATGGCACGGGCATCTCGTCGTCCATGTCGAGGCCGATCACGTGCGTCACGTCGGGCCACGCCGCGAGCGCCTTGCCCACGAGCTCGCGCCGGTCCGGTTCCGAGACGAGGTGGGTCGCACCCGTGGCGCGCAGGATGCCGACCACCTGCTCCAGCGGCGATCTCGGGTCGATCGGCACCAGGGCTCCGCCCGCAGCGAGCGCTCCGTAGAAGCTCACCGGTACGTCCGGACCCTTTCCGAGCCACACCGCCACGCGATCGCCCCGCGCGAGGCCCGTCGCGACGAGCACCCGCGCGAGCCCGTTGGCACGCCGCGCGAGCTCCTCGTAGGTGAGCGCCACGCCGTCGCAGCGGACCGCCGGCGTGTCCGGCCCGCGCAGCGCCGCGTCCTCGATGATCCGGTTCAGCAGCCTCGGCATGTGCTCTCACAAGCTACTGCGTTCGCCCGGCCGTTCAAGGGAGCACCCCGCGCACCATCGACGCGACCGCGCGCGGCCTCGGCAGCTCCACGTCGAAGGCGCGCTCGACGACCCACCCGATCGAGACGACGATCATCGCCACCGCGGCGAGCGGCAGCGCCAGCTGCCGGTAGGCGGCGAGACGACGCACCACGAAGAGCAGCGGGAACATCATCGCGACGATGACGAGCTGCCCGAGCTCCACGCCGAGATTGAATCCGAGCAGTGACAGGCCGAGGTGTTCGCGAAGCACGCCCATCTCGCCGAGCGCTCCTGCGAACCCGAACCCGTGAAAGAGACCGAAGCCGAACACGACGATCCACACGCGCCCCCGGAACAGCGGGAACAGGATGTCGGCGGCCGCGACCGCGATGGACCCGGCGATGGCGACCTCCACGAATCGCCCCGGCAGGTGCACGAGGCCGAGCGACGCGAGGCTGAGCGTCACGCTGTGCGCCACCGTGAAGGCCGTCACGATCTTAATCACGTTGATGAGCGCGGGCCTGAAGTTCGCGGTTCCGCGCCACCTGCCGTCCTTCCGCACCAGCACGGCCGGAAGCAGCAGCGCGACGAGAAACATCACGTGATCGAAACCCATCCAGATGTGCTCGGTGCCGAGCCAGACGACCGCAAGAAAGCCGCGCAGTCGACCATTGGTCGTGACATCGAAATCCTGCTGGCGGGCACCGGGGCTGAACACCAGCGAGATCTGATTCTCGTTCGTGAACGTCCCGGTCGCCCAGTTGTGCTCGACGAGCAGGAATCCGCGGTGGCTGGGCTCCTCGTCGAACAGCACAGAGTACTCGAATGTCAGTCGCTCGGGGACACCGTCGAGTCCCTCGAGTTCGAACGGCAGCAGTGCGAAGCCGCCCCTGGTGTCGAGATAGTCGTGTGTCCCGAACCGAATACCGAGGCGTCTGCCGGCGTGCGAGATCGTCACGTGCTCCCGGTAGTAGTCCTCGAGGAAGCCGATCCGGTCGTCGAGATTCGCCGCGGTGATCGCGCGGCGCGTACCGGCCAGGCCGAGGGCGGCGTTCAGGTCGTCGAGCGCGATCTCGAATCGTCCGGTGAGGCGGTCCTGGTACACCTGCAGATAGAGGTAGCTCTCGCCGAGGTTGTGGGCACGCACCTCGGCTCCGGTAAGCGCGACGAAGAGCGCCAGGAGCCCGCACCAGAAGGTTGAGGCCGCTCGTTTGAAGGTTCCCGGCATCAGCGCGGCGCCAGACGCCCGGTCGGCTCGATCCATGGCATCGCTGGCGATCATCCCACCCCCCTCAGACCGGCAATCAGGTTCCTCTGGATCTCCGAGGTTCCGACGTAGAGTGTGGCGGCGAGCGCGTCGCGCAGTTCCCGCTCGAGCTCGTACTCCACGGTGTAGCCGTAGCCGCCGAAGATCTGCACGGCGCTGCGGCAGATCTCCACGTACGCCTCGCTGACCGCCAGCTTCGCCAGCGCCGATTCCCGCGCCGCGGACCCGCGCCGCATCCGGTGCCAGGCCGCTCGATACAGGAGCAGGCGGGCCGCCTCGAGCTGCAGCTCCATGTCGGCGATGCGATGTGCGATCGCCTGGTGCCTGGCAATCGGCACACCACCGGCCGTCCGCTCCCGGGCATGGGTCACACAGCGCTCCAGGAGCCGCTCCATCACCCCGATGGCCGGCGCCATCACCAGCACGCGCTCGACCTCCATCGCCTGGCTGAAGATCATCGCTCCGGACCCGACGCCGCCGATCACGGCAGACGCGGCCACACGGCACTCGTCCAGGTATACCTGCGCCATCGGACTCGTGCGCAGGCCCATCTTCTCGATCGGCGGACCGACCGTCACACCGGCGCTGTCGCGGGGAACGAGGAAGGATGTGATGCCAGCAAACCCCTGTCCGGTCCGCGCGTAGATGACGAAGACGTCCGCAACCGGTGCGTTGCTGACGAACGCTTTCGAGCCATGCACGATCCAGTCCTCGCCGCTGCGGACCGCGGTCGTTTCCAGCGCGAGCGCGTTCGACCCTGAGTTCGGCTCGGTGATGCCTGTCGCGCCGATGGCGCGCCCGTCGGCCAGGCGCGGCACCCACTCGCGCTTCTGCGCCGCGCTGCCGAACGCGCTGACGACGGCGTCGCAGGTGGACACATGAGCTGTGATTGAGAACACGAGCCCGTTGTCGCGTGCTCCGTACCCGATCCCCTCGAGGATCGCGACCGCGGACAGGAGGTCGTAGCCCGAGCCGCCCGATTCACCGGGCACAAGCATGCCGGGAAGGCCGAACTGCGCGCACGCCTGCCACAGCTCGCGCGAAAACGTGCCCTCCCGATCGCGCTGAGCCACCCCGTCGGCCAGTCGTGAAGAGGCGAACTCGACGGCGCCCCGGCGCAGGCGCAGATGTTCATCGGTCCACCCGAAGTCCACGCATCCTCCCGAAGGACGTCATACTACCTGATCCACATCGATCGACGCTGCCCGCGGTCAGAAGGTCGCCACGAGGGCAATCCGGACGGTGAACGGCTCCACCGGGTGGAAGTGAAGGCCGTCGACGCCGCCAGGCGGCTCTCCCGGCAGCCGGGACGTGTAGAAGTAATCGATGTCCGAGCTGCTGGAATCGAACAGGTTCAGCAGGTCCGCCTTGAGCCGCCACACGCGGCGTATCTGGTAGCCCGCCTCGGCACTCACCAGGTTCGACGCGCGGCTGCGCACGCTGTCGTCCTCGATGAGAGGCCGCGGCCCGAAGAACCGCCAGCGCAGACTGCCACTCCAGCGGCTTGCCGGCGTCACCGTCACCCCGGCGCTCGCGACTCCCTCGATCGCGCCCGGGATGCGGTCGCCCTCGGCCGCTCCGTCCGTGAAGCGTGCCCGCGAGTACGCCAGGTGGCCATCGAGCGACAGCCACCGGGTCGCCCGATAGTCCGCGTCCCACTCGATACCGACCCGGCGACTCGGACGGCTTGCCTCGGTGGTCCCCGCATCGCCGATGAAGAGCAGCTCGGAATCGATCCACAACCCCCACACGGCAACCGTGGCGTGGAGTCCCGGCAGCGCCAGCGTCCGCAGTCCCACTTCGGCTCCGCGGGCGCGCACCAGCGGGTCGACGGGATCCACCGGATCGCCGCTGATCGGATCGCGGCGAATCGTCGCCCCGCGGCCGTCGTTGCTGTGGAAGCCGCCGCCGCCGCTCGCGTACAGCTCCGTCCGTCGCCATGGCCCGAATGCGACACTCAGCTTCGGATTGACGATGCCGTCCGTCTTCGATCCGCCGTTCTCAAGATCGTCCGCCTCGACTTGCCAGCGATACAGATCGCCGCGCAGCCCCAGCGTCGTCCGCACCACATCGGACCATTGCGTCTGCAGCTCCGCATACGCCCCTCCGCTCGTCTGGCCGACGGTATCTTCACGAATGGTGGAAAGACGCCGGCGCTCGGTCGTGCGGTACAGCCCGACCGTGCCGATCGCGTCGCGGCGCGCCTCGCCGCCCAGCGTCACGTGGGAGCGCCGGCCGAACAGGGTGGCAGTCCAGGCGTGACTTGCGTGGCCGCCCGCGACGAACCGATCGTCCCGCTGCTCGAACTGGTCGCCGTTCTCCGGATCGTCGAGGAAGTAGGTGAAGTTGGAGAACAGGTCGAGGCCGTAGCCGAACGCGTAGCCCTCCACGCGCGTGCTCGCCGCCGCGCTCGTGCGCTGCCACTCGGCGGTGCCGCCCACGCGGTGGGTCGTGCCGCCGTTGGTGGGATCGAGGTGGCCGAATCGCGACAACCTGCCGTCGTCCACCGCCCGGCGCGGGATCTGATCCGATGAGTTCCAGTCCGCGTGATACGCGAGCGCGGTAAGCGACAGCCCGCGCGTCGCGGTACCCTGGCTGTAGCGCACTAGGCCATTCCAGCGCCGCATCACGTCAGGACGATCCCACGGGCCATCGTTCCCCATGCCTTCTGCGGCGACGAGCAGGTGCCCCTCTCCGACCGCGGAGGAAGCCGCCGCCAGCACCCGTGCGTAGCCGTAGGTACCCGCTTCGAATCGGGCGAGCGGCGCATCGAGCACGTTCACATAGTTCACACGGATGGTGCCAGCCGCCGAGAAGTCACCGGAATCGGCTGCGTACGTTCCCTTGCGGTACTGGATGCCGCTCACGAGCTCGGGCATGAGGAAGTTCAAATCCGCATAGCCCTGCCCGTGGCCGTGCGTGGGCAGATTGACGGGCATGCCGGCGACCGACAGCGCGAGATCGGTCCCGTGATCGATGTTGAAACCCCGCAGGTAATATTGATTCGCCTTCCCTTCCCCGCTGTGCTGGCTGACCACCATGCCCGGCACGCTCTCCAGCGCTTCCGCGGGCCGGCGCCTCGCCCGCTCGTTCAGCTCGGCCGGTGTCACCACGCCGGTGCTCGCCGCGTCGGCGAGGCCGACGAGCTCGTCCTGTTCGGACACGGTCGTGAGATTGCGGAACGTGCGGCGGCCGCTGACGACGACGGACGATGTCGCGGCCACGTACAAGGTGGCGTCCTCAATCGTCGTGCGGCCCGGCGCGATGGCCACGTCGCGGCGAAGCAGCGTGACGAAGCTGGTGAGCGAGAACCGCATTTCGTGCGAGCCTGGCGGCACCTCGGATATCGCGTAGCGGCCGTCCGTACCCGTCCGTGTCGACAACGGCGCAGTATCGGCCTCGATCTCCACGAGCACGCTCGGCAGCGGCAGCCCCGTCGTGTCCACGACCCGTCCTTCCACACGTCCCGCGGAGGGATCTTGCGCCAGGGCGGCCGGCGGGCACGCGAGCAGCGCCGCAATCGCCGCACACACGTATCCGTGCGAGCGCGTCGGGGACAGGAATCCCCTCGTACGACCTGTCTGCACTCTGCACCTCGACTGACGTGGAGCGCCCATAGCGGGCCCTCCCTGACTCCAACTCAGGAACTGGCGAGAGAGAGTCCGACGACGTCAGGAGGACCGCGTGCGGGGGGTTGAGGGGGGGACGGTGCCGCTCGACGATGAGGCCGGAGGTCGGGGAGCCGCTCGACCGCTTCGGCGGGGGGCGGCAGCATCGGAGGCGGCGGTCCTCCCATGAGCGCAAGGCCGAAGTGCGTGCTGCTGTTGCGCCCGTGGTCGTGCGCCGGGCGCTCGTCCGGACGTGTCGCGCCGTCGCGATGGTCGGTGTCTGCACGTGAGACGTGCGGCGCGCCTGCGGGCACCCCTCGCAATTCAGGCGGGGCGGGTGCATTCGGCGCTGGGCGGTGAACGTGCGGCCGGCCGGCGCGGTGCGCAGCCTCGTGGTCTGCATGATGCGCGGCGGCACCGGCCGCCGGGCCGTGCGTATGGTCAGCGCGGTGCGTGACGAGGTGCGCCAGCGGCGCGACCTGGGTCGCCAGCAGAAACACGACGAGCAGGAACGGTCCTGCAGTCTGCCGGACCTCCCGGAGCGTTGCGCAGCTGTGCTGCATGTCCTCCTAGACAATAAC
>Ga0299913_10000489_pt1 | contig 25435 bp, 30 predicted proteins | sample RVTome_9_FD_201360 | JGI IMG/M metagenome (GOLD analysis project Ga0299913, IMG submission 201360) | Soil microbial communities from uranium-contaminated site in the Upper Colorado River Basin, Wyoming, United States - RVT155D38 (version 2) ... | reverse complement strand
GGTCGACCCGTGGCCGTACCTGCGCGGCAAGCTTCGCTAGAATCCCCGCTCCGGGGCGGTTAGCTCAGTTGGGAGAGCACCAGCTCGACAAGCTGGGGGTCACTGGTTCGAGCCCAGTACCGCCCATGAACGAGAAGCCCTGCTCAGGCGGGGCTTTTTCGCGTCTGCGGTTCGTGTCGCTGAGCGCGCAGGCCCGTAATGCTCGGAACGATCCACGCGCGGGAAGGTGCTCGAAGACGACCCGGTGGTGGACGGGCTTTCGCTGCAGGTGTCGCTGCTCGCGTACGCTCGCGCCCGTGCCGCTGCAGAACCGCGTTACCCCGCTCGGCGAGCTCGTCGCGCATCCTGCCCGCGGGCTCGTGTACGGAAACCGCGGCTGTTTGCACGATGCGAGCGGGCGCATCCGGCGCCGTTTCGCCACCAAGCGCTGGATCGCCTGCCGGCTCCAGTTCCGCGGCTGGCAGCGCCACCCGCTCCTGCAGCCGGGGCGTTTCACCGAGCTCTTCTTCCTCGACGATGCGACCGCGCTCGCCGTGGGGCATCGCCCCTGCGCGCTCTGCCGGCGGGCGGACTACGAGCGGCTTCTCGCGATCTGGCGCGCGCTCCACCCGGGGCAGGCGGGCGCGGACGCGATCGACGCCCAGCTGCACTCGGAGCGCATCGACTCAGTGACGCAGGAGCGGCTCTTCCGGGAGGCGGCTCTCGACGATCTTCCCGACGGTGCCTTTGTCCTGCGGGGCGGCGAGCCCTGGCTCGTCCTCGGTGAGCGGCTCCTACGCTGGACCGTGGCCGGTTACGCGGCGCCCACGTCGCGGCCGGCGGGCGAGCGGGCACTGCTCGTCACGCCACCGTCCCTCCTGCCGCTCCTTCGCGACGCCCGGGAGCCGCTCGTGCCGCTCCTGCACCCCTCCGCACGCGGCTGAGCGAGGCACGCGGTCGTCCGGCCGACCGCTTGTCAAATCCCGTCCGATCGGCAAGGATCGCGGCGGCTGCGGTCACGAGCAGAGGGGGAACAGACATGAGCCCATTGCATTGCTCCGGCCGCGCTGCAGGCGCACGGCCGGCACCGGGACGGGCGACGGCGGGCATTCTCGCCGCGCTGGCAGCCGCGCTGACTGCGGTGCTCGCGCTCGCGGCGGGTCCCGCCGCGGCCCAGGTAACGGGCCCGGTGTTCATCGACGGGCAGGCGCAGCCCGTCTTCTCGAACGTCCCCGCCACGTGGATCCGGCAGGAGCTGTGGGTCGAGACGACGATCGACAGCGACTTCGACGGTCAGCTCGACCGCATCCACATCGACGTCACGCGGGTCCAGGAGACCGAGACGATCGGCCTGAAGGTGCCGGTCGTAATGGAGGTCAGCCCCTACTACGGCGGTAGCGTCGACGTCGTCAACTGGAGCGTCGATCACGAGATCGGCGATCCGCCCACCTTCCGGCCGACGACCGCGCCGGTCTTCCGCGACACGAGCCCGATCATCTCGAACTCACACGTGTCGGCGTGGGTGCCGCGCGGGTTCGCCGTGGTGCACGCGGAGGGCACGGGAACCGGCCTCTCGACCGGCTGCCCCACGACGGGCGATCCCTCCGAGACGCTGGGCCCCAAGGCGGTGATCGACTGGCTCAACGGCAGGGCCAAGGCCTACACCGCGCAGACGGGCGGAGCCGAGGTCGCCGCGACCTGGACGACGGGCAAGGTCGGCATGATCGGCACGTCCTACAACGGCACGCTCCCCATCGGCGTCGCCACGACGGGCGTCGAGGGGCTGGAGGCGATCGTGCCTATCTCGGCGATCTCCAGCTGGTACGACTACTACCGTGCCAACGGGGCCGTACGCGCCCCCGGCGGCTTCCAGGGCGAGGACGCCGACGTCCTGGCCGAGTACACGTACACGCGTCCGGACCAGTCGATCTGCCGGCCGGTGATCGCCGCTATCGCCGCGCAGCAGGATCGCGTCACGGGCGACTACACGCCCTTCTGGGATGCTCGCAACTACATGAACGACATCGACAACGTTCGCGCCGCGTCGCTCGTCGCGCACGGCAACAACGACTGGAACGTGATGACGAAGCACGCCTCCGAGTACTACCTCGCGCTCAAGGAGCGGGGCGTGCCGCACCAGCTCTACTGGCACCAGGGCGGCCACGGCGGCTCCCCGCCGCTGATCCGCACGAACCGCTGGTTCAGCCGCTATCTGTGGGGTCACGAGAACGGTGTCGAGACCGACCCGAGGGCCTGGGTCGTCCGCGAGGGACAGGGCTCGCAGAACCCGACCCCGTATCCCGAGTGGCCTGATCCGGACGCGGCCAGGGTGACGCTGAGCTTCAGCGGAAACGGCCTCGAGTCGGGGGCGCTCACCCTCCGCGAGGGCCGCCGCGCGTGGCAGACGCTCGTCGACGACGCGACCATCAGCCCCACCACGCTCATGAATGCGGCCTCGTCGCCGAACCGGCTCGTCTTCAAGACTCCGCCGCTTCTGAAGCCGATCCGGATCAGCGGCACGCCGACGATCACGCTCACGATGGCGTTCAGTAAGCCGAAGGCGAACCTCACGGCGTACCTGATCAGCTATCCGAGCGGCACCGGCAATGCGACGGTCATCAGCCGCGGCTGGATCGACCCGGAGAACCGCACGTCTCCCGCCGACACCGAGGCGGTGACGCTCGGGAAGGCGTACAAGCTGACCTTCGACCTTCAACCGAAGGACTCCGTCCTGGCGGTCGGCAGGCGGCTCGGGGTCATGATCCTCTCGAGCGACCGCGACTACACGGTCCGGCCGGCACCGGGTACCGAGCTGACGATGGATCTGCGAGAGAGCACGGTGCGGCTGCCGATCGTCGGGGGCCCCTCGACGTTCACGAACGCGTTCGACTGGTAGTTCGCACGGCAAGAGGGAGTGGCGCCCGCCAACGCGGGCGGGCGCCACTCACCGGCCCGCGGCTTGGCCGACGATGGGCTCCGTATCCGCTGGCGTCGCGGTCGCGGCTTCCCTTCGTACGCCTACCCGGTCGGCGTGGGCGCGTCCGGATCGTTTTGCCAGAGGCCGAACTCGTTCCCCTCGGTGTCCTTGCAGAGTGAGAACCAGCCCATCCCGGGGACCGGCATCGACTCTCCGGCCTCGCCGCCGAGCTCGTTTACGCGCGTGCCGGCTGCGTCGATCTCGTCGACGTCGAAGTAGATGCGGACTCCGCGCTTGTCCGGAGGATCGGGCGCGTAGATCGCGCCGCCGGTCGTCTCGGTGAAGCGGGTCATGTGGTACTCCGTCGGGCCCTCAACCGCTTGCCACCCCCAACCGAAGAGCGAGCCCCAGAACTCGCGCGCCTTCTCCGTATCGCCCGCCGGAATCTCCAGATGCACGATCTGCCCAGCCATTGGCCTTCCTTCCGTCTCGTCTTCGGCGCAGCTCTTGCGCCGCCGCCTCTATTCGATAGGACGAACGAGAGCCGACGTTATCGACACCGCTTCGGTCTCCGTCCGGAGATCGCCCGGCTCCGCTACCCTCGCGGGGCCGTGAGCCCGCCGCGCCAGCTGCTCGCCTGTCTCGCCGTGCTCGCCGCCGCCGGGTGCGGCGGCGGGGCGGACGACGTTCCGCCGGCCGCCGAGCCGGCGGCCACGACCACCGAGACCGAGGCCACTGCGCGTGTCTCCTACGAGTACCACGACGAGTTCGGGCACGGGCACTGCTCGGTGACGGAGCTCGCCGACGGCGGCGAGGTCGTCGTCTGCATCGCGCCCACCGACCGCGGGACGCGCATCGCCTGCTTCACACGCGAGGAGGCGGCGAGCTCGCGCAACGCGATGGGGCTCATCCGGCTGAACCGCGCCGGCGAGGTCGCCGAGCAGGAGGAGTGGCCGGCCGAGTGCGCCGAGGCGCTCGAGGTCGTCGACCCGGACGCGGGCTCGGCGGCCGGTGGCTCGGGCGGGTACTAGACCCCTTCCACCTGCCACAATGCAGGCCATGGCCGTGGAGCCGCAGGCCCGCACGTGGGAGACGAGCTTCGCCGAGCGGACGCGCGGAGGGGCGGGCGACGCGATCGCCGCGATCCTCGCGTTCGCGAGCGCGACCGACGTCATCTCCTTCGCGGGCGGCTTTCCCGACCCGCTGACGTTCCCGGGCAAGGCGCTCGCCGAGATCCACGCCGAGCTCGTCGAGAGCGGCGACGTGACCCCGTTCCAGTACTCGCCGACCCGCGGGCTCCCCGGGCCGCGCGACTACGTCGCGTCACGCGTGGAGCGGCTCGACGGCCGGCGTCCCGACGACGCCGAGCTCCTGCTCACGAGCGGCGCGATCGAGGCGCTCGAGCTCCTCGGCAAGGCGTTCCTCGACGAGGAGGACGCGGTCGTCGTCGAGGCGCCCACCTACCTCGGCGGGATCATGGCGTTCGAGAGCTTCCAGACGCGCGTGCACGGCGTCGCGCTCGACGACGGCGGGATGCGGGTCGACGAGCTCGAGGCGCTCCTCGCGGGCGGCCTGCGGCCGAAGCTCGTCTACACGATCCCCGACCACCAGAATCCGTCCGGGGTCAGCCTCTCGTCGGAACGCCGCTCCGCGCTCGTCGAGCTCGCCCGGCGCCACGGCTTCCTCGTCGTCGAGGACGTCGCCTACCGCGAGCTCCGGTACACCGGCGAGCAGGCCCCGAGCCTCTGGTCGCTCGCGCCCGACGCGGTCGTCCAGATCGGGACGTTCTCGAAGACCTTCGTCCCGGGGGTGCGGCTCGGCTGGGCGGTTGGGCCGGCCGAGGTGGTCGCGAAGCTGACCTGGGCGAAGCAGAACACGGATCAGTGCGCGGGGGCGCTCGGCCAGCGGTTGCTCGAGGAGTACGGGCGCCGTGGCCGGCTCGACGCGCAGATCGCGCGCGCCTGCGATCTCTACCGAGGGCGCCGCGATGCACTGCTCGCCGCGCTCGAGGCCCATCTGGGCGGCGCCGCGACGTGGACGCGCTCCGAGGGCGGCTTCTTCTCCTGGGTCGAGCTCGAGGCGCCGCACGAGGCGGTGCCGCTCGCCGACCGGGCGCTCGCGGAGGGCGTCGCGATCGTCCCCGGAGGCCCGTTCTTCCCGGAGGGCGGCGGCGAGCGCCACCTCCGCATCTCCTTCAGCCTCGTAAGCGAGGCGGAGATCGACGAGGGCATCCGCAGGGTCGGCGCCCTCGTGTATGGGTAGCAGCCCGGAGTTTTTCTGGGCGAAAGCGGGAAAGGGGCCGGAGAAGCCCGTTAACCGAACGAAGGAGACCCATGTCGCTGCTCTGGCTGCTCGTGATCGTCCTCGTGATCCTCGCCGTCGCCGGCGGCGCTGCGATTCACAACCTGCTCTGGCTCGTGCTCATCGTCGCGCTCGTGCTCGCGGTGTTCGCGCTCATGGGCGGAAGGGGACGGACCGGGACGACCGTCTGACCTGCGGCGACGTGCGAGCTCGCGGCCCGGCCCGCCACCGCGGGGGCCGGGCCGCCGTACGTCCTAGGTCAGCTCGACGCGCTCCATGACGACGTCATCGCGCGGCCGGTCGCCCGGGCCGGTCCCGACGTCGGAGATGGCGTCGACGACGTCCATCCCGCTCGTGACGCGGCCGAAGACGGTGTGCTTCCCGTCGAGCCACGGGGCAGCCTCGGTCGTGACGATGAAGAACTGGCTCCCGTTCGTGTTCGGCCCCGCGTTCGCCATCGCGAGCGCGCCGCGGACGACCTTGTGCTCGTTCGCCTCGTCGTCGAACTGGTAGCCGGGGCCTCCCGAGCCGGTGCCGGTCGGATCGCCCCCCTGGATCATGAAGTCCGGGATCACGCGGTGGAAGACGACGCCGTCGTAGAACCCGTCCGCGGCGAGCTTGCGGAAGTTCTCGACCGTCGTCGGCGCATCGTCGTCGAAGAGCTCGACCTCGATCGCGCCGTGATTCGTGTGGATCGTGGCGTTGGTCATTCGCGGAGAGTAGCCGCGCCGGGCGGATCGTCCGGATGGTGGCGGCCGTGGTAGCTGACGAGCGTGCAGAGGAGCCCGGTCAGGGCCACCCCGGGGCCCACCTCGAAGAGGAGCCGCGCCGCGTTCGTCCGCTCCGTGCCGACCACGAGCCCGCCGACGGCGATCCAGACGGCGGCGGCGATCGCCGGCAGGCAGAGCGCGATCACCGTCCAGTCGTGCCACGGCCGTTTCCGCCTCAGCCACAGGGCGTACGCCGCGATCGTGAACCCCGCCGCGAGCCCCGCCGGCAGGATCCCCGTCCAGAGCTCGCCCGAGCCCGACACCGTCCACACGGCGACGGCGACCGCGGCGGCGGTGAGGGCGCGGGGCACCGGGCGACGATAACGCGCTCCAGGTCACCGGCTGTTGTTTCGGACTCGTGAACGTTCGGTGTACGATCCTCCGCCGTGCGCCTCGCACTCGTTCCGCGGACGACCGAGTTCTACGACCTCTTCGGCCGTGCCGGAGAGAACACCCTCGAGGCCGCCCGCAAGGCCGAGCAGCGCTTCCGGGAGTACCCGAACGCCTCGGTCTCCCAGGCCGACATCAAGGCGATCGAGCACGAGGGAGACCGGATCACGCACGACCTGATCCAGCTCCTGAACACGCAGTACGTGACGCCGTTCGACCGTGAGGACATCTACGAGCTCGCCGGCGCGATCGACGACGTCGTCGACCACATCGACGAGGCGTGCGACCTGCTCGAGCTCTACGGCGTCGAGTCCTCCACGCGCCAGGCGCTCCAGCAGTGCTCGATCATCGTGGGCGCGGTCGAGTGCCTGAACACTGCGCTGCACGAGCTGCGCGGGATGAAGGGCGTGCAGACGCAGCTCGTCGAGCTCAAGCGGCTCGAGGACGAGGGCGACCGGGTCGTGCGCGAGGCGATCGCCGACCTCTTCCGGGACGCGCGCATCGACCCGCTCGTCGTGATCCGCTGGAAGGACATCTTCGACGCGCTCGAGGCCGCGCTCGACGCGTGCGAGACCGCCGCGAACGTGATCGGGAACATCGTCGTCAAGAACGCGTAGCGGAGGCGCCCCTCCGAGCCGATGGACACGACTCTCCTCGTCGCCGTCATCGCCGCGGCGCTCTTCTTCGACTTCACGAACGGCTTCCACGACGCGGCGAACGCGATCGCCACGAGCGTCTCGACGCGCGCGCTCTCGCCGCGGGTCGCGGTGCTCTACGCGGCAATCCTGAACTTCGCGGGAGCGTTCGTCTTCCTCGAGGTTGCCGCGACCGTGGCGACCGGGATCGTCGACGCGGAGATCGTGACGCTCGACGTCGTCCTCGCCGGGGTCGTGGGGGCCATCACCTGGAACCTCATCACGTGGTACCTCGGCCTGCCGACGAGCTCGAGCCACGCCCTGATCGGCGGCGTCGCGGGGTCCGCGATCGCGGCGAACGGCTTCGACGTCGTGAAGTGGGGCGGCCTCGTCGACCGAGTGCTCGTCCCGTCGCTCATCGCGCCCGTCCTCGGCGTCGTGGGCGCCTTCGCGCTCATGCTGCTCGTCCTCTGGATCATCCGCAGGCAGGCGCCGGGGAGGGTGAACCGGATCTTCCGGCGCCTGCAGATCGTGACCGCCGGATTCGTCGCCTTCACGCACGGGACGAACGACGCGCAGAAGACGATGGGCATCATCGCGCTCGCCCTCATCGCCGGCGGGCACATCGACGCGGACGACTTCTACGTGCCGGTCTGGGTGATCGTGAGCGCCGCAACCGCGATGGCGCTCGGGACGTACGCGGGCGGCTGGCGGATCATCAGGACGCTCGGCCAGCGGATCGCGAAGCTCGAGCCGCCGCAGGGGTTCGCGGCCGAGGCGACGTGCGCGGCCATCCTCTTCACGACCGGCAAGCTCGGCTTCCCGGTCTCGACGACGCACACGATCTCCGGCTCGGTGCTCGGCGCCGGCGCGACCCGGCGACTGACCGCCGTCCGCTGGGGCGTGGCCGGGAACATCCTCGTCGCCTGGGTGATGACCGTGCCCTCCGCCGGGCTCGTCGGGGCGGCGATGGAGTCCATCACGCGACTGCCGGGCGGAGCGGCGATCGTCTTCGTGCTCGCGACCATGATCGCGGCGACGGCGTTCCTCGCGCGCTCGTGGCAGACGCGCAAGGCGAGTGCCGCGGCTGCGGTGCCGGCCGCGCCGCCCACCTAAAAGCTCGCGAGCAGCTGCTCCACGCGGCCGTCGATCTCGTCCCGGATCCGGCGCACCGTGTCGAGGTCCTTGCCGGACGGGTCCTCGAGCTCCCAGTCCTCGTAGCGCTTGCCGGGATAGACCGGGCACGCGTCGCCGCAGCCCATGGTCACGACGACGTCGGCCTCGCGGACGGCCTCGTCCTCGAGGGGCTTCGGCGTCTCGCCGGCGAGGTCGAGCCCGAGCTCGCGCATGACGACGATCACGGCGGGGTTGACCTGGTCGGCCGGCTCGGAGCCCGCCGAGCGGACGCGCACGCGCTCGCCGCCGCGGTGGGCCAGGAGCGCCGCCGCCATCTGGCTGCGCCCCGCGTTGTGGACGCAGACGAAGAGGACGTCGAGTGAGTCGCCGCCGTCCGTCACAGCTCGCGTGGGGCCGTGCCGGGCGGGCCGCCGGGATGCGAGGCGTCGGTGAACTCGCGGAACTCGCCGGTCACGAGGTACGCCGTCTGCTCGCCGATGTCGACCGCGTGGTCGCCGATTCGCTCGAGGCAGCGCGAGACGATGATCATCCGGAGGCCCCACTCGCGCCGCTCGGGGTCGCCGCCGAGGGCGAGGACGTGGCCCACGACCCGGCGGTTCGCTCGGTCGACGAGGTCGTCCAGGTGGACGAGCGACTCCGCCTGCTCGAGGTTGCGCGCCGCGAACGAGTCGAGCGCGACGTGGATCATCTCCTCCAGCCGCCGGCCCATCTCCTCGAAGCCCTCGAGGAGCGTCGCGTCCTGCGCGATCCCCTCGACGAGCTTCGTCAGCTTCGCGATCGTCACGCAGTAGTCCGCCATCCGCTCGAGGTGGAGGTTGTCGTGCAGCATTGCGAGCACGAGGCGGAGGTCGGCGGCGACGGGCGTCTGCCGCGCGAGGAGCGACTGGATCCCCTCCTCGATCGCGTAGTAGCGTGCGTCCACCTCGTCGTCGAACGCGATCACCTCGTCGGCGAGCTCGGTGTCGGCGTCGACGAGCGCGTTCAGGGACCCACGCAGCGAGCGAAGGACGAGCTCGCCCTCCTCCTGGAGGCTCGCCTCGAGCTGGTCGAGGTCCTCCTGCAGGGTGAGCCTCATCCGAATCTCCCCGTGACGTAGTCCTCCGTCCGCTTGTCGGCCGGCTTCGTGAAGATCGTCGGCGTCTCGTCGTACTCGACGAGGATCCCCGTGCGCCGCTTCCCGTCGTCCGAGACCTTCACGCTGAAGAACGCGGTCATGTCGGCGACGCGCGCGGCCTGCTGCATGTTGTGCGTGACGATCACGATCGTGTAGTTCCTCTTGAGCTCGTGCATGAGGTCCTCGATCGCCGTCGTCGAGATCGGGTCGAGGGCGGAGGCCGGCTCGTCCATCAGGATGACGTCCGGCTCGACGGCCAGGCACCGGGCGATGCAGAGTCGCTGCTGCTGCCCTCCGGAGAGCGAGAGCGCGCTCTCCTTCAGGCGGTCCTTGACCTCGTCCCAGAGGGCGGCGCGGCGGAGCCCCTGCTCGACCCGCTCGTCGAGCGACCCCTGCATGCGCAGGATGCGCGGGCCGAAGGCGATGTTGTCGTAGATGGACTTCGGAAACGGGTTCGGCTTCTGGAACACCATCCCGATCCGCTTGCGTACCTCGACGGGGTCGACCTCGGGTCCGTAGAGGTCGACGCCGTGATACGAGATGTGACCCTCGACCTGCGCCGTGGGAATGAGGTCGTTCATCCGGTTGAAGCAGCGGATGAACGTGCTCTTGCCGCAGCCGGACGGGCCGATGAACGCGGTCACGTTGTTGCGGTAGATGTCGAGCGAGACGCCTTCGAGTGCGGGGACCCCGGTGTAGGAGACCTTCAGATCGGAAACGGAGAAGAGCGTCTCGCCGGTCGGGCGGTCTCCCTGCCGGGTCTCGAAAAGCGTCTGAGGGTTCACGCTCGCAATCCTTACAGGCGCGCTCTCGGTCATGTGCATCACCATCTCCTCTGGTAGCGGTTGCGTAGCCAGATGGCGAACGCGTTCATCGTGAGCAGGATCGCCAGCAGGACGATGATCGCGGCCGCGGCCAGGAGGCGGAATTCCTCCTGGGGGCGGGCGATCCACTGGTAGATCTGGATGGGCAGGGCCGTGAACGGGCCCGTGAGCGTGGGGTTGAAGGCCACGTACGTCAGGGCCCCCACGAGGATCAGGGGTGCGGTTTCCCCGATCGCCCGCGCGAGGGCGAGGATCGATCCGGTCGCGATCCCCGGGATGGCGGCCGGCAGGACCTGGCGGCGAATGACTTGCCACTGCGTCGCGCCGAGCGCGTATGCGCCCTGGCGGATCGAGTCGGGGACAGCCCGGATGGCCTCGCGGCTGGCCACGATGACGATGGGGAGCACGAGAAGCGTCAGGATCATCGCGCCCGCGAGCGTGACCCGGCCGAGCCCGAGCCCGCGAACCAGGAACGCGAGGCCGAGGATCCCGTACACGATCGACGGGACCGCAGCGAGGTTCTGGATGTTCAGGTCGAGCAGCCGGTTGTACCAGGCGTCCCTGCTCGCGTATTCCTCGAGGTAGAGGGCCGTCCCCACGCCGATCGGAACCGCCATCACGAGCAGGAGGCCCATGAGGAAGATCGTCCCGAGGATCGCGGGGCGGGCGCCCGCGCGCTCCGGGATGGCGGAAGGCGGATCGAAGAAGAGAACGCCGTCGAGGTAGGGGACTCCCTTGATGAAGACGTCGACGAGCAGCGTGACGAGCAGGACGAAGCCGATCGTGACCGAGAAGACGAGGAGCGCGTAGAACGCGCCACCCCGAAACGCCGCGCCGCTCGATTGTCTCCGGAGGCTGATGGAGGGAACGCTCATTCGTAGATCTCCCTGTACTTGCGCACGAACCGGATCGCGATCAGGTTCATCACGAGCGTCATGCAAAAGAGCGTGAGGCCGACCGCGAAGATCGTCTTGTAGGCGATCGAGCCCGTGGGCACGTCGCCCGTTCCGGTCGCGGCGATGAACGCCGTCATCGTCGACATCTGCTCGAGCGGGTTGAACGTGATCCGGGCGAGCTGGCCGGCGGCGATGAGGACGATCATCGTCTCGCCGATCGCCCTCGAGATCCCGAGGACGTACGCGGCGACGATCCCGGACACTGCGGCCGGGACCACGATGCGCGTCGAGACCTGGAGCCGCGAGGCGCCGAGACCGTAGGCGCCGTCCCGGAGATCCTGGGGGACGGCGCTCATCGCATCCTCCGAGATCGACGCCACGGTCGGAATCAGCATGACGCCCATCACGAGCCCGGCGCTCAGGACGTTGAACGTGCCGACGCCGAGGCCCAGATCCTCGAGCAGCGGCGTGAAGAACGTGAGCGCGAAGAACCCGTAAACCACGGTCGGGATGCCGGCGAGCACCTCGAGCGCGGGCTTGAGCGTCGCCCGAACGCGCGGCCGCGCGTACTCGCTCAGGTAGATCGCGGACCCGAGCCCGAACGGCATCGCCACGACGCACGCCCAGAACGTCACGACCAGCGTTCCCACGACGAGCGGCCGGATGCCGTAGCCGGGGTTCGCGAAGAGCGGCGCCCATCGCTCCGACGTGAAGAACTCCCCAATCGGGATCTCGCGGAAGAACTCGATCGAAGGCTCGAGCAGGGCCACGACGATTCCGACCGTCGTGGCCACCGACACGAGGGCGCAGAGCCCGAGGACGGCCTTGACGACGACCTCGCTCCAGCGTCGGCCCTCGGCGCGCAGCCTGAGCGGCTGCGCGCCGAGCGTTGCGTCCTGACTCGCCACGCCTACGATCCGGCGGCCGCGATGGCGGAGTCGAGTCCGCCCTGAGCCGTCTGGAGCTGCTCGTCCGTCAGCGGCACGAACAGCGCTCCCTCGGCGATCTCGGCGTTCCGGTCGAGGGCGAACTGCATGAACGCCTGGATCTCGGGCCGCGAGAACGACTCCTGCTTCGCGTAGAGGAACAGCGGCCGGCCGAGCGGGTTGTAGGAGCCGTCCTGGACGGTCTCGGTGCTCGGGGGAACGCACTCGCCGTCCTCGTTCTCGACCGCGACGGCCTTGACGCGCCCCTCGTTCTCCTCCACGTACGAGAGCCCGAAGTAGCCCATGCCGCCGGTGTCGCCTTCGACGGCCTGCACGGTCACGTTGTCGTCCTCGCTCGCCGTGTAGTCCGTCCGGGTCGCGCCGGACTCGCCGTTGATCGCCTCGGTGAAGTAGTCGAAGGTCCCGGAGTCCGTGCCCGCGCCCGCCAGCGTGAGGGGCACGTCGGGGAAGTCCGGCCGGACCTGGTTCCAGTTCGTGATCTCGCCCTCGGCCTCCGGCCGCCAGATCGTGTTGAGCTCCTCGACGGTCAGGCAGTCGGCCCAGTCGTTCTCCGGGTTCACGACGACGGCGAGCCCGTCGTTCACGGCGTGCAGCTCGACGTAATCGATGCCGTTCTCCTCGCAGACCGCCACTTCCTCCTCGTCGATCGGTCGCGAGGCGTTCGAGATGTCGGTCTCGCCGACGCAGAAGCGCTCGAATCCGCCGCCCGTGCCGGAGATTCCGACCGTCACTCGGACGCCGGGATGCTCCTGCTGGAAGAGCTCGGCCGCGTACGTGGTGAACGGGCCGACCGTGCTCGAGCCGTCGGCCTCGATGCTGCCCGAGAGCTGTTCCTCGGATTCGTTGTTGGCTGCGTTGGCAGAGCCACCGTCGCTCGAGCTCTCGGACTCACGGCCGCACGCTGCGGCGACGAGCACGAGCACGGCGAGCAGGGCGAGAAGGATCGTCCTGGAGGCTGGGCGCACGAGAACTGGTCTCCTTTCACTTTTTGGCATCGCCGCGAGTGTCGCGGCGCGCCGCGCGCGCATGGGCTGAAAGGCTGTGAAGGAGTGGAGAACAGGTGGTGAACGCGTGAAGGCATGGGCCTTGCCGGGCTCACGGCGGCCGCAGCTCGTCGTGCTCGGGCTCGGGTTCGCGGCCATGTTCGCCTCCGGGCCGGGCCAGTCGTTCGTGATCGCCGTGTTCGTGGACGAGCTGCTTGCCGACGCCGGGCTCTCGCGCTCCGCGTTCTCGCTGCTCTACGCGGCCGCGACCGTCGTCTCGGCGCTCGTCGTCTCGCGGCTCGGCCCGGCGGCCGACCGGCTCGGGCTGCGCGCGATCTGGGCGACCGTGGCGGTCGGGCTCGCGCTCGCGTGCGGGCTCGCGAGCGTCGTGACAGGCGCGGTGACGGCGCTCGCAGCGCTCTCGCTCCTGCGCGCGTTCGGCCAGGGGTCGTTCCCGCTCGTCGCGACGCTCCTCGTCTCGCGGGCGTTCGGCGGGCGGCGCGGCCAGGCGATGGCGCTCGCGAGCCTCGGCATCACCTTCGCGTCGGTCGTGCTGCCGCCGCTTTGCGTCCTCCTCGTCGTCGAGCTCGGCTGGCGTGATGCATACCGGGCGCTCGGGCTGGGCGTGCTCGTGCTCCTGCTCCCGCTCGCGGTGCTCGTGCGCGAGCCGCGCCGCCACCAGGGGCCCGGCGGCGAGCCGCCCGCCCGCCGCGGGCCGCGCGCGCTCCGGCGCAGCCGCCGCCTGCCCCGCCTCACGGTGCCGAGCAACCGCGCCCGGCGCCTCCTTCTCGTCCTCGCGGCGCCGCCGCTCCTCATGACGGCGGTCATCTTCCACGCGACGGCGCTGCTCGGTGAGCGGGGGTTCTCGCTGACCGAGGCCGGCGCGGCGCTCGGTCTCATCGGCCTCGCCAGCCTGGGCGGGACGCTGGTCGCCGGGGCGATCGCCGACCGGATCTCTAGTCGCCTCCTCCTCGCGCTGATGTGCGGGCTGCTCGCCGCCGCCCAGCTCGTCCTGCTCGTGCCGACGAAGCCGTTCGCGTACGCGGGATTCGTCCTGCTCGGCGCAGGCGGCGGGTTCTTCGGCGTCGCCGGCGGCGTCGTCTGGCCGAGGACGTACGGGCTCGCGGAGATCGGCCGCCTCCAGGGGACGTCGTTCGCCGTGCAGATCGCGGCCGCCGCGGCCGGGCCGCTCCCGCTCGCGCTCTCGGACGCCGTGTTCGGGCGCTTCTGGCCGGCCCTCGTCGTGCTCGCGGCCTACGGCCTCCTCGCGCTCGCGGTCGCGCTGCGCTGGCGCGAGCCGCGCATCGTCCGCCGCGGCCCGTGAGCGCTCACGCACCCCGGTGACCGCACGCGTAGCACTCCTTCACGATCCGGTAGCCGATGATCGATTGCTGGGTCCCGCGCGCCTTCTGAACGAGCGGGACGCGCTGGTCGGAGATCGTCCGCTTCCCACAGCGGGGACAGACGTCCGGATTCCGCTCCCAGACGTGACCGCACGCGTCGCACGCGATTTCGATCGAGTCGCCTCGCCGACTGCCGTGCAGCCGCTCCGTCTCGCCGCAGGCGGGGCAGGCGATCTCGCTCACGCATCACCGGGGAAGACGCAGCGGACGGTGAGGCCCGCGCCCCGTCCGCCCTCGGCGTCGACGCGGCCGCCGGCGGCGTTCACGACGTGCTTCACGATCGCGAGCCCGAGCCCGGTCCCCCGCGAGGCCCGCGCGCGATCCGTGCGGTAGAAGCGCTCGAAGAGCCGGGTCAGGTCGGCCTCGGCGACGCCGATGCCGTCGTCCGAGCCCGTGAGCACGGCCGTCCCGTCCTCGCGCCGGACGGAAAGCGTGAGCGTTGCTCCCGCCCCCGCGTAGCGGATCGCGTTGTCCACGAGGTTCGTGGCGACGACGCGGATCATGCGCGGCCGGAGCGGGAGCTCCACCTCGTCGTCGCCGTCGACCGCGAGCCGGACGCCGGCGCGCGCGGCCTTGTCCGTCGACGCGTCGACGACCTCCCGCAGGATGGGGAGGGCGGCCGTCGAGCCGAGCCCGACCAGTGCGCGGCCGGACTCGAGCTCGGAGAGGAAGAGGACGTCGTCGATCAGCTCGCCGATCTCGGCCACCTCGCTGCGGGCGGCGTCGACGAGCCCCTCGACGTCCGCGTCGGGCAAGAGCGCGTTCTCGAGCAGCGCGAGGAGTCGCGCGAGCGGCGTCCGCAGCTCGTGCGAGACGGCCGCCGTGAAGCCGGCGCGCAGCTCCTCGTACGCGGCCAGCTCGCCGGGGTCGCCGAGGTAGAGCAGCGTCTCCCGCCGCCCGCCCACCTCGTAGGGGACGCGGAACGGGACGCGGGTCGAGCCGCTCGTCAGCATCTCCTCGGAGATGCGGGCGCCCTCCACGATCCCCTCGAGCGCCTGCCGCGCTCGGCGGCTTGCGGCGACGACGCGGTCCTCCTCGTCGAGCACGAGCACGAACTCGCGGCTTTCCTCGACCAGCCGGCGCCCCCGCTCCGCCTCGACGGCCGGGGCGTCGTCGCGGAGCGGTGCGACGGCGGCGTTCATGCGCGCTCCTTCGGCGCGCCGGAAAGGATTCCAGCGTGCGTTCACCGCTTGTTCACTTGTTCTTCACCATGGAGAGACCCCCGGGAGCGTCGCGCACGGCCATTATTCGCGGTGAGCATGCCGAAGGTGCTCATCATCGAGGACGACGACGTGATCGCGGACGGGATGTCGCGCCACCTCGTCTCGGCGGGATTCGACCCGATCTGGGTGAACAAGGGCGAGTCCGGCCTCGCGCGCCTCCGCTACGAGAACCCCGACGTGTGCGTCCTCGACCTCATGCTCCCGGGACTGGACGGGTGGCGGCTGATCGAGACCGCGCGCCGCGAGGGGATCGGGACGCCGATCGTCGTCGTGAGCGCACGGGGCACCGAGCACGACCGCGTGCACGCGCTCGAGATCGGCGCGGACGACTACCTCGTGAAGCCGTTCTCCATGAAGGAGCTCGTCGCGCGGGTGCGAGCGGCGGCGCGGCGCGGCGTGCGGGCGCAGGGGGAGGAGCGCGGCGAGCCGATCGAGGCGGAGGGGCTGCGGGTGGATCCGCTGAACGTCCAGGCGTACCTCGACGGCGCCTCGGTCGAGCTGACGCCGACCGAGTTCCGGCTGCTCTACGCGCTCGCGCTCGAGCGCGGGCGGGTGGTCACGCGCGACGAGCTCCTGCAGAAGATCTGGGGCCGGCGGCAGACGCGGCGCGACCGCACGGTCGACGTCTTCGTGCGGAAGCTGCGGGACAAGCTCGAGGCGCTCGACCCGAGCCACACGTTCATCCAGACGCGCTACGGGGTCGGCTACAAGTTCGAGCCGACCCCGAAGGACGCCGCCGAGCAGGCGTCGTAGGCGTGGGCTCCTAGCAGCAGCCGGAACCGCAATCGCACTCCGAGAGCGGGGTCATCGCGTCACCTCCCTTCGGCTCGCCTCGTCGGGTCGTCGCCGTCAGCAGCAGCCGGCGGCGACCTGCTCGGCGGCCCGGGGCACGGTCGCGTCGACGGGCTTGCGGGCGCGCACGATCGCGCCGTGCAGGCCGTCCGCGACCTCGTGCGTGAACTCGACCGAGACGTCCTCGAGCCCGGCGACCTCGAGCCCCGCCGTGTACTCGCTCACGGACAGCGCGCCCGCGATGCAGCCGACGAACGAGCCGCGCTCGGCACGCTCGGCGGGGGAGAGGCGGTTCTCCGCCACGACGTCGGAGATCCCGAGGCGCCCGGCCGGCCTCAGCACGCGCGCGATCTCGGCGAGGACGGACGGCTTGTCGGTCGACAGGTTGACGACGCAATTCGAGATGACCACGTCGACGGAGGCGGCCGGAAGCGGCACGGCCTCGATCTCGCCCCGCAGGAAGATCGCGTTCACGACGCCCGCCTCGGCGGCGTTCGCCTGCGCGAGCGCGAGCATCTCGTCCGTCATGTCGAGCCCGAACACGCGGCCCGTCGGGCCGACGCGGCGCGCGGAGAGGATCACGTCGATCCCGCCGCCGGAGCCGAGGTCGAGCACCGTCTCGCCCTCGCGGAGCTCCGCGACGGCGAGCGGGTTGCCGCAGCCGAGGCTCGCGAGCTCGGCGCCCTCGGGCAGCGCGCCACGCTCCTCGGCGTCGTAGAGCGCCGCGCCGAAGCGCGCGTCCTCCGCGGCGGGCTCGCCGCAACAGCTCCCGCTCCCGCAGCCGTTTGCCGGCGCCTTGGCCGCCTCCGCGTAGCGCTGCCGGACCTGCTCGCGCAGCGCCTCGGTCGTGTCCGTCGTCGTCATGCCGGTACCTCCGTGAAGTCGAGAAGGGAGGCGAGCCGCTCGCGCGCCTCGCCGGAGAGGGAGTAGTACGCCCAGCGGCCGCGCTGCTCGCGGTCGAGCAGGCCGGCGTCGGTGAGCCTCTTCAGGTGATGGCTCACCGTCGGCTGGGAGAGCGAGAGCGGCTCCACGAGCTCGCACACGCAGACGGCCGAGCCGGACTGCGCAAGGAGATTCACGATCCGCACGCGGGCCGGGTCGGCGAGGGCCGTGAAGACCGCCGCGCTCGCGGCCGCCTCCTCGTCCGAGAGGACGGGTGCCTCGAGCGGGGCGCAGCAGGCGATCGGAAGCGTGTCTCGCATCGACGGTCGTCAATATATCGAAGAGCGTCGATATGTCAAGCGAGAGCCGCGAAGGCTGCGCGGGCTAGCTCGCGGTCGCGTTCGTACGTGAGGACTGCGGCGACCTCGGCGAGCGGTACCCAGCGCGCCTCGTCCGCCTCCGTCGCGGCCTCGAGCTCGCCGGCGACGGGCTCCATCGCCCACCAGCGGACGACCTTCGGCCGCCCGGCCCCGGTCCGGTACCGGGTCGGGGGCAGCTCGGCGCCGGTCCGGCAGACGAGACCGGTCTCCTCCTCGACCTCGCGGAGCGCGCAGTCCTCGTCGGTCTCGCCGGGCTCGGCCTTGCCCTTCGGGAACGTCCAGTCGTCGTAGCGCGGCCGGTGCACCACGACGGCCTCGAGCCCCGCGCGGCCGCGCCGCCAGACGACGCCGCCGGCGGCGCGGACCGGGCCGTCGTCGCTAGTCGGCCTGCGGGACGTCGTCCGCGTCCCCCTGCTCTTCCTCGGGGTCCGGGATCGGCGTCCCTTCCTCGGTCGGCTCGGGATCTTGGCCCTCGGGGGCCTCAGTATTCTCTCTGTCCATGCGGGTCATCCTTCCAGACGAGACGGCGCTCGAGCTTCCCGACGGCGCATCCGGGCTCGACGCGGCGCGCAAGATCGGGCCGAAGCTCGCCGAGCAGGCCGTGCTCGTGCGCGTGAACGGCGAGGTGCGCGACGTGCGCCTGCCGCTCCGCGACGGCGAGCGGATCCGCTTCCTCACGACCCGCGACCGGCAGGATCCGGACGCCCTCTACGTCCTGCGCCACTCGACCGCGCACCTGCTCGCGGAGGCCGCGCGCCGGCTCTACCCGGGGACGAGGGTGGCGATCGGCCCGCCGATCGAGAACGGCTTCTACTACGACTTCGAGTTCCCCGAGCCGGTGAGCGAGGACGCGCTCGAGAAGCTCGAGGAGGAGATCCGCCGCCTGATCGCCGAGGGCCGCGAGTGGGAGCGCACCGAGATCGGCCGCGACGAGGCGCGCGAGCTCTTCGAGCGCGAGAACGAGCCGTACAAGGTCGAGCTCGTGGACACGGCCGAAGGGGACATCTCGCTCTACCGCCAGGGCGACTTCCTCGACCTCTGCCGCGGCCCGCACCTCCAGAACGCGGAGCCGATCAAGGCGCTGAAGCTCACGTCCCTCGCCGGCGCGTACTGGCGCGGCGACGAGACGAAGCCGCAGCTCACGCGCGTCTACGGCACGGCGTTCTACGACCCGGCCGACCTCGAGGAGTACCTCGAGCGCCTCGAGCAGGCGAAGGCGCGCGACCACCGCCGCCTCGGCAAGGATCTCGGCCTCTTCGACTTCTCGCCGCTCGCCCCCGGGATGCCGTTCTGGTACCCGCGAGGCATGGTCGTCTGGAACGTCCTCGAAGACCTCCGCCGCCGCGAGAACCGCGCGCGCGGCTACGAGGAGGTGCGCACGCCGCAGCTCTACGACTCGGACCTCTGGCGCACGTCGGGGCACTGGGAGAAGTACGCCGAGCACATGTTCCGGCTCAAGATCGAGGAGCGCGACTTCGGGCTCAAGCCGATGAACTGCCCCGGTCACTGCCTCCTCTACTCCCTCGCGCCGCACAGCTACCGCGAGCTGCCGCTCCGGATCGCCGAGGCGGGGAACCTGCACCGCAACGAGCTCTCCGGCGTCCTGCACGGGCTTCTTCGCGTACGTCACTTCGTCCAGGACGACGCGCACATCTACTGCACGACGGAGCAGATCCAGGACGAGCTGGCCGGCTGCCTCGACTTTGCGTACTACCTCTACGACCTCTTCGGGCTGGACATCCGGGTCGAGCTGTCGCTGCGGCCGGAGAACAAGCTCGGAACCGACGAGGAGTGGGATTTCGCCGAGGAGGCGCTCCGCGAGGCGCTCGGCCGGCGCGGGCTCGAGTACACGCAGAGCGAGGGCGAGGGCTCGTTCTACGGGCCGAAGATCGACCTCCACATGCAGGACTCCCTCGGCCGGAGCTGGCAGCTCGGCACGGTGCAGCTCGACCTGCAGATGCCGAAGCGCTTCGGGCTCTCCTACCAGGGCGCCGACAACCAGCTGCACACGCCGGCGATGATCCACCGCGCGCTGCTCGGCTCGTTCGAGCGCTTCGTCGGCGTCTACCTCGAGCACACGGGCGGCGAGCTGCCGCTCTTCCTCACGCCGGAGCAGGTGCGCGTGCTCCCGGTGAAGGACGACCTCGCGGGCGAGGCCGCCGCCGTCGCCGAGGAGCTCCGCGGGCGCGGCGTGCGCGTCGGCGTGGACGACCGGCCGGAGACGCTCGGCAGGCGGATCCGCGACGCCGAGCTCGAGAAGATCCCGTACGTCGTCGTCTGGGGGGAGCGCGAGTCGCGCGACGCGATGGCGGTGCGCCGCCGCCACGGCGAGCAGTCGACCGAGAGCCTCGAGGCTCTTGCGGGCGAGATTCGCGACGCTGCTACTATCTGACCCCTGCAAGCAGGAGCCTTGCTTCTCACCTCCCGAGCCCCGGGCTCCCGGAGGTTCAACCGAATCCCAAGGTTGAGCGAAGCTGCTGCGTGCAGCTTTCGTCGTTCGAAGAGGAGGAAACGCTCAGCTTGGTGACACGTCAGTGAGGCCTCGCCGCTTCGTCCGGCCGGAACGCCCGGCCGAGCCGCAGACCCGCATCAACGAGGCGATCCGCGCCCCGCGCCTTCGCGTCGTGGACGAGAAGGGGGAGCAACTCGGGATCAAGACGCGCGACGAGGCGCTCCAGCTCGCGCAGGACCGCGATCTCGACCTCGTGGAGGTGGCCGCGAGCGCCGATCCGCCCGTGACGCGGATCATGGACTACGGCAAGTACCGGTACGAGCAGGAGCAGAAGGCCAAGCTCGCGCGCAAGCACCAGACGCAGATCAACGTCAAGGAGATCAAGTTCCGCCCGAAGATCGGCAACCACGACTACGAGACGAAGAAGGGGCACGTGATCCGGTTCCTGAAGGACCGCGCGAAGGTGAAGGTGACGATCATGTTCCGGGGCCGTGAGGCCACGCATCCGGAACGCGGTCGCGACCTGCTCATGCGCCTCGCGGAGGACGTCCAGGACCTCGGCGTGATCGAGTCGCAGCCGATCCTCGACGGGCGGAACATGGTCATGGTCCTCGGCCCGCATCGCAACGTGGCGCAACAGGAGGCGACGAAGCAGGATGCCTGAACAGGGCGCCCCAGTCGCACTCGTAGCCTCCGGCTACGAGCACTCCCTGCGTCCTTGCCTCGCACCGCCCGGCACACCTCGACGAGGAGTGATCATCCCGAAATGAGCCCCAAGCAGAAGACGAACAAGGCCGCGAAGAAGCGGTTCAAGGTGACCGGCGCCGGCAAGCTCCTGCGCCGCCACGCCATGCAGAGCCACAACCTCGAGCACAAGTCGGCCAAGCGGAAGCGCGCGTTCGGCCGCGACCACGACGTCTCGGAGGCGGACGCGCCCGAGGTGCGCAAGCTGCTCGGCCGCTAGCCGGGCCCGGAAGGAGACCAGATGGCACGCGTCAAGCGATCGGTGCACGCCCGCAAGAAGCGCCGGAAGGTGCTCGAGCAGGCGAAGGGCTACTTCGGGCAGGGGCACGTCTCCTACCGCAAGGCGAAGGAGCAGATCCTCAAGGCGGACACGTACGCGTACCGCGACCGCAAGAACCGCAAGCGGGTGTTCCGGCGGCTCTGGATCACGCGGATCAACGCGGCCGCGCGGCGGGAGGGGCTCTCCTACAACCAGTTCGTGGCCGGTCTGAAGAAGGCCGAGATCGAGCTCGACCGGAAGATCCTCGCCGACCTCGCGGTGAACGACCCCGCCGCGTTCTCGGCCGTCGCCTCCAAGGCGAAGGCCGCGCTCGAGGCCTGACGGCCGGGGCGCAGGACGAGGCGCCGGTCGCGGCGCAGTTCCGCCGGCGCGCGGACGACTTCGAGCGCGGCGGGTCGGCGCTCTACGCCCGGCTGGCGCGGGAGCACGCGGACGACCCGCTCGTGGCGGAGATCGTCGGCGCACGGGGCTCGTCCTGGGCTGCGCCGCTCGCGCTCCTCGCCGGAGTGCACCTGCTCGGGCTGACCGGGCAGGAGCGGGATCCGTGGTCGCGGTTCGGCGACGTGCTCGAGGCGCGGCGCGACTGGCTCGCCCGCTTCGTCGCGGAGGAGCCGGTGCAGACGAACGAGGTGCAGCGGGCCTGGGGGCTGCTGCCCGGGTTCCTCTGCGCGGGCGCGCCGCTGCTCGATCTCGTCGAGCTCGGGCCGAGCGCCGGGCTGAACCTCCTCTGGGACCGCTGGTCGTACCGGTACGGGGCGCTCTCGTGGGGCGCCGAGGACGCGCCTCTCGTGCTCTCGGGCGAGGCCGTCGGCGGGCCGCCGGCGGACGTGCTCGAGCGGCGGCCGCTCGTGCGGCGGCGGCTCGGGATCGACCGCGCGCCGGTCGACGTGCGCGACGAGGCCGCGGCGTTGCGCCTGCAGGCGTTCGTGTGGGCCGACCAGGAGGACCGGCTCGCCCGGCTGCGCGCGGCGCTCGAGGTGGTGCGCCGCGAGCCGCCGGAGCTCGTGGCCGGCGACTACCTCGACGTGCTCCCGCGCGTCCTCGCCGAGCGAGCGCCGGATGCGCTCACGGTCGTCTTCAACTCGGCGACGACCGCGTATCTCACGGCCGGGGAGCGCGGACGGCTGGCGGAGCTCATCGAGGCGGCGGGGGAGGAGGGGCCGCTCGCCTGGCTCTCATACGAGCATGTGGGCGACGACGTCGAGGGCGCGATCGGGTTCGAGACGTTCGCGCTCGACCTGCGCGTCTGGCCGGGCGGCGGGAAGCGTCGGCTCGCGCGGCTCGACGGCCACGGAAACCGGCTCCGCTGGCTCGACCCGTGATCACGTCCGCGTCGAACCCGCGCCTGAAGCTCGTCCGGCGGCTGGACTCGCGGTCGCAGCGGGAGCGGCTCGGGCTGCTCGTCGCCGAGGGCGAGGATCTCGTCGCGGCCGCCCTCGACGCGGGGCTCGAACCCGTGGACGCGCTTGTCGACGCCGAGCGGCCGGCGCTCGTGGAGCGGCTCCCGGGTGCGGAGCTCGTCTCGCCTGCGTTGCTCGCGACGCTCGCGTCGCTTCCGCATCCCCCGCGCGTGCTCGCCGTCTTCCGGCGCGCCGACCTCCCGGCCGGGACGGACGCGCCCGTCGGCCTCGCGCTCTGGCGGGTGCACGACCCGGGCAACGTCGGGACGCTCGTACGCGCGGCCGACGCGCTCGGGCCGGCGTTCGTGGCGCTCTCTCCCGGGAGTGCCGACCCGGCCGGGCCGAAGGCGCTGCGCGCCGCGATGGGCGCGACGTTCCGCGTGCCCATCGCGCCGTTCGAGGACGCCCCCGGCCCCCGGGTCGCGCTCGTGCCCGGCGCGCCGGAGCCGCTCTGGGCGGTCGACCTCCCGGAGCGGGTGACGTTCGTCCTCGGCGCCGAGCGCGATGGGCTGCCCGAGGACGTCCTCGCCTCGTGCGAGGCGCAGGTCGCGATTCCCGTCGGCGACGCGTCCGACTCCCTGAACGTCGCCGTGACCGGTGCAATCGCCCTCTACGAGCACCGGCGGAGGCGCTCCGCGTGACCCTCCGCGAGTGGATCGCCGCCTACGGGCGGGCGTGGGAGGCGGGCGACGTCGAGGCGGCGGTCGCGCTCTTCACGGAGGACGCCGTGTACCGCTCGCATCCGTTCCGGCCGCCGCACGTCGGGCACGACGGCGTCCGCGCGTACTGGGCGTGGGCGACGTCGGGCCAGGAAGGCGTCTCGGTCGTGTTCGGCGAGCCCGTCGCCGCCGGCCGCCACGCCGCGGTCGAGTGGTGGACGCGCATGCGCCAGGAAGGCGAGGAGGTCACGCTCCCGGGCTGTCTCGTCCTCCGGTTCGCCGTGGACGGACGGTGCGAGGAGCTCCGGGAGTACTGGCACCTCGAGCCCGGGCTCGTCGAGCCGCCGCCCGGCTGGGGCGCCTGAGGCTCGCGCGGCGGGCTTCGCCCGGCGCGGCTCACGCGCGTCCGTCGGTTCGGACCGAGCCGTTCGAGATCGTCATGGCCCCGCGGAGCGGGGCCGGATCTCCGAACGGCGACTACCAGGCCCCTCCGCCGCCTCCGCCGCCTCCGCCTCCGCCGCCGCCCGAGAACCCGCCCCCGCCGCCCGCGGAGCCGCTGCCTGGAGGGGCGAGCGCCGTCCCGAACCCGGACGAAAGGTCGCCGATCCCGAGCGCCGACGGGCCGGACCCGAGGTCGCCCGACGGGCTGATCCAGTAGATCGTGCTCGCGCGGTGAATCTCCTCCGGCATGCGGAGCTGCGCCCCCTGGAGGACGCGCTCGGCGATCCCGAACGCGATGCCGTAGACGAGCAGCCGCTCCCAGAGCACGAGCGAGGCGGGCGGCGCAAGGTCGAGCCGCGGAAAGTCCGAGAGGTAGCGGCGGAAGGCGTCCCAGCGCTCCGCCTCCTCGCCGACCGCGGGCGAGCGGCGCCTCCAGACGCGCCCGTTCGCGGCTGCGACGAGCAGCACCACGGTGTTCACGAGCGCGCAGACGCCAAGTGCGAGCAAGACGACGTCGCGCCAGCGCGGCGCGTAGAGCTGAAACGACGGGAGCGCCAGCGCGAGCATCGCCACGCCGGCCGCCGCGAGCACGCCCGCCGCGCCGAGCAGCGTCCAGAGCCCGCCCCGGCCGTACCACCCGGCCTCGGCGATCGTGTCCTTCACGGACGTCTTGAAGTTGGCGAACCGCTTGCTGTTCGCCTCCCGGTCGGCCGCGATCCGCTCGCGAAACTCCGAGAGCCGCTCGCTTCCACCCGCGAGCACGGCGTCCGCGACCTTCGCCACGGGCTTCTCGTGGTCGGCGAGCTCGACCTCCTCGCCGCGCGCGAGCTCGAGGTCGGCCACCTGCTCCGACTTGAGGCCGCCCCAGGTGCTCTTCTCCGTCGTCGTGGGCGTCGCGGTGTAGCGCCCCCGCCGGATGAGGTCGAAGAGCGTGGCGGTGAACTCCGCCGCGCCCACCCCGTAGCCCTGTCGGACGAGCGGGGGGACGAGCGCCGGGGCGAGCTCGGACGGCGGCTCCTGCTCATACTCGCGGTCGTAGCCGGTCACGTGCTCACGGCCGAAGCGAAGCCAGACCGTTCCGATCACGAGGAGCGCGGGGAGGGTCGCCGCCGCGAAGAGCGTGAGCAGGGTGAGCCAGATCTTGTCGAGAGCGCTCTCGATCCGCTCCCGGTCGCGTTCGAACCGCTCCGCGTCTTCGAGCTCCTCGGCGACGATCCGGTCGAGCGCCGCGCCCTCCCCGGTCCGTGCGCCCGCCGGTGAGTCGAGGAGCTCGCGCGGGAAGAGCACCCGGAGCTCCACGAACTGCCCGGCCGGGATGTCGAGCGCGCGGAGGACGGCGCGCTGCGGCTCCCGGGTGACGTCCCCCCGCACGTGCACGGGGTGCCCCCACACGCGGTATTCGTCGGTGTCCGCGGGTGCGGCCGGAAGGATGAGGCTCGCGGTCAGCCGGCCCAGGCGCTGCTCCCATTCGTCGCCCCAGACCTGGAGGTTCACGTCCACGACGTCGTCGTAGGCGACCGCGAGGCCGCGGAGCCTGTAGCCGATCGTGAACGTGCGGGAGGTGAACGCCGCGTAGTGCCAGACGATCCGGTGCCCGCCGTCGATCGGCGTCTCGCCGAACGTGCCGGGCTCGCCGCTCGAGCCGAGCTCGGTCGGGGCTCCCGGCCGGTAGCGCTGCTCGCCCTCGGCGACGAAGACGTCCGAGATCGACTCGCCCTCACGGAGCGGGATGTCGCGGTAGCCGCCGGTGAAGACGCCGTTGAAGACGAACGTGATCCGCTCCTCGATCGCGAGCGTCCCGTCCGGCTCCACCGTGACCTGGACGTCGGCGTCGGGAAGCGAGAACGACCGCTCCTGCGCGCCGGCCGGGGCGGCGAGGACGAGCG
>Ga0299913_10000488_pt1 | contig 25447 bp, 24 predicted proteins | sample RVTome_9_FD_201360 | JGI IMG/M metagenome (GOLD analysis project Ga0299913, IMG submission 201360) | Soil microbial communities from uranium-contaminated site in the Upper Colorado River Basin, Wyoming, United States - RVT155D38 (version 2) ... | reverse complement strand
TGGCACGTGCGTGATCCGGACCGCGGAGTCCGTCTTGTTGACGTGCTGCCCGCCGGCGCCCGAAGCCCGGTAGGTGTCGACGCGCAGATCGTCGTCGTCGATCTCCACGCCCACCTCATCCGCGACGAGCGGCCCGACGTCGACCTGGGCGAACGCGGTGTGCCGGCGCGACTGCGCGTCGAACGGCGAGATGCGCACCAGCCGGTGAACGCCACGCTCCGCCGCGAACAGCCCGTAGGCGTTCTCGCCCCTGACGACGAAGGTCGCCGACTTGAGCCCGGCCTCCTCGCCGGCCGATGCCTCGCCCATGTCCACCTGCAGGCCGCGCCGCTCCGCCCAGCGCAGATACATCCGCAAGAGCATCTCGGCCCAATCCTGCGAGTCGGTGCCGCCGGCGCCGGAGCGGACCGTCACAACCGCATCGCCGGCGTCGTACTCACCGTTGAACAGGCGTGCCTCCTCCAGCGCAGCGAGGCGGCGTTCGATCGAAGTCAGCAGCCGGTCGAGCTCGGCGTCCAGCTCCGGGTCATCGGCCGCCATCTCGAGGAGGTCGTCGAGATCGGCGACGTCCGCTTGCAGCGTCCGGTAGGTCTCGAGCTTGCGCTGCGCGGCGGCGTGTCGCGCCGATGTCCGCGCCGCCTGTTCCTGCTCGTCCCAGAACCCCGGGGCCTGCATCTGGCCCTCGAGTCGAGCTACCTCGGTTTCGAGCTCGGCTGGGTCAAAGGTAGTCCGCGAGCAGGGTCAGCCCGTCGCGTGCCTCCTTGACGCGCTCGTCGGCGCTGCGATCCCGCGTGAGGTCGGCCATGAACCAAGACTAGACGGCTTCGAAGGCGGCGATGGCTTTGGCGCGATCCTCGAACGGGCGCCAGCTGGCGATCCGCCCGTCGCGGAGCTCGAACAGCCACGCCATGACGTCCGCGCCCGCCGGTTCGGCTCCCAACTCCTCGCCTTCGTCCCACCACCACTCGCGCACGATCAGAGCCAGCACCCGATCGTCGGCCGCACGAAGATCCTCGACCAGGATCTGCTGCTGAACCCCGCCGGGCGCCCGCGTCGCCCACTCCCGAGCGGCATCGATCCCAACCCGAAGCCCGCGGCCGGCATGGATCTCGACCTCCGGATGCAGCGTCGCAACGAACGACTTCAGGTCGCCGGCGTTGAACGCGCTGATGAATGCGCTGACGGTCTCGGTATGAGTCGTCAACCGAACGGCGCCGAAAACCAAGCCTGGCTAGGACGCAGGCTGATCGGCGAAGCGAGTTTTGGCAGGTATGGGACGCGTCGCCGAACGGCGACGCGAGAAGCAGGTGCGAAGTTGGGTCAAATGAGCGAGACGATCAGCCGAGGACGACGCCAGGCTCCGGTTTGCAGGCGTCGCGCTCATTTCCCGTGACACTGTTTGAACTTCTTGCCGGATCCACACCAGCAGGGGTCGTTGCGCCCGAGCTTCTCGTGCTCGGACTTCACGACCGTGCCCGCGGGCTCGCGGCTGCGACCGGGCGCCTCCGCGCCATCAGCTCCGCCTCCCGCCACGGCGGCGGTACCACCGGCGGCCGCGGCTGCGTCGCGCAGGGCCGAGGGCTGACCGTCCGCGGTGCCGCCGGAGTAGTTCACCTGCTGCGGGCCGCCACGCCGTTCGGCCTCGAGCTGCTCGGGCTCGACGTTCACCTCCACGTGGAAGATGATCCTCGCGAACTCCTGCCAGATCGCCGCCATGAGCTCCTCGAACATCGAGTAGCCCTCGTTCTTGTACGCCACGAGGGGATCGATCTGGGCGAAGCCGCGCAGATGGATCCCCTCGCGGAGGTAATCCATCTCGTACAGGTGCTCGCGCCAGCGGTTGTCGATGATCTGCAGCAGGATCTGGCGTTCGAGCCAGCGCATCAGCTCGTCGCCGAGCTCCTCTCCGCGCCGATCGTAGGCGCCCAGGGCATCCTCGCGGACGCGCTCGGCGATGTCCTCCCGTCCCGCGCGGTGCAGGTCGATGTCCTCGAGATCCAGCCTGGTGTCCCAGATCGATTCCGCCTGTGACTGCAGCCCGGGAAGGTCCCAGTCCTCGAATATGTCGCCGGGAGTGAACTCCTCCACCAGCCGAACCGCCACCTCGCCGACCTCCGCCTTGGCGACGTCCGACATGTCACGGCCCTCGAGGATCTCGCGCCGGTACTTGTAGATGACGCGACGCTGCTCGTTCATCACGTCGTCGTACTCGAGAACCCGCTTTCTGATCAGGAAGTTCTGCTGCTCGACCTTCTTCTGGGCGTTCTCGATCTGCTTCGAAAGCATCTTCGCCTCGAGCGGGTACTCCTCACCCTCGTCGTCGACCGGGCCGAGGCGATCGAGGATCTTGTAGATCCGGTCGCCCGCGAAGAGCCGCACGAGGTCATCTTCCGCCGAGAGGAAGAACCGCGACTCGCCCGGATCGCCCTGCCGGCCCGCGCGGCCGCGCAGTTGGTTGTCGATCCGCCGCGACTCGTGGCGCTCGGTCCCGCAGATGTAGAGCCCACCGAGCTCGCGCACCTTGTCGCCCTCCTCCTTGCACGCGCGCTCGAGGCCCGGCAGGACGTCGGCGAGCGCCGCGTCGAAGCCGTCATCGCCTGGCCTGATGCCCTTCTTCGCGAGCTCGGCTTTCGCCATGGCCTCCGGGTCGCCGCCGAGCTTGATGTCGACGCCGCGACCCGCCATGTTCGTGGCGATCGTGACCGCGCCGATCCGGCCGGCCTGGGAGATCGTTTCGCCCTCGCGCTCGGCGTTCTCGGGCTTCGCGTTCAGGACCACGTGCTCGATGCCGTTGCGCTTGAACTCGGCGCCGAGCATCTCCGAGACCTCGACCGAGATCGTGCCGATCAGGATCGGCTGCCCGCGCCCGTGGCGTTCGGCGATCTCGCGCACGACCGCCTTCCACTTTCCCGGCTTGGTCTTGTAGATCTGGTCGTTTTGGTCATCGCGCACGAGGGGGCGGTGGGTGGGCACCTCGACCACCGGCATCTCGTAGATCTTCATGAACTCCTGGGCCTCGGTGAGGGCCGTGCCGGTCATGCCCGCGAGCTTGTCGTAGAGGCGGAAGTAGTTCTGCAGGGTGATCGTGGCGAGCGTCTGGTTCTCCTCGCGAACGCCGACCCCCTCCTTGGCCTCGATCGCCTGGTGCAGGCCCTCGGACCAGCGCCTCCCCTCCAGGATGCGGCCCGTGAACTCATCGATGATCATCACTTGGCCTTCGATGACTGCGTAGTCGGTATCGCGCTTGTAGAGCGCCTCAGCCTTGAGCGACTGGATCAGGTGGTTGACGAGCGTGCCGTTCTCGGACGTGTAGAGATTCTCGATGCCGAGGAACTTCTCGGCCTTGTGGACGCCGGCCTCCGTCGGCGCCACGGTCTTGTGCTTCTCGTCGTACTCGAAGTCGTGGTCGACCTCCGACGTGTCGCGCGATTCGCCCAGCGACTTGAGCTTCGTCTTGGTCTCCTCGCCCTTCATCTGCTTGGCGAGCCGGGCGAACGTGTGGTAGAGGTCGGCCGCCTGTTCGGGCTTTCCGGAGATGATCAGCGGCGTCCGGGCCTCGTCGATGAGGATGTTGTCGACCTCGTCGACGATCCCAAAGGCGTGCTCGCGCTGGACGCACTCCTCGAGGCTCGACGCCATGTTGTCGCGCAGATAGTCGAAGCCGAATTCCGAGTTGGTCCCGTATGTCACTCCGGCGGCGTACATCTCGCGGCGCTCGGCGGGTGTCATCCCGGCCTGGATCACGCCGACGGAAACTCCGAGTGCGTTGTAGATCGGGGCCATCCACTCGGCGTCGCGGCGGGCGAGGTAATCGTTGACGGTGATCAGGTGGACTGACTTGCCGCCAAGCGAGTTCAGGAACACGGCCGCGGTCGCCGTCAGCGTCTTGCCCTCGCCGGTCTTCATCTCCGCGATGGAGCCGTCGTTCAGAACCATCGCCCCGATCAACTGGACGTCGTAGTGGCGCTGCCCGAGCGTGCGCCGGGCAGCCTCGCGGCAGAGCGCGAACGCCTCGGCGGTCAGGCTGTCCAGTGACTCCCCGTTCCGCGCCCGCTCGCGCAGGCCGTCGGCCTCGACGCGCAGCTCGGCGTCTTCGAGCAGCTCCATCTCGGGCTCGACCTCGTTGATCCGGGCCACGGTGCGCTCGAATTCCTTGACCTTCCGGCCCTCGCCCACGCGCAGCGCGCGGTCGATGATTCCTCTTCCTGCCATAGATGGTCAGGGTACAGCGACGCCGCGCCCGCCTCGGCCGGACGGCACGGCGCGCGGATCTACGCTGTGTCGTTCCTCAGGCTGCCCATCACGCGCCGGGTGCGTTCGCGACCACGACGCAGCTCGCGGTTGCGCTTGACCTGCCGGCGAACGTCCTCGGCGATCCGGTGGACGGAATGCAGCATCTCCGGGGAGCTTTCGTGGGCGCGAATGGTCTTCCCCTTGAGGTACAGGGTTGCCTCGGCGATCTGGCTGTCCGCGACTCGCGGATTGCGCTCCTGCGAGAGCTCGACCTCGAGCGTGGCGAGCTCGGAGACCTGGCGGCCGATTCGCTTGAAACGCTTGTGGATCGCATCCCTCAGCTCGTCGGTCACCTCGACGTTCCGGCCCCTGACCTCGATCCTCACGGTTGCTCCTCTCGTCGCATTCGCTGCGCCTTCCATGCTACGCCGCCAGGGGCGTCTCGCCAAGTGACTCTGCGCGGGCGAACGTGAGGGCCTGCACCGTGGTGGCGCCCGCGCGGCGCAAGGTCGCGGCGCACGCTTGCAGCGTCGCGCCGGTGGTCACGACGTCGTCGACCAGGCAGAGGTGGCCGGCCGGCAACCGAACCCGCGCGCCGAGCGGCCTGATCCGGGGCGGATCGGCGAGCCGGTCCGCTCGTGCCCTGCCGACCTGCCGCGGCCCGTCGTCGCGCTCGAGGCATGAGCTGACCTGAGAGCCCGGGGTCCCGCGCGCGACCAGCTGGGCCAGCGCGTGAGCGTTGTCGTAGCCGCGAGCGCGACGGCGCGACGGCGCGGGAGGGACTGCTACGAACCAGCCGCAACGCGCCGCACCCCAGGCGTGGACCATCCGCTCGGCCGCGACCTCGGCGAGGGTCAGGCGCGCCGAATACTTCATCTTCGTGACGATCTCCCGTGCGATCCCCTCGTACGGGGCCGAGCTGATCACCTCGAGCCCTCCCGGGAGCGCCGAGCGCACGGGCCGCAGGCGCGCCAGCTCGCGCCGGCAGCCGGCACAGATCCGGTCGCGGGGCTCACACGGCGCGCCGCAGATCCCGCAGAGGGGCGGCGCCGCGAGGCTGGTGAGCGCCTTGAGCATCGCCCGAAGGGTCGCCGGCGCTGGCGCGCGCGAGCTTCACGGACTGCGCCGCGTTGGCTTCGGTTGTCAGTCGAAGACCGCGCGCTCGACGACGGCGAGCTCGTTTTCGCAGCCGATCACGGCGGGCGCCTTGCCGAGCGCCGTGTCGGGGTCCTTCAACCCGTGGCCGGTGAGGACGCAGACCACCGTCTCCGGCGCCGCCGATCCCGGCGCCGCGGGCAGGCCGTGCGCCAGGAGCCCTGCCACCGATGCGGCCGAAGCCGGCTCGCAGAACACGCCCTCGCGGGAGGCGAGGAGCCTGTACGCATCAAGGATCTGCTCGTCGGAGACCGCGGCGATCCGGCCGCGCGAGGAGGTCACGGCCGCCATCGCCTCCTCCCATCGGGCGGGATTGCCGATCCGGATGGCCGAGGCGACCGTCTCGGGCTTTTCGATCGGATGACCGTGCACGAGCGGGGCCGCGCCCTCGGCCTGGAATCCGAAGAGCAGCGGTTTCGCGCCCCGCTCGGAGAACCCGCGGTTCCAGGCGGTGATGTTCCCTGCGTTGCCGACCGGGATCGCCAGGGCGTCCGGCGCCTCGCCGAGCTCGTCGATGACCTCGAAGGCCGCCGTCTTCTGGCCCTCGATCCGGTACGGGTTCACCGAATTGACGAGCTCGATGGGATGACTCTGCGCCAGCTCGCGAACGATGCGCAGGGCATCGTCGAAGTTCCCGCGCAAGGCGATCACCCGCGCGCCGTGCATCAAGGCCTGGGCGAGCTTGCCGATCGCGATCTTGCCCTCCGGCACGATCACCGCGCCGCGCATCCCGGCGCGGGCCGCATAGGCGGCGGCGCTCGCGGCCGTGTTCCCAGTCGACGCGCAGATCACGGCTTCGGCTCCGCTGCCGGCGGCGCGCGACACGGCCACCGTCATGCCCCGGTCCTTGAACGAGCCGGTCGGATTCGCGCCCTCGAACTTCAACAGCACCCGCGCGCCCACTCGCTCGGAGATCGCCGGAGCCTCGATCAGCGGCGTCGACCCCTCATTCAGGCTGACGACGGGATCACCGGCCTCAAGCGGCAAAAAATCGCGATATCGCTCGATGAGTGGAATAGGCATGAACTAGCGACGAAGTCGCGGTAGGAACGCTTACGACCTGCCGGGTAAGGCAACGCACCCTAACCCGACAGCAGCGGACGCGAAGCGGAGCAGCTGTCGGAGTTGTTAGAGGAACTCCTCTTCTATTACTCGGATCGCGCGGGGTGTCGCGCGCATGAAGTCGAGGCGGCCCAGTTCCGAGAGGGCGGCATAGAAGGCGCTCTCCGGCGTCTCGTGCATGACCATCACCAGGCGCGCCTCCTGGCCGGTCCCGCGCTGCACGACGCTGCGCACCGAGATCTCGTTCCGCCCGAGGACGTCCGCCACCGCGGCCAGGACCCCGGGCCGGTCCGCAACCTCCAAGTGCAGATAGAACGACGATGCGACGTCGCGAACGACCGGGAGCCTGACGGTCGGCTCGTGCACGGGCGCGTCGCCCGAGAGGATCGAGACGAGGTCGCCGAGCACCGCCGTGGCGGTCGCCGTCCCCCCCGCGCCCGGGCCGGACATGGTGATCTCCGTGATGGCGGGTGCCTCGACCATCACCGCGTTGAAGGGCCCCTCCACCGGAGCGAGCGGATGGCCGGGGTAGAGGAAACAGGGGAAGACCCGGACGCTGATCCCGCCGTCGCGCATCTCCGCAACCCCGAGCAGCTTCAGCGACAAGCCGAGCTCCTTCGCGTAGGCCAGGTCGTCTGGCTGGATGTCCGTGATCCCCTCGTAGGGGACGTCGTCCAGCCCAACCGAGGTGCCAAACGCGAGCCGCGCGAGGATCGCCATCTTGGCCGCCGCGTCAGCCCCGCCGACGTCGTCGGTTGGATCGGCTTCCGCGTAGCCCAGCTCCTGCGCACGAGCGAGCACCGCCTCGTAGGAGGCGCCGGTCTTCGCCATCTCGCTGAGGATGAAGTTGGTGGTTCCGTTGACGATCCCGAACACCTTGGTGATCGCGGTGCCCGCGAGGCTCTCCTGGATCACCCGGATCACCGGCACGACGCCCGCCACCGCGGCCTCGAAGCGCAGCTGCACTCCCCCCTCGCGGGCCGCGGCGAAGAGCTCATCGCCGTGCTGGGCGACGAGCTGCTTGTTGGCCGTGATCACGTGCTTGCCCGCCCGGAGCGCGCGCAGCACATGGTCGCGCGCCGGATCGGTGCCTCCGATCAGCTCGACCACGACGTCCGCGCCGGCCAGGATCTCGTCGAAATCGCCCTCCGAGCGGCTCAGGACCCCAACCACCTCGGGTCGACGCCCCGCGACGGCGGCGACCGCGTCGGCCCGTTCGGCGACGAGCTGTGCGAAGGCGCCGCCGACCGTGCCGCGCCCGAGCACTCCGATGCGCACCGGGTCAGACATCTCGCCTCAGGAGATCGTCGAAGGTCTCGCGCCGAACGACCAGCCGGGCGGCTCCCGCCTTGCACATCACAACCGGGGGTCGCAGGACGCCGTTGTAGTTGTTGGCCATCGAGTGCCCGTATGCGCCGGTGGCGGGCGTGACGAGCACGTCGCCAACCCGCGGCGCGGCGAGCTCGGCGTCGCGCACGATGACGTCGCTCGATTCACAATGCATCCCGGCGACCGTGACCGGGCTATCGGGAGCGTCGCCGGCGCGATCGGCGATCAGCGCCTCGTAGCGCGCGCCGTAGAGCATCGGCCGCAGGTTGTCCGACATGCCGCCGTCGACGGCGACGTAGGTGCGGACGTTCGGGATCCGCTTGACCGTGCCGACCCGGTAGGCGGTGATGCCGGCGTTGCCGACTAGCGAGCGCCCGGGCTCGACGAGGATCCGCGGGGGCGGATCGAAGACCCGGCGGACGCCCTCGACCTTGAGGTCGACGTATTCGCGGATCGACGGCGGCTCGTCCGCCGACGTGTACGCGATCCCGAGGCCGCCGCCGACGTTCAGCAGGCTCAGCTCCTCGTCGTTGAGTCCCGCCTTATGAGCGAGGTCGCCGAGCGCCTCGATCGTCTTGACGTAGGGCTCGAGCTCGAAGATCTGCGAGCCGATGTGGGCGTGGAGGCCGACGAGGCGCAGGTTGGAGGCCGCCCGGATCGATTCGATCGCGCGTGCGGCCAATCCGTCCTCGAGCCCGAAGCCGAACTTCGAATCGAGCTGACCCGTCTGGATGTACGTATGCGTGTCGGCCTTGATCCCCGGCGTCACGCGGATCAGCACGTTTTGGGGGCGCTCGAGCATCGCCTCGAGGCGCTCGATCTCGTCGAATGAGTCGACGATGAGGTGTCCGACCCCCGCCTCGATCGCGAGGCGGAGCTCGTCCGGGGTCTTGTTGTTCCCGTGCATGTAGATCCGCTCCGGGCTGCAGCCTGCGGCGAGGGCCATGCCCAGCTCGCCGCCGGATGCGACGTCAACTGCCAGCCCCTCCTCGGCGAACAGGCGATAGATCGCCGTCACCGGGGCCGCCTTCGAGCCGAAGATCACATCGAACTCGCCCCCGCGCGCCCCGAAGGCCTCCATGTACCCCCGCGCCCGAGCCCGCAGGTCGTCCTCCGCGTACAGGTACGCGGGCGTGCCGAACTCGGCCGCGAGCTCGATGACGTCGCAGCCGCCGACCTCGAGACGCCCGCGCGGGTTGACGCGGCTTCCGAGCGGATATACGGGCGACCCCTGCACGGGGTCGGTGCGCGCGGCCGCATCCATCAGCGGCGCTTGTGTGGCTGAAGGTTCATCGAGCCGGTCATTATCCCGGCCGTGGCCGCGACTGACCTCCAGCGCTGATGCGCCGCACGCTTCCATCCCCGGAGGGCCCAAGCCTCCGGGGCGAGCACGACGGGCGCCCGTGGTGGCTTTGGCTGCCGCGAGGCGTTGGCCCGTGGCCGGGGATGGTGATCCTCCACGGCGCCGGATCTCGCAAGGAGAACCATGGCGACTTCGCTCGGCTCTGCGCCGCGGGTGGCTGGGCCGCGCTCGCCTATGACCAGCGCGGCCACGGTGATGCGACCGACGAGATGGGCCCCGGCGCCCTCGCCGACGTCGGGCGCATGGCGCGCTTCCTCGGCTCGCTCGAGGGCGTCGAGGCGAGCCGCATCTGCGCCAGGGGCTCGAGCATGGGCGGCTCGATGGCGATCCACGCGGCGGCTACGAGCGATGCGATCCGCGGGGCGATCGCGATCTGTCCCGCCGGCGAGGAGCATCTGCTTCGCGGGCTTCGCAGCGGTGAGCTCGAGTTCAAGGCCGGGACCGAGGCCCGGCGGGCCCTGTCTGCATGGTGGGAGGAGCACGATCTGCGCGACGCTGCCGAGCTGATGGGCAGCAAGCCGCTGATCCTCTTGCATGCACGCGGCGACGAGCGCATCCCCTGGGAGTGGTCGGAGGAGCTGGCGGCCCGCAAGCCGGATCCGGTGAAGCTGATCGTCCTGCCCGGCGGGCATCACCGCTCCGTGCAGCATGACGCGGAGCTGCAGTCCGTCGCGCTCAGCTGGATCTCCTCGCGGATCCAGGCTCGGTAGGGGAGCTACGGCTGCAGCAGCCGGTCGCCGACGCCGCCGGGGCCAAGCAGGCTGTTGGCGGTGTCGTTGAGAGCCTTGTTGGTGCGGTTGCCGAGCGTGCGGTCGCCGAGCAGGCCGCCGACTCCGTTCAGGGTGTCGTTGAGCGTCTTGTCGATCGGGCCCGTGAGTCCGCCGGTCAAATCGCCCAGCCCGAGGTCCACCCCGAGGTTTCCGGTGGTGTTGTCGAGAGCGCCAACGGTGTTGCCCAGGACTCCGCTTGTCTGGGTCGGAGCGCCAGGTCCGGGTCCGGGTCCTGGTGGGTTGACGGGATCGATGGGAGCGATGCCGCCGTCGGGGCCGGGGTCGGCGCTCGTTGCACCCGGCGGCAGGGCGGCGCTGATCTCGCCTGCGGCCGCGGGTGATGGTGTTGCGGGCTCCGCGGCAACGGCCCCCGCGGTAGGCGCCGCGGCGGTAGCGGCCGCCTGGGGCGCACCCGAGGCAAGGGTGACCGTGCCGTCGGCGGGATCGTCGGCGCCGAATGGCAGGCCGTTGAAGCCGACGAAGGCGGCGACTCCCACGAAGATCACGACCGAGGCAGCTACCAGCGCGACGGTCGCGCCGCCACCGGCGAGGTAGGCCCGCACGTTCGCGCCGGACCTCTGAAAGCTGATCTTGCCTGCGGATTCCATGTCGGCGATGCCTGATTCGGACGTCCGATTTTCGGCGTCGCTATGTGCATCGACACGCCCGGTGAATTCCTTTAGCGATTTCTTCGGGAATTTCGCCGAGCGCCTGATGCCCGTGCTAGAGGTAGCCCATCGGATCGACGGGGGACCCGTTGATCCGGACCTCGAAATGCAGGTGATCGCCGTAGCAGTGACCGGTGCAGCCGACGTAGCCGATCACGTCGCCCTGGCTGACCGAGCCCGACGTGATCGCGAAGCTTGACTGATGCGCGTGGCAGGTGGAAAGCCCGCCGCCGTGATCGATGCATGTGTAGTTGCCGTAGCCGGAAGTCGGGGCCGCGAGGACCACGTTGCCCGCCTTCGGCGCACGAATCGGCGTGCCGGCCGGAACCGCGATGTCGATGCCGGCGTGCAGGCGTCCCCAGCGCATCCCAAAGGGGGAGACGACCGGGCCGCTCACCGGCCAGATCATGTCGCCGGAGCCACCCTGCACAGGGCCGGCTGGGAGCGGATCGGTGCTGGTGGTCGAGGCCTGGGCGGCCTGAAGCTGCTGCTGGATCTGCGCGTCGAGGTCGGAGATGTCGCCGTGGAGTCGTTTCTCGCTCTCCTTGACCTCGGCGAGGGCGGCGGCCTTGCTGTCGCGCACCGAGTCGAGCTCGGCCTGGCGCGCTTCGAGCTGCATCCGCGTGCGCTCGAGCTCGGCCTGCTTGGCCTCGATCTCACGCTTCGCGACCCGGATTCGCTCGACCGTCGCCCTGGACTCGTCGCGCAGGTCGCGCACGCGAGCGACGATGTCGGCGTCCTGGTCCTGAATTCGGGTCAGGTAGTCGAACCGGTTGACGAGATCGTCGAAGCCGTCGGAGTCGAGGATGACCGTCAGCGCGTCCGGTTGGTCGGATTTGTAGATCTCGACGAGACGCTCGCTGAGCACGTCGAGCGAGCGGTCGAGGCGATCGCGGAGCTTGGCGAGGTTCTCCCGCTCTGCCTCCAGCCGCGCCTCCGTTTCGGCGAGTTGCGCAGCCACCTCCGCCTCACGGCTTCGCAAGACCGCCACCTCGCCCTGAAGCTGGGTGATCTGCTTGGTGTAGTTGCTGATCTCGGTGGAGAGCACTTGGCCGCGCTCCTTGACCTCTTCGAGCTGAGCCTGCTTGCTGGCGCGCTCGGACTGGAGGTCCTGCGCCACGGCAGTTCCGCCCGCGACGGCGAGCGCAGCGAGAGCGCCGAGCGCGATAGCGCGGCGGGAGATCGGCTTGTTGCGAGGGTTATGAGTCATCCAGGAGGGCGGCTTGCCCGATTCGCACAGGAGTTCCCCCGCAGCAGGTCGGTTCCTGCCCCTGGAGGCACGGCGAAGTCGTGGGACTGTAGCAACGCGCGACCGCATTGCAAGCATTCCTTAACACGATTTATGGGCCTTGCAACGGCCCTTGCACCTGCAAAAGCGCGCCCTCGTCGGCCGCCTCCTCCATCTGCAGGGTGGTGTGCGAGATGGCGTAGCGATCGCGCAGCAGGTACTCGAGGTCACGGCGGACCCGGTCGCGATCGCGGCCGGGCATGGTCACCACGTGAGCCGACAACGCGACGAACCCCGGCGTGACGGTCCACACGTGGAGCTCGTGCACTGCCATGACGCCGTCCACATTGCACAGCGATTTGCCCAGCTCATCGACGTCGAGGTCCGTGGGCGCCGTCTCCATCAGCACCTCCAGCGGCTCGAGCACGAGGCGCCCGGATGCGATGAGGATCAGCACCGCGACGACCAGGCCCGCCACCGGATCGGCCTGCAGCCAACCGGTGGCAAGGACCGTCGCGCCGGAGACAACGACCGCCAGGGAGCCGAGCGCGTCGGCGAACGAATGCCGGAGGACTCCCTCGAGATTGACGTCGCGGCGATCGCCTCGGGCAAGGATCCAGGATGCGGCGGCGTTGCCCGCGAGACCGAACAGGCCGATCGCGAGGACGCCCCCACCGGCGACCTCAGGGGGATCGGCAAGCCTGTTGATCGCAGCGATCGCGACGAGCACCGCGATCGCCAGCAGCACCAGCCCGTTCGCGAGCGCCGCGATCACCTCGCTGCGCTGCAGGCCGAAGGTGCGCCGCGGGCCTCCGGCGCGCGTCGCCAGCGAGGCCCCAAGCAGACCCAACAGGATCGCCCCGACATCTGACAAGACGTGGCCGGCGTCGGCCAGGGCGGCCAGGGAGCCGGTGAGCAGGCCACCGACGAGGGCGACCCCCAGCATCGCGACGTTGATCGCCAGCGCGAGCAGCATGCGCCTCCGGCTGTCCGCTCGCCGAATGTCGATTCCGTGCGCGTGTGAATCCACAGTCATTGGTCTAGCTAAGTTTCGCGCGTGGTGACGCGGGCGCGCTATTTCATCGGTGACGTCGCGTACTGGATGCGCACGCATCCGGTTCCGGCGCTGCTCGTCGTGCTCTTGATCGCAGCGGCAGCCGCCGGCGCGGCCCTTGGCATCGGCGCGCTGGCCGATGACGAGGACCGGCGATCCCTGGCCCCGGCGCCACAGGTGGTCGTTCGCACCGAAGAGCCGCCAGAGAGCGCTTCCGACCTGGGCTTTCCCGCGTTCGCGACCTCCAACACGACGCGCGTCGCGGCGGCTGAGCCGATCGCGACGGCGGCGGGAGTGGCGCTCGCGACCTCGCCCGCAGCGGACGGGGTCGAAGGCCCTGCAGCCGTAAGCCTGGTCCCGGCGGACGACTGGGCCTCGGGCATCGCGGCGGCGTCGTTGATCAGCGAGCCGGTCGGCGCGACGACCCTGCTAACCGATGGCGAGGACATATCGGATCTCACCGCCGACGCGCTCGAGCTCCTGGCGCCGGGTGGCTCGGCGGCGACCGACAACCGCCAGGCCTTTGCCATCGGCTCCGCGCCGGAGCCCGAAGGCCTGAGGACCCTGCACGTCGAGGGCGCCAATCCCGCGGCGACCGCCGCTGAAGTCGCGTTCCTGCGGGAGCGGTTGACCGAGGAGGACCCCGAGCACCTGCTGATCGCGAACTCGGATGAGCCGGCATTCGCCATGCCCGCGGCCGCATGGGCCGCCCGCTCGGGCGATCCGGTCCTCTTCGCGCAACGGGATTCGATTCCCGCTGCAACCATCGAGGCGATCGAGCGCTACGAAGACGTCCCGGTCTACCTGCTCGGGCCCCAGAGCGTGATCTCGGACAAGGCGGAGACCCAGATCAAGGAGGCCACCAAGGCGGCCGTCAAGCGCGCTGGATCGGCCTCGGACCCCGTCGCCAACGCGGTTGAGTTCGCCCGGTTCGTCGACGGCACCTTCGGCTGGAACATCAACGACCCTGGACACGGCTTCGTAATCGCGAATGCCGAGCGGCCCGCGGACGCCGGCGCCGCCGCCGGTCTGTCAGGCAGCGGCACCTGGGGGCCGCTGCTGGTTACGGACGACCCGGCGCTGCCACCCGCAGAGCTCGAGAGCTATCTGCTCGATCTCAAGCCCGGCTACGTCGACGATCCCACCCGCGCCGTGTACAACCACATCTGGATCGTCGGCGACGAGGAGGCGATCTCGGTCCCGTTTCAGGTCGAGCTCGACGAGCTTGCCGAGGTCGCCCCGATAAGGTCCGGATCGGGCGACTCGCTCATCAGCCCGGGTCAGGGCGAGCCCGAGGACGAGCAAGAATCGCGGGGATGATGCGAACCAAGCGGCCGAAGAACCAATGAGCGAGAGCGAGCGACCCGACCGGCTCGGCGGGCGCGAGATCACGGTGGAAGACATCCGGGCGCTCTCCGGGCCCGCGACTCCGCACTTCGCGCTCCAGATCCGCAATCGGATCGCGCGGCTGATCGCGGGGCTGCCGGCCGGCCATCCGGCCCGGTCTGAGGGCGAGCGCCAGGTCGCGCGACTCACCGAGCTCGCCGCGCATTCCGGCGAGCCGCGCGGCGCCCGCTGACGATGGGCGGGCGCGAGCGGCTGAAGGAGCTGCTGGTGGGCGACGCCGCGACGCGGGCTCGCGTGGCGGCTGCGTGGGAGCACGGGTACCTCGACCTCCTGGCGAACGAGGCACCCGCGTCGACGGGTGTCACGCAGGATCTGATGCTCACCCGCTTCGTGCCGACGATCTATGAGCGCTGGTGGCGCCCGGCCCTGGCCCGTGCGGTCAAGGGATTCACCGGCCCGGGAATGGCGGAGGAGGTTCGCATCGCGCGGCTCTTCCTGGGGCTGACCCGCGGCGACCGGGTGCTCGACGTCGCCTGTGGCCCCGGCAACTTCGCGCGCGAGTTCGCGAAGGCCGCGGGCGCCGACGGCCTCGTGGTGGGGATCGACGCCTCGCCGACGATGCTGGCCCGGGGCGTCGAGGAGGCGGCTGCGGCCGGCGCCTCGAACCTCGCGCTGGTGCGCGGCGACGCGACCGCACTCCCATTCGCCGACGGCAGCTTCGACTGCTGTTGCTGCTTCGCCGCGCTACACCTCTTCGCCGACCCGTTCGCCGGGCTCGACGAGATGCGCCGCGTGCTGGCGCCGGGGGGCCGGATCGCGCTGATGACATCGATCCGCCGGCCGGTGACGCTCAAACCCATGAAGCCCGTGGTGGAGCGGCTCAGCGGCATGCACGTCTTCGAGCCCGACCAGATCACCGCCGCCTTGGATCAACGCGGCTTCGCCGACGTCCGGCAGCGCGTCTCGGGCCTGGTCCAATTCGTTGGCGGCCGGCTCCCGATCTAGATTCTCCTGCCCGGGAGGCCCGCTCCGGCGCGGGTCTCGCTTGCCTAGATCCGTTCGATCAAAGTGCCGGTGCCCAGCCCGCCACCGCAGCACATGGTCACGAGCCCAACCTGCTTGTCCGCGCGCTCCAGCTCATGCAGGAGCGTCGTGATCAACCGGGCGCCCGTCGAGCCGAGCGGGTGGCCAAGGGCGATCGCGCCGCCGTTGACGTTGACGCGATCCATGTCCGGGTTCAGCTCCCGGCGCCAGGCGGCGACGACCGATGCGAAGGCCTCGTTGATCTCGATCAGATCGATGTCGGAGATGGACATGCCGTTGCGCTCGAGGATCTTCTGCGTCGCCGGGATCGGACCCGTGAGCATGATCACCGGGTCAACGCCGACAGTCGTCTGGTCGACGATCCGCGCCCGCGGCTTCAAGCCCAGCTCGTCCGCCTTCTCGCGAGCCATCAACAGCACCGCGGCCGCGCCGTCGGAGATCTGCGACGAGTTCCCGGCGGTGATCGCTCCGTCCTCCTTGAACGCCGGCTTCAAGGCGGCCAGCTTCTCGAGGCTCGTATCGGGGCGGATCCCCTGGTCGGTCGTATGCGTGTCCCCGTTGACCTCGAAGGGGAAGATCTCGCGCTCGAAGCGACCCTCGTCCGTAGCTCGCGCGGCCAACTGCTGGGAGCGCAGCCCGAGCTCGTCGAGCTCGGAGCGAGGGATCTCCCAGCGCTCGGCGATCATCTCGGCGGAGATCCCCTGCGGCACCAGGTTGTAACGCTCGAGCAGCGCCGGCGAGAACGCCAGGCCGTGCTCCTCCATCACCGCGGCGCTGTCGGCGAACGAGATGTGGCCCATGTGCTCCACGCCGCCGCCGACGGCGACGTCATGAACGCCCGACGCAACGAGCGCGGCTGCGAAGTTCACGGCCTGCTGGGCCGAACCGCACTGGCGGTCGACGGTGGTGGCGGGTGTCTCCATCGGCAGTCCCGCTTCGAGCCAGGCGTTGCGGGCGATGTTGATGCCCTGCTCGCCGAACTGCTGCACGCAGCCGCCGACGACGTCCTCGACCTCGGAGGCGTCGATCCCGGCGCGGTCGATCAGCTCGCCGTACGTCCTGGCCAGGAGGGTCGACGCGTGGACGTCCTTGTAGTAGCCCTTCTCCTCGTGGCCGCGGCCGACGGGCGTGCGCACCGCCTCGACGATCACGACCTCACGCCCCTGGAACTTCCCACTACTTGCCACGTCGAGCCTCCTTTGCGTTGCTTGATGCAACTATAAGCCTTACAGCCTGCCGGGTCAGGCAGCGAGCCCTCGCCCGCCGGTAGCGGACGCGAAGCGGAGCAGCCGGCGGAGTTGTCTTGAAGCGGAGCAGCCGGCGGAGTTGCCCTGTCTCAGCCGCGGGTCGCTTCGGATTCGCTCACGCCCGGCGGCGTCCAGCCCGGCCCGTGGAAGACGACGCCGAGCTTGTTGCGCCAGCCGGCGGCGCGCTTCACGTCATGCCACATCGCGATGTACTCGTGGAACGCGACGCGGACCGGGTGAAAGGTCCCCAACTGCGTGGTCAACCCGTAGCGCACGCGCTGACCCTCGGGCTCGTAGCTGCCGAACAGACGGTCCCAGATGATCAGGATCCCACCGTAGTTGCGATCGAGGTATTGCTCGTTCACCCCGTGGTGGACCCGATGGTGGGACGGCGTGTTGAGCACCGACTCGAGCCAGCGCGGGAGACGCCGGATCCGCTCGGTGTGGATCCAGAACTGGTAGATCAGCGACCAGGCCTGGGCCAGCAGCACCATCCACGGCTCGAAGCCCACCAGCGGCATCCACAGCCAGAACGGAAAGTAGGTCATCGGCACCCAGGTCTGGCGCAGCGCCGTCGAGAGGTTGTAGTGCTGGGACGAGTGGTGCACCACGTGGCTGGCCCAGAACAAGCGGCTCTCGTGCGACGCGCGATGAAACCAGTAGTAGGAGAAGTCGTCGGCGAAGAAGAGGAGCACCCAGACCCACCAGTCGCCGGCGTCGAGGCGCAGGGGAGTGAGCTCGTAGGCCGCGGTGAAGATCGCCAGGACCACGAGCTTCCAGAGGACGTTGATGCTGACGTTGCCGAGCCCCATCGTGAGGCTCGTGCGGGTGTCGCGCGCCTCGTACCCGACCAGCTCGCCGTCGTGATCCCCCAGGTGCTTGAACGAGAGGTACTCGACGCCAAGTAGCAGGACGAAGGCCGGAATCGCGTAGTACAGGACTTCTGCCATCGGCGCGCCTCAGGGTAGCGCGAACTGACCGCCGAGTCAGGCGCCTGGCTCTCTCCCGCAGGACCGAGTTTTGTGCATTCCGAGACCTCTCACTTCGCGCGGTGGCGCCCCCTTCGGCCGTGGCTGATAGGAACCCGCTGCGGATGAGCGCGAGAAACGGATACGAGCGGCCCGGCGTGGCCGGCAGCGGCACGATCGCGAGCGGCCTTGCCGCATGCGCGAGCGCGCTGGGCGAAGTCCGGCTGCTGGCGCGCAGCGACGCGTCGGCCTGGCGCGCCGAGGAGCAATCTCAGAACGCCGCGGCAAAGATCGAAGGTGCGGTGCCGGGACGGATCCGCGTCACGACCGAGCCGGCCGAGCTCGCGGACTGCGATGTGGTTGTGGAAGCGATCGCCGAGGACGCGAACGCCAAGGTCGAGCTGCTGTCGACGCTCGGCAGCGCGAGCCCCGGCGCTGATCTGGCGACGACCACTTCGTCGCTGTCGATCGCGGACCTGGGCAGCCGCAGCGGGCACCCGGATCGCTTCTTCGGCCTGCACGTGTTCAATCCGGTGCCGCGGATGGAGCTCGTGGAGCTCTGCATCCCGGCGACCGCCAGGGACGGACTCGCGGAGCGCGCGACCGCCTGGTGCGCCGCGCTCGACAAGATCGCCGTCGAGGTCCCGGACTCCGCCGGCTTCGTCGTCAACCGATTGCTATTTCCGTACCTCTTCGATGCCGTCCGCTACATGGAACGCACCGGTCTGTCTCCCGCCGCCGTCGACGACTGCATGCGCCTTGGCGCCGGACATCCCATGGGTCCGTTGAAGCTGCTCGATTTCGTGGGCCTCGACGTGGCGCAAGCGATCGGCGAGGCGCTGTATGCCGAATCAACTGACGACTCGCATCTCGCGCCGCAGACCGTCCAGTCGTTGGTGAAGGCCGGCAAGCTCGGCCGCAAGTCCGGCGCGGGCTTCTACGCGTACTGACGCGGGGTCAGGCTTCGATGCGCGGGCCCTTGCCCGCCAGGTCCCAGACCACGTCGGCCTCGGAGACGTGCTGCCGCTTGGCTTGGTCGGCAACCTCCGGCCAGGGCAGGCGCGCGTCCGGAAGATCGTCCCAGCGCGCCAGCTCGAGCTCCTCCTGCACACCGCTCAACGCCGGTCCGAGACGCTCCTGCGAGCCGAGCATCGCCTTCAGCACCTCTAGTTGCTTGTCCGTGAGACGCACCATCCACATGATTGCCCCTGACGTTGCTCCAGTTCCGACTAACCCGAAGGTAGTTCCGGCGGCGGACGTCAACCCCCGAGCGCGAATGCCGGTGTTTGCGCGCGTTCAGTCTTCGCTGGGCGGCGCAGCGAGGTGCTCGGCGCTCAGCGGCGTGATCCGCACGGCGACGATGCGGTTCTCGCGCACCGATTCGACCCGGATCTCGTGGCCGTTGGCGCGAATCCGGTCGCCGCGCTTGGGCAGCCTGCCGAGCTCGGAGAACACGTAGCCGCCGATCGAGTTGTAGGCGTCGGAGTCGACGGGAAGCTTGATGCCCGCGTCCTCCAGGTCCCCTAGAGCGACGTGGCCACGCACGTACCAGTCGCCGTCCGCGAGCCGGCGGACCATCGACGAGCGCGCATCCGTCTCGTCCTCGATCTCGCCGACGACCTCTTCGAGGATGTCCTCGACGGTGACGATCCCCACCGTGCGCCCGTACTCGTCCGAGACCACCGAGATCGAGCTGCGCTGACGTTGCAGCTCGGCCAGCAGGTCATCGAGCGGCTTCGTCTCCGGCACGATCGGAACGTCGCGGATGGCACTCACGATCGACGCGTCGGCCCCGGCATTCATGTACAACCGGACGAGGCTGTTGTTGTGCACGATGCCGCGTATCCGGTCCGGATTGTCGTCCTCGATCGCGACGAGACGGGTGTGGCCGGACGAGACGCAGCGCTGCAACGCATCCTCCACCGTCTCGTCGGCGTTCACCGTGACCACGGCCGGGATGGGCGTCATGACCTCGCGCGCCTCCTGCTCGTGCAGGTGAAAGACGCCGCCGAGCATCACGGCCTCGCCCACGTCGAGGTTGCCGCCGCGCGCGCCGCGGCTGATCAGCAGCCGGAGCTCCTCGGGGCTCGTCTCCTCGACCTCATCGGGATCGACCCTCAGGACGCGCCGCACGATGAACTGGGCCGGAACGTTCGTGATCAGGATGAGCGGCGCGAACAGGCGGCGAAAGATCGACAGCGGGCCGGCGATCCACATCAGGAGCCGCTCGGCCCGCGCGATGCCGAGCATCTTCGGAGCCTGCTCGCCCAGCGTCACGTGCAGCAGCGTCACGATCGTGAAGGCGAGCGCGAAGGCGAGCGCGTGGGTCCCACTGCTCCCCAGGGCGTCGCCCAGAACCGGCTCGATGAGATCGGCGATCGCCGGCTCGCCCGCGAATCCGAGGCCGATTGAGGCGATGGTGATTCCCACCTGGCAGGTGGCGACGCCCTCGTCGACGTGATCGAGCTGCCAGAGAGCCCGGGCGGCGCGACGGTCGCCTTCATCGGCGTGACGCTGGAGCCGGGACGGACGCGATCGCACGATCGCGAACTCGGCCGCGACGAAGAACCCGTTCACGAAGACGAGGAACAGGACAAGCAGGAGCAGGACCGCGGTCATCTACGTCCGCGCATCGCGTGGGAAGTGAGGCGTCCCGTGAGGCTTTGGCCTGGGACTCGGAGGTCGGTCGTCGTCGTCCATAAAGGACGGAGAGAAGGTATCAGCGTCCCGGCCGGCCGGGCTGAAGCCTCAGAGGATCTCCCTGCCGAGGTAGTAGCCACCGGCCGCCGCGGCAAAGCCGAGCACCAGCGAGGCCCCCACGTACGCGAACGCCCGTCCCGGCTCGCCGGCCTCGACGTCGAGGAACGCCTGCACGGTGAAAGTGGAGAAGGTCGTGAACCCGCCCAGGAATCCGACGCCGACGACGGTGCGGAAATCCTCGCCGAAGGTATGGCTCGCGACCAGGATGCCGAGGAGCAGAGAGCCCGCGACGTTGATCCCGACGGTCGCCCATGGCAGCGCATCCGCGTGAAACGGCGAGGAGATCGCGTAGCGCGCGACGGCGCCCGCGGCCCCGGCGATGCCAACGAGCAGCAGGATCATCGCGGCGGATCATGCCGTGCCGCGCGGTAGTTTGCGTCTGTGGACCCGGAGTCAGTGCCCTACCTCGACGCGCTGCTCGCGCACGCGGAACGCTCGCCGGCGAGGCTCTACGTCCCGGGACACAAGGGCGGACCGGGTGCCGACCCGGCGCTGGTGGAGGCGATGGGGTCGCGGGCGCTCGAGCTGGACATCCCCTCGCTGATCCCCGGCATCGACGTCGGAAAGGAGCCCACGCCCTTTCAGCTCGCGCAGGAGCTGGCCGCGGAGGCGTGGGGTGCCAAGCGCAGCTGGTTCCTGCTGAACGGCGCCTCGCAGGGCAACCACGCGGCGTGCCTCGCGCTCCGCCACGCGGGCCGGCGCATCGTGGTTCAGCGCAACGCCCATTCGAGCGTCGTCGACGGCGCGATCCTGGCGGGGCTCGAGCCGACGTTCGTGGCCCCCGAGCTCGACCCGGATCTCGGAGTCGCGCATTGCGTGACCCCCGAGACGCTCGACGAGGCGCTCGCGGCAACGCCGGAGGCGGTCGGAGCGATCTGCGTGTCGCCCACCTACTTCGGCGCCTGCGCCGACGTCGCAGCGCTCGCCGACGTCGCACACGCACGCGGCCTGCCGCTGGTCGTGGACGAGGCCTGGGGGGCCCATCTGCGGTTCTCGCCGGAGCTGCCGGCCAGTGCCCTCGAGTCGGGCGCCGACCTCGTGATCTCCTCGACCCACAAGATCGTCGGGAGCCTCACGCAATCGGCGATCGTGCACGTGGGGGCGGGCGGGCGCATCGACGAGCGCGTGGTCGACCGTGTCGTGACGCTGCTGGAGTCGACCAGCCCCAGCTCGCTGCTGACCATGTCGCTGGACGCCGCGCGCCGGCTCGCTCAGAATCACGGCGAGGAGCTTCTGGCGGAGACGCTCGCGACGCTGCGCGCTGCGCGCGATCGCATTCGCGCGATTCCGGGCCTCGACGTACTCGACGAGCGGCTGATCAGCCCCGGCGTGTCGGGCTGGGATCCGCTGCGCCTGACCGTCGACGTGCGCGCCACCGGCGAGACTGGGCATCGCTGCGCGGCGCTGCTGCGCGATCGGTCCGATGTCTATTGCGAGCTGGCCACCGAGACCGTGGTGGTCGCGGCCTTCGGGATGGGCGGCGAAGCGGCCCCGCTGTCGAACCGGTTCGTGGCGGCGCTGGAGCGGATGGTCGGCGAGCTCGGAACGCACGATCCCGGGCACGGGGTGCCGTTCGCAGTCCCCCCACCGTGGGGACCGATGGTGATGATTCCGCGTGACGCCTTCCTCGGCCCGCAGGAGGCCGTGCCGCTCGAGCAGGCCGCGGGAAGAATCGCCGCGGAGTCGCTCGCCGCGTACCCGCCGGGCGTTCCGAACGTCCTCCCGGGTGAGCGGCTGACGGCCGCGACGCTCGCCTTCATCCAGGAGACGCTCAGCCACGGAGGCCACCTGCGCGGGGCCAGCGACCGCACCCTGAAAACCGTCAGAGTGGCAATCGAATGACCCACTCCGATCCAGAGCGCGACGGCGGACGCGAGGCGGCCGAGCCGGCCGGCGATTCTTCCCGGTGGGGAGTGGACTCCGAGTACGGGCTCCTGCGCGACGTGCTGCTCGGTCCACCTGAGCACTTCCGCTGGCTGCCCACCAGCGCGATCTCCAAGGCCACGCTCGAAAGCGGCGCCGTGTTCGACCCACAAGCGGCTCGGGCGCAGCACTCAGAGCTCGTTTCGGCTTACGAGGTGGCGGACGTGCGCGTCCACGTGCTGGATGCCGACCCGCATCTGCCCTACCAGGTGTTCGCGCGCGATTCGAGCACGATGATCCCCGAGGGCGCGGTGGTCCTCGCCCCCGCGCAGCAATGGCGCCGCGGCGAGTACGCGCCGGTGATCCGCTTCTACCAGCGCAACGAGATCCCCATCCGGGGCATGATCAGCGCCGGGGCGATCGAGGGCGGCGACGTGACGATCGTCGAGCCCGGGTGCATGCTGATCGGCAACGGCGAGGAGCGCACCCAGGTGCAAGCCGCCGAGCAACTCGCCGGGTGGATACGCGAATCGGGCTGGGAGGTCCGGATCGAGCCGATCCCGGGCCAGTTCGTGCACATCGACGTGCTGGTCTCGATTCTCGCGCCCAAGCTCGCCGCGGTGTGCGTGGAAGCGGCGTCCGGCGGGCTGGTGGCTTGGCTTCGGGCCAAGGGCTTCGAGATCCTCGAGGTTTCGATCGAGGACGCGTTTCGGCTGGGCGTGAACGCCATGTCCCTCGGCGGCGACCGGGTGATCTCCACCCGGCATTCCCAGGCGCTGAACGAAGCGATGCGCGCGCACGGCCTGACCGTGCTCGACCCCGACCTCTCGGCGTTCACCGCAGGGGGCGGCGGCGCGCACTGCCTCGCCCAGGCGCTGCGCCGCGAGCCCGGCTCCGGATGAGCGCCCGGCTTGAGCCGGGTCGCGTCATCGCTGACCTGCGCGAGCTCCAGCGCCGCACCGGCGACGAGGACGGAGCCCAGCGCGTCTGCTGGTCGGACACGTGGACGGAGGCGCGCGAGTTCCTGCGCGAGCTCCTCGCCGAGCTGGAGATCGAGCCCGAGGTCGACGAGGCCGGAAACCTGTGGGCCCGGCTGGAGGGGGCCACCCGCGACGCTCCGGCGCTGGCGCTGGGGTCGCATCTGGACTCCGTGCCCTCCGGCGGGTGGCTTGACGGCGCGCTGGGGGTGCTCGCCGGGCTCGAGGTGCTGCGCGCGCACGCTCGCGCGGGCGGTCCTGCGCGCCCGTTGGTGCTGGTCGACTGGGCCGACGAGGAGGGCGCTCGTTTCGGGCGCAGCCTGTTCGGCAGCTCGGCGTTCGCCGGGACGCTCGACCCGGACGCCGTGCGGGAGCTGCGCGACGCCGACGGGCGCGCGCTGCCGAAGGTGCTCGCCGCCCACGGTGTCGATCTCGACCGCGCGGGCGAATGCGCCCGGCGCCGCGCTGGGCTCGGTGCCTTCCTCGAGCTGCACATCGAGCAGGGGCCCAGGCTCGAGGCGCATGGCATCCCGGTCGCCGCCGTGACCGGCTGCGTGGGAGTCGAGCGGCTGCGCTTCGCGTTCTCGGGTCAGGCGTCCCATGCAGGCACGACTCCGATGGACATGCGTTGCGACGCCGGGCTGGCCGCGGCGGCCGCGGCGCTTGCAATCGAGCACATCCCTGGCGCCGAGGGTGGCGTTGCGACCACGGGCGAGCTGCGTCTGGCGCCCGGCATCGCGACCGCGGTTGCGGGCGAGGCCCGGCTGACGGTCGACCTCAGAAACGCGGACGGCGACGCTCTGGCTCGGATGCTGCGTGCGGCAGAGGCCGCATGCCGGGCCGCGGCCGGCGAGCGCAGCGCCGAGCTCAGCCAGGAGCAGATCTGGAGGATCGATCCGATCCGGTTCGATCCGGAGCTGGTGGGCGCGGCGCGCGAGGCGTGCGCCGCCACCGGCGCGCCGGCCGAGCTCGTGAGCGGCGCGCTGCACGACGCTGCTGAGGTGGCGCGAGTGCTACCGGCCGCGATGCTCTTCTGCGCCTCGAAGCGGGGCATCAGCCACGCCAAGGAGGAGGACACGGACGAGGCCGACCTCATCGTCGCCGTCGAGACCCTGGGCACGATGGCCGAGCGGGCGCTGGCTACATGACGCCGGAGGCAACGCCAGGCCGGCGGCCGGGACTAAACCTGTCGAGCGACAAGAGAGAGCGAGAATGAGCGAAGAGAGCGTCCTAACCCGGAAGCAGATCGAACAGTGCGAAGCGAGCCCGGCCGACTACTCGGACCTGCGCGCGTTCTTCATCAACTGCACGCTCAAGCGCAGCCCCGAAAAGTCCCATACCCAGGGGCTCATGGACATCTCGATGGAGATCATGCGGCGCAACGGGGTCGGGGTCGAATGCATCCGCGCGATCGATCACGACATCGCCACGGGTGTGTGGCCCGACATGACCGAGCAGGGGTGGGAGCGCGACGAGTGGCCCGCGCTGTTCGAGCGGGTAATGGCCGCGGACATCCTTGTGCTCGGGACCGCGATCTGGCTGGGCGAGAAGACCTCGGTCTGCACGCAGGTGATCGAACGGCTCTACGGCAACTCGCACCTGCTCAACGACGCGGGACAGTACGCGTACTACGGCAGGGTCGGCGGCTGCCTGGTGACCGGGAACGAGGACGGCGTCAAGCACTCGGCGATGAACATCCTCTACTCGCTCCAGCACCTCGGCTACGCGGTCCCGCCGCAGGCCGACGCGGGCTGGATCGGCGAAGCGGGGCCCGGCCCGTCTTACCTGGACGAGGGCAGCGGTGGGCCAGAGAACGACTTCACCAACCGGAACACCACGTTCGCGACCTGGAACCTGCTGCATCTCGCCCGCATGCTCAAGGACGCGGGCGGGATCCCGGCGCACGGCAACCAGCGCTCGGAGTGGGAGGCCGGGTGCCGGTTCGACTTCGAAAATCCCGAGCACCGCTGAGCGGCCGTTGCCCGCGACCCGCGTTCACTAGATTCCAGAGGCGTGTCCGATTGGCCGAAACTCGCCGAGCTGCCGATCTCGGTCTCGGGCTATGTATTCGAGGCGAACGATGTCGAGTACTCGCCCGAGTTCATCCGCGGCTCGACGCTCGTGCGGATTCGAGGCGGGGGGCAAGAGGGTGTCGGCGAGGACGTGGCCTACGAGGTACTCGACCATGTCGCGAACCGCGACCTGGGACCGCGTTTCGACCTCACCGGCACCGCCACGCTGGGTGAGCTCTGCGCGCGACTGGGCGAGCTCGACCTGTTCGAGGGCGCGCCTCCCGAACGTGACGTGTCACGGGACTATCGTCGCTGGGCGTACGAATCGGCAGCCCTCGATCTGGCGCTACGCCAGAACGGCATCGCA